>Ga0335084_10003693_pt1 | contig 14998 bp, 12 predicted proteins | sample Lox_Sample_44_FD_206721 | JGI IMG/M metagenome (GOLD analysis project Ga0335084, IMG submission 206721) | Soil microbial communities from Loxahatchee National Wildlife Refuge, Florida, United States - Lox_Sample_4.4 | ecosystem: Environmental > Terrestrial > Soil > Wetlands | place: USA...
GAGGCGGTGTTCACGATTACCCCCCGCTCGCCGCCGCTGTTGGGCGCCTGCTTCGACATGGCGTCTGCGGCGAGGCGGATCATGTTGAACGTGCCGACCAGATTGATGTTGATCACGCGCGCGAACGACGCGAGCGCGTGCGGGCCTTCCTTGCCGATGGTCTTCTCGCCCAGACCAATGCCTGCGCAGTTCACCAGGCCGTGCAAGGCGCCGAACGCTTCGAGCGCAGCCGCGACTGCAGCTTGCGCATGATCCTCCCGCGTCACATCGACTGCCACAAAGCGCGCGCGCTTGCCGAACTGCACTGCGAGCGCCTCGCCGCTGCTGCGATTGAGATCCGCAATGATGGCGTTGCCGCCGCTGGCGACGACCATTTCGACGGTGGCCGCCCCGAGCCCGGAGCTGCCGCCGGTTACGATGAAGGTGCTGTTGGTGATGTCCATGGTGCAGGCTCCCGTGGCTGGCTGTGGCAGGAAGTATAAGGGAGTGGAGGAAGCGAAGGCGGTGAAAGTGAAAAGGTGAAGAGGTGAAAAAGTGAAGAGACGACAACTTAGTGTACTGTCATCGTCATTGTTCACCTTTTCACCTTTTCACCTTTTCACCTGTTCACCTCTTCACCTCAAAAATCCCCCCACAACGCATCAATCGCGGCCAGCGCGGCGAGTGCCGCAGTCTCGGTGCGCAGGATGCGAGGCCCCAGGCGTACGGCCGTGAAGCCGCAGGCCGTTGTCATTGCCAATTCCTCGGGAGCGAAGCCGCCTTCGGGGCCGGCCATCAAGGTCACACGCTCCCCGGGCCGCAGATCCTGCAAACGCGTCGATGCGCTCGCCGACAGAATCAGGCGCAGCTCCGACTGCGCGGCGGGACGCGCGCCGAGCCAGTCGGGCAGCTGGCATACCGGGTGCACGGTCGGCACGCGATTGCGTCCGCATTGCTCACAGGCGGAGATCACGAGATTCTGCCAATGCTCCACGCGGCGCTCCGCGCGCTCGTGCGCCAGGCGCATCACCGAGCGCCGCGTCTCCACAGGAAATATCTCGGCGACGCCGAGCTCGACCGCCTTCTGTATGGTGAAATCCATGCGTTCGCGCGCGCTCAAGCCCTGAACCAGCGTTACGGCGACCGGCGCCTCGGCTTCGCGTGCTTCCCACTGACCGATCCGCAGCAGTACGCGCTGCTTGGTCATGGCCTGCACCTCAGCGTTGACCTCGCCGCCCTTACCATTGAACAGAATTACCGGATCTCCCACGGTGAGTCGCAAGACGCGTGCGGCATGATGGGCAGCCGCTTCCGGGAGATCGCGCGTGGCCCCCTGCGACAGATCGCCAGGGCAGTAAAAGCGCGGCGCGGCTGCAGGAGGTTTCATCGGAGCCCCATGCCGCCCGGCAAGTAGTTGTACATGTTAGAATTTTGCCATGTCTGCCGAGGGATGATCGAACCGATCGATCGGGCTCGAAGCGAAGGGCCGGCGTTGACTCTTTCTCTCAAGGAATCTTCCGTATGGCAAACGCTCCAATATGTGACTTCGGTTGGTCTGCTGTCGACTTCGATCTACCCGCCACCGACGGCAAACGTTACGTGCTGTCAGACGTAAAGGGACCCAAGGGGTTGCTGGTGATGTTCATCTGCAATCACTGCCCGTACGTGAAGGCGGTGATCGATCGCATCGTGCGCGATTGTGCCGAGCTGAAACAACAAGGCATCGGCTCCGTAGCAATCAATGCAAACGATGCGAAGAACTATCCCGAGGACTCGTTCGAGAACATGAAGCGCGTGGCACAGGACTTGCGTTTTTCATTTCCCTATCTGTGGGACGAAAGTCAGCAGGTCGCGCGCGCGTACGATGCGGTCTGCACGCCCGATTTCTTCGGCTTCAACGCCGATCTGAAGCTGCAGTATCGCGGACGTCTGGATGCTTCGCGCACCAGTCCGGTACCCAATGCACGCCGTGAGCTATTCGAAGCGATGCTGCAGGTTGCGAGTACCGGGCGCGGCCCGATAGAGCAGGTTGCCAGCATGGGATGCTCGATCAAATGGAAGACTTGATCGACGCAACAGTAGACCTTGATTGATGTTTGGATGAATGCCGATACCATTTTAGCGGACACCCGCCACGAGCTGAGCGATGCTGTCATCGACGCGGTGAAGCGGGTTGCGGCCGAGGAGATCATGCCGCGTTACCTCAAGGTCGCGCATCAGCGCAAAGCGGATGGCAGCCTGTTCACGGAGGCCGATCTGGCCACCCAGGCGGCGCTCACTACACGACTGCAATCGATCTATCCCGGCCCGGTGATGGGCGAAGAGATGACGCGCGAGGAGCAGGTCGAGCTCTGGCTCGAGGGCGACGAAGGGTTGTGGTGCGTGGATCCGATCGACGGCACGTCCAACTTCGTGAACGGCCTGCCTTACTTCGCCGTGTCCGTGGCCTTGATGAAGCAGGGCAGGAGCGTGCTGGGCGTGGTCTACGATCCGATCGCCGGTGAAGTGTTCCACGCGTCACGGGGTGCGGGTGCCTGGCTCGGCGACGAGCGCCTGCCGATCAAGGAGCACGTCCCACACATTCGCAATGCGATGGCCAACGTCGACTTCAAGCGTTTGAACAAGCGCCTGGCCGCCGAGTTGGCGGCGGCCCCGCCGTATTCGTCCCAGCGCAATTACGGGGCAGGTACGCTGGAATGGTGCTACGTCGCCGCCGGCCGCATCGATCTCTATCTGCACGGCGGGCAGAAGCTGTGGGACTACGCCGCCGGCGCGCTGATTCTCGAAGAGGCCGGCGGCGCGATGTGTACGCTCACGCGCGATGACTTCTGGGCGGACGACTTGTGGCAGCGCTCCGTGATCGCTGCCTGGGATCCGGCGCTGTTCCAGGTCTGGAAGAACTGGATTCGTGCGCATCAGTGAGCCTGCGATGCAGGCTCACTAGAGTGAAGGGTGATCCCCCTCCCCAACCCTCTCCCCCGGTGACGGGGGAGAGGGAGCTTTAGAGAGCAGGGCGCGGCTGCGCCTGCTCTTCACCCTTCACTCTTCACCGCGCGAGCGCCGCGCCCGCCTAGCCCCTTCTTTCTCCTCGCTATTCCTTGACCAGCCGGGCAAGCGCAGGTATCTTGCCTTATTCCCCCGCCGACAACCGGTCTGCCGGGGATTTTTTGTCCTAGGCGTTTGCCCGGCGAGCGCGAGCAACTCGCTGATAACTATTGATCAAGGCTGCAATCATGGAAATGATCACCCCTGGAGTGACGACGCACGCCGAGCTTACCGGCGCAGAGATCACCATCCGTTGCCTTCAGGAGGAGGGGGTAGAATTCGTATTCGGCTACCCCGGCGGGGCGATCCTGCCGATCTACGACGAGATGTTCAAGCAGGATAAGGTCAAGCATATCCTGGTGCGGCACGAACAGGCCGCTGTGCATGGTGCCGACGGCTACGCTCGCTCGACCGGGAGGGTGGGGGTCGTCATGGTCACTTCCGGCCCCGGCGTGACCAACGCCGTCACCGGCATCGCCACCGCCTATATGGATTCGATTCCGCTGGTGATCATCAGCGGTCAGGTCCCTACCCATGCCATCGGCCAGGACGCGTTCCAGGAAGTCGATGCGGTTGGCGTAACCCGTCCGTGTGTGAAGCACAACTTCCTGGTAAAGGAGGTGCGCGATATCGCCGTCACGGTGAAAAAGGCGTTCTACATCGCGAGTACCGGACGACCCGGCCCGGTAGTGGTAGACATCCCGAAGGACGTGCAGACCAGCAAGGCGCAGTTCCATTACCCTGACTCGGTGAGCCTGCGCTCGTACAACCCGGTGGTGAAGGGCCATGCCGGGCAGATCAAAAAAGCCCTGCAGCTGATTCTCCAGGCCAAGCGCCCGATGATCTATACCGGCGGCGGCGTGATTCTTGGCAACGCCTCCCCGGAGCTCACGCAGCTCGTGCGCACACTGGGCTATCCGTGTACGAACACGTTGATGGGGCTGGGGGCCTTCCCGGGAACCGATCCGCTGTTCACTGGCATGCTCGGCATGCACGGGACCTTCGAATCGAACATGGCCATGCAGCACTGCGACGTGCTGGTGGCGATCGGTGCGCGCTTCGATGACCGCGTGATCGGCAATCCCAAGCACTTCAACCAGGAACAGCGCCAGATCGTGCATATCGACGTGGACCCCTCGTCGATCTCCAAGCGCGTGAAGGTCGATATTCCGATCGTCGGCGATGTGCGCGAGGTGCTGCAAGAGCTCAATCGTCAGCTCGCCGCCACGCGCGATCGCCCGGACCCTGAGGCATTGAAAGCCTGGTGGGCGCAAATCGCCGAATGGAAGAGCCGCGACTGCTTGAAGTACGACCGCACGAGCACCGTCATCAAGCCGCAGTTCGTCCTGGAGAAGCTGTACGAGATTACCAAGGGCGAAGCCTACGTCACCTCCGACGTCGGTCAGCATCAGATGTGGGCCGCGCAGTTCTACAAGTTCAATCAACCGCGCCGCTGGATCAACTCCGGAGGGCTCGGCACCATGGGTGTGGGACTGCCCTACGCGCTGGGCGTGAAGCTCGCACATCGCGATGCGACGGTCGCCTGCGTGACCGGTGAGGCGAGCATCCTCATGTGCATTCAGGAGCTGTCCACCGCCAAGCAGTACCGCTTGCCGGTGAAGATCGTGAACCTGAACAATCGCTACATGGGTATGGTGCGCCAGTGGCAGCAGTTCTTCCACGGCAATCGCTACTCCGAGTCTTACATGGATGCGCTGCCCGATTTCGTGAAGCTGGCCGAGTCCTTCGGTCATGTCGGCATGCGCATCGATAAGCCTGGCGACGTGGAGGCCGCGCTGCGCGAAGCCTTCGCGCGCAAGAATGACCTGGTGTTCATGGATTTCATCACCGACCAGACCGAGAACGTGTTCCCGATGGTCCCGGGCGGCAAGGGCTTGTCGGAGATGATTCTGGTCTGAAGTTGGTGCTATCGGGGCGTAGCCGCCCCGGACGTGGTGTGCGATTGCCTGGTCTGGTGGCTCCCATAAGGGGACATCGGAGAACGCCGGCTTCGTCGGCCGGTGCTTTGCGAGCGCGTACCGTTCAATCAATTGAGTTTGCCGTTGCTGGAACGCTGATGCGACATATCATCTCGCTGCTTCTGGAGAACGAGTCGGGGGCCCTATCGCGCGTCTCCGGATTGTTTTCCGCCCGTGGCTACAATATCGAGTCCCTGACGGTGGCGCCGACCGAAGACCCGACGCTCTCGCGCATGACCATAGTCACCACCGGCTCGGACGACGTGATCGAACAGATCACCAAACAGCTCAATAAGCTGGTGGACGTGGTCAAGGTGGTCGACCTCTCCGACGGCGAGCACATCGAACGCGAGCTGATGCTGGTCAAGGTGCGCGCTGCGGGCAAGGATCGTGAGGAGATGAAACGCATGGCGGAAATCTTCCGCGGCCGCATCATCGACGTCACCGACAAGTCGTACACCATCGAGCTCACTGGCACCGGCAGCAAGCTCGACGCGTTCTTGAGCGCGCTCGAGCGTGGCAGCATCCTGGAGGCCGTGCGCACCGGCGCCTCGGGCATCGGGCGTGGGGATCGGGTCTTGAAAATCTAGTGAAGGAGTGAATGAGTGAAGGCGTGAATGACTAGAAACCAAGCGTTGATGTAATCGGTTTCCGCGCCTTCACTCCTTCACACATTCACGCATTCACTTGACGGTAGAGGAGGAGTTGCAAATGAAGGTCTATTACGACAAAGACGCCGATCTGTCGCTGATCAAAGGCAAGCAGGTCACCATCGTGGGCTATGGCTCGCAGGGTCATGCGCACGCGCTCAATCTCAAGGAGTCCGGCATCAACGTCACCGTCGGGCTGCGTCAGGGCGGTCCGTCGTGGTCGAAGGCGGCCAGCGCAGGTCTCGTGGTGAAAGAAGTGGCCGAAGCGGTTAAAGGGGCCGACTTCGTCATGATGCTGATGCCCGATGAGCATATCGCGGGCACTTATCGCAAAGACGTCGAGCCCAACATGAAGAAGGGCGCCACGCTCGGCTTCGCACATGGCTTCAACATCCATTTCGGGCAGGTCCTGCCGCGCGCCGATCTGGATGTCGTCATGATCGCTCCGAAGGCGCCTGGGCACACAGTGCGCAACCAGTATGTGCAAGGCGCCGGCACGCCGTGCCTGATCGCAGTAGCGCAGGACGTGAGCGGTAAAGCGCGTGATCTCGCGCTGTCGTACGCAGCGGCGATCGGTGGCGCACGCGCGGGTGTGATCGAAACCAACTTCCGCGAAGAGACCGAGACCGATCTGTTCGGCGAGCAGGTGGTGCTGTGTGGCGGTACCACTGCCCTGGTGCAGGCCGGATTCGAAGTGCTCGTGGAAGCGGGCTATGCGCCGGAGATGGCGTACTTCGAATGTCTGCACGAGCTCAAGCTGATCGTCGACTTGATGTACGAAGGCGGCATCGCCAATATGCGCTATTCCATCAGCAACAACGCCGAGTACGGCGATTTCACTCGCGGACCGCGCATCATCAACGAGGAAAGCAAGAACGAGATGCGCCGCATCCTGAAGGAAATTCAAACCGGCGCCTACGCGCAGGAATTTCTGCTGGAGAATCAGACCGGCGCCACCAAGCTGAATGCCTTGCGGCGCATCGGGCGCGAGCACCCGATCGAGAAAGTCGGCTCCCGTCTGCGTGAGATGATGCCGTGGTTGAAGAAGGATCGGTTGGTTGATCAATCGCGCAACTAGCAATCGCGCAACGTGTTACGCGATTGCGTGAAGGAAGTGAATGCGTGAATGAGTGAACACCCCCACCCTGCCCTCCCCCTTGTGAAAGGGGGAGGGGCCGTGTCCCTTGCAGCTCTACTTACCAATCGGTAATCCACACAATGCAAATGCTGCTTCACGCCTTCACGCCTTCACGCCTTCACGCCTTCACCAGCAAAGCGTGAACGACTCCCACCCCATCATCGCCCGCGAAGGGTGGCCCCACGTAGCCATCGCGCTGGCGCTCGCCTTGATCGCGACCGCATTTCTGGGCGCATGGTCGTTGCTGTTCTGGGCAGCGGCCGTGTTCGTGCTGCAATTCTTCCGTGATCCGCCGCGCACTCCACCACAGACCCCGGGCGTGGCGGTGAGCGCCGCCGACGGCCGTGTGCTGCTGGTGCAGAAGGCCCGTGATCCCTATCTCAACCGCGACGCGCTCAAGATCAGCGTGTTCATGAACGTGGTCAACGTGCACTCCAACCGCAGTCCGGTGGCGGGTGCGGTCAAAGAACGCTGGTATCACAGCGGCAAGTACTTCAACGCCGCGCTGGACAAATCGTCGGAAGAGAACGAACGCATGGCGCTGTGGATTCGTACCGATGACGGCGTCGACGTGACCTGCGTCCAGATCGCGGGACTCATCGCGCGCCGAGTGCTGTGCTACGTGAATTCCGGAGAGCGTCTCGAGCGTGGGCAGCGCTACGGCTTCATCCGCTTTGGCTCGCGGGTGGATCTATATCTGCCAGTGGGAAGCACTGCGCGCGTGAGTGTCGGCGACAAGGTGACCGCTGCCGAAACCATCGTGGCCGAGCTGACCTCGAGCGTATGAACAACCGCCAGGTGCCAGTATCCAAAGAGCGTACATGATTCATCCGTCTGAAGGGTTAGAATCGAGCTCGTGAACTATCCTGAACAGCCTGAGATCAAGCCGAAGTGGCTGGTGGGTGGACGCATCCGCCGCCATGGTATTTATTGGTTGCCCAACGCCATCACCACCGCCTCGTTGTTTGCCGGCTTCTATGCCATCGTGCAGGCGATGAACAATCGCTTCGGTCTGGCCGCGATCGCGATCTTCGTTGCCATGGTGTTCGATGGACTGGATGGTCGTGTGGCGCGGCTCACGCGCACGCAGAGCGCGTTCGGCGCCGAATACGATTCGCTCTCCGATATGGTGTCGTTCGGTGCCGCGCCCGGGCTCGTGATCTATGAGTGGGCGCTCAAAGGGATGGGGAAGCTCGGCTGGGTGGCGGCATTCGTGTACTGCGCTTGTGCCGCACTGCGCCTCGCCCGCTTCAACACCAATCTCGGAGTCGTCGACAAGCGCTTCTTTCAAGGGCTGCCCAGCCCGGGTGCTGCGGCGCTGATCGCCGGCTTCGTGTGGACCATGCAGGCGTTCGATGTGGACCCCGAGGAAGTGAAGTGGGGCGCCTGGGCGCTTGCCATGTTCGCGGGGGTGACGATGGTGAGTAACGTCAAGTTCTACAGCGGCAAGGATATCAACCTGCGCAAGAGCGTGCCGTTCAGCGTGCTCGTAATGATCGCCATGGGAGTCGTTGCCTTGTTTCTGGTCGTCGATAACTTGCCCGAGCTGCTGTTCACGCTGGTGGTGATCTATGCCGCCTCCGGATACATCTACTCGATCGTGACCCAGCTCCAGAAGCGCAGAAAGGCACGTATGGCGCCGCCCGACCCGCCTGGATGAGGGTCGGCGCCCGGCAATCCGGCCGTTGCTTGCGCCGGGCGTTGAAAGCTCGTATATTCGTTTCCATGCCTCGCATCTACCGTCATTCGGCTATCTCCCTCGTCGGCGCTCTGCTGGCGGGTCTGCTGCTGCGCCTCGCGCGCTAACTACTCCAAACTTCCCAATTCGAGTTGCACCCGCCCGGCACATCGGGCAGACGATCCATTGTTCGCCCTCGTGCGGCGAATTGATCCGATAGAGAGGCAAGATGTGAGCGGCACGCAGACCTGGAATCCCGACCTTTACCAGCGCAACGCGCGCTTCGTACCCGAGTTCGGCAAAGGCGTCGTAGAGCTGCTGGCGCCGCAAGCGGGCGAGCGGATTCTCGACGTGGGTTGTGGGGACGGCGAGCTGACGGCCGCGCTGACAACGTTCGGCTGTGAGGTGATCGGCGTGGACGGCAGCGCCGCATTCATCGATAAGCTGCGTGCGCGCGGGCTCTCTGGAGAGGTCATGGATGGGCATGATCTCAAGTTCGATGGTGAGTTCGACGCCGTGTTCAGCAACGCCGCGCTGCATTGGATGAAGCGACCCGACGCGGTGATCGCAGGCGTCTGGCGTGCGCTGCGCCCGGGCGGTCGCTTCATCGGCGAGATGGGGGGTGCGGGCAACGTGAGCAGCATCGTCGCCGCGCTGGAGGCCGCGCTCGCACGCCGCGGCGTCGACGCAAAGGCGCTCAACCCGTGGTACTTTCCAGGCGTGATCGAATATGCTGGACGCCTGGAAGCCTCAGGGTTCGTGGTGGAGCACATCGAGCTGTTCGACCGCCCGACGCGTTTGCCGGGTCACCTGCGCGATTGGCTCGATACCTTCGGCCAACCGTACCTGGGAGGCTTCTCACCCGCCGAGCGCAAAGCGGTGGTCGAGGAGATCAGCGCCGCTCTGGCTCCACAGATGGTGGGCCCGGACGGTGTCTGGACTACGGATTATGTGAGACTTCGGTTTCGCGCGCGCAAGCCCCGCAGAACCGGCCCTTGAGGAGATGGCGATGAAAGAGCGACTGATCATTTTCGACACGACGCTGCGCGATGGCGAGCAGAGCCCAGGCGCCTCCATGACCCGCGACGAAAAGATGCGCATTGCGCGTCAGCTGGAACGTCTGCGCGTTGATGTGATCGAGGCTGGGTTTCCAGCGGCGAGCAATGGTGATTTCGAGGCGGTCAAAGCGATCGCCGGCGCTATCAAGGAGAGCATCGTCTGCGGCCTGGCGCGCGCGAACGATCATGACGTGCGGCGTGCCGGGGATGCGCTGAAAGGCGCCCATGCCGGCCGCATCCATACGTTCATCGCAACCTCGCCCATCCATATGGAGCGCAAGCTCCGGCTGCAGCCCGATCAAGTCGTCGAGCAGGCGGTGAAAGCGGTGAAGCTTGCGCGGAGCTACCGCGACGATGTCGAGTTTTCACCGGAAGACGCAGGCCGGTCGGAGCTCGATTTTCTGTGCCGCATCCTGGAGCAGGCTATCAAGGCCGGGGCCACCACCATCAATATCCCCGACACTGTCGGCTACACGATGCCCGAGCAGTTCGGCGGGCTGATTCGCATGTTGCGTGAGCGGATCCCGAATGCGGACAAAGTCGTATGGTCGGTGCACTGTCACAACGACCTTGGGCTGGCGGTCGCCAACTCGCTGTCTGCCGTGATGACCGGGGCGCGTCAGGTGGAATGCACGATCAATGGACTGGGCGAGCGGGCCGGCAACGCATCGCTGGAAGAGATTGTCATGGCGGTGCGCACACGTCAGGACTATTTTCCGTGTGAGACGCGCATCGACGCCACGCAGATCGTGCCGGTCAGCAAGCTCGTGTCCGGCATCACCGGCTTCCCCGTGCAGCCGAACAAGGCCATCGTAGGCGCCAACGCGTTTGCGCATGAATCGGGCATTCATCAGGACGGTGTGATCAAGAGCCGGGAGACCTACGAGATCATGCGTGCGGAGGACGTGGGCTGGGGCGCGAACAAACTGGTGCTCGGCAAGCTCTCGGGCCGCAATGCGTTCAAGCAGCGTTTGCAGGAGCTCGGTATCGAGCTCGCTTCCGAAGAAGCGCTCAATGCAGCGTTCGCGCGCTTCAAGGATCTGGCCGACAAGAAGTCGGAGATCTTCGACGAAGACCTGCAGATGCTGGTCACCGAAGAGTCGCTCGAGCACGATCATGAGCACTTCAAGCTGCTCTCGATGATGGCGCATTCGGAAACGGGCGAGATGCCTACCGCGAAAGTGGTGGTGGCCGAGCAGGGCGACGAGCGGCGTGCGGAGGCGGGCGGCAGCGGAATGGTGGATGCCACCTTCAAGGCGATTGAGAGAATCGTGTCCAGTGGCGCGGAGCTCACGCTGTACTCGGTGAACGCGGTCACCAGTGGAACCGATTCACAGGGCGAGGTCACCGTGCGTTTGCGCAAGAACGGCCGCATCGTAAACGGCGCTGGTGCCGACACCGATATCGTGGTCGCTTCTGCGAAAGCTTACATCAACGCGGTGAACAAGCTGCACTCGAAGATGGAGCGGTTGAATCCGCAGTTGTGACTTTTGAAAGGCGTGAAGGGAGTGAATGCGTCAAAAGCGTGAAGGAAGTGAAGGAGGTGAAGGAAGTGAAGGAGGTAAATACCTCAGTGTGGATTTGAGCTCCGGGGCTCATCCTGGCAACACCAACTGCGTACACCGGGACAACGATTCCCTCTCCCCCTTTACTGGGGGAGAGGGTCAGGGAGAGGGGGCTCACCTCCTTCACCTCCTTCACTTCCTTCACGCTTTTCGAGCTCGCTCACACTTCCCGCCCTGCGATCGTGACGGCTGACAGCCGCGCATTTGCCAGCGCCAGTCGATCGGCCAACGCTCGTAGCAGCGCGCGATTGAATTTGAGCTGGCAGCTGAGGCTCAATGCATCCAGGTATTCGCGCGGAAGCTCGGCGACGAGCGCGTCGGTCGTCGTTTCTACGGTGGCCTGCCGGTTCGAAATGTGCTCCTGCACGTAGCCCATTTCTCCGAAGCAATCGCCGGCATGCAGCACATTCAGCAAGCGTCCGCGCGAGGTGACCTTCGCTTCGCCACGTGCCAGCAGGAGAACGCTGTCGCCCGGCTCGCCTTCGCGAAGCAGCGCACTCTGCGACGGCACACGGCGCCAGCGACCGATGCGTGCGATCTCCCACACCTCCGCGTCGGTGAGTGCGTTGAGCAGAGCTGAGGGACGCAGCGCGAGAAACTTCTCGCTGTCGCGGATTGCCTGATCGAATACCGAAAGCCTACCGAGCCGCGCGAGGTGGAGCGCCAGCTCGGCCCAGTCGGGGTAGCGATCCTCGGGATATTTCTGCAGCATGCGCAGAACGAGCTCATTCAGCTCGGCGGGCAGCTCGGAGCGCAGCGCGATCGGGGGCATCGGGTTCTGGTTCAAAACGTTGTCCAGAATTTCGGCCGTCGTGCTGCCGGGGAACGGGCGGCGTCCGATCAGCAGCTCGTATAGACAGACGCCGAGCGAGAACATGTCGCTTTGATGCGTGAGCGGATCGTCACGAATCTGCTCAGGAGCGATATACGAGGGCGAGCCCACGCGCACTTTCTGCGTCGTCTCGAGATCGCGCAAGAAGGCCGCGCCGAAATCGGCGAGCTTCACTTCAGTGCCGCGCGCCACGAGGATGTTGGCAGGCTTGATATCGCGATGAACTACCCCGTGGCGATACGCATAGTCCAGCGCTCCGCAGCACTTGAACGCCATCTCGATCACGTCGGCCACCGGTAGCAGCCGGTCGGCGCTCGTGTAGCGTAAGAGGTTGCCGCCACGCACGTATTCCATGGCAACGTAGGTATAGTGCTCGTCCACCACCGCGTCCAGGATCGCGACGATGTGCGGGTGGTGCAACTTGCCGGCGAGCGCCGCCTCGCTCAGGAACTGGCCCTTGAACATGCGTGCGTCGCGCACAGCGCCTTCGGATTCGTGCACCTTCAGAGCGACTTCGGTATCGGCGAACTCGTCGTACGCGAGATAGACAACGCTCGACGTGCCCCTGCCGAGCTCATGTTTGATCTGGTATTTTCCGATCCGCTCCAGCACCGTACACCTCCACCCGATCCTGATTCCACCACAGATTCTACCGGCGTCCGGCGCGACGAGGCGTGTACGATGGTTATATATTGGGCGGCGAAACGTCAATCGCCGGGGAGGCCAGCGTGCGGCCCGGGCGGGATCTTTGCGCCAGCCGCGTGCGCAATACGCTCCAACTGCGAGCGCTTGAAATGCGCGTCAATTCCACTATCCTGTCGGCCTTCACCGGCGCTTGAGCTCGCTTAAGAAAAATCATGACAGATACCGACACCACACCGCATCGCATTGTTGTCGTCGGCGGAGGGGCGGGTGGCCTCGAGCTCGTCACGCGCCTGGGCGACAAGCTGGGCAAACGGCGCAAAGCGCTGATCTCCCTGGTCGACAAGTCGCGTACGCACCTGTGGAAGCCGCTGCTGCACCAGGTTGCCGCAGGGAGCATGGATCTAAACGACCATGAGCTCGATTACCTGTATCAGGCGCACTGGCACGATTTCCAATTCTGGCTCGGACGCATGGATGGGCTCGATCGCGCGCACAAACTCGTTCACATCGCACCTACGCTCGACGAGACTGGGAAGGAAGTCATCCCGCGCCGTTCTATCGCCTACGATACGCTGATTCTGAGCCTGGGCAGCACCACCAACGATTTCGGCACCCCGGGTGCGGCCGAGCACGCCATATCGCTCGATACGCCCCAACAGGCGGCGCTGTTCCACACGCGTCTGCTCAACGCCTGCCTGCGTGCCAATACGCAAACCGAGCCGCTGCAGCCGGGTCAGCTGCACATCGCGATCATCGGGGCCGGCGCAACCGGGGTCGAGCTCGCGGCCGAGCTGCACAACACGATACGGGAGTTCGTATCCTTCGGGCTCGACCGCATCGTGCCCGAGCGGGACATCAAAATTACAGTGGTCGAAGCGGCGCCGAAGATTCTGCCCGCGCTGCCCGAGCGGTTGTCGAAAGAAGTTTTGAAGCTGCTGGGCAAGTTGCAGGTGGATGTCCTGACCGGCGAGCGTGTCACCGAAGTGTCCCCGCTCGGCGTGAAGACGGCGACCGGTCGCGAGATTCCCGCGGAGCTCACGGTGTGGGCAGCCGGCATCAAAGCGCCGGATTTTCTGCACGAGCTCGATGGACTCGAGACGAATCGCATCAACCAGCTGGTCGTGACCGAAACGCTGCAGACCACACGCGATCCCGACATCTTCGCGCTCGGCGACTGCGGTGCATGCCCCTGGCCCGAGAAGAAAGGCTGGGTGCCGCCGCGCGCGCAGTCCGCCCATCAGCAGGCCTCTCATCTGGTGAAGATGCTGCCGCGCCACCTGGCTGGGAAAGCGCTGCAGCCGTTTGTCTACCGCGACTTCGGCTCCCTCATCTCACTGGGCAAGTTCAGTACCGTGGGCAGTCTGATGGGCGCATTGACGCGCGGCAGCCTCATGATAGAAGGATACTTCGCGCTGCTCATGTATCGGTCTCTGTACAAGATGCACGAGTATGCGCTGCACGGCTTCACCAAGGTCGCCCTTGATACGCTGGCGCGCATACTCACGCGCCGCACCGAGCCGCACATCAAGCTGCACTAAAGACGGCATCGAACGAGCGTATCAGCTCTGTATCACGCCCGGTGGCAGCGAAGGTGTACCGCGGCTCAACCACTCGGGAACCGGCAGTCCCTTGCTCTCCAGAAACTCCGGGTTGAACAGACGCGAGGCGTAGCGGCTGCCGGAATCGCACAGCATGGTGACGACGGTGTGCCCCGGTCCCAGCGCGCGAGCCAGGCGCACTGCTCCCGCTACATTGATTCCGCTCGACGTGCCGAGCACGAGTCCTTCGTGCTCCACCAGATCGAACACCGTCTGTACCGTCTCGGTGTCTTCGATGAAAAACGGATAGTCCACCGTCAAACCCTCCAGGTTGCGGGTGATGCGCCCCTGTCCGATGCCTTCGGTGATAGAGGAGCCTTCCGCCTTAAGCTCGCCATGCCTGTAATGGTTGTACAGGGCTGCGCCGGGCGGGTCGGCTAGCCCGATCTTGATCTGCGGATTGCGCTCGCGCAGCGCCGCCGCTACGCCAGCCAGGGTCCCGCCGGTACCGGCCGCGCAGATAAAGCCGTCGACCGTACCGTCCGTCTGCCGCCAGATCTCCGGGCCGGTGGTCTCATAGTGGCCCTGCCGATTCGCGACATTATCGAACTGCTGTGCCCAGATCGCCCCACTGGGCTCGGTGCGCGCGAGCGCTTGCGCCAGCCGCTCGGCAACGTGCACGTAGTTGTTGGGGTTGCGATAGGGCACCGCGGCAACCTCGTAGAGCAATGCACCGCATGCGCGCAGCGCATCTTTTTTTTCCTGCGACTGCGTGTCCGGTATCACGATCACCGTCCGGTACCCCCGTGCATTGCCGACCAGCGCGAGCCCAATCCCGGTGTTGCCCGCCGTTCCTTCCACGATCACGCCGCCGGGCCGCAGCGTATTGCG
>Ga0335084_10003695_pt1 | contig 14994 bp, 13 predicted proteins | sample Lox_Sample_44_FD_206721 | JGI IMG/M metagenome (GOLD analysis project Ga0335084, IMG submission 206721) | Soil microbial communities from Loxahatchee National Wildlife Refuge, Florida, United States - Lox_Sample_4.4 | ecosystem: Environmental > Terrestrial > Soil > Wetlands | place: USA...
CCGCAGTGCGCACGATGCGCCATGCCGAGCAGGCGGTGGACGATCGGGTAAAATTCGCCCGTCGGAGAGGTGGATGAGCGGTTTAAGTCGCACGCCTGGACAATGCGCGGGCGCGAAAGCGCCCGCTCATTGCGGCGAAGGCTAATGCGCGCGCAGCGCGCGTTAAGCGAGGCGTCAGCCGAACGGCCGTAGCCAAAGCGTGTTTGCGGCAGTGGCAAAACGGAGAGGTGGATGAGCGGTTTAAGTCGCACGCCTGGACAATGCGCGGGCGCGAAAGCGCCCGCGCATTGCGGCGAAGGCTAATGCGCGCGCAGCGCGCGTTAAGCGAGGCGTCAGCCGAGCGGCTGTAGCCAAAGCGTGTTTGCGGCAGCGGCAAAACGGAGAGGTGGATGAGCGGTTTAAGTCGCACGCCTGGAAAGCGTGTTTAGGTGATGAGCCTAACGCGGGTTCGAATCCCGCCCTCTCCGCCAAAATAAAAAACGGGCCGCGTGCGCAGCCCGAGCAATGCCGCCCTCTCTGCCAATCGGACCTGGAGGATCACCGATGACGCCGTACGCCCCGCTGCAATTGCACGTGCCCGAGCCGTCCGCGCGGCCGGGGCAGGAAACCGATTTCTCGTACCTGCAGGTTTCCCCCGCGGGCGCCGTGCGGCAACCCCCGATCGAATCGAGGCCATCGCAAACCGGCGACATGGTGAACGCGCTGGTCCGTGTGCTCGACGACGAGGGGCGCGCGGTCGGCCCTTGGGATCCGCACGCGGACCCCGAGTTGTTGCGCAACGGGCTGCGCGCGATGCTGAAGACGCGCGTCTTTGACGCGCGGATGCTGACGGCGCAACGCCAAAAAAAGATCTCGTTCTACATGCAGAGCCTGGGCGAGGAGGCGATCGGCATCGGGCAGGCAATGGCCCTCGCGCCGGACGACATGTGCTTCCCCACTTACCGCCAGCAGGGAATCCTGATCGCGCGCGGCTATCCGCTCGTAGACATGATGTGCCAGCTCTTCTCCAACGACCGCGACCCGGTGCGCGGACGGCAGATGCCGGTGATGTACACGTCGCGGCGGCACGGCTTCTACTCGATCGCAGGGAATGTCGGTCTGCAGTACATCCAGGCGGTGGGCTGGGCCATGGCCTCGGCAATCAAGGGCGACACGCGCATCGCATCGGCCTGGATCGGCGACGGCTCGACGGCGGAGCCCGATTTCCACAACGCTCTCACGTTCGCCGCGGTGTACCAAGCACCGGTGATCCTCAACATCGTCAACAACCAGTGGGCGATCTCGTCGTTCCAGGGGATCGCGGGTGGCGAGGCGGCCACCTTCGCAGCGCGCGGGCTCGGCAACGGCATCGTGTCACTGCGCGTGGACGGCAACGATTTCCTGGCGGTCCTTTCGGCCTCGCGCTGGACGGCCGAGCGAGCGCGCCGCGGCTTCGGCCCTGCGCTGATCGAGTGGATCACCTACCGCGCGGGCGCGCATTCCACGGCTGACGATCCGTCCAAGTACCGGCCCGCCGATGACTGGGCACGCTTTCCGCTGGGCGATCCGGTAGCGCGGTTGCAGAAGCATCTGATGCGCGCTGGCGCGTGGTCCGACGAAGAGCATGCCCGCGCGCTGAAGGAAGCGCAGGACGAAGTCATCTCGGCGCAGAAGGTCGCGGAAAGCTACGGGACGCTGGCGTCCGGCCACGTCCACGATGCCTCGACGATGTTCGACGACGTTTACAAGGACATGCCTGCGCATTTGCGTCGGCAACGCGAGCAGCTGGGAGCCTGACGATGACCACGATGACGATGGTCCAGGCGATTCGCTCGGCACTGGACGTCATGCTCGGCCGTGACGACAACGTGGTGGTGTTCGGCGAGGACGTCGGGTATTTCGGTGGCGTGTTCCGTTGCACCGACGGGTTGCAGGCCAAGTACGGCACGTCGCGAGTATTCGACTCGCCGCTCGCCGAGGGTGGCATCGTCGGCGCGGCCATCGGCATGGGCGCGTACGGCCTTCGCCCGGTCGCGGAGATACAGTTCGCCGACTACATGTATCCCGGCTACGACCAGATCGTGTCGGGCGCGGCGCGCCTGCGCTACCGTTCCGCCGGCGATTTCACTGCGCCGATCACCATTCGCATGCCCTGCGGCGGCGGCATCTATGGCGGGCAGACCCACAGCCAGAGTCCGGAGGCACTGTTCACGCACGTCTGCGGGCTCCGCACCGTGATGCCGTCCAATCCCTACGACGCCAAGGGATTGCTGATCGCGTCGATCGAGTGCGACGACCCGGTCATCTTCCTGGAGCCGAAGCGCATCTACAACGGCCCGTTCGACGGCCACCACGAGCGGCCAATCGTGCCCTGGGCCGGCCACCCGCTCGCCGAGGTCACCGAGGGTCATTACACGGTGCCGCTCGAATCGGCCGCCGTGCGCCGCCCCGGAACCGCGCTTACCGTGCTGACCTATGGAACGATGGTGTGGGTGGCGGGGGCGGCGGCCCGCGAAACCGGCGTCGATGCCGAGATCATCGACCTGCGCAGCCTGTGGCCGCTCGACCTCGACACGATCGTCGCTTCCGTGAACAAGACCGGTCGCTGCGTGATCGTTCACGAGGCGACACGCACCAGCGGCTTCGGCGCCGAGCTTGCGGCGCTGGTGCAGGAGCACTGCTTCTTCCACCTCGAGGCGCCGATCGAGCGCGTGACGGGGTGGGACACGCCCTATCCGCATGCGCAGGAATGGGCCTATTTCCCAGGCCCGGACCGGGTCGGCAAGGCGCTCCGACGCGCGATCGAGGGGTGAGATGGGAATCCATGTGGTGAAGGTGCCGGACATCGGCGAAGGCATCGCCGAGGTCGAGTTGGTGGAGTGGCATATCCGACCCGACGAAACGGTCGTCGCGGATCAGGTCCTCGCCGATGTCATGACCGACAAAGCGACCGTCGAGGTTCCCTCACCGGTTGCGGGCACGGTGATCGCAGTCAGGGGCACCCCGGGCGACAAGCTCGCGGTGGGCAGTGAGCTCCTTCGGCTCAAGACGACGGCTACAGCCGATGTCGAAGCTGGCGAACAAGTCGTGACTTCGGCGGCCTCGTCTGCGCAATCGGCCGCCACGTCGGCGACCGCCGCGCCGCTGCCATCGACACTGGCCGCGAAGCCACTCGCATCACCCTCGGTGCGTCACCACGCGCGCGAGTTGGGTGTGGATCTCACGCAGGTCCGGGGGACCGGACCCAGCGGACGGGTTGAACATGGCGACGTTGTGCGGCACGCTTCGCGCGGTATCGCGAAGCCCGCCGTCGTGCAGCGCTATGCGGAGCGCAGCGGCGAACAAGCCATCTCGTTGATCGGGCTGCGCCGCCAGATCGCCCTGCATATGCAGGCATCGCTGCGGATTCCCCACTTTACTTACGTCGAGGAGGTCGACGTCACGGAGCTCGAAGCCCTACGTTCGACGCTCAACGAACGGTTCGATGGGACACGCGGCCGACTCACGGTCCTGCCGTTCCTGATGAGGGCGATTGTCCTTGCCGTTCCTGCGTTCCCGCAGATCAATGCGCGGTTCGACGACGAGCAGGCCGTGGTGACTCGCTTTGATGCCGTGAACATCGGCATCGCGACGCAGACCGACGCCGGGCTGATGGTGCCGGTCGTGCGGCACGCCGAGGCGCATGACCTGTGGGCGAGCGCGGCGGAGGTGGCACGTTTGGCCGATGCCGCTCGCACGGGCAAGGCGACACGCGACGAACTTTCGGGATCGACGATCACGATCACGAGCCTCGGGCCGCTAGGCGGTATCGTTAGCACGCCGGTGATTAATGCTCCTGAAGTAGCCATCGTGGGCGTGAATCGGATTGTCGAACGACCCGTCATGCGCGCCGGCGCAATCGTGTCACGACGCTTGATGAATCTCTCGTCTTCGTTCGATCACCGGGTGATCGATGGACAGCACGCCGCGGAGTTCGTGCAGGCGCTGCGCGGCTACCTGGAGTGCCCGGCGCTGCTGTTCGTCGAATAGCGGCTGATGCAAACCGGACGCGGCGGCGACGCGGGTCATTGAAATCGTCTTCTCCTTTGTTAGGGCCATTGTCGTCTCGTGGTCTAAGAAGCCGTTGATCTCCGTCAATTCCGTTGGCGGTACGGCGTCTAACATTGGGGGGTGAGCACGATATCGCGTCGCGATTGTGGCGGTTATGCCCCGCTCAAGCTGTTTGCGCTCGAATCGTCATGTACCCCGTTGACGCTGCGCTGATCGACCGCACCGCGCCGAATCCGGCCGCGCAAAGGTTGCTCGCGCTCATCGTCGAGATGTTGCGCGAGCTGCGTCCCGCGGCGCCGCTGCAGCCGGCTCATCTCGACGATTCGATCGAGCGCGACCTTGCACTCGATAGTCTGTCTCGCGCCGAGCTGCTGTTACGGATCGAGCGCAGTTTCGGCATCCGACTGCCCGAGCGGCTGGCGACCACGGCCCGCACGCCGCGTGATCTGCTCGCTGCAATCGCGGCGGCGGAGCCGGGCGCGCCCGTGCTCGCGTTGCCGCCGACGAGCCCTCCGGCGCCCGAGCCGGTGGAGGGGACGCCCGAACATGCCAAGACGATGGTCGAGGCGTTTCTATGGCATGTCGAGCGGCATCCCGAGCGCGACCACATCATGTTGCTCGAAGGCGATGAAATACGGGAAACCCTTTCCTACGCGCGACTGTGGGAAGGTGCCGGAGAAGTCGCGAAAGGCCTCGCCGTTCGCGGGGTGAGCCGGGGAGACGCGGTGGCACTCATGCTGCCGACGGGTAGCGCATTCTTCCAGGCTTTCCTCGGGGCGATGCGCATCGGCGCGGTGCCGGTGCCGATGTACCCGCCATTGCGCTGGGCTGAGATCGAGGAGCACGTGCGCGGCCGCGCGGCGATCCTTTCCAATGCACAGGCCCGCGTCCTCGTTACCGTGCCGGAAGGCCTGTTCATCGGCCGCATCCTGGGCGCGCAACTGCCTCATCTCGGCGCGGTGATCAGCGTCGATCGCCTGCGCGGGGACGGCCTGCAGACCGAGGCGGCGCGTCTCGGTGGCGACGAGACGGCGATGCTGCAATACACCTCCGGCAGTACGGGCGACCCTAAGGGTGTCGTGCTGAGCCACGACAATCTGCTCGCCAACATCCGGGTTATGGGACGCGCCGCTGCGGTCACGTCGAGCGATCGTTTCGTGAGCTGGCTGCCGCTGTATCACGACATGGGGCTTATCGGCGCCTGGCTCGCGACCATGTACTACGCGGTGCCGCTGGTGCTCATGCCGCCCGCCGACTTCCTTGCCCGCCCGGCGAGATGGCCTCGCACCATTCACCGTTACGGGGCAACGATTTCGGCCGGACCTAATTTCGCCTACGAGATCGTTGCTTCGAAGGTACGCGACGAGGATCTCGTCGGGCTCGATCTTCGCGCCTGGCGGCTGGCCTTCAACGGTGCCGAGCCGGTGCGCGCGGCCACGCTCGAGCGTTTCGCCGCGCGCTTCGCCCGTTACGGCTTCGATCGCCGCGCGCTCACGCCCGTCTACGGGCTGGCCGAATCGACGCTCGGGCTTGGCTTTCCACCACTCGGGCGCGGTCCGCGCATCGATCGCATCGACGCGAGCGCGCTTTCGCGCGAGGGCAACGCGATTCGCTTGCCGCAGTCCGCGTCCGATGGACTGGAAGTCGTTTCGTGCGGACGGCCATTGCCCGGCTACGAGGTCCGCGTGGTGGACGACGCCGGCCGCGAGATAGCGGCCCGCAGCGAGGGCCGCCTGGAGTTTCGCGGACCATCGGCCACGAGTGGCTACTTTCGGAATCCGAAGGCCACTGCCGGGCTTTTCCGCGGCGATTGGCTGGACACGGGTGATATCGGGTACATCGCCGAGGGCGAAATCTTCCTCACCAGCCGCGCCAAGGACCTGATCAAGCGCGGCGGCCACAACCTGCACCCGTACGATCTGGAGGCGGCAATCGGCGATATTCCGGGGATGCGCAAAGGTTGCGTCGCCGTGTTCGGCACGACCGACCGATCGACCGGAACCGAGCGCGTGATCGTCGTCGCGGAAACGAGTCAGGCCGACGCCACCGCCCGCGCCGCCCTGCGGGATCGGATCACGTCGTTGGCGGCGATCCATCTGAACGGTCCGGCCGACGAAGTGCTGCTCGTGCCGGCGCGGACGGTCCTGAAGACTTCAAGCGGCAAGATTCGTCGCGCCGCATGCCGCGAGCTCTACGAGAGGGGGCTGCTGCAAGCTCCGCGGGGCGCCGTGTGGCTGCAGCTTGCGCGTCTGGTAAGGCAGGCATTGACGGCGCGGCTGGGGCGGGCCCTACGTGCGCTCGCGCAAGTCGCTTACGGAGCCTACTGCTGGGTCTTCTTCGTTCTGCTGTCGTCGCTGTGCCTGCCGGTGCTGGCGATGCTCTCCAGCCCGGGAGCGCGCATGCGCCTCGCGCGCGGCGTCGCCAGAACGCTCGTGCGCGGCTACGGCCTGTCCCTGCTCGTCAAGGGACTCGAACATTTGCCGGCGGGCAAGCCGACGGTGATCGCCGTCAATCATGCCAGCTACATCGACGCGATGATCCTGGTGGCGGTTCTCCCTCCGGATATTCATTTCTCGGCCAAGAGGGAATTCGACCGCGTGCCGCTCATCGGCTTCGTGATGCGCCGCCTCGGAGCGTACTTCGTGGAGCGGGTCGATCCCGCTCGCGGCATAGAAGACACGCGGGACGTCCTGGCGGCAGTCCGTCGCGGAGAGACGCTGGTCTTCTTTCCGGAGGGCACGTTCTCGCGCGCGCCGGGGCTGGCCGCGTTTCGTCTCGGCGCCTTCGTGGTGAGCGCGGAAAGCGGCGTGCCAGTCCTCCCTATCGTACTGCGCGGGACGCGCTCCGCTCTGCGGGAGCGGCGCTGGCTTCTCGTCCGCTACCCGATCGAGATGATCGTCGAGCCGCCCGTGACGCCGGCCGGACGCGACTGGTCAGCGGCCGTGCAGCTGCGCGATCGGGTCAGGGAAGTGATACTGCGCGATTGCGGCGAACCGGATCTCGCTCGTTGAGGGCAGCGGCCTCCCTCGCGGCGCGCGGCCGCGGCAAATCACGGTCGCGCTTCAACTTCGTGGGCATCCTCGACGGTCAGGGGCGAGGGCTTCGCGCCGTCGGCCGCGAAGATCGCGTCGCACAGGCGCCGGAGCATCGGCACGCCGCGGACCTCGGTCTCGAACAGCGGGACGATGGCGCGGACGCTGTCGTCGAACTCCCGCCAGATAGTCTTCATGTGCTCCTGCTGCATGGCCACGCGATTCTTGACGAACTCGGCAGAGTCCGGACCCAGCGACGCAGGGTCGATGACCATGTTGACGAGCACACCTCCGACGGGAATCCCGAAGTCCTTGAACCACTGGATGAAGCGCGTGACCACCGCGATGGGTAGCGCCTCCGCCAGCGTCACGAAGTAGAACGCAGTGAGCTTGCGGTCGGTCAGGAGGACGCGCGCGTGCTCCATCCGGTCGCGGAAGGAGACGAGGTACTCCATCAGCGGGTCCGCTTCCTTCTTCTTCGTGAAGGAGAGCATCTCGCGGAGGGTCTTCGCTTCCTCCCGGCTCTTCATCATCTTGTTGACCCAAAGCGCGTACACCTTCGACATGCCGAGGAGCCGCCGCGCGTTGGCGGTGGGCGCGGTGTCGAAGACGTAGACGTCGTACTCGTCCTTGAACATGAGGTCGATCATGTTCTCGAACATCGCCGACTCCTCGAACGCGGGGTTCATCGTCGCGGTCTCGACAAAGTCGTCGGCCTTGGTGGTGATGTCGGCGAACTTTAGGAACCACCGGATCTTCTCCCGGATCTGCATCTTGCTGCGCTCGATGGTCTGCTTGGTCTCGATCTCGTACGCCCAGAGGTTGGGCACGCCCTCAACGGGTACGTGCTTGCCGAGCACGTCCTGGCCGAGCAAGGTCGTCAGGCTGTGGACGGGATTGGTGGACGCGAGCAGCGTCCGGCGTCCCTGCCGGGCGAGCCCGATGGCGGTGGCGGCGGCGAAGACGGTCTTGCCTACGCCGCCCTTGCCGCCGAAGAAGAAGTACTTCAGCGTGGGGTGCTCGCTGAGGTGCCGTCCCATCGGCATCGTGATCTCTGTCATGGCAAGCCTCCGCTAGGCGTACATGATGTCGGCGAGCTTCTCGATCATCGGCAGCCCCGTGACGTCGCGCTCCATCTCCGGCACCAGTGCCATCACGCGGTCATCGAAGACCTTGTGCACCTCGGCGAGATGCTGGTCCTGCATGGCGATGCGGTGGCGCAGGTACTCCGGGATGTTCTGGTTCAGCAGCTCGTGCGGAATGACCCGGTTCACCACGTATCCCGCGATCGGCACGTCGAACTGCGCGAACATCTTGGCCGCCTTCTGCGTGTCGTTGATGACCCCGGCCTCGGGGATCACCACGAAGAAGAAAGCCGTCTTCGTCTTATCCGTGAGGATCCCGGCCGACGTGTTGATGCGGTTCTTGATGTAGAGCAGTTCCTGGAGGATCTGATCCTGCTCGGTCTGCTTCTCGTGCTTGAGCCGACTCACCATCTCCTCGTACTCGCGCATGTCTTCCCGGAGCTTGGTGACCTTGTTGATCCACTCGTCGTAGACCTTGGCCATCGACAGGTAGTAGAGCGCGTGACCGAGGGGGACGAGATCGTAGATGTAGTAGTCGTAGTCGCCCTTCATGACCACGTCCACCACGGCGTCGAACATTGCACTCTCTTCCATCGCCGGTTCGGCGCTCGCCGCCTGGATGTAGTGCTCGATCTCCTCGGGCACGGCCGGCAGCCCGTACATGTCCAGGATTTTCTGGCGGATCTCCTGTTGGTACGCCTTGATGTGCCTGTCCGCGTCGATCTCCTGGGCCCAGAGCTTGTCCATGATCTGCACGGGTCCCTTGCCGAAAATGTCGCGCTTGAAGATGTCGGTGAGCGACGCCTGCGGGTCTACGGAGAACACCATCACTTTCTTGCCCTGGCTTGCGAGCCAGTACCCCGCCGCGGCGGAGAAGGTGGTCTTGCCGACTCCGCCCCCGCCGCCGAACATGATGTACCGGCGCTCGGGATGCTGCAGGAACACGTCCTTGAATCCCATCATCGTCCCCTTAGAACATCGCGTCCGCGACGTCCTTCTCGCGCAGCATCCGCCGCTTCCACGTCGCGATCTGCGGCACGACGTAAGGCAGGAGCCGCAGGCTGTAGTAGGGCGGCAGGATCGGGATGCCGAGCAAGTCGCCCATCGTGATCAGAATGAACAGGTGCTCCATCGACGCGCGCGTGCGCAGTGCTGCGCGGCTCATGTCGTGCGCCGCCATGCCGTAGACCGTGTCGCGGACGTTCTGCCAGATTCTCTTTGCCGCCGTCTTCTTTTCTTCGTCTGTCATGGCCTTGTTCCTTTACATTCCGTGCAGGTGATGCTCGTGGTCGGTGCCGAGCTCGCGCTCCCGCATCACGTGGCGCTTCCAGGTCTCGATCTGCGGTACCACCCATGGGAGCAGGCGCAGCCCGTAGTACGGCGGCAGGATCGGCACGCCCAGCATGTCCCCGAACACGCCGAGCATGAACAGCGTCTCCATGGTGGCGCGGATCTCGAGGGCCTCTTGCGCGATCTCGTAACCGGATAGCCCGTACATGAACTCGCGCAGGGCCTGCTTCCACCGGCGGGTCACTGGCATGCTATTGTCGTCTCCGCAATGAACGAGCTCATCGGCTTGATCGCAGTCGCCGTCGTTGCCTGGTTCGCCGCCGGAACGATCTGGAACGTTCGCCTGGGCCGCGAGCTCATGCGCTGGATGCAGGGCGGACTGCCGATCCTCGGCCAGCGAAGCACTGTGCGTTGGCTCGGTTCTACCGCCGTGGAGATGGTCATAGACAAGGGCAAGGCCGAGCTGGCAAAGGTGGCAGTAGTCATCTTCCTTGAGCCGCGCGATCTTCCCTGGTGGCCGCTCAGTCACCTCCGCGGCCGTCGCGACACGCTCATCATCCGGGGCGTGCTGCGCCGCGCGCCCGCAGTCGAGCTCGAGGCCCTCGCCCCGAAAAGCTGGTCTGGCCGTGATGCGCTGCCGCGCGTCCCGGCCGACTGGGCGGAGAGGGAGACCGAAGCCGGCGTCGTCGTGCATCATCCAGGCGCAGAGGCGCTGGCGAAGGCCGAAAAAATGCTGGCGCTTGCGCGAAGCGCCGGGCTCGAAATAAGGCGGCTGTCGGTGCGTCGCTCTGAGCCGAACCTGCAGATCCATGTCCCACTTCCCGATCGCCGGCAGTCCGCGCGCGAGTTCTTCGAAGCGGTTCACGCTATCGCCGAACTCGCGCTGGACTGACACGATCCGGGCGCCTATGCATGCGCAGCGGGCGAATGTGGCGCGGGCGTCACCGCCGGCCGCGGAACCGGTGCCGCCGGCGTGGCGCCGTGACGCATGTAGGCCTTGTAGCCGTCCCAGCCGATGAGGAGAGCCGCCACGAACAGGAGCGCGGAGACCGCGATCATGGCCCACGCACCCCCGACCGGCAGCGCGCTCATCTTCGGATTCGCCGCGATTGTCACGTAGAGATTGCGCGCCGTGACCACGGTCGCCGCCAGAGTGGTGAAGTACATGAACACCATCGGCACGACCGCGTAGGTCGGATTGCGCTTCTCGGACTTAAGCCAGACCGCCACGACCAGAAGGCTGAGGGCTGCCATCAACTGGTTGGAGGCGCCGAACATCTGCCACAGGTACACCCACGTGCCGGTGAGCACGAGCGCAGCCGTGAAGCCCATGGAGATGAAGCTCGCGACGTGCATGTTGCGCATGGGCGGGATTGCGTCGCCCACCCACTCGGCGAGGGTCACGCGCATCACGCGGAAGACGAGCTGCGTCACGGTCAGCACGATGATTACGAAAGTAGCGAAACCGAGCGCCGTGCCGAACGCCTCGGGAAGCAGCCCGAAGGTGCCGGCGTACACCAGCTTGCCGACGCCGGCCGCGAAGCGGCCGCCGCCGCCGCCGGCTCCGGCGATGGAGACGGCAGTCAGAGACAGCATCGCCAAGGGAAACTCGCCAAACAACATCGCCCCTGCACCGACCGGCAGTCCGTCGGTGTCGTACTCGAGCTGCCGCGCAGTGCCGATCGAGCCGACGAGCGCGTGCCAGCCCGAGATGGCGCCGCACGCGATGGTCACGAAGAGCATCGGCCACAGCGGTTGCCAAGCCTTGCTCGCGTCGATCGAGAAGCCGAGGTCCTTGAAGGCCGGCAGTGCGAACGCGCCGATGAGGTTGCCGGCCGTGTCCGTTGTGCCGAGGATCGGCGCGACGACCATGCCGAGCGCGGAGAGCAGAATGGTGATCGAAGTGATCCAGAAGCCGATGTAGTTCACGGGCTGCGCGAAGCGCCAGATCGGCAGGTTCGCCCCCAGGTAGCTGAAGGCGAAGAGGAAGACCATCCACCAGATGTAGTTGGGCAGCGTCTTGAGAAGGCCCGTGCTCGCGTCATACGCCGGAGTGCTGACACGCTTGCCGTCCTTGCCCGGCGCCGGAATCCTCGGGTCTGCGGCTGTCGGATCTTCGACCGCGAACAATGCCTTGCCGTCGCTCATCTGGTCTACCGCGCTGTTCACGCTAACGACCGCGGCCGCAACCGGGCCTTGCACCAGCGCACCCTTTTCATCCCGGTGCTGGCCCCAGGGACCGGCCGCCATACCGGCAAGCGTCACCGCGACCACGAAGACCGTGACCCCCATGATGCCCATCTTCCAGCGGTACATCATCTGGCCGGCGAGCAGCCCCATCAGGGCGAGCATGACGATGCCGAACGGAACGTCCGGACGCGCGGACAAGATCGCTGCCAGAATGCCGATGAACGCGCCGGCGAGCAGCATCAGGTAGAAGAAGATGAATACGAACAGAATCGTGCGCGTGCGCGGCGCGATCAGCTTGTGCGAGATCGCGGACAGGCTGTTCCCGTCGTTACGTACCGCGACCATGATCGCGGAATAGTCGCTCACCCAGCCGATGAAGCTCACTCCCAGGATCAGCCAGGCCAGCGAGGGCGACCATCCCCAGAGATTGGCGGCGGTGATCGGTCCGACGATGGGCCCGGCGGCCGCAATAGCCTTGAAGTGATAGCCGAACAGAACATTGCGGCTGGTCGGCATGAAGTCGACGCCGTCCATGTACATCTTGGCGGGGGTCGCCCGCTTGGCGTCGGACTGGATGACGTTACGGTCGATGCGCTTGGCGTAGAAGTTGTACGCCAGATAGGTGGTGACTACGGCGAGGACGACGATCCAGAGAGTGTTCATGACCTATCCTTTCCTCCGTTTCGCATAGTGGTGATCGCCGTGATGCGCGCTCGCAAAGGGTGCACAAGTCTGGGGATGTGACCGGCGACGGACTCTTCCGCACCTGTCTCCCGAATTCCGGAGAAATGCAGACGCCGGGTATGCCTAGGCTGGTTGTTCACCCATGAACTGCATCTGGGCCACCTCCAGGCGGTTTGCCCTATCTTTCGCCTCCTCGAGGGGATGCGTATTGATCGGCGTCAAGACAAGAGGTTCTTTGGCTTCCATCGCCGCGCACGCTCTGATACCCGTGGCGGTGCAGCACTCAGGCCGAGACATGGTGCTTCATCGAGGCTTCACAGCCGCTGACCCCGTCGACATGCCGGACCAAGCCGCGTGCACCTCAGCGACAAGATCAGACGCGCGCAGTTGATAGCGGGGCGAAAAGTGGAACGGCACAACTGCTTTTGCGCCCAAGGCGCGCGCGATCTCTCCCGCCTGGCGCGCCGTGAGATGGTTCTTGCGCGCCGCATGGTCAACGTCCTCGTGCAGGAACACGCTTTCGATGAACAGCAGATCCACTCCGGCCAGCAAGTGCGACAGCGCTTCCACGTTGGACGCCGTGTAGCGCAGATCCGTGACGTAGCCGAAGCGCCGACCGGGGAGGACGTCCAGGATCAGGTGCCGCAACTCGCTGACCGGCCGTGTCATCGCATGCTCACCGGTTCGATCGCGCCACCGAACGGCAATGGGTGTCGCTGGCGGTGCATCGGTCAAGACGGCATGTTTGAGCTCGCGCAGCCACGGGCCGGTCGAGAGTCCGAGCGCAGCGAGACGGTCCTTCGCGACGTTGACGTGCGCTCTTTCCTCCACCGCGTATGCGAGGCACGGCACATCGTGGTCGACGAACCGGCCTCGAACGCGAAAGGTCGCTTCTTCGTGAAGGACGTCACCTCTCAACACAAACGACGCGCCTGATTCGCGCTCAAACGCCGCGCGACTGGAAAACCGCGCGCGCCGCCCGCGACCGTCGGTTCCGATCTCGCAGACGTCAAGCACCAGTTCCTCGTAGCGGTGCACGACGTTCCACGTATAGGCGCGAAGCTTGTGCTCGACCTGCCCGGCGAACCCCGGTCCCCCGAACAAGACCACGCCCGCCTTGCGTCCGAGCACGACACGCAGGAACTGGTCGAAGCCGGAAAAGTGGTCCATGTGCGTGTGGGTGACGAACACGTGCGACAGCCGCATCAGCTTGCGCGGTGGCAGGGCCGTGACGTCCCCGAGATCGAACAGCAACGCCCGTCGCTCGTCGCGGAAATCGACAAACAGTCCGGGATCACCGAATACGTCGTTGACCAGACGAGGCTCGAAGAGGGCGCGCATGGATCAAGTCCATTTGACGGCGAGCGTTTGATCCGGCTGCATCTCGACCCGGGTCCCGAGCTTTCGTCCCTCGCGGTTCAGTGTTGCGATGAGCCATGCCGCGTCTTCCTCGGTCGCCCGGTTCACCTGGAAACGCCGCATCCGCGTCGGCGTGAGCACGAGCTGCGACATCCTTCCGCTCGCGCTGTCGAGGGTCGCAAAGTACATCAGCCCGAGCTCGGCGCGATAGTCTTCGTGGCCGCTGATGCCTTCATAGTCATCGAGGAGGTCTCCGCAGCCGTAGAGGATCGGCTTGTCGCGATAGACTTCGATGCCTTTGGCGTGATGCGACGAATGTCCGTGCACGATATCGACAGCCGCCGCGTCCACCAGTCGCCGTGCGAAGTCGCGTTCGCCGGAGCAGATTGCATACCCCCAGTTGCCTCCCCAATGAATGGAAAGCACGGCGATGTCGCCGTTACGTTTATGGGCTCGCACGTGCTGGGCGATGGTTTCCACGCTGCGGGGCGAGAGGTCATCGAGCAAGTTCACGCCTGATCGATGCTTTGTGGCGGCCCACGCAGAGGGGACACCGCTGGTCGGCATGCCGTACGCGAATACCAGCACGCGGCCCTTGCCCAATACGTCGATCACCGCCGGCGCCGTCGCTTCGACCTCGTCGCACCCGGCGCCGGCAGTGCGGATGCGGGCAGCGTGCAGGGCGGCCAGCGTTTCCTCCAGCCCGGTGCGGCCCCAGTCCAGCACATGGTTGTTGGCAAGCACGCAGCAGTCGAGGCGCGCGGCGCTGAGGCAGGGCACGTTGGCCGGATGCATGCGGTAGTGGACGCCCTTGCCCGGCCAGGCTTCGTCACTGGCCGTCACGGACGTCTCCAGATTCACGATTCGCACATCGGGCCGTGCTTGCTCGAGCGCCGCCAGCGCGTCGCCCCAGATGTAGTCGAAACCTGCTCGTTTTGGCAGCGGTCCGCCGTAACGTTCAGCCAGAGCGACATACTCCAGCGCAGATCTAGCGTAGGGTTCGTACAAATTGGGTTTGCCCGGGTGCGGCAGGATCTGATCGATGCCGCGGCCCGTCATGACGTCGCCGCAGAGGAATAGCGTGATCATGGAGGAAGCGCCGGTCGATTTCGGGCCAACCCGTGCGGTATCCGCCGCCGACACCTGGTACCCGTCACGTCCGGGGGCGATCATGCCGATCAGCAGTGCGCTGCTTGATCCGAGCAGGAAGCGCCGCCGCTTCAGGATGAATGCGCAACCGCCCGCTCATTACTTCGCACTCAATTCTCAAAAGAACAATCTAGCGGATCGTCTTCCTTGCACACATTGACCTGGCGCAAGGGAAG
>Ga0335084_10003696_pt1 | contig 14994 bp, 15 predicted proteins | sample Lox_Sample_44_FD_206721 | JGI IMG/M metagenome (GOLD analysis project Ga0335084, IMG submission 206721) | Soil microbial communities from Loxahatchee National Wildlife Refuge, Florida, United States - Lox_Sample_4.4 | ecosystem: Environmental > Terrestrial > Soil > Wetlands | place: USA...
AGAATTTCGACTAAGTCCTTTGTATTCGTCTAAAAATGTTCCACGTGGAACATTTCACCAATCAACTATATCTACCAGATATAGCATGAGCCTGCCCGGAATCGGTCTGGCACTTTGGGAACCACGCGGCGAGTAACTGACGTGACGTTTTGCAGCGCGATGAACTGTCTTATGATCCGTCGCGATGGACCGCCGCAAAGAACCCCGGCTGGATCTGGAGTATTCGGTACAGGTGTGGGGTGTGGACCGGAACGCTCGTCCTTTTGCGGAGCTGGTTCGGGCCACGAGTGTCAGTTCGCAGGGCGCTGTACTTCTGGACGTTCACTCGAAGCTGCGCATGGGCGATGTGCTCGACGTGCAGCATGAAGCGCAACGGGCGCAGTTCCGCGTCGTGTGGACCTGCGGCGGAGAAGCCGGAATTCAGGCGCTGGCCAGCGAACCGGCAATCTTCGCGGTGGACATGCCAAAGACTTTTGAGATGGCGGGAACCGGATAACCTCGCCGAACCGCATTCATTTCGGCTTATCCCGCGTGTTTACGCGGAACTGGTTCCCGCCACTCCCTCCCTCAGGAAGCGCGCAAAAACCTCGTTTGAGAGCAGGCGGCCGCGAGCGGTCAGCCGCAGGTTCGTGCCCTCCTTGAGCAACAACAACTCTTCACGCACCGCCTCATCGATCACAGGCTGCAAAGCGGCAAGGCGCTCGCTGCCAAAGCCGTCGCGAACCATTTCCAGATCGAGCCCGCGATTAAGCCTCAAGCCGAGAAAAAAAGTCTCCTCCAATTCCGCTGACGGCGAAACCGCAGTGGTCAGGCCTAGCGATCGATTTATGTAGGCATCGAGCGAATCGGGTGTCGAGAACCGTATCGCCCTGCAATTGGCACCGTCCCGGGAGGGGAGCATCGAGTGCGCATCGACACCGAAGCCGAGATAGGGCTGGCGAGTCCAATACTTCAAGTTGTGGCGCGATTCCCATCCGGGACGGGCGAAGTTGGAGATCTCGTATTGGGGTATGCCGGCTGCGTTCAGGGTGTCGCAGGCCTGCGTGTAGAGGTCAGCAGTCGCATCTTCGTCGGGAACAAAGTGCGCATGATAGCGAGTACCACCGGCGATGAGTTCCCTTCCCAGGCGGGAATCTTCGTCGATCTCGAGCATGTACACGGAGACGTGCGGCACACCGCTCGCCACTGTCTCGCGCAACGACAATTCCCAGCTCGCAGCCGTCTGGTGGGGAAGCCCGGCGATGAGATCGATATTGAGGTTGGTGATCCCGGCGCTCCGCAGGCGCTCGATCTCTTCAAGAACGGTTGCTCGCTTGTGTAACCGCCCAACGGACTGGGCCTCGCGGTCCACGAAGGACTGCACGCCCAGGCTCACGCGATTCACGCCGCACGCAAGAAGCGTCTCGATCAGGGCAGGAGTCAGCGTCGCCGGTGCGCATTCGACAGTCACTTCGGCATCGGCGGAAACTGCGAACTTGTCTCGTAGCGCGGTGAAAATTCTGATGAGTTGATTGGAGTCGAGGATCGACGGGGTCCCACCCCCGAGATAAATCGAGTCAACCGTTTCCGGTAAGGCGCATCCAAGTCCGGCGGCAGCCGGGAATGCGCCCTCGATGTCTTCGACAACCCGAGCGACATATTGGTCGTAGGCAGCACGGGAGAATACGTCAGAGGCGAAGTTGCAGTAGCTGCACTTGGTACGGCAAAACGGCACCGAGATGTACAAGCCGAGGGTCATCCGTTGACCATAATTTTACGTGAGTCGGCCTGTGAGGTGCCGCACCAGATGGTAGGATCAAGCCTCGCTGTTTCACGGCTGGATGTGGCGGCAGAAAGGAAACGATCCAGTGCAGCGGCGCGTGGTCATCACCGGGATGGGAGTCGTCAGCCCGAACGGCATCGGCAAAGACGCATTCTGCCGCGCCATCCTCGCGGGCACCTCCGGCGTGAAGAGGATCACGCGCTTCGATCCATCTTTCCTGCCGGTACACATCGCCGGCGAGGTGCAGGGTTTTGATGAACTCGCCTGGGTGGATGCCCGCGAACGCAAGCACGTATCCCGGGCCGTGCCACTCGCGGTGGCGGCATCGGCCGAAGCCTTGGCTGACGCGGGTCTCGACGCCCCGGGCATGGCGCAGGAGGAAAAGCGCCAGGTTGGCGTGATCCTGGGGACCGGCGGCGGAGCACAGGAGTTCACCGAACATCAGTATCGGCTGTGGCATTCCGGACATGAGAAGCAAGCGAGCATTTTTGCGATTCCGTCCGGGACCATGGGTACACTTTCCAGCGAGATATCGATGCGCTTCGGATTCCGGGGTCCGAGTCATGTTGTGACCACCAATTGCACCTCATCCACAGACGCTTTGGGCTATGCCCTCGATCAGATTCGAATTGGATTTGTGCCAGTCCTATTGGCCGGAGGCGTCGATGTGCCGATCAGCCCCGCAACTGTGAAGGCTTACACACTGCTACGCGCTTTGACGGCGGAGTGGAATGACGCGCCGGAGCGCGCGTCCCGGCCGTTTTCCGCCGACCGCAGCGGTTTCGTGTTGGCGGAAGGATCATGGATGTTCGTCCTGGAGGATTATGAGCATGCACGGGCACGCGGGGCGCGAATTCGTGCTGAACTCGCTGGATATGGATCGACATGCGAGGCGCTGCATCGAGTGCGGCTCGGAGAAGATGGAGAGGAACCGGCGAGGGCGGTCGCGTTGGCCATGGAAGATGCGCGGGTCGGACCGGAGCAGGTGGATTACGTAAACCTGCACGGGACTTCTACCGAGTTGAATGATCGGGTCGAAACGCGCGCGGTGAAACTCGCACTCGGTGCACGGGCAGGAAGGATTCCCATGTCGGCGTTGAAATCGCAGATCGGGCATCCGCAAGGTGCCTCTGGTGCAGCGAGCGTTGCGGCAACGCTGGTGGCGATGCAGCACGAACAAATCCCACCGACGATCAATCTGGAACAACCAGATCCAGAATGCGATCTCGACTATGTGCCTGAGGCAGGACGACGGGCCGTGATCGAGCATGCCGTTTGTAACTGTGTAGGGTTCGGGTCGAAGAACTCAGCGCTGGTACTGCGCAGGATGTGACGGCTGCACTGGATTTCGCCGGTGGAATCATGGTCTAATGCGCGGCCATGAACTTCTTAATTCGACTTACTTTGTGTGTCGCCATTCTCGCCAACGGAATCCTTTGTGCACAGGAATTAGTGAAACGTCCGTACTTATTGAAGATTGATACAAGCTCCTTTGACAATTTCTCAGGAGCGACCAATGTCTGCCTGCTGGTCTGGGAAGACGGCCGCTATCGCATGGAGAAGACTCGCCAGGACCCCAGTGGGGGCCGGCCCGATACGCAGGTGTTCCTGGACACGTTGCCAGAGGCGAGCCTGAAGCAATTGCAGGCCGTCCTCGAGGACGTTCAGTTTCAGGCCATCAAGAAGGGCCACGAAGAAAGTTCTGCCATCGTGCGAGATCTCCAAACAATGCAGGCGGTGATCCCCCGCGCGCATGAAATCCAGACCTTCTTTTTCGTCAACGCGGAGGACCGCAGGCCCTACGAGAAAGCACTCAAGCCGTTTATGAGCTGGCTCAAAGATGTGCAGAAGCGAAAGGTGAAGGCGGCCAAGGACGAAAAACCGAACCGCTGCGCGGCGCCAATGGTGCAGTATCGGCTAAATGGGCCTCCGCCAGGGATGGAGGAGGAACCCGAATAGCACTGCGGCACGACGTCAGCGCGCATTTTCTGGTTAAATACCGCTGTAAGCCCAAGGAGTTGACCATGCCACGAAGAATCCTGGTATTCGTGTCTGCCTTACCGACTCTTCTTATCGCCTCGGCACTATGCCAATCGCAAACATCGAGCTCCAATAGTCCGTACCTGGCGCGCCTTGAGCATCAGACTCGTGAAGAAAATGTCTGCATGCTCATCCTTAAGGATGGCCGCTATCACCTCGAACGCACGGCGACGGGACACGTGCGCGTATTTGAAGGGACGTTGGAGTCTCCAGCGATGGGGGAACTTGATCCACTCCTGAATGCCCAGAAAGTCGTAGGCCTGAAGCAAACCGACATTGCGGCGGCGCAACCAGGGGATGAGGTGGACCAGATGATGTTGACTGTTCCACGCGACACCGGCTGGCAAACGCTCACCTTTCCAAGCAGCAGGAGCCGCAAACCGTACAAGGCCGAAATCGATCCGATTCTCAAGTGGCTGGATCACAACAAGCAACAGCAGACCCCACTTTCAAGTGCGGCAACGACGCGATGCGTACCGCCACAAGAAAATGCGGCTGCCAAGGGATTAGCCACCCCGAACGCATCCAACCCTTACATCATGCGGATCGTTGTCGACCATTACGAGCCTTTAGGGGTTGGAACGACCCTCTCCATGAACAAAGGGACCGCGGGAGAATCCGTCGGCGGAGTGACGGCCACGCAAGCAATGGATACGAAATCATTCAAGATCACGCGGACGTGCGCGGTTGTGTATGAAAGTGGACGCTACCGCTTTGAAAAGAGTGTCCGGGAAGCGGGAAATCTAACGCATGCCGATGTTTATCGTGAAACCCTGACGAGGGCTCAACTCGATGAACTGCGGCAGCTTCTTGACAATCCAAAACTGGCAGCTTTGCCCGACAACGTAGCGCCCACCGTGCTGGGACGGGAAGGCGATCTGATCACGCTGGCTGTACTCCGAGGCAAGAGCATGCAGTCTGTTGGGTTTGCCAGTTCGGGCCCTCGCCCCGCATCTGCCAGTTTGCAGGATGCTTCCATGCTGGCGCTCAGCGCCAACGTTGGGCTGACAAACCCGGTTCGCAAGTGGGTCAAACAGAACCTCGAGGACAACAAGGGAGCGCTTGTCAAGGACGTGCCCGCCACGGCGTGCATTCCCACGGCACAGCCCGAGTGAGGGCGGATTTGCCGTGCGGCAGAGTTGGTGGAGTAATGGCAGGATGGAAGCTTTTCCATCCTGGCCGCCCTTTCCGCCATCTATTTAAGGTAATCTTTAGGCGAACATTCGCGGCAGATGGCGTCCAATCAGGAAGAAGAAGTATTAGGTAAGGCATATGACGGCCGGTTGATGCGGCGGCTGCTCACCTACCTTCGTCCGTACAAGTGGCACGTCGTAGTGGCGCTGGCAGCAATCATTCTGAAGTCAGTCGCCGACGTGCTCGGCCCCTTCCTGACTAAAGTGGCGGTCGACAAATACCTGACGAGGTCCACTGCTTCCCATTCCTGGATCGGCGACCGCCTGAGTCCAGCGCCTCTTGTTGGCATCGCGCAAATCGGAGGGCTCTACGTCGGGCTCTTGCTGTTCACGTTTGCCCTGGAGTTTGTCCAAACCTACCTGATGCAGTGGACCGGGCAGAAAGTCATGTTCGACCTGCGCAGCCAGATTTTCCGCCACCTGCAGCACATGCACGTCGCCTTCTTCGACAAGAATCCGGTCGGGCGGCTGGTCACGCGGGTGACGACGGATGTGGATGCGCTGAACGAAATGTTTACAGCGGGTGTCGTGTCGATCTTCGAAGACGTGTTCGTCCTGGTCGGGATCGTGGGCATCATGACGGCGATGAACTGGAAGCTGGCGCTGATCACGTTCGCAGTCCTTCCAGTCATCGTGTATGCCACCAAGATTTTCCGTGACAGCGTGCGCGATTCTTACCGGCGGATTCGCGTGGCCATCGCGCGGATCAATTCCTATCTGCAGGAAGCCGTTTCGGGAATGCTGGTGCTGCAGCTGTTCAACCGCGAGAAGAAAGCGTTCAAGCAGTTCTCCGACATCAACAAGTCCCACATGGAGGCCTTCAAGGACGCGATCCTCGCGTATGCGTTTTACTACCCGATCGTGGAAACCCTGTCGGCGATCGCGATTGCATGCATCATCTGGTATGGCGGCAGCGGAGTCATGCAGAAGTGGGCAGTCTCCACTCTGAGCGTCAGTTTCTCGTGGAAGAGCCTGGTCTCCCCGACGCAAACGGTAATGACCATAGGGGTTCTCGTTGCGTTCATGCAGTATGCGCAACGATTCTTCCGGCCCATTCAGGATCTGAGCGAGAAGTACAACATCCTGCAGTCCGCCATGGCGGCAGGCGAGCGCGTGTTCAAACTGCTCGACACTCCGGTAGAAATCACGTCGGCGGCAACCACAAAGACACCGGCTGGGCCGGGACGCATCGAGTTCGACCATGTCTGGTTCGCGTATGGAGACCGTGCAGGAACCGGCGCACCCGGCACCGCCGAGGCGGACAAGAGTGTCCGCCCCACACCGGATTGGGTTCTGCGAGACGTGACTTTCGTCTTGGAGCCGGGAGAAACGGTGGCGGTGGTCGGACACACCGGGGCGGGCAAGACGACGCTGATCTCGCTGCTCATGCGCTTCTACGACGTGCGAAAGGGCGCAATCCGCATCGACGGAGTGGACATCAAGGAGATGAACCTGGCGGATCTGCGGGCCCGCTTCGGTGTGGTCCTGCAGGATCCCTTTCTGTTCACCGGGACGGTGGAAGGAAACATCCGCCTCGGGACGACGCGGATTCAGGATGAAGACGTGGAGCAGGCGGCGGAAGATGTAAACCTGGCTGACTTCATCCGGACCTTGCCGGGCGGATTCAAAGAGGAAGTACGCGAGCGGGGTTCGACGCTCTCAACCGGGCAAAAACAGCTGATCTCGTTTGCACGGGCGTTGGCGCACGATCCACGGATTCTGATTCTGGATGAGGCAACCTCCAGCGTCGACACAGAGACGGAGTTCCGTGTGCGCGATGCTCTGAATCGAATGGTCGAGGGCAGAACGTCGCTGATTATCGCGCACCGGCTGTCTACAATTCAGCGAGCAGACAAGATCATTGTCATGCACAAAGGTCAGGTGCGCGAGATGGGCACGCACCAGCAACTGCTCGCCCAGCACGGGATTTACTACAAGCTGTACCAGTTGCAGTACAAGGATCAGGAAGTTCCAATGACGACTTCGGCCACGCAGTCGACGGTGAGTGCGGACGATTAGCTGAGCGTTCGGTACAGACCCGGCGCTGTCCCAACCATTACAATTGCTGCCGTGCACATCCTGATCTCCGCCGGAGAAGCTTCGGGTGAAATGTACGGCGCCGAACTGATGGAAGCTTTGCGGCGCAGGAACTCTTCCCTGACATTCTTCGGCGCGGGCGGGGAGCGCATGCGGGCGGCGGGTTGCGAGATCGTCGTCGACGCCAAAGATCTCGCCGTGGTCGGCATCACGGAGATCGTCGGTCACCTGCCGAAGATTCTCGGCCTCTACAAGAAACTCATTCATACCGCCGACGAGCGTAAGCCGACGCTGGCCATCGTCATCGATTCCCCGGCATTCAACTGGCGCGTCGCGCGCCAAATGCGGCAGCGCGGCGTTCGTGTCGTCTACTATGTCTGTCCGCAATTCTGGGCGTGGCGGCAGGGTCGAGTACGGCTGCTGCGCAACTACATCAATAAGGCGCTGGTGATCTTTCCGTTTGAAGAAAACTTCTATCGCGCCCGCGGCGTGGATACGATGTTTGTTGGGCATCCCTTGGCCGACCTTGCGGCGCCGGAGATTTCGCGTTTTCATTACGCAGCGCAGCAGGCGCTCGATCATGCCAAGCCGTGGGTCACGTTGATGCCCGGCAGCCGCCGCAAGGAAGTTCGGATGAACCTGCCGACCATCCTCGATGCGGCCGGCAGACTGGGCGAGGGATACGAATTTCTGCTGCCGGTGGCGCGCACGCTGGAGCCGTCATTCCTGAAAGCTTTGATTGGAGACCGGGACATTCATCTGGTGCCCGAAGCGTTGCCGGCATTGCACAATTCCCGTGCCGGGCTCATCGCCAGCGGGACGGCCACGGTCGAAGCGGCAATGATGGGAACGCCGTTCGTGATGGTGTACCGCGTCTCGCCAATCACGTATGCGCTGGGCAGGCCGAGAATCAAGGTGCCGCACTTTGCCATGGTCAATTTGATCGCTGGGGAAAAGATTGTTCCCGAACTGGTGCAACATGACTTCACAGCAGAGAACGTGGTTGCAGAACTCCACAAGATACTGCCCGATGGCGATGAGCGCGCACGGATGATTGCGGGATTGGCGACAGTGAAAGCGAAGCTCAAGAAGCCCGGTGGACAGCCTCCGGCGGAAGAAGCAGCCGCCATCATTCTCAATATGCTGCGGTAGGCTGCGAGATCTCAATCGTGTCAGCAGCTTGTCAAGAAAACGTCTGTGGAGCGAGGTTCCCGCGGCGCGTCTTGTCCGGACAGCATCTTTTGCGGGAAAATCGTCATCATACTGATTACCGTGCCCCGAGGAGAATCTACTTGATGCAATTTCACTCTCGACTTATGAGTCGGGCAGTCTTTCTGTATCTTGCTGCAATTCTTTGCTTTCTCGCCGCACGGCCCGTGCAGGCCGCAGACAAACTGCGGTATCGGGCGGACGACTATCAGATCGATGCGGAATTGCTGCCGCAGACGCACAAGCTCACAGCGCGGGCGGTGGTCAAGATTACGGCGCTCGAAGATGTGAACGTTGTTTCGTTTCAGCTCAATAATGCCCTGCGCATCACGAAACTGGTGGATGCGGCCAACAAGCCCCTGAATCCGGAGCGCAACACCCAGGATTCCAGCGTGCGCTTCGCTTTGACAAGTGGACTGGCGAAAGACGCCAGCACGACCGTCACCTTCGAATACGAAGGCACGCTGGAAACGGCTGACGACAGTCCGGTACAGGGTTTGAAGCTCGCCTACGTCGGGCCGGACACGACCTACTTGTTGTATTCCGGGTTCTGGTTCCCGGTAGCCAACTACAGCATCAACCGGTTCACGTCGACGATCAGCGTAACCGTACCCGCCCATATGACGGTGATCGGCAGCGGGAAGGAGTCGCTGACGACGGCGTCGCCGAAGAAAAACGTCCCGGCGAATTCCAAGACCTACACGTTCACCTGGGACAAGCCGAGTTTCCCGGGGACGGTCATGGCCGGCACTTTCCAGGAGTTCAAAAGCGACGAGGCCGGTCTCGACCTGCACGTGTACTTCAAGCCTTTGCATCAGAATTTGGGCGCTAACTACGCATCCACGGCGGTGAAAGAATTCACGTATTACGTGACGCAATACGGCAACGCGCCGTCCACCACGTTGAAGGTTGTGGAGCTTCCCGACGATACCGTGCCCTCGGCCTGGGCGCCCGAGATCGCCGCCCTGGCGGGCAACCGCATCAGCGAGAAGGTCAACTATCGATTGCTCGCCAATACCATCGCGCATCAGTGGTGGGGAGTATCGGTCAGTCCTGCCGCCAAAGACGACTGGTGGATCAACGACGGCTTTGCGCGCTATTCCGAGGCTCGGTACGTTGAGAGCGCCGCCGGACAGGCCGGGCTTGAAGAGATGGTGAAGGACATGTCCGTGGGGGCGCTGGCCTACGATACCGTGCCCTTGTCCAGCACCGCGAAGCTGGACTATTTTTCGCCGGAGTTTCAGACGGTCGTCACCGACAAGGGCGCGATGATCCTGCACATGCTGCGCTGGCTGCTGGGGGAGCCGAAATATCTCAAAACGATGCGGGATTTCGCGACCAAGTATGCGGGGAAGCCGGCCTCGACCGACGATTTTCGCGCGATCGCAGAAGAGAACTACGGCGACAAGCTGACCTGGTTCTTCTCGCAGTGGCTCGACTCGACTGGGGCGCCGGAATTCAAGCTGAAGTACACGGTGTACCGCCTTGGCAGCAACAAGGGCTTCCGCGTGGTCGGGCATGTCGAGCAGGATCTGGACCTGTTTCGGATGCCGGTCCGGCTACGGATTGACACGGATGGAAAGACCGAGGAGAGACGGATCGAGGTGGTCGGCACGAACTCGCCCTTCTCCATTGAAACGTTTGGACGTCCGCGGCGCATTTCCATCGACCCCGACAACAACGTCCTGACGAACTCGAAAGACATCAAGCTGCGTTCTTCCATTCTGCGAGGGCAAGGCTTGATCCAGCAAGGTGACCTGGCAGGCGCGCTGACGGAGTTCAACAAGGCCCTCGACGTCAACAAGAACAGCTCACTGGCCAATTACCGGATTGCGGAAGTTTTCTATCTGCAAAGGAACTACCAGGCTGCCGCCAACGCCTATCGGGAATCTTTGAACGGAGACGGTGAACCGCGCTGGACGGAAGTCTGGAGTCACCTGCAGCTGGGCAAGATTTTCGACGTCACCGGCCAGCGCGAACGCGCCGTGAACGAGTACCGCCAGGCGCTCCAGACGAACGACAACACTTCCGGCGCTCTGGACGAAGTCCGCCGATACATGGAGAAGCCCTTCGAACGGGCGAAGGGCAATTGATCCCAACCTAAAGAGAAGGCCCGCACCGTGAGGCGAGTCAGCAGTACGGGCCGTTAGGCGACGAAGAAACAATAGAAAACACGGAGCAAAATGTCAAGTAAATTGATAGACATTATGGATTATTGATGATTGCTGGTGGTATAAAAGGTGGTATATTGGTAGCATGAAAGAGAAGACCTCTGTCACACTGTCGCCGGAAGTGTTGGCCGGTATTGACCGACTGGCAGGAGAACACGTCTCGCGATCGGCTTTCATCGAAGACGTCCTGCGCAAGTATCTGAAGAACGAGGAGCGGGCGAGGCGCAACGCACGTGAAATCGAATTGCTGAATCGTGCCGCGGATGAATTGGGCGCGGAAATATTGGACACGTTGGATTATCAGGCTCCGTGGGATTGAGGACGAGAACCCATTGAAACGTGGCGAACTCTATCGCGTTCACAAGCCTAAAGGTGGAGACCCGAAGAGGCATCGTGTATTCGTCGTCGTCAGCCGCGAGTCCCTTTTTGAATCTCGCTTCCCAACAGCAATCTGTGCCCCGATTTATTCCAGCGGTCAAGGATTAGGAACGCAGGTTGTAGTCGGTTCCGAAGAAGGGCTGAAACACACCAGTTGGGTGATCTGCGACAATCTTTACTCCATCCCCAGATCTGACCTTGCTCAGTTTGTAGGCTCCCTTTCACGCTCAAAACTCGAAGAACTCGATCAAGCACTCAGAGTAGCGCTCGACCTGGACTAGCGGAGACGAGCAGTGCCGCCCAGCCTTTACTTCGACATGCCTTTGAAGCCCGCTCGTCGTTGCTCGCTGTAGCGATGGAGAGCGTCTTCGATGATGGGGTACGCTTCCCCGGCGGGCCGGATTTCGTCCACCTCCACGCTCTTGCCTTCGAGCTGTTTGTAGTCCTGAAAGAACCGGCGCAGCATGATCAGTCGGTGCGGCGGCATTTCCGCGGCCTCGCGGTAAGCGTTGAACTCGGGATCTTCGGTCGCAATGGCAATGATTTTGTGGTCTTTCTTGCCGGAATCAATCATGGTCATCAGGCCGATGGCGCGGGCGTGGATGATGGTCAGCGGAACAACGGTTTCCTGGCAGAGCACGAGCACATCAAGAGGATCGTCGTCCTCGGCGAAGGTCTGCGGGATGAAGCCATAATTGGCAGGATAGTAGACCGCCGAGTAGAGGACGCGGTCCAACTTGATCAGTCCGCTGACTTTATCCAGTTCGTACTTCACGCTGGAGCCGAAAGGGATCTCGATGACGGTGTTGAATTCGTGCGGCAGCTTGCTTCCGGGAGTCACGTCGTGCCAGGGATGGATCATAAGAACAGGTCTCAGGTCTCAGGTCTCAGGTCTCAGGTCTCAGGTCTCAGGTCTCAGGCGAGCCAGACTTGAATAGTCTCAATGGTAAGTATTCTAAACGGTTCAAAATCCATCCGGTCGCGATTTGTTCGGCCCAGGCATTGGCCTGATTCCTCGCGGGTTACGTGCTGACGACCGGCTATCGACTACCGACTACCGGTTCTTGACCCCAAACCGGAGCAGCGCGTACAGTTTTCGAGTAGAGGTGGGGTTATGTCGGCGGAGACCAGCAAGTATCTGAAATTCGGAGCCGTGACGGTTCTCATCCTGGTTTCGCTCGGTTACCTCGCCTACACCGGTGTTCAGGACAGCAAGAGCTACTACGTCACGATCAAAGAATTGCAGGGCATGGGCGACGGGGCCTACTCGAAGCGTCTGCGGGTGGCCGGAAACGTGGTTCCAGGGTCGATCAAGCGCTCCGGAACCAGAGTTGACTTCCTGCTTAAAGAACAGGACCTCACCCTGCCGGTTTCGTACACCGGGACCGAGGCTCCTCCAGACACATTCAAGGACGACTCGCAAGCCCTCGCCGACGGCAGCTTTGGACGCGATGGCGTGTTTCATGCGAAACAACTCCAAGCCAAATGTGCGTCGAAATATGCACCGCAACCGGGGCAACCGGGAGCGACTCCTGCCGGGGAACCGGGTAAGAGCATGACGCAAAATCAGGGCTCTTCCTCGAACGGGATGGCCAACTAGCATGCCTCAGGCTTAAGCCCTGGTTTTTTTAGCGAGAGACTTTTACGGCACGGCTAAAGCCATGCCCTCCCGATGAACCGTGAACGATCTGCTGACACAACCTTAAGGTGCTACCGGCGCGCCCTGCGGTAGAATCCTTCCCGGTGAGTGAAACCGCACCCGTCATTGCCGTTTTCAATCTGATCAAGCAGTTTGGGCGTTTTGCTGCGCTGCGCGGCGTATCCGCAGAGTTCGCGGGCGGCAAACTCTACGCCGTCCTTGGCGACAACGGCGCCGGGAAAACAACGCTCTTGCGTACTTTGGCCGGACTCAACCATCCGACCAGCGGCCAGGTTTCGATCCTCGGCACGACACGATTTCGCGAAATTTGCGAGCAGGTCGGCTACATGGCGCACGCGTCGCTGCTCTACGACGAAATGAGCGGCATGGAAAACCTGGAATACTTCGCGCAGCTCTATGGCATCGGGGATGGAGCACGCTGCACAAACATCATTCGCTCGGTGGGGCTTGATCCCGAACTGAAGCGTCCTGTAGGGCAGTATTCGCAGGGCATGCGGCAACGGATGTCTCTGGCCCGCGCCCTGCTGAACGATCCAAAGATCCTCCTGCTCGACGAGCCATTTTCGAACGTGGACGTTCACTCCGCTACCGAAATGGTCCGGTTGCTGAAAGGAATCCGGGATCAGGGCAAAACGATCTTTGTGGTGACTCATCAGGCCTCTCTTCTTGAAGGCGTCGCGGACGAATTCGTGTGGATGCGTGCCGGACTGATCGTTGGCCGGACACGAAACCTCAGGACGCCGGAAGGAACCAACTGATGCCCGCACCCACCGGCATCACCCGCGCCACGCTGTTCAAGGATCTTCGCCTGGAGTGGCGGTCGAAAGACGCCATCAACTCGATGTTGTTCTTTTCCCTGCTGGTGGTGGTCGTATTCAGTTTTTCCTTCGACCCCAGCGCAGAAGAATCGCGGCAGATTGCCGGAGGCCTGGTTTGGGTGGCATTTCTGTTCGCAGCAGTTGTCGCACTGAATCAGACTTGGGCGCGCGAACTTCGCAATCAGGTGCTGGACGCATACCGCGTCTCGCCGGCGCCCGCCAATTCCCTGTTCCTGGCAAAGGCGCTCGGCAATTTCATCTTCGTCAGCGTGCTGGAAGCACTGATGACGCCCCTCTTTATCGCTTTTTATCGGCTGCGCGCACTGGGGCCGGCGTGGCAATTGTTGATCGTCGCAGCCCTGGGCACCTGGGCGCTGGTCGTGAACGGAACGTTCTTTGCGGCGATGTCGGTTCGCACGCGCAGCCGGGAGATCATGTTGCCCTTACTATTATTCCCGATCTCGATCCCGGCCATCCTCGCGATGGTGCAGGCGACCACGGCCATCCTGAGTGGCGAGGGCGGCGCCCGTTTCTGGATTGTGTTGCTTGTCAGCTACGATCTGGTGTTTACTACGGCGTGTCTGCTGCTGTTCGAGACGGTGTTGAATGCGGAATGAGTCCAAGTTTCAAGGTTTCAGAGTTTCAAGGTTTCAAAGACAACCGGCGAGCGAGTTCCTTGAAACTTTGAAACCCTGAAACATTGAAACCTTATGAAGAAAGCCCTCCCCATTCTCGGAATTCTGACCGCCGCATTGCTCAGCTATGCGTTGTACCTGGCGCTGGTCTGGGCGCCGACCGAGCAGACCATGGGGGATGTGCAACGAATCTTCTACTATCACGTGCCTTCGGCTTGGACAGCGTTCATCCTTTTCCTCATCAACTTCGTTGCGTCGATTTGCTACCTGGTGCGCCGCAATCCCGCGGCAGACATCGTGGCTCTGGTATGCGCCGAAGTCGGAGTCGTCTTCTGCACGATCGTCCTCGTGACCGGCCCGATCTGGGCGCGGCCGGTTTGGGGCATCTGGTGGACCTGGGACATGCGGCTCACTTCGACACTGGTGCTGTGGCTGATCTACGTCAGCTATCTCGTTCTGCGCCGGTTCTCGTCCAGCGGACAGACGCCTGTCCTAGCCGCTTCGATGGCGGTACTCGGCGCGCTGTGTGTGCCCTTCGTTTACTTCTCGATCTGGTTTTTCCGGACGCAGCATCCCCAGCCGGTTATGGGCGGAGGCGGCTCGATCGACCCCCGCATGCTGCATGTTCTGCTGATCAACTGGCTGGCCTTTTCCTGTTTCGCGTTCCTGGTGTGCTGGTCGCGCTACCGGCTGGAGACGATCCAGCGGGAAGTGGACCAGCAGCATGCAATGCGGTCGTTGAACGACTCAAGGAACCCCCGATGAACGGATACCTTCTTGCCGCCTACGTCGCTGCCTGGCTCATTCACATCGCATATCTGGGAACGATCGTGAGCAGGTATTCGAAGGTGAAGCGGGAGATTGAGGAACTGAAGAAGCGGTAGTCGGTAGTCAGCCAGAACCTGCGAATACTCCCTTCATCATCTATTTTTCAAGACCGGTCTCTTCGATTGCTGGCTCCTGACTACCCACTCCTGACTCCTTGCTTACAACCATTCCCGTCCTATCCCGCTTCTCACTAAAGCGGTCGCAATCCCGTGCCTCGGCTTGACAGCGTATCTCTCAGATGTAAAAGTATTTGTTTGCTTTAA
>Ga0335084_10003699_pt1 | contig 14986 bp, 13 predicted proteins | sample Lox_Sample_44_FD_206721 | JGI IMG/M metagenome (GOLD analysis project Ga0335084, IMG submission 206721) | Soil microbial communities from Loxahatchee National Wildlife Refuge, Florida, United States - Lox_Sample_4.4 | ecosystem: Environmental > Terrestrial > Soil > Wetlands | place: USA...
CGAAGCTCGACTTCGTGCGCGCCGAGGCGAAGGCGGCCGGGCGCAACCCCGACGCGATCACGTTCTCGAGCACCATCTTCATGCCGATGATCGCCGACGCCGAGTCCGCGGCGCACGGCTTCGCGAGCAACATGGGCGGCGTGTTCGGCCTCTCCGCCGAGCAGGTGATGCGCATGCCGATGGCCCTCATCGGCACGCCCGCGCAGTGCGTCGCGGAGCTGGAACGGCGCGAGCGCGAGTGGGGGACGCGCCACTACATCCTGTCCGGGTTCGGTGGGCCCGCACTCGCCGAGCGGTTTGCGCGCGAGGTGGCGGCGAAGGTCAAGAAGACGAGGTGAGCCGCACGCCCCAGCGGGTGCCATGCGCGGCGCGATGAAGTCGCCGCACGCCTGCGCGAGCTGACGGTGATGCACGACGACAGCGCGGACAGCGGGCCGCGCGATGCCCGTAGATCGGGGGTGCGACGCCGCGCGCCATGGAACACCCGTTGCTCCGCGCGGTCGTCGAGTGAAGGCCGCGGTGCCGAGCGCGTGGCTGGTGGCGATCGTGACGGTGAGCGTTGCGCTCGCCGGCGAGGGCAACGGTGCCCGCCTCGCAGCGGACGCCGTGGCGCTCTGCATGCAAGCGGACACCGTCGAGCGCGCCGAGCGTGCGCCGCTGCTGCGGCGCGGCCTCGCCCTCGCCGAAGAGGCCGTCGTCGCCGACGAGGAGAACGCGCGCGCGCACTTCGCCGTGTTCTGCACGCTCGGCAAGCTGGTCGACCTCGACGGCCTTGGCTGGCGCACGCTCGGGACGGCTGTCCGCGTCCGTCGCGAGGTCGAGCGCGCGGTCGCGCTCGATCCCACCGACGTCGACGCGCTGGTCGGCAAGGGCGTCCTCCTGCTGCGCCTTCCGCGCATGCTGGGCGGCGACTTCGACCAGGGCGTGCTGTGCCTCGAGCGGGCGCTCCGGCTGGATCCGTGGCATGCCGAGGCGCGCGCCCAGCTCCGGCGCCTGCGCGGCGCGAGCGAGCCGGTTGCCCTGGGCGCCGGCCGGACCGAATAGAGCCGTCGAAATCCCGTTGTCGCGCCCCGTCCCTTGGCGTAGTCTACGGGTGGCCGCGACGGAGGGAGAGCACGATGCGCGCGCTGGCCGCTACGCTGATCTTGCTCGGCATGGCACTGCCGGCGTCGGCCAAGATCGTGTGCCCCTCGGGCCGCTTCACGATCAAGACCAGCACGCCGCACGCCCTCGACGCCGCCGAGCTCGTTCTCGGCAAGGGCAGGGCGACCATCTCGGGAACCTGCGGGGCCGTGCGCGCCGGACAGTACCTGCGGGGCACCGGCGCGTGGCTGCTTCGGGTGAAAGCCCGGTGGAACGACTGTGGCGGTCGCCCGGTCACGCTGAAGGCGCAATGGGATCTCCAGAGCGCCGGCTCGTGCCGGCGGCTCGAAGGCACGCTGCGCACGGGAGGCCGGCGCGTATCGTTCGTCGCCGATCGCATTCCCGAATGCGGCAACGGTGTGCGCGAAGGCACGGAGCAGTGCGACGGGAGCGACGGCTCGTTCCTCGGACTCGACTGCTGCGACGCCGAGTGTCACGTGAAGAATTGCCCGGTCCAGTGCGACACGAGCGAGTTCCCGTGCCCGGCCGACGAGATCTGCACGCGCACCTGCGGTTTCAGCGGCTACTGCAGGCCGCGCGCGGAGGTCGACTGCAGCGGGCCGCCCGTCTGCGGCTGCGACGGGCAGGCGACCTACGCGACGCAGTGCGCGGCGTGGGAGGCCGGCGACGGGTTCGGTCACGCCGGCGCGTGTCAGCCGTAGCGCAGCGTCAGCCGGGGTCGCGAAAGTAGGGCCGCGACCGCCAGAACACGACCGCGATCGCCACGAACAGCGCGGCCTGCACGAGGCCGACCAGGATCCCGTGGCCGCGCGGACTGAGCTCGCTCCACACGAGGTGCGCCGCCGCGACCTGCAGCATGTAGAGGGCCGCGCCGACCGGCAGCCATGGCCGCATGCGCCAGAAAGGCAGCGGGGCCGCCACCGCCCGGGTGGCCAGAATCGCCGGAAACACCCCTCGCGCCCCCCAGCGCACTGCGCTTGGGGCCTTCCCCCGTCTCGCTGTCGCCATGGATGGCCTCCGGGCCCGGCAGTTAACACGGGCGGCCGCGCGGAATCTAGCACCTGCTGCATCGGCCGCCGTGCAAAAGGCGATGGACACGGCGACGCCTGCGGCCGTAGCGTCGGGCCACGGTCGCCGTGCATGCGACCGCACGCAGAAGGGAGACAGGTCATGAAACAGTTTGCGCTGGCAGTGGGGCTGCTCGTGCTACCGGCACTCGTGTGCGCGGAGGACGTGTGGCGTTGGAAGGACGCGCAGGGAAAGCTGCACTACTCGAACATCTCCGGGACGGTTCCGGAGGGTGCGAGCGCCGTGAAGACGCAGATCACGATCGAGACCGATCGCCTGCCGGGCGCGCCCAAGGGCCCCGACCTCGTGGTCGCGTCGGGCAGCGTCAGCGACGCCGCGGAGAGCGTTCCGGTTCCCGCGAAACCGCAGGCGAAAGGGCGTACGTGGTATCCGCCGGCGCCGCGTGTCTACAGCGATGCGCGTCTGCGGTTCGGCTGCCTCGCCGGTACCGTGCTCTACAACGGCGGCTTCTCGCACGCCGACGACATCGTGGCCGCCTTCAACTGCATCCCGTATCGCATCGGCGTCCAGGCGTGGCTGAACGCAGCCAGGGCCGAGCTCGCGCTGCGCGAGAACGGCATCAGCGTCAGCGACGTGCTGCGGCTCTACGGCCCGGACTGGGGCATGTAAGCCGCGCCGACTTCTCGAACGTCGAACCGCCGTGCGGGCAGGTGCCCGCGCGGCGGTTTTCGTTTGACGGCATCGATCGGCCTTCCGCGACCGAGGCACGAGGACGACGAGGTCAGGCCGAACAGGGCCAGGCCATGGCGCGCGGAGGACGCGTCCGTTCCCATTGACCCCGCCCGGTACAATTTGATCTCCTCAAGCGGCACTGGGAGGTCGGCCTGATGGTGCTTCATCCGCATTGGTCGCAGTGCATCTGGTTGCTGTCGACGGTGGCGGTCGTGTTGTGGGCGACCCTTGCCCGCGCGGCAACGTTCACCGTGAGCAACACGAATGCGAGCGGCGGCGGCTCGCTCGCCCAGGCGATCATGGACGCGAACGGCGCTTCCGACCTCGACACGATCGAGTTCGCCATCCCGGGCGGGGGCGTGCCGACCATCGTGGCGTCGTTGCCGGCAATCACGCAGCCGGTGACCATCGACGGCACGACGCAGTCGGGCGGCTTCGTCGAGCTTCGCAACGGTGGCGGGACCGCCCTCACCATCAACGGCAACGGCAGCATCGTCCGCGGCATGGTCCTGAACTCCTCGACCACGGGCGTCGCCCTCGGCGCGGCCGCCGGCGGCAACACCATCACCGGGTGTCGGATCGGAACCGATCCCACGGGGACCATGGCGCTCGCGAACCAAATCGGGGTGTTCATCCAGAACCCCTCGGGCGGCAACAACACGATCTCGAACAACCTCATCTCCGGCAACACCCAGACCGGCGTCAGCATCCTCGGCAACGACAACGTCGTCATCGGCAACGTCATCGGGCTCGACGTGACGCAGGCGGACGGCATCGGCGGCGGCACCGGCGTCCTGGTCAACGTCGGCACGGGCAATCGCATCGGCGGCACGCAGCCCGGCGAGGGCAACGTCATCGCAGGATTGACGGGAAGCGGCCTCAGCCTCGCGAACACGACGGTCGCGAACACGGTCGTCCAGGGGAACCGCATCGGCACGAACGCCGCGGGCGATGCGGGGCTCGGCATGTCGGGCGGCGTCAACATCGCGAGCGTCACCGGCACCGGCAACGTGATCGGCGGCCCGGACCCGGGAGCGGGCAACCTGATCGTCGCCTCGAGCAGCACCGGCATGCAGGTCTTGAACTCGAGCAACATCACGATCCAGGGCAACACGATCGGCACGGCTGCGCTCCCCAACGCATCACACGGTGTCGACATGGTGGGCGCGGACGGCAACCTGCTCGAGGACAACCTCATCGGCGGCAACGCACAGGCGGGTGTCAACTTCCGCTCGGGGGCGGACGGCAATACGCTTCGGGGCAACGAGATCACCGGCAACGGCGCTGCTGGTATCGCCATCAGCGGTGGGCAGCGCGACCACTTCACCGAGAACGCCATCCACGACAACGGCGGGCTGGCGATCGATCTCGGAGTAACCGGGGTCAACCCGAACGACCCCCAGGACGCCGATGTCGCCCCCGGTCACAACGACGCGCAGAACTACCCGGTGCTGTCGACGGTGTCCGCTTCGCAGGTGACCGGGTCGCTCAACAGCACGCCCGATACCTCCTTCACCGTCGAGCTATTCGCGAACCTCTCGTGCGACGCGAGCGGCAACGGCGAGGGCAGGACGTTCCTCGGCGCCATCCAGCTCATGACCGACGCTTCGGGCGACGGCGGCGTCATGTTCGCGCTGCCGCCCGAGGTCGCAGGCCAGTTCATTACCGCCACCGCGACCGACCCGAACGGGAACACCTCGGAATTCTCCGCCTGCACCGGTGCCGTGCCGACCACCACGACGACGACGAGCCCCACGACGACCTCCACGCAGCCGACGACCTCGACGACGACCACGACCAGCACGACCTCCACGACCACGACGGTACCGTCCACGACCACCACCACGACCTCGAGCACCACGACCACGTCGACGACGTCCACGACCGCGACGACCACGACGGTAGCGTCCACGACCACCACCACGACCTCGAGCACCACGACCACGTCGACGACGTCCACGACCAACACGTCGAGCAGCGTGACCTCGTCTTCGGCGCCGCCCACGACGACCACGAGCAGGAGCACGACCACCACCACCACGCTCGGAGGGACGTGTGCGACCGAGCCGGTCGCGCCCACTTTCCGCTCCCTCAACTGCCGGCTCGCCGCGCTCCTCGATCAGGTGGTTGCGGCGTCCGACCTGGGGTCGTTTCAGGGCCGCCTGCGCCGACTGCTCGAGAAGGCCAAGGAGCACGAGGAGCAGGCCGAGGAGTCATGCCGCACGCCGGATACGCGCCGCTCCAGGAAGCTCTTGAAGCAGGCGTTCCGGGACACGATGAAGGTGACGCAAGCGCTCCGCTCGCTGCGGGCGAGGAAATCGCTCGCGCCGACGCTGCGCGGTCAGCTGCTCGAGGCGGCGAACGGCATCCAGGCCGATCTCCGCCGGCTCAAGCTCGGTGTCCATTGCCCGCAGGACGCGGGGTAGACGGCGACCTTCGACTCGAACGTCGAACCGCCGTGAGGGCATGTCCCCGCACGGCGGTTTTCACCGCAAGGCGAGCGGCCCTTGGCGGAGCTCAAGCAGGCGATGGGGGGTCGCGCCGTCAGCTGCGTGGCCGGGCGAAGGTGTGGGGCGAGTGGGATCTGGTCGCGGTCGCCTGCGACCTGCGCCGCCTGGTCTCGCTCGGGGTCGCGCCGGCATGAGGGGGACGACGCTGGCCCCGCCGACCGGCCCTCGTCCCCGCCGCGTCGGCGTGCGGGCGTCCCTCGTGTGCCGCGCCAGCTTCGCTGGCCGCGGCATGCCGGTCGCGCGTGCCACGACCGCGCCACTCTCGCGTCCGGCTTCGACCCAAGACGTAGTCTTGGGTCGACTTCCTAGTGGTGTCCGTGGCGGTAGTACCGCTTCGCGTGGCCGGGTGGGACCCGGTAGTAGCGGTACGGCACGACGCGCACCGGGCGCGGCACGCGTGCGTAGTCGACGTACGTCCACGGCCCGTTGTACGCCGACGCGACGAACCACGCGCCGTCGTTGCCGCCGTAGGCGAAGAAGTTCACGGACAGCTCGGGTGCGTACTGCACGACCGGCGTCGCCGGCACGGCGACCAGGCGCGGCGGTGCCGGAATGACGAACGCGGGCGGCGGTGGCACGCCGACGTTGATCCCCACGTGCACGTCCGCGGCATATGCAGCGCCGGCAAGGGCGAGCGCAGCCAGGGTCGATCTCACGATGCTTCGCATGTAGCTCCTCCCGGACGACTGCGAAGCAAGGCGAGGGCCACGTCCGTCCAGCGGGACCGCGCACGCGCAGCGCGTGCGCTTTCGGGGCATTTCGTCGCCCCGATTGTACGTTCGACAATCGCGGGGTTACGTCACGCCGACCGACGCGCGAGCTCGGGCGAGGTCGGGGCGCGACGTGTGGCGACGCGACGATCGGCGATGGCGCACAGACCATCCGACTCGATGCCCAGCGGTCCGTTGATCAGGTTGAAGTAGTTCTCGACCGCATTCAGCCACGTGATGCCGACGATCTGCCGGTCGTCGAAATGCGCCCTCAGCGCCGCGAACGTCTCGTCCGAGACGCGGCGGTCGCGCGTGGCCTCTTCGACGTAGGCGAGCGCGGCGCGCTCGGCGTCGGTGAACAGGGCGCTCGTCCGCCACTCGTGCACGGCGTCGACCTTCTCGAGGGTCAGACCTCGATAGGTTGCCATGGCGCGACCGATGTCGAGGCAGAAGCTGCACCCGTTCATGGCCGCGACGCGCGATTGCAGCAGCAGCTGTAGCTCGGGTGGGATGCCGTGCCCGCCGCCGAGCCCCCAGTAGATGCCTAGTTGCGCGGCGATCGTGCGCGGCAGGCGCGCGAAGACCACCTGATACGGCGTGAGCGTTCTTCCGAACTGCTGCCGGAACGCCCAGTCGAGAAGTCGCAGTACCGTGTTGCGAGTCGATTCGATCGGTGCGAGCCGCATGAAGCCTCCGTGAATGGAGGACGCTGCAGCAACGCGATTCGTGACACCGTACCCTACTTGACGATGGGGCGACTCGGGGTAATGGTCGATGCATGCGGATCGCAACGACGACATGGGTGGTCGGATCGATCGTACTCGGTATCGTTGCGTGGACCGCCCCGCTCGCGTGGGGCCTCCCGTGCAACAAGGCGTGCGCGCCCATGGTAGCCGCATGCCGGAGCACGGACTGTGCGAGTCTCACCGGGCGCGCGAAGCGACAGTGCAAGAAGCGCTGCGCGAAGAGCATCGTCCACGACTGCTTCGCCGATCTCAGCGTCTGCGGAGCCACGCAAGCGCGGCCGACGAAGCCCGCCCCGGGTGGCTCGGGTTCCGGCGGCGGCTGGTAGCGCGGGAACGATCCGCTCCCCGATCGTGCTCGGACGATCGCGCGGGTGGGCATCGGCGGCGCTTCTGGCGACCGTCGTCGCGTGCGGTCCCGAGCCGCGCCAGGCGGAGGACCCGCGTGGGCCGGCGCTGGAACGCCTGCGAGCCTTCGAGACGACCCGCCGGAACCAGACCGATCTTCGCCGGCTCCGCGCCGCCGACGCGGGACCCGATCCGGTAGCGGTCGCACGCCTCCCCGAAAGCTCACGTCTCGTCGGTCTCCTGCGCGGTCGCTCCTCGATCGTCGTGCTCGACGCCGACGGTGGCGAGCTGCAGCGGCTCGGCGCGCCCGCATCGCCATCGGGTCTCGCGACGAGCCCCGCCGGCGACGTCTTGGTCTCCGGTGAGCAGGCGTCGGAGATCGCACGCTACGCCGTTCACGACGGTCGGCTCGAGCCGGCCGGCTCCATCCCGCTGGGCGGAGCGCGCTCCATCCGCGCGATCGCACATGGCCCCGAGAACGTGCTCCACGTGGTCGAGGACCACGATCACCGGCTCCTCACGATCGCGCTGCGCGACGGCACGATCGTCGCGGGAGCCGACGAGCCGATCGGGCTGGGGCCGCGCTCGGTTCTGCGGATCCCGCACCATGTCGTCGTCGACTGCGTCCTGTCGCACGAGGTGGTCGTTCTGCCCGTCGACGAGCGTGGCGTGCCGCGTCCGGCGGACGCCGTGCGCATCGTCCACGACGGTCCCATCTGGGCGGTCGACGCCGTCGAGCAAGATGGTGACGTGCTGCTCGCCTTGGGCGGCGTCGAGGATCATCCGCTCGACCGGCGGCAGGGATCGTTCGGCTACATCGACTCGTTCGCGTGGGTGTACCGCCTGCCGCCCGGCGGACCCGCCGAGCGCCTCGGGGTCGTGAACGTGTCCGCTCTCGGCGTCGTCACGCCGAAGGTCGTCGCGCTGCGGCTCACGGGTGACGTCGTGGGCGTGCGGACCGTCGGATACGGGGCCGCGCCGGCAGCGGACCTCGAGTGGACCGCGCCGCGACCGACGCGCAAGGGCGTCTGGCCGCGCCCCGACGTCGCGACGCGCACGTTCGTTCCGGGCTGCGTCGGCGAGGCCCTCCTCGACGACGGGCGGCGGGTGCTCGCGAATCCGCTCCTCGATGCGTGGATCGTCGACGACGGCGGCGCGCCGCGCGTCGTGCCCGTTCCGGATGGCGAGCCACCACGCAGCGTCGAGTCGCGCGTCGGCGAAGCGCTCCTCTTCACGACCCTCATGGCGCCGTGGAACCGCACCAAGGGATCGCTCAGCCGCTTCACCTGCGAGACCTGCCACCTCGACGGCGTGGTCGACGGTCGCATCCACGATCCCGGCCGCGGCAACCTGCACGTGACGACGAAGCCGCTCCTCGGCCTCTTCAACAACCGGCCGTACTTCTCGCGCGCGCTCGATTCCGACCTGACGTCCGTCGCGCACAACGAGTTCCGCGTCGCCGGCCTCCGCAGCCGTCACGATCCGTGGTTCTCGATCGGCATCGCGGAGGCGCCGTGGCTCGCGCATCTGGGCGTCGGAGCGCAGCCGCTCGGTCCCGAGGAGCTGCGGCGGGCGCTCATGGTCTTCCTCATGGGATTCGGCCCGCGCCCGAATCCCTCGGTGCTCGGTCGCCCGTCGTGGACGGCCGAGGAGCGCCGCGGCGCCGAGGTCTTCCGCGACCGCTGCGAGCCCTGCCACCAGGCGCGCCTCGCGACCGACGTCGCCGCCTCGCGCGTGCCCTTCGGCGAGTGGGAGCGGCTCGTCATGTCGCCCGACGGTCCCGTCGTATGGGCGTGCGACGCCTACGCGCAGACCGGCATCGAGCCCTACGTGCACGAGCGCGGCGCGCGCGTCCCGTCGCTGCGGCGCTTGTATCGGAAGCGCCCCTACTTCACGAACGGCTCGGCGCGTGACCTCGACGCGGTACTCCTGCGCGCCCGCTTCGCGGGCGACGAGTTCTGGCACGACCGATCCGACCTCGGTCCCGACGCGGGCCTCGACGCGCGCGAGCGCCGCGCGCTGCTGGCGTTCCTCGACCTGCTCTGACTGGCGCTCTCGCTCACCCGGCCCGCGCGGGCGCCCCGACCGCGACCACGTGGCGCCCGTAGAGGAGCTCGAAGAGCGGCGACGCCATGAGCGTCGTCACGAGCGCCATCACCACCATGATGGTGAAGAGCGTGGGCGTGATGACGCCCCGCTCGAGGCCGATGTTGAGGATGATGAGCTCCATCAGGCCGCGCGCATTCATGAGGACACCGATCGTGATCGCCTCGCGCCAGGCCTCGCCGGCGGCGCGCGCGGCGGCGAGGCACGCGAGCCCCTTGCCCGCGACGGCGATCGCGAGGACGAGGAGCGCAATCCCCCACAGGTGCGCGGAGTCGAGGAGCCCGATGCGCGTGTTCAAGCCCGAGTAGACGAAGAACACGGGGAGGAAGAAGGTCGTCGTCAGCAGGTCGACGTGCGCCGTCACCTCGCGGGCGAACGCGCCGCGCGGCATGGCGACGCCGGCGATGAAGGCGCCGAAGACGGCGTAGATGCCGATGGCGTCGGTCGCCCAGGCCGAGAGCATCAGCACGAAGAGCGCCGTCACCATGGTCGGGGGCGTGAGCCCGCCGTCGCGCTGGACGCGCCGGCCGAGAGGGACGAGGAGGCGGCGGCCGATCATGAGCATGAAGACGCAGTGGAGGGCCGCGCCCGCGATCGTCCTGACGGCGGTCGCCGGCGAGCCCTCGATCTGGGAGAGCACGACGGCGAGCAGACACCACGCGAGCGCGTCGTCGCTCGCGCCGGCCGCGAGCGTCAGCGTTCCGAGGCGCGTGCGGGCGATGCCCTTCTCGTGGATGATCCGCGCCAGCATAGGAAAGGCGGTGATCGACATGGCCGCGCCGAGGTAGAGCGCTCCCGTCATGACGCTCACCTCGGGCGCGAACAGATCCGCGTCGTCGCGCAGCGCGACGCCCGCGAGCATGCCCAGAATGAGCGGCACCGTGACGCCCGTCCACGAGACGAGCACCGCGCCGCGCACCCGCCCCAGGATGAGGCCGACGTCGAACTCGAGGCCGATCATGAACATGTAGAGGACCAGCCCGACCTGGCTGATCGCGTACAGCACGGGCATCGACGCCTTGGGGAAGAGCCAGGCCTGCGCCTGTGGCGCGACGAGCCCCAGCAGCGACGGCCCGAGCAGCACGCCGGCCACCATCTCGCACACGACCTGCGCCTGTCCGAGACGGCTCCCGACCAGGCCGACGAGCCGACAGACCGCGAGGATCACGGCGAGCTGGAAGAAGAGCTTCAGGACGAGGTCGAAGTTCGACACGCCCGCGGAGCTATAGCCGAGTGTCTCGATGCCGGACCAGCCCCTCGGCGGCAAAACGACGCAACCCGCGCAGCGTCGGTGCGGCCCCGCACTTGCGTGGGCACGAACGACCGCAAGCGCCGGATTCCTTCGCACGTGCTGTGCTCGCCGAGCATCGGTGCCGACGTGTTCAGGACCTGTTCGTGCGCAACGCGGTAGAGATCGTGTTCCAACCTTGCTATGTTCCCGCACTCGCTCGCCGCGTCCGGTCGAGCGCAAGAGGAGTGTGATGAAAAAAGATGTCGTGATCGTTGGCGGAGGCCCCGGCGGCTCCGCGTCCGCGATGTTCCTCATCCGCGAAGGCATCAAGCCGCTCATCATCGAAGCCGAGACCTTCCCGCGCTACCACATCGGCGAATCGATGACCGGCGCGGCCGGTCAGGTCATGCGGGAGCTCGGCTTCGAAGAGGAGATGATCAAGCGCAAACATCCGGTGAAGCAGGGCGTCAACGTCTACGGCCAGAGCAAGCAGGGTTCGTGGTGGGTTCCCGTCACCGGCCGCGACAAGAACTGGCAGTTCTTCGACTGGAACACCTGGCAGGTGCGCCGCAGCGACTCCGACAAGATGATGCTCGACGAGGCCCGCGCGCGCGGCGCCGAGTTCCTCGCCGGCAAGGCGCTGGCGCCGCTGCGCAACGACGACGGCTCGGTGCGCGGCGTGAAGGTGCGGGCCAACGACGGTGGCACGCTCGACATCGAATCCGAGATGCTCCTCGACTGCTCCGGTCAGGCCACCTGGCTGGCGAACCTGGGCGGCATCACCGGCCCGAAGTACCTGGGCGCCTACGACAAGCAGATCGCCATCTTCTCGCAGGTCCGCGGCACGATCCGCGACGACGGGGGCACGCGCAAGGACCACCCCGACAACACGCTCATCTTCTATCAGAAGAAGTACCACTGGTCGTGGTTCATCCCGCTCGACGACGACGTCGTCAGCGTGGGCGTCGTGATCCCGTCGGCCTACTTCCTCGAGCAGAAGGAGACGCCGCGGCAGTTCCTCACCCGCGAGCTCCACGAGCTGCACCCCGAGCTCAAGCGCCGCATTCCCGAGGTCGACTTCGTCGAGGACGTGCACGTCATCCCGAACTACTCCTTCCAGGTGAAGAACTTCACCGGCAAGGGGTTCATGTGCATCGGCGACGCGCACCGCTTCATCGACCCCATCTTCTCGTTCGGTCTCACGGTGACGATGCGCGAGGGGCAGATGGCGGCACCGCTCATCCGCGCGTACCTCGAAGGGAAGGGGCGCGACGAGGCGAATCCGTTCGCCGCGCATCAGCTCGAGTGCGAGAAGGGAATCGACGTGCTCGAGGACGCGCTCGACTGCTTCTGGGAGCACCCGCTCGCCTTCGGCCTGTTCGTCCACAGCCGCTACACCGAGTACATGCCCGACATGTTCGCCGGCCGGATCTACGGCTTCGAGCACCAGCCGTCGCCCGCCATCGACGCGTGCCGGAAGATTCTCGGACGCGAGGGCCAGCGAGAGAAATCCTACGAGAACGAGGACATCTACTCGGTGCCGATCGGCTCGCGGTATCATCCGGAGCGGGCGCCGATCTGGGAGGTGGGCTCGGCGGTCGAGACGACGGAGACCTGGCTCGGCCCGCGCTGAGCACGGTCGTGCACGGACCTCGACATCCTGGGATCGCGGTCGCCGGTCGTCTCCTCTTCACGCTCATCTTCTTCCTCTCCGGCATCACGCACTTCACGCGCCTCGACCACTACGTGGAGCTGATGCCCGCGGCGATCCCGTGGCGGCCGTTCTGGGTCGCCATCTCGGGCGTCGTCGAGCTCGCCGGCGCGGCGCTCATCGCCGTCAATCGCTACGCGCGCGTGGGAGGCTGGCTCATCACGCTCTTCCTCGTGCCGGTCACGGTGACCGTCCACGGCGTCGCGATGGCGACCGCGACCGACCAGAGAATGGCCGACATCCAGACGTCGTTCTTCCTGAAGGGGCTGGCGATGATCGGCTGCGCGCTGCTGATCACGCAGCTCGGGGTGGGCTCGGAGGAACGCTAGACGTCGCCCGGCGTGCTGGGGCCGTGGCCGTTCGACGACGGCTTCACCTTGTAGCTCACCTTGCTCGTCTCGCCGCCGGCGTCGAGGAGGATCTTCCCCGATACCTTGCGCGTGCGGAACTTCGTCTTGGTGTCCCACGACGGCCCCGAGCCGCCGCACGCGCCCGACGTCCCGCCGCGGACGCGATGGCCCTTCGAGTCGAGCGAGAGCTGTCCCAGGATCGGATCGCTGATGTCGAGCGTCAGGGATTTGGTCGTGAAGTCGATGCCCGGTGTCAGCATGAGCGTGCCGGTGAGCATCGGCTCCCCGCAGCCGAACGGATCGCCCGTGACCTCGTAGAAGGCGTAGCCGAAGCCGGGGTACTCCATCACCGTCACGCGCGCGGTGCCCGACGTGCCCGCCTTCTTGTTGGTCCACGTGCCCTCCCACGTGCCGGCCTGCGGCCCGCGGGAGCGCTTGCCGGTGCGGATGGCCTCGGACTGCGGCGCACATGCGCCGAGCAGGGCGCACGCACACATCACGGCGAGGAATCGTTTCGTGGTCGTCATGGCGCACGCGTAGCAGCGCGCGGCGCGTGCGAACATCGCACGAATTGGGGAGGTGGGGCCGGGCTAGCGGGCGAGCGCCCGGGCCACCTCGCCGGTTGCGGCCGGTTCACGACCGAGGCCACGGGCTTCGGTGCGCGCGGCGAGCGTCGCGAGCACGACGGGCTGCACGAGTCGCGCCATGTGCGCGGCGCCGCGTGCGTTGAAGTGCCCGATCGGATCGCGGAGCTCGCGCGACCGCAGCGCCTCGTGCAGGTCGAGGAACGTGCCACCCGCTCCCTCGACCGCCTCGCGCAGGACGCCGAAGCGCTCGGCGTAGACGGCCGGGTCGTAGCCGATGGTCGCCGCCATCTGCTGCCACGCGAGAGGCGTGCCGACCACGATCACGGACGTTCCGCGTCGGGTTGCGAGCCGCACGGTGGCGGCCATCATCCGAACCGTCGGCTGGCTCGGGGTCACGGCGACGTTGGAGGCGTACAGGATGCGAAAGCGGCGCAGCTCGGCGCCGGCGGCCGAGCGGCGGCTGCGAAGCGGTCCCAGCCGATCCCATACCGACGCGTCACGGACGAGGGCACGGCCGCCGGCCCACCAGTACGCGACCTGTTCCATCGCCGGGACGTCGAAGGCCTGGGCGAGCAGAAGGCGCGGCACGGTGAGGCCGCGCTCGGCCATGGGCAGCAGGATCGTTGCGGGGATGTCGGCTGCCGGCAGGTACGACGCGAGATCGCCGAAGTCGCGGTTCGGAAGCGGGTCGTTGCTGGCGACGGGCGCGGGCGCCGAGAAGTAGCGGAGATGCGCGACCAGCACGAGGACGTCGGGCCGCAGCCGCCCCAGCACCGCCGGGGTCAGGAGGTAGAATGGATAGAAGTCGAGACCGAGGCCGGCGACGACGCGCGAGCGGATCCCGCGGCGCTCGAGGGCCGGCGCCATCTCCTGCGGGTACGACGGGATCGGCAGCGCGACGACGGTGGAGTCGCCGAGCCAGACGACGGTCTCGCGCAGCGCGGCCTCGGCCGGGCTCCACGGGTCGAAACCCGCCGCGACGAACGCGCGATGGGAGTACGCTTCGCGTCCCTGGTGATCGACGCGCGGACCCAGCCGGGCGAGCGCCAGCGTCGCCGCGACGACGAGCGCGGCCGCCCACACCGCGAGGATGCGCGCCACGCGGCCCATCGCGCGCGCATGGTAGGAGCATGGCGGGCGCCACGGCAAGGAGCGCGCGGTGGAGCCGCGCCGGCCGGCCGTGTAGAACCCGGCGAGGATGGCTCGACGCGACGAGGCCGCGAGCGCGCGCCCCCAGCCCGACGCCGGGTCGGTGGAGGCGCTGGCCCGCGAGCTGCGCGCCGGCAACCGCCGGGCGCTCGCCAAAGCGATCACGCTGGTCGAGAGCACCCGCGCCGATCACGAGGCGTCGGCGCAGCGCCTGCTCGAGCTGCTGCTCCCGCACACCGGCAACGTGGCGCGGGTCGGCATCACGGGCGCCCCGGGGGTCGGCAAGAGCACGTTCATCGAGGCCTTCGGCCTCCATCTCATCGCGCAGGGCAAACGCGTCGCCGTGCTCGCCGTCGACCCGTCGAGCACGCGCTCGGGGGGCAGCATCCTCGGTGACAAGACGCGCATGGCACACCTCTCGGTCGCGCCCGAGGCGTTCATCCGGCCGAGCCCCTCGGGCGGGTCGCTCGGGGGGGTCGCACGCCGCACGCGGGAAGGCATGCTGGTGTGCGAGGCCGCCGGCTACGACGTCATCATCGTCGAGACCGTGGGCGTGGGACAGTCCGAGATCGCCGTCGCGTCGATGGTCGACTTCTTCCTCGTCCTCATGCTGCCGGGGGCCGGAGACGAGCTGCAGGGCATCAAGAAGGGCATCATCGAGATCGCCGACGCCCTC
>Ga0335084_10003700_pt1 | contig 14983 bp, 24 predicted proteins | sample Lox_Sample_44_FD_206721 | JGI IMG/M metagenome (GOLD analysis project Ga0335084, IMG submission 206721) | Soil microbial communities from Loxahatchee National Wildlife Refuge, Florida, United States - Lox_Sample_4.4 | ecosystem: Environmental > Terrestrial > Soil > Wetlands | place: USA...
AGGCCGGCGTCGAGCCGCTATCCGACGCGCACGTCGTCTTCTCGACCACCTCGAGGTCGAGTGGCGCGAACGGATCGACCGCTTCGGCGACGTCCTAGCAGACCCTAGGAAGGAGCACCCCGATGATCGTCACCTCCGTCCACAAGAGTTCCGAGGCGCTGACCATGTCCATCACGGCGACCTTCGATGCTCCGGTCGACGCGATGGGCATGGCGGAAGGCATCACCTTCGCCATCGGTCAGATCGACGGCCTCCTGAGCGGCTGAGCCGCGCGCCGGAACCCCGGGCGAGCAGCGTTGGCGAACGGTTGGGCAGGGCTGAGCGCTCGATTGGCGCCCCGTTCGATAGTGGCTCCATGAGCGCCGCCACAACCACGGAGAGAGGGACACCGATGAGACATCCCGCGACAATGCCGCTGACGCTCCACGAGCGTGAGATCGCCTCGCAGTTGCTGGCATGCGGATGGGGCATCGCCACCACCGCCCGCGCCCTTCAGTGCCACCGCGAGGCGGCCCACTGCTACCGCGTCTCCTAGGCGAGCGCCGGACTCGCAGTACGCTGCCCGCATGGCCGATCCGACGACGACCTCCGAGGTCACGATCGTCCCCGCCAACGAGGTGAGCTGGGACGATCTCGAGGCCGTGCTCGGCACGCGTGGCGACCCGCCCCGATGCCGGTGCCAGCGATACAAGATGCAGCCCGGGGAGTCCTGGGCCTCGGTCGGCGCCGGGGAGCTGGCGCGCCGGCTCCGCGCGCAGACCCACTGTGGTCACCCGGAGTCGGGCACGACGAGCGGCCTTGTCGCCTACCTCGACGGCGAGCCCGTCGGCTGGTGCGCGGTCGAGCCGCGCACCGCCTACCCGCGCCTGCTGCTCAAGACCCGCGTGCCGTGGGAAGGCCGGGCGGAGGACAAGACCGACGACAGCGTCTGGGCCGTGACCTGCTTCGTCACCCGCACGGGCTTCCGCCGCCGCGGGATCAGCCGCGCGCTCGCGCGCGCCGCCGTCGACTTCGCGCGGCAACGGGGCGCCCGCGCCCTCGAGGGCTATCCGATGATCACGGAGCCGGGCAAGGAGATCACCTGGGGCGAGCTCCACGTCGGCAGCCGCAGCATCTTCGCAGCCGCCGGGTTCGCGGAGGTCGGTCGGCCCACCCTTCGCCGCGTCGTGATGCGCATCGACTTCTAGCCCGACCCGGCTCTACCGCTCCGCGACGTCGAGGCGCCGGCCGCACAGCTCGCACACGACCGCATAGCGCTTGAGGCCCGCAGCCGTGACGGCGATCTGGCGCCGCACGAGCCTGTGCTTGCACACCCGCACCGGCGGCAGGAGCTTGGGAAGCGGGGGCAGCTCGGGCGCGTGCCGCACCGCGCCGCCGACGGCAGGGCACCCGGCCACGTGCTCGGCCCAGACCTCGTAGATCGGCTGGCTCGTCACGGCCAGCCAGCCGCAGGCCTCACACGAGACCTCGATCACTGCAGCACCCGTCCACTCGAGATGATCGAAGCGCGCACGGTCGACTCAGACTAGCCCGGCTGACGATCCTGAGCTCTGTGCAACACTCGGCAGCGATTCCGGACCGGCTCGCGGCCGGTGACGACGACTGAGGGGAGTCTCATGAGTGGTTACGCGATCGCCCACCTCGACGAGATCGACGAGCTGGACGACGGGCGCTGTCCGTATCGGCCCGTCCGGCACCACTTCGGCATCACCGCCTTCGGTGTCAACGCCTGGACCGCCCGTGAGGCGGGCGACCGGATCATCAACGAGCACGACGAGTCGGACCCCGACTCGAACGAGGAGCTCTACCTCGTGCTGCGGGGGCGCGCCGCGTTCGAGCTCGACGGTGAGCGGGTGGCTGCGCCCGCCGGCACGCTCGTCTTCGCCGGCCCGGGCGTGAAGCGAACGGCATTCGCCGAGGAGGCCGGGACGACGATCATTGCGATCGGAGGAACTCCGGGAAAGCCGTACGAGCCCATCGGCTGGGAGCTCTGGGCACCGATCAGGCCGCTCTACGATGCGGGCGAGTACGCCGAGGCGGCCGACCGCGGGCGCGCATTGATCGAGGCTCATCCGGAGTCCTCGCTGTTGTTCTACAACGTCGCCTGCCTCGAGAGCCTCACCGGCCGTACGACCGACGCGATCGACCACCTCCGTCACGCGATCGAGATGTCGGAGCAGTTTCGCGCCTACGCAAAGGACGACTCGGACTTCGATCCGATCCGCGACGAGCCCGCGTTCAAGGAGCTGATCGGCCGCTAGCCAGAGGTGCGCGCCGTCAGCAGCTGCCCGCCGTCCGCGCTGGCGACGGCAACCTCGCTCCACCCCGCGCGTCGCGCAAGCTCGGCGAGTGCCTCGTCGGAGTAGAAGTGGCCGCGGCTCGCGATCGGCTCCGGCGCGGCTGGAGTCCCGCGCAGCCCGGGGGCGGTCGTGTAGACCGCGAGCCGACCGTCGGCGCGCAGCACCCGGCGGCACTCGCGCAGCACCCCGACCGGGTCGTCGAGGAAGAAGAAGACGACCGACATCGCGACGGCGGTGAACATGTCGTCGGCGAACGGCAGGCTCCCGGCGTCTCCGAGCACCACCTCCGCGGCCGGCGCCCGCTGCGATGCGAGCACGACCATCTCCTCGCTGTGGTCGATCCCGGTCGCACTCGCCCCGGACGAGAGCGCCTCGCCGAGCAGGAGACCGCCGCCGCAGCCGACCTCGAGCAGATGGTCGCCCGGTCCGAGCGCGAGCGCGTCCAGGATCGCGCGCCGCGCCCAGTCGTGGACGTCGTCTGCGCCGTACACCTCCCGCGCACGCGGGCCGGTCGGGCGGCGCGCGACCCGGTCGGTCAGCCAGTCGTCGAAGCGGTCCTCCTGCAGGCCGCTCTCCTGCCACGCGGCGAGGTCCTCGTCACCCAGGCCGAATGCCTTCAGCGTGCCGGCATGCCCGGTCGCGTCGTCGTCGCGCACGATCGGCGATCCTACGCGTGCAAGCGACTAGCATCGGCTCGTGGAGCTGATCGAAGAACGGACGCTCGGCCTCGCCTGGCTCGAGACCTGCCGGCGGATCCTCGCGCGTGGCGCCGCCGAAAGCTACGACGGCATCGCCACCCGGGAGCTCTCGCTGCTCACGCTCGCGGTCGCGGAGCCCGACCCGGACGACGAGGTGATCGCCGCGCTGGCCGACCCCGACTGGCTCGACTGGATGAAGCGCAACTTCAACGAGCCCGACGATGTCGGAGAGCTCGGCGGCGCGCGCTCGTATGCCCGACGGCTCCGCAACTACGAGGGGCGCGACCAGATCGCCTGGGTCGTCGAGCGGCTGCGGGTAGACCCCGCCACGCGCTCGGCCACGATCACGACCCTTCAGCCGCTCAGCGACACGAGTTACATCCCCTGCGTCTCGATCCTCGACTTCTGGCGCGTCGACGGCCCCCTCGAGCTCGTCGTCTACGCCCACTCGCTCGACTTCGGCAAGAAGGCGTACGGCAACCTCGTCGAGCTCGCTCGACTCCAGCGCGAGGTGGCCGGGCAGGTCGGCTCTCCGGTCGGCCGGCTCGTCATCCACGCCAAGTCCGCACACGTGTACGAGCCCGAGTTCGAGCTCATGCGCGCCGTGACTGCCGCTCCGGCGGGCGCGGCTCCCACGGACGCGAGCTCGCGGCCTTCGTAGGGCAAGATCCGGACCGGCCCCGATGCCGCGCGAAGCGCAGTGTGCGAGCCTGAGTGGCTGGAAGGAGGTGCGACGGTGGTGACGGATGAACGCGCCGAGCACCATGCGAACGAGGCCGAGCGACTCCTGAAGAGCCGTTGGCTGTCGTCCCATGTGAAGGCCCAGGCCCATGCGACGCTCGCGTTGTACTACTCGGCCACGCGCGACGATCGTGTCGCGAGTCCCGTGGCGAAATCCTGACGGTCGGAGAGCGCCGGGGCGCGGCGTCAGCGGGCTTTCTCCCAGCCTTCCTCGCCTTCCGACCAAGGCACCGCGGTGCCGCGCTTGAAGATCAGGTCGTTCGCCTCGTCGCCGGGGAAGACCCCGATCTTGTCGCTGTCCGGATAGACGGACACGGCCGGTACCCGCGAGCGCGAGAACAGCATCGTCCTCGCCGGCGACTCGCCTCGGTTCATGATCTTGTGGGCTCCGCGGGGACCCGGCGGGAAGCACACGATGTCTCCCCGCGCGAGGGTGAGCTCTCCGTCGGGTGTGCGCACCACGATCTCGCCGTCGACGACGAGCAGCCACTCCTCCTCGTACTCGTAGTGATACGGGCACGAGCTCTGGCCGGGCGCCAGGTCGTAGACGTACATGGCGATCGCATCCGAGCCCACGGCGCTGCTCACGTCGATCCGGCCCTCCTGGTTCTCGGCGGTGAAGACGTTGACGGGGGCCATGTCGCCATTATCCCGAAGGCCCTGGCATCGCGACGGTGGAGCCGAAGCCGAGCGGATGGGGCCGCCCGGCCGGCGAGCCCGCCTGACCTGCAAGACTTGGGCCCGTGGAGGCCTCAGCGCCCGTCGAGCTCGTCCGCTGCGAAGACCTGAGCGACAAGGCGCCGTACGCCTATGCCGCCGTCGCGCACGGCGCGACCCGCCTCGTCTTCACCGCCGGTGCCTGCCCGCTCGACCCCGCCGGGAACACGGTGGCGGTCGGAGACGTCGCGGGCCAGGCGGAGCAGGCGATGGCGAACCTCGAGGTCGCGCTCCATGCCGCCGGGGTCGGGCTCGGCGACGTCGTGAAGACGACGGTCTACGTCGCCACGGGCCGACGGGAGGATCTCGTCTCCGCCTGGGAGGTCGTGAGGCGCCGTTTCGGCGCCCACGATGCGCCGAGTACGTTGCTCGGGGTGGCGGTGCTGGGCTACCCGGATCAGCTGGTCGAGGTCGAGGCGGTCGCCGCGAAGTGAGCGCGTGGCCGAAGAGCGTCGGCGCGATCACCCTGTTCGTCGAGGACCTGGAGCGCGCGAAGGCGTTCTACGGGAACGCCTTCGATTTGCCGGCAGTCTTCGAGGACGCCAACTCCGCCGTCTTCAGGTTCGAGAACACCGTGATCAACCTGCTCAGCAGCCCTGCCGCGGTCGGTCTGATCGCCCCCGCGGCCGTCGCCGCCCCGAACGCCGGATCGCGCTTCCAGCTGACGATCTGGGTGGACGATGCGGATGCGGTGTGCGCGGATCTCGCCACGCGCGGCGTGGAGCTGCTCAACGGCCCGACGAACCGCGAATGGGGAATGCGCACCGCCGCCTTCGCCGATCCCGACGGCCACGTCTGGGAGGTCGCGCAGGAGCTCCCCGCAACCTAGGATCGCGGCAGATGCTGATCCGGGCCGCCGTCCTCGAGGAGTTCGGAGCGCCGCTCGTCGTGCGTGAGGTCGAGCTGGCCGAGCCGCGGGCCGGCGAGGCGCTCGTGCGGCTCGTCGCCTGCGGCGTCTGCCACACGGACCTCTACACCGCGTCGGGCGCCGATCCGTCCGGCTACGCGCCGACGGTGCTCGGGCACGAGGGCGCGGGCGTCGTCGAGCGGGTCGGCGAGGGCGTGAGCTCGCTCGCGCCGGGCGATCACGTCGTCACGCTCTTCTCCCCGCAGTGCCGGGAGTGCGTCCACTGCAGGAGCGAGCGGACGAACCTCTGCCTCGCGATCCGCGAGCAGCAGAACAAGGGGTATCTCCCCGACGGGACGACCCGGCTGTCGAGCCGCGGCGAGCCGATTCGCCACTTCATGGGCACCTCGACGTTCGCGGAGTACACGGTGATGCCGGAGATCGCGCTCGCGAAGATCGACCCCGAGGCGCCGCTCGAGGGCGCCTGCCTGTTCGCGTGCGGGCTCTCGACCGGGCTCGGCGCGGCGATGAACACCGCCGGGGTGGAGGCCGGCTCGACGTGCGTCGTCTTCGGCGCGGGGATGGTAGGCCTCGGCGCGGTGATCGGGTGTCGTCTGCAGGGTGCCGAGCGGATCCTCTGCGTCGACATCTCGGAGGACCGACTCAGCCTCGCCGGCAGCCACGGCGCGACCGAGACCCTCGTCGGCGGTCCCGATACGGTCGAGCGGATCCTCGAGCTCACCGACGGCTTCGGCGCCGACTACACGTTCGAGGCGACGGGGAACGTCGCCGTGATGCGCCAGGCGGTCGAGTCGGCGCGGATGGGCTGGGGCCTCTGCACGGTCGCGGGAGTGGCGGGGAAGGGCGAGACCCTCGACATCGTCCCCCGCTACCTGATCACCGGCCGCCGGGTCGCCGGCTCGTCGTTCGGCGGCGTCAAGGGCCGCGACGGCGTCCCCCTGCTCGTCGAGCGCTGGCTCGCAGGCGAGATCGACGTCGAGTCGTTCGTCTCGCACAGGCTGACGCTCGACGAGGTGAATCGCGGCTTCGAGCTGATGGAGGCCCAGGACGGCATCCGGAGCGTGATCGGCTTCTCGTGAGCCCGGCCGTGGGAGACGACGGCTACTTCGACGAGCGCATCGCCGCGAGGTACGACGAGTCCTCCGCCGAGATGTTCGACCCCGCGGTCGTCGAGCCGGCCGTCGACCTACTCGCCGGGCTCGCCGGGAGCGGGCTCGCGCTCGAGCTCGGGGTCGGGACGGGCCGGATCGCGCTGCCGCTCGCGCAGCGCGGAGTTCAGGTGCACGGGATCGAGCTGTCGAGGGCGATGGCGGCGAGGCTGCGCGCGAAGCCGGGCGGCGAGCAGATCGGCGTGACGATCGGCGACTTCGCGACGACGAGGGTGGACGGGTCGTTCTCCGTCGCATACGTGGTCTTCAACACGATCCTGAACCTGACGACGCAGGCTGCGCAGGTCGCGTGCTTCCGCAACGTCGCAGCGCATCTCGAGCCCGGCGGCTGCTTCGCAGTCGAGGTCGAGGTGCCGGGGCTCCAGCGGCTCCCGCCCGGCGAGACGATGCAGGTCTTCCACTTCAGCGAGACGAGCTGGGGGCTCGACGAGTACGACGTCGCCGCGCAGGGCCTCGTCTCCCATCACTTCGAGATCGTCGGCGGGACGCTCGAGCGCGTCTCGATGCCCTTCCGCTATGCATGGCCCTCGGAGCTCGACCTGATGGCGGAGCTGGCGGGGATGAGGCTGCGCGAGCGCTGGAGCGGGTGGCGGCGGGAGCCGTTCACGAGCGACAGCCGCAGCCACGTCTCGGTCTGGGAGAAGCCCGCGGCCCGGGACCGCGGCCGACGATAATGGTGCGGTGGCGCAATCGGCGGTTGGGGTCATCGGCGCGGGCCCGGCGGGGCTCGCAGCGGCGGCGATGCTCAAGGCCGAAGGCATGCCCCTCGTCGTCCTCGAGCAGAGCTCGAGCGTCGGGACGATCTGGCAAGGCCACTACGACAGGCTCCATCTCCACACGGCGCGCACGCTCTCCGATCTGCCCGGCCTTGGGTTCCCCCGAAGGTACGGGCGGTGGGTTCCCCGCGACGGTGTGGTCTCGTATCTCGAGGACTACGCGCGACGACACGGGATCGAGATCCGCTTCGAGACGACGGTCGTCCGAGTGGAGCCCCACGACGGGCGCTGGCTCCTGCGCACCGAGCGGGGCGAGCCGGTCGAGGTGGATCGCGTGGTCGTGGCGACGGGCTTCAACCGCCGCCCCTACCTGCCCGACTGGGAGGGTCGCGAGGACTACAAGGGAGAGCTCGTCCACGCCTCGTCCTACCGAAACCCCGCTCCCTACCGCGGGAAGGAGGTGCTCGTGGTCGGCGCGGGCAACTCCGGCGCGGAGATCGCGATCGACCTCGTCGAAGGAGGAGCGGCGAGCGTCGGCCTCTCGGTGCGCACACCCCCGCAGATCTTTCCCAGACAGGCCCTCGGGATCCCGGCCCAGGCGATCGGCATCTGCATCCCGCATCTGCCGGTTCCGGTGGGCGATCGTCTCCTCACCCTCCTGCAGCGCGTGTTCGTGGGCGATCTCTCCCGCTTCGGGATGCCACGCGCCGAGCATCGGCCCTACAGCGACTACCTCGAGCGGAACGCCGTGCCTCTCCTCGACATCGGCCTCGTCAGGGCCCTGAAGCGTCGCGAGCTCCAGGTCGTGCCCGCCGTCGAGTCGTTCGAGGATGGAGGCGTCGTGCTGAGCGACGGCAGCCGCGTGAGGCCGGACGCCGTGATCGCCGCCACCGGCTACCGGCGCGACCTCGAGCCGCTCGTCGGGCACCTCGGAGTGCTCGGGCCCACCGGGCGGCCGCTGGTCCACGGAGCGGCCACCCACCCGGACGCGCCCCGCCTCCACTTCATCGGCTTCACGAACCCGATCACCGGCAACCTCCGGGAGCTCGGGATCCAGGCGCGTGGGATCGCAGCAGCCGCCAGGTAGGCGATCGAGGCCTGCCTCGCCGCGGATCGTCCTGACCGTCGCTCTGCTCGGGACCGCGATCGCCGTGCCCTCTCTCGTCAGGGCTGCGCCCGGCCCGACCGCCATTCCGCTCGGGCCGGCGCCGAAGGCCGTGACGGGGTTCTGCCACCGCCGAGCGAAGCGTGGCAAGTTCCCGGTCCTGTGCCCGACTCGATATCCCCTGACGCGGGTGTCCGTTGTCACGCCCTCCGGGGACAGCCTGCTCGGGCCGAGCTTCTACTGGGCATCCTTCAACGACGAGCCGGGGTTCCTCGCCGGCGACCACGGCCACCTGGTGATCGGCGGGCAGCGGCCGCCGTTCTCGCTCGTGGGGTCCGCCGGACAGGCCTGGCCGCGACCCGGGCAGCCCCGCCCCGTCCGGCAGCTGGCTCTGCCGCACCTGGCAACGACCCCCGAGCAGGGCGGAGGCGTATACGTGGCCGAACGGCCTGCGCGAATCCTCGGCCGCTCCACCGTCGGGGGGCACGACGCCCTGGTGCTCGCGGCCCCGCCGTACCCGAACGGCGGCTTCATGGGAGGCCACGTGATCGTGCTGTGGAACTCGCATCGCCACGGCTACATGCTGTCGTTCCACTTCGAGGTGTCCCGCGACGGACACGCCTACTCGCTCGCGGCGCGCGTGGCGAGCGCCCTGGCCGTGGCGCGGAGCTTCGCTCCCGTTCCGCGTTAGCCCGCCTCGGCGAGGACCTCGCGGATCACGTGACGCGCATTCGCGGCCAGCGCCGGGTTCGTGTCCTTGTAGTAGGGGAGCTGGATCAGCGCGATCGAGAGCGCCCAGCCGCGGCCTCGGTCCCACGTCGCGTCGTCGACGCGCACCTCGGCGCGGAAGGCCTCTCTCGTCGCGGCGGGAAGGAGGTTCCACGCGACGATGAGGTCGCAGGCCGGATCGCCGACTCCCACACCCTCGTTGTCGATCACCGCGGCGAGCCGACCGTCACGAACGACGAGATTGCCGGGGGACAGGTCTCCGTGCACCCAGACGGAGGCGCCGGCCCATGCGGGCGTCCGGAGCGCCGTCTCCCAGGCGGCGGTCGCGGCGTCCGTGTCGATCAGGCCCCGCAGGGCGCCAAGAGCGGTGCGCGTCGGTTCGTCGCGCCTTGCCAGCGGCACCCCTCGACCGGCGGCCGGACCGCCCGCGGAGTCGATCCCGTGCAGCGCCCGGACGAACCCCGCCAGCTCCCCGGCGAGCCTGTCGGGGTCGGCGATGCTGCCGACGACCGGGTTCTCGCCCTGAAACCACGGGTAGACAGACCAGTACCAGGGATAGCCCTCCGCCGGGCTCCCCTTCGCGAGCGGGACGGGTATCGCAACCGGCAGGAGCGGCGCCAGCCGGGGCAGCCACTCGAGCGCCCGGTCGAGGCCTCCGACGGCCCACTCGATGCGAGGGAGCCGCACGACCATCTCCTCGCCCAGCCGGTACAGCGCGTTGTCCGTCCCGGCGGAGGGAACGGGCTCGACCGGCAACGCCGCCCAATCCGGGAACTGCGCGGCGAGCAACCGTCGCACGAGCGGGACGTCCGTGTGCACCTCGTCGTCGTGCATCCTCCGAGCGATCACGCGGGCAGGATCCCCGAGAGGTCCCAGACGCGCGGCCCGTCGGGGACGAGCCGGAGCAGGACTCCCGGCCTGGAGCTCCGCTCCGCCGTAAACCTCCCGCCGTCCGCGGCGCCGAGGTAGCGGCCCGCGATGGCCTTGCGCGCGGGGCCGACGTCGCAGTCGACGAGCTCGGCGACGCCGCGCACCTCGATGCCGCGGAACGGCCGCACGGCCTCGAACACGACGAGAATGCAGCGCGGGTCCGCCGACAGGTGGCGCAGCTTGAGATCGCCCCGGGCGATCACGACCTCGAACGCTCCGTCGTGCCAGCGAAACCACACCGGCGAGACGAGCGCGCCGCCGTCCTTCCGGTACGTGGTCAGGACAGCGGGAGAGGGAGCGTCGAGGAGCGAGCGCACCCCGTCGATCCAGGTCTCTGTCACACCCAAAGCCTAGGCGTCGGCGATCGGCCTGCCGACGACGAGCGCCTCCAGCAGCCCCGGCTCGAGGTCGCGATAGCTCGCGTCGGCGCGCACGCCGATCCCGTCGAGCGTCTTCGAGAAGAAGCAGCGGGCGGCCGCGGCGAGCACGACGTCCATGATCTCCGTCTCCGAGAGCCCGAGCCCGCGCAGCGGCTGCAGGTCGTCGTCGTCGATCGAGGCCGCGTCGTCGACGACCCGCTCGGCCAGGTCCATCACCGCGACGTCGACAGCGTCGAGCCCTGCGGCCCGGTGGTCGAGCGCGATCTCCCGCACGGGCTCGCCGAACTGCTCGAGAAGGACGGTGCCGTGGGCGAGGCAGCAGTAGCTCGAGCGGAGCCGCCGGGCCGCGGCGAGGGTCGCGAGCTCGTAGCGCCGCAGGTCCATCCCGGCCTTGATCGCCGTGTTCAGCTGCACCCACGCGTCGAGCACCTCCGGCCGCTCCGAGAACGCGCGCTGGTAGTTGGTCGTCACGGGTCGAAGATACCTAGCGCTCGCCCGGCGGGACGGCGCGCAGGGTCTCGGTGAACGCGTCGAGCTCCTCACGGGAGTAGCGGACGTGGCGGCGCCGGTCGCCCGGTGGGTCGTTGACGAGGCCCGCGCCCTCCCGCCACGCGCGCGCCGGACGGATCGGCCGCGCCTGGAAGCCGCCGCCGCAGTTCGGGCACACGTCGTGGAGGATCTCCTCGACGCAGCCGGCGCAGAACGTGCACTCGTACGAGCAGATCCGCGCGTCGGCCGCCTCGGGCGGGAGATCCCTGTCGCACAGCTCGCAGTTCGGCCGGAGTTCGAGCATCTGGGCACCGCCAGGCTATCGACTGCGGATGGAAAGATGTGCAGATGCCCGAGACCGACCCGATCGAGATCCGCCGCCTCGACGCCGCCGAGCTCCAGGCGCAGCTCGACGCCCTCGCGGCCGTCCTCTACGACTGCGTCGCGGGGGGCGCGTCGGTCGGCTACATGGCGCCGTTCTCGCACGCCGAGGCGCGCGAGGCCTACGAGGCCTGGGCGGCCGAGGCCGAGCGAGGCCGGCGCCTCGTGCTCGGCGCGTTCGTCAACGGCTACCTCGTCGGCACGGTCCAGGTGATCCTCGCCCTGATGCCGAACCAGCCGCATCGCGGCGAGATCGCGAAGCTCCTCGTCCATCGCTCGGCGCGCAAGCGCGGGATCGCCCGGCTGCTGATGGAGGGCGCCGAGGCCGAGGCGCGCGCGGAGGGGAAGACGCTGCTCGTGCTGGACGCCGTGACGGGCGGCGACGCCTCGCGGCTCTACGAGCGGATGGGCTGGGTCACGGTCGGCGTCGTCCCCGACTTCGCCCTCTACCCGGACGGGCGCCCCTGCGACACGACGTACTACTGGAAGGGGATCTAGGCGATCTAGGCTGTCGCGACGATCGTGATCCCGCCGCGCGCCTTCTGCGTGAGCGTGACGCGCGCCCGGTCGGACGGGATCTCGAGCGTCTCGGCGACGTCGTCGCGGATCCTGACGGCGAGCGCCTCGCAGAAGAGCCCTTCGTTCCGGAACCCGGCGAGGTAGAGCTTGAGCGACTTCGACTCGATGCAGAGCCCCTGCGGGCTGTACTCGATCGCCACCGTGTAGAGGTCGGCCTGGCCGGTGATCGGGCAGAGCGCCGTGAGCTCGTCGCTCGTCATCTCCACCCGAGACACGCCCGGATTGGGAAAGGTCTCCAGACCCGCGTAGTGCTCGGAGCCCGCGTGGCCGAGCGCGACGAACTCCGTCGAACGGGCTGTCCGCTCCATGCGGCGTCACTCTACCGCGTCGAACCTCCACAGCTCGACGTCGGCTACCGGCCTGTAGCCGATGCGATGGTAGATCGAGTTCGAGACCGGGTTGGCGAGATCGGTGTAGAGGAAGCAGAAGCCGCGGCCGCCGGCGAGCAGCTGCCCGGTCAGCTCGGCCGTGAGGGCGCTCGCGTAACCCCGCCCGCGAAGCTCCGGCGGGGTGTAGACCGGCCCGATCCGGATGCCGCGTGGGGTCGCGGCCCCGCAGGCTGCGATCGAGACGGGCGAGCCGTCGTCCCAGAGGACGAGCCGGCCGGCCGGATCCGCCGCGTTGCGCTCGAGGAAGCCTTCGGCGTCCTCGGGGCTGTCCTCCGGGATCGCCTCGCGCAGGAACGCCCGCACCCAGTCGAGCGCGAGCTCGCGGTCACCATCGCCGGCCTCGCGCATCCCACCGGCGACCTGCGAGGGCCGAACGACATCGGTCGCCTCGTAGATCCGCTGCGACATCGCCCGCCGCGCGCCGGCACCCGTGAGCGTGCCCCACGCGGCGACGAAGGCGCCGATCGTCGAGGCAGGGCCGCTCACGCCCGGGAGCTCGTCGAACAGGCCGTGTGCGTCCTCCGCGAGCGCCGCGTACGCGGCCGGGTCGTCGGTCTCGGCCAGAATGAGGTTGTGCGGCGGCGTGCGCAGCGCGGCGGTGACGACGCGGCCGGCGTCCTCGATCACGGCGAAGTACGGGTCGTCGGCCCCGTAGCGGTGCGGATTCCCGAGCAGGCGCCCCGTGAGCCCGAGCAGCAGGTTGTGCTCGGCCTCGCGCGCACCGAGGAACCCGCCCGCCGCACGCAGGAATCCCTCCGCATCGAGACGGGTGACCTGCACGGGCTACGGAGGAGCTAGTCGCTCCACCAGTCCGGGACCACCTCGGCGTCGCGCGGATCGTCTCCGGCGCCGAACGCGAGGTACTCGACGCCGTCGGGGCCGGCCTCGACCGCCCGCATCGCGTCCCGGTCGAACCGGATCGCGTCCAGCGCGCCGAGTTCGACGATCTCGTCGTCGACCTTGACCCGGGCGGAGCCGCGAAGCACGACGTAGACCTCCTCCTGCCCAGCGTGCCTGTGCCCGAACGGGATGCGGAAGCCGGGCGCGAGCGTCTGCAGGCTCAGTCCGAGGGTCTCGCCGCTGAGCGCCGCGCGGGCGAAGCGGGCCTCGATCCCCGGCGGCATCCCGAAGTTCGGCGCCTGGTCCTCGACGTCCCTGAGGTTCTTCTTCGTGTACCCGCCCATGGCCCAACCCTAGCGCGCGCGCTAGGCGGCCGAGATCGAGCCGAACAGGCCGTGCGTCGCCAGCTCCGTCGGGCCGCGCCACTTGTGAGGGCCGGACGAGAAGAAGAGCTCGTCCTTCGGCCCGGCGGCGGCGCCGTTGCCGAAGGCGATCCCCCAGAGGCCGTTCACGACGAGCGGCTCGCCCCGTGAATCGGCAAGCGCGCCGTCGAAGCTCCAGCGGCCGCCCGACTTCCGGAAGGCGTTCACGTGGCCGTCGCCGAAGTTCGCGACCAGCAGGTCGCCGGCGAACCGGCCGAACGTGGACGGGGCGAGCGCGAGCCCCCACGGCTCGTTGAGGACGCCCATCCGCCCGACCCGCGCGACGAGCCGCCCGTCGAGGTCGAACTCGTCGACGTAGCCGCCGGTCGGGTCGTCGTTGCCGTTGACGGGCGCGCGACCGACGTACGTGACGAACAGATGGCCGCGGAAAGCCTGGACGTTGTCGGGCGCGTACCAGGGCGGGATCGTCGAGTCGGCGAACGAGCCGGCCAGGCGGACGGGCCGCCAGCGGGAGTCGAAGGCGACGACGCGGTCGTTGTGGAAGTCGGTCGCGTAGAGGCGCCCGCCCGCGACGGCGACCCCGCGGAAGATCGCTCCCTGCGCCGCGCCGTCCACGACGATCTCCGACTCGGTCGACCAGCCGCGCGGGACCGTCGGCGTCCATGCGCGGATCCGGCCGTCCTCGCATGCGTAGACGAACCTCGCCGGATCGGAGACGCCGCCGGCGGAGACGAGGAACCCGCGCCCGCTGTAGGCCGCGATTCCGGTCGGCCCGCCCGGCACGCTGACGGTGAGCAGCTGCTTCTTCCCGTCACCCGAATAGAGAGCACTGGTGCCGCTCGCCTCGTTCGTCGTCCACCACGGGCCGGTCGGCGTGGCGGCGAGGCCCCAGCCGTTGACCAGCACCTTGTCCGTCGCCAGCGCAGGAACCCCGCCGTCGGAGACGAGGCGATGGACGACGTACCCCGACGGGCCGGTCCGCGCCAGGTGCACCGAGACGGCCGCAACCACGACCAGAGCGATCGCGACTCCCACCGCAAGCGGGGCCCGATGTGCGCTCGACAGCCTCGACGTCACGGGTCGAATCGTACGTGGGAAGATTCGCTCGTGGCAGCAAGGCTCGTCCTGTGGACGGCCGTCGTGGTGGCCGTTGCGGCCGTCGCGACCGCTGCATTCCTCGTCTTCGGCCACGGGGGCGGCGGCTTCGGCCGCGGAGGCAAGGCGACGACACCGCGCACCGGCGCCTCCTACGAGTTCGCCTCCGCGCTGGTGCTCCAGCCCGACGGGAAGCTCGTCGTCGCGGGCTGCCACTGCCCTCCGCCCGGCCAGGACAACAGCCTCGAGCTCGCCCGCTTCGGCGAGAACGGCCGCCTCGACCCGAGCTTCGGGAGCGACGGCACGGTGAGAGCCGCGATCGGCGCCGGCGCCGGCACCTGGGCGCTCGTCCGCCAACGGGACGGAAAGCTCGTCGCAGCCGCCTCGAGCGGCAAGGGGTCGCACAGCAGGTTCGCGCTCACCCGCTACGACCGGAACGGCCGGCTCGACGCGAGCTTCGGAACCGGCGGCGTG
>Ga0335084_10003701_pt1 | contig 14982 bp, 11 predicted proteins | sample Lox_Sample_44_FD_206721 | JGI IMG/M metagenome (GOLD analysis project Ga0335084, IMG submission 206721) | Soil microbial communities from Loxahatchee National Wildlife Refuge, Florida, United States - Lox_Sample_4.4 | ecosystem: Environmental > Terrestrial > Soil > Wetlands | place: USA...
CGTAGGAGAGGTCGAAGGGGACGTCGACGTCTTCGAAGTGACCCAGCCGCGGCGCCGGCTGACGGTTCAGCGACACTCGCCCCACCGTGTACGACGGGTCGAGCGTGAGCGTGGGGAAGAAATCCGCACGGGCGATGCGCGCCGTGGCACGCGCCTCGTCGATGCGGGCGATCGCGGCCTGGACTTCGGTGTTCGAGACTCGCGCCTGCTCCTCGAGCGCGACGAGCTCGGGATCACTGAACAGCTTCCACCACTCGGCTTCGAGCGCCGGCGCGCCCGCGGCAGCGGGCTCGTGGTACGCGTCGGGCACGTCGAGCGCGGGGCGCTGGTAGTCGGGGCCGACCGCGCAGCCGCACAGCCAGGCGCCGACCGCGGCAGCAGCCCATATGACTCGCGGAGCTCGTCTCATGACTTGGGCGGCGCCTGTACTGCTTCGACCTTCTGACCTTCGAAGTACGCCGCCGAGGGCGTGGTGACCACCCGCTCGTCGCCCGCGATGCCCGACCCGATCTCGATCTCGTCGCCGAAATCGCGGCCCAGGATCACCGGCCGGAACCGCAGCGTGTTCTCGCCGTCGACCAGCGCCAGGCGCGTGCCGGAGCCATCGAACAGCACGGCGCTCGCGGGCACGCGCCAGCGCGGCCCGACGCGCTCGCCGACCAGCTCGACCTGGAGATACATGCCGGCCTTGAGCGCGTTGTCGTCGTTGGCGATGTCGATCTCGGTCTGCATGGTGCGCGTGACCGGATCGAGCGCGCCCGCGGTGCGCGCCACCGTGCCCGTGAACTCGCGCCCGGCGAGCGTGCGCGAGCGGATCTTCACCGGCTGCCCGACCTTGAGCTCGTCGACGAACGCCTGCGGCACGGCGATGTACACGCGCAGCGTCGAGCTCTGTGCGAGCGTGAACAGCGGCGTGGTGGAAGACGCGCTGCCCGCCGTGATCAACGCCCCCACGTCGACGTTGCGCTCGGTGACCACGCCGTCGAACGGTGCAGTGACTCGCTCGAAGCGCTGCTGCTCGGCCAGCCCGGCCACGGTGGCGCTCTGCGCCTTCACGGTCGCCTCGGCGGTGCTCACCGCGGTGCGGCGCTGGTCGAGGTCCTCTTTGGCGATCGCGCCGTCCTTGTCCGCCTCCTCGAAGCGGCGGTAGGTGCTGCGCGCCAGCTCCAGGTCGGCGCGCGCGCGCACCAGCGCGGCCTCGGCCTGCGCGAGCTGCTGGTCGAGCTCGGGCGCGCTGATCACCGCCAGGAGCTGACCCGCCTTCACCGTGTCGCCGATGTCGACCAGGCGCTGGTCGAGATAGCCGTTCAAGCGCGCGTAGAGGGTGGCCTGCTGGAAGGGCTGCGCGGAGCCGGGCAGCGAGAGCTGTGAGACCGGCGCCTGGCGCGGCGCGGTCACCGCCACGCGCGGCAGCGCGTCTGCGGCCGCCGCCAGGTCGTTGGCGCGCTCCATGCGCGCGCGCACGCGCGGCACGATCCCGGCCACCAACAGGAGCGCGAGCAAGAGCACGCCCGCGGTCAGCGCGGGGTTCGCTCGGGCGCGCGTCGCCGTGCGCCGGAACAGAGAGTCACTCGACGGGGTCAGGGAGTCGCTCACGCATCCTCCAGGGGCTTGGGCGGCTTCTGGCGCAGCAGACTGTAGGCAATGGGCACGAAGAACAGCGTGTAGAGCGTGGCGAGCGTGAGCCCGCCGATCACGGCGCGGCCGAGCGGCGCGTTCTGCTCACCGCCCTCGCCCAGACCGAGCGACATGGGCAGCATGCCGATCACCATGGCCAGCGCGGTCATCAGCACCGGCCGCAGACGCGTGCGTCCCGCGGACAGCGCCGCCGCGCGCGCGTCGAGACCGCGGTGGCGCTCCTGGTTCGCGAAGGTGATGAGCAGGATGCTGTTCGAGGTGGCGACGCCGATCGCCATGATCGCCCCCATGAGAGACGGAACGCTGAGCGTCGTGCCGGTCGCGAACAGCAGCCACAGGATGCCCGCGACCACGCCCGGCAGCGCCATCAAGATGATCGCCGGATCGATCCACGACTGGAAGTTCACGACCATCAGGAAGTAGACCAGCACGATCGCGAACAGGATCCCGAAGCCGAGCCCGGCGAAAGCCTCGTTCATGCTCTGCACCTGGCCGCGCATGGTGATGATGCTGGCCTTGGGGATCTTGCTGCGGAACTCGTCGACCACGCGAGTCACCGCGTCGGCCACCGAGCCCAGGTCCGAGCCCTGCACGTTGGCGAACACGTCGTACACGGGCTGCACGTTGTAGTGATTGAGCGCGACCGGCGTGGTGGTGCGAGACAGCGTGGCCACGCCCGAGAGGATCTGCGGCGTCGACTCACCGCTCGAAGTGACCGGCGTGGCCTGCAGCGCACCGATGCTCGCCATGCGGTGCTGCGGGCTCTGGATCACCACCGGATAGCTCACGCCGTTCTTGGGGTTGAGCCAGAAGTTGGTGCTGGTGCTGCCCGTGCCGGTCAGCGAGATCAACAGGCTGTTGGCCACGTCGCGCACGCTGAGCCCGCTCTCGGCCGCGAGCGAGCGGTCGACGTCGAAGGCCAGGCGCGGGCCGTCGACCACCTGGTGCACGTGCACGTCGACCGCGCCCGGGATCTTGCGCACCTGCTCGGCGATCTCCTGGGCGAACTGGTAGTTGTGCGCCTGCTCCGCGTTGGGGCCGCTGACCTGCACGTCGATCGGCGCGGGCAGGCCGAAGTTCAGGATCTGCCCGACCATGTCCGCGGGCTGCGCGAAGAAGGTGATCTCCGGAAACTCGGAGGGCAGCACCGCGCGCAGCTTCTTCAAGTAGCTCGCGGTCGGCGCGTGGCCCGGCTTGAGTGACACGAGGATCTCGCCCTCGGCGGCGGACACGGTCGCGCTGTCGGTGGTCGCGAGGTTGATGCCGTTGGGCACGCCGATGTTGTCGAGCACCACGCCGAGCTCGTCGGGCGGGATGAGCTGGCGGATCCGGTCCTCGACGCGCTGGAAGTAGCGCTCGGTCTCTTCGAGGCGCGTGCCGGTCGGCCCGCGCAGGTGCAGGCGCAGCGAGCCGGCGTCGACCGTCGGGAAGAAGTCGCGCCCGACGAACGGCACGAGCACGAGCGAGGCGAGCGCGAACGCGCCGAAGCTCAGCGCCACGGTGCGTCGCTCGGTGAGCGCGTGGGTCAGCGCGCGCTCGTAGGTGTGACCGAGCGTCTGGAAGGCGTGGTTCACGCGCTCGTGGGCGCGAGCGGTGAGCTGGTGCACCCGTCCCCCCGGGTCGTGCGCCGCCTCGCGCGCGAGCTCGCCGGGCAGGAGATACAGGACCATGGTGGGGATCAGCGTGCGCGACAGCAGGTACGAGGCCATCATGGCTGCCACCACCGCCAGCGCCAGTGGCGAGAACAGTGACCCGACCACGCCGCCCAGCAGGAACACCGGCACGAACACGATGCAGATCGAGAGCGTCGAGACGAAGGCCGCGGTGGCGATCTGCTGCGCGCCGTCGAGGATCGCCTGCCGCATGGGTTTGTGCTCGGCGAGGTTGCGGTGGATGTTCTCGATCTCGACCGTGGCGTCGTCGACCAGGATGCCCACCGCGAGCGCCATGCCGCCCAGGGTCATGACGTTCAAGGTCTGGTTGAAGGCCTTGAGCACCACGATCGAAGTCAGCACCGACAGCGGGATCGAGGTCGCCACGATCACCGTGCTGCGCGGGCTGCCCAGGAACAGGAGGATCATGAGCGCCGTGAGTCCGGCGGCGATCGCGCCCTCGCGCAGCACATCGCCGATCGCCGCGCGCACGAAGAGTGACTGGTCGAACAACAAGTCGACCTTCAGCGCCGGCGGCATGCCGGCCATGACCCGCGGCATCATGTCCTTCACGCCCTGCACCACCGCCAGCGTCGACGCGCGGCCGCTCTTCTGCACGGACAGCATCACGGCGTGCTTGCCGTCGCGGCGGATCATGTTGGTCTGCGGCGAGAAGCCGTCGTGCACGTGCGCCACGTCGCGCATCTTCACGACCGCGCCGTTCACGGCCTTCACCGGCAGCTCGTCCAGGTCGGCCAGGACCTGGGGGCTGCCGTTCAGCGCCACGTCGTACTCGCGCACCCCCATCTTGGCCGTGCCAGCGGGCAGGATCACGTTCTGCTGGCCGAGCGCGTTCGAGACGTCCTGCGGCGAGAGACCGCGCGCGTACAGCGCGTCCGTGTCCAGGTCGGCCATGATCTGCCGCGACTTGCCGCCGTAGCTGGGCGGGATCGACGCCCCGTTCACCGTGACGAGCTGGGTGCGGATGAAGTTCGAGCCGAGGTCGTTGATCTCCTGGTCCGAGAGCGTGTCACTCGACAGGCTGAGCAACAGCACCGGCACGCTGGCGGCGTTGTACTGCAGGATCAACGGCGGAGTGATTCCCGGCGGGAGCGGCCGGATCAGCGTGTTCGAGATGGCGTTGATCTGCGCCACGCCCGCCTCGGGGCTCGCGCCGGGCTGCAGGAAGACCTTGATCACCGTCACGCCGCGCAGGGTCACTGACTCGATGTGCTGGATGTCGTTGACCGTGGTGGTCGTGGCGCGCTCGACGATCGTGGTGATGCGGTTCTGCATCTCGTCGGGCGCCAGCCCGCCGTAGAACCAGACGGACGACACCACCGGCACGTTGATGCTCGGGAAGATGTCCGTCGGCATGGTGGCGATCGACAGCGTGCCGAGCACCCCGATCAGCATCGCCATGACCACGAACGTGTAGGGCCTGCGGAGCGCGAGACGGACGATCCACATGGTTCAGGAGTCCGACGCTTTCGCTGCGCGCATGTTTCTGGCCCGTTCCGTGCCTCGGAACATGAGAAGGCCCCCATTCTAGAGGCAGACCGGTCCCTGCTGTCATCGGACCCCGGCCCGCCCGAAGCGGTTTACGCGTCCTTCGGGGTCCGGACGCGAACGGACGTCAGTGACTCGAAGCGCTCGCAGATTCCACGCCGGACATCGCCGTCGGCCCAGGGGCTCGGCTTGGACGACCGGCCGCGGCCGGCGAGCTCGGCCGCCTGTTCGCTGCCCTCCTCCATCAGGAAGCGCAGCAGCCGCAGCGCCTCGAACCAACGCATGCGGTCCGGGTCGAGCGGGCGGCGCCGACGGTAGGCCGCGAGGTAGGCGCGGCGCAAGAGCGCCCGCGCGGCGTGCGCCGGAGGGGCGAGCCAGGCCGGCACGCGCAGCGGCCCGTGAGTCAGGAGCGCCCGGGTGGTGGCCACGTCGTACTCCGGCCAGCTGAGGTGCGCACGCGTCCAGTCGATCAGCCCCGTGACCCGGCCGCGCTCGGCCAGCACGTTCAGCGGGTGGAAGTCGCCGTGGCAGATCGCGGGCAGCGCGGGCGGGCCGGGCCGCGCAGCGGCGAGCCACTCGGCGCCGGCGCGCAGGCCCGAGAGAGCGTGTGACTCGATCCGGCCCGTGGTCTCGGCCAGCTCGCCGTCCGCGCTGCGCGCCGCCGGATCGAAGCCGGCGGCGACGAGCGCGCGCTCGAGCGCGCGGGCGTCCAGCGCGTGGAGCCGCGCCTGTGTGTCGGCCAGCCAGCCGGGCACGCGCAGCGCGTCCCGGCTCGCGAGCGCGGAGAGCAGGTTGCCGCCGGCGGCGCGCTCCATGATCAGAAAGGCGCCGCCCAGCGGCTCGGGCTCCTCGACCCAGTGCAGCACGCGCGGCGCGCACGCGCCCAGCGCGGCCACCGTGTTCTGCACCGTGGCCTCGAAGCGCGCGGTGCGGCCCGGTGTCTCGACGCGGAACAGCCGCAGCACGAGCGGGCCGCTCCACTCGTGCGCCGCGCCCGCGAGCCGGAAGGCGTAGATCTGGGTGTCGTAGCCGCCGGAGATCTGGCTCGGTGACTCGACGTAGTCGAGCGCCGGGCTCGCGAGCGCGCGCTGCAGGTGCGACAGGAGCGCGGCGTCGAGCTTCTCCATCAGGCGCCCAGGGCGCGCAGCGAGCGGCGCAGGTTGGCGCGCGCGCGTTGCTCGAGCCGGCCGGCGAACCAGGGCGTGGCGTAGATGGCCGGACGCGCGAGAAAGCTCTCGAGCACCCGTGCCCGCCCGGCGCGGAAGGCGTCTTCGGCGACCCAGTCGTACTCGCGGCGCACCTGGCGTTCGTATTCGTCGAAGCGCGGCTCGTCGGCACCCAGGATCGACAGGTCCACGTCGACCAGGAGCTGCGCGTCCGGACCGGCGGGCAGCGCAGCGTGCCGGGTGGCGAGCACGAGCTCGGCCACGCGCGCGGCGGCCTCGGCCGGCGCACGCGCCGCCTCGAGTGACTCGCGCGCCCAGCGCGCGCTCGCCTCTTCGTTGTCCGAGGCGCGCGTCTCGTACACCGCGTCGTGGAACCACAGGGCGATCCGCACCTCGGCCAGGTGCGGGGCCAGCGACTGGGCTTCGGCCAGGCGCGCGAAGCACTCGTCCAGGTGTTGGAGCGTATGATACGCGCGGTGCGGCTCGCGGTAGCACGCCTCGAGCCGTGCCAAGAGACCCGGCGCGGGAGTCACGCGCAGCGCACGCCACGCGCCGTGCCACGCCTCCAGGGCGCGACTCACGCCACCCTCCGGAGCGCCGACAGACGCACGAACGCGGGGTACGTGAGCGCCGAGCTCACCGCGCACAGCTCGAAGAGCTGCAGGTCCTCGCGCACCACCCGCCCGTGCCGCGCGAACGTCCAGAACACCATCACCACGAGCCCGGCGCACACGAAGACGGCGAGCTCCTGCCAGGCCGGAAGCCGCAGCACCAAGAGCGGCAGTCCGCCCACCAGCACCAGCACGAAGCCGACCGGGTATCCGACCAGGAGCGCGCTCAGCCCCGAGTAGAGATACCCGCCCGCACCGCTCCAGAACGAGATCAGGAACAGCCAGTACACGGCGGCGAAGACCAGCGGCGCGACCACGAACGCGAGCGCGAGCCGGACCGTGCGCATGCCCGGAAGATAGCCGTCGGCCCGGAACCTACCGCCCCTTGAAGGTGGGCGTCCGTTTCTCGACGAACGCCTGTGCGGCCTCGCGGTGGTCTTCGGTGAGTCCCGTGTGCACGTGGTGGGTGGCTTCGAGGTCGAGACACTCCTCGGCGCTCGCGCCTTCCGCCGCGCGGTTCAAGTTCTCCTTCATGTAGCGGAAGGCCACGGTGGCGCCCGAGGCCAGGCGCTGGGCGAGCGCGCGCGTCTCGTCGGCGAGCGCGGCGTCGGGCACGACGCGATTCACCAGGCCCAGTCTCTCGGCGTGCTTGGCGTCGATGCGATCGGAGAGGTAGTAGAGCTCGCGCGCCCGGGCCGAGCCGACCAGGTGGGTCAGGAAGAAGCTGCCGCCGTAGTCGCCGCTGAAGCCGACCTTGGCGAACGCAGTCGTGAGCAGCGCGCTCTCGGCGGCGATCCGGAGGTCGCAGGCCAGCGCCAGCGAGAGACCCGCGCCCGCGGCCGGCCCCGGCAGCGAGGCGATCACCGGCTTGGGCATGCGGTAGAGCCGCCCCGCGGTCTCGCGCTGCGAGAGCCGCTGGCGATGGATGCGCTCGTCGAGCGTGACTCCCGGCCCGCGATTCGCACCTGCGGCCATGCCCTTCACGTCGCCGCCCGAGCAGAACGCGCCGCCTGCACCGGTCAGCACGAGACAGCGCACGTCGCTCGCGGTCTCGGCCTCGCGCAGCGCCGCTGCCATGCCGCGGAACATCTCGTCCGAGAGCGCGTTGCGGCGCTCGGGCCGGTTCATCACGAGGTAGGCCACGCCGTCCTCGACCCGCGCCTGGAGCGTCTCGGTCCCGGTGTCGATCGCGCGCCCGCTCATGCCGCCAGCTCGCTCGCCTTGGCCAGCTCCGCCGGCCCGAGCTTCCACTCGGCGGCGCGCACGTTCTGCTCGATCTGGTCGGGCTTGGTCGCGCCGGCGATCACGCTCGACACGTGCGACTGACTGGCGAGCCAGCCGATCGCGAGCTCGAGCAGCGAGTGACCCGCGTCGGCCGCGAAGGCCGCGAGCTTCTCGACCTTGTCGAAGTTCTTGTCGGACAGCGCCGCCTTGAAGCGCGGCACCGCCAGGCGCGTGCCTTCGGGCGGTGTCTCGTTGCGGCGATACTTGCCCGTCAGCAGCCCGCTGGCCAGCGGGAAGTACGGCAGGATGCCCAGGCCGTAAGCGTTGCAGGCGGGCACGAGCTCGCGCTCCACGTTGCGCTCGATCAGGCTGTACTGGTTCTGCGCGGACACGAACGGTGAGAGACTCGCGTTGCGCGCGATGAACGCCGCTTCCACCACCTGCCAGCCCGCGAAGTTCGAACAGCCCAGATACCGGACCTTGCCCGCGCGCACCAGGTCGTCGAGCGCGCGCAGGGTCTCTTCGATCGGCGTCGCCGCGTCGGGGAAGTGGATCTGGTACAGGTCGATCCAATCCGTGCCCAGCCGCCGCAAGCTGTTCTCGCAGGCCTGCACGATCCAGCGCCGCGAGCCGCCGCGCTTCAGGCCCTCGCCCATCGGCATGCCGAACTTGGTCGCGACGATCACCTCGCCGCGCCGCGCCTCGAGCGCCTTGCCGAGATACTCCTCCGAGACGCCCTGCCCGCCGTACACGTCGGCCGTGTCGAACAGCGTGACTCCCAGATCGAGCGCCTTCGACACCACCGCGCGCGTCTGCGCCAGGTCGCAGCGCATGCCGAAGTTGTTGCAGCCCAGACCGACGACGGACACGCGCAGGCCGGACCGCCCGAGTGTTTTGTGCTCCATGCGCCCATGCTCCGGCCGGGCGCGCCGGGCTGTCAAGCGAGCGGCGTGAAGCGGACCGGCAGACCGTCGCGCGGCTTCGAGATCGGCGCCTGCTGAACCGGCATACGGTAGCCGTCGGGCACGCTGAAGCGGAAGCGGGTGACCAGGTGGTGCATGACCAGCCGCACCTGTGCCTCGGCGAAGCGCATGCCCAGACACATGTGCGGCCCGCCCCCGAACGGGACCCAGGAGTGAGTATGGCGCTCCTGCTCGGCGCGGCCGGGCGTGAAGCGCGCGGGGTCCCAGGAGAACGGCTCGTTCCACCACTCCACCATGTGGTGGGTATGGATCGGAGACACGACCACCATGCAGCCGGCCGGAATCTCGAAGCCGGCGAACTCGAAGCTCTGGGTGCTGACGCGCGGAATCACGGGCAGCGGCGGGTAGCGGCGCAGCGTCTCGTCCATGGCCCAGCCCAGCGCCTCGAGCCTGCCCAGGTCTTCGAGGCCCGGCTCACCCGTGCCCAGGGCGCGTGACTCCTCGCGCACGCGCTCCTGCCACTCGGGGTGCGTCGCCAGCTCGTACGTGAGCGACGACAGCGTGCTCGTGGTCGTGTCGTGCGCGGCCATCATGAGGAAGATCATGTGGTCGAGCACCTCGGAGTCCTCGAGCGCCTCGCCCTCGGGCGTGCGCGCGCGGCATAGACGGCTGAACATGTCGGGGCCGCCGTCGCCGTGCTTCTTCTCGAGCATGCCGCCCAGGAGCTCGAGCAGATACTTGCGGCCCGCCAGACCGCGCGCGAACTCGCGCCCCAGCCAGGGCAGGCGCACGCGCGACATCGAGGCCGCGACCATGTCCTCGAAGGCGCGGTTCATCGGGCGCGTGGTGGGGCCCAGGTCCATGCCGACGAAGATCGCGGCCGCGATCTCGAGCGTCAGCTGCTTGTAGGCGCGGAACGCGAGCAGCGGCTCGCGCGTGTCGAGTGACTCGAGCCCGCGCTGCACGATCGGGTGCATGCGTTCCACGTACTCGCGCAGCGCGGGACGAGTGAACGCCTCGTGCATGACCTTGCGGTGGTGCTTGTGGTCGGCGCCGTCGCGCAGCAGCAGCCCGTTGGTGAAGATCCGGCCCATGATCTGGTCCCACGGCCGCTTGGCGCTGAAGATCTGGTCGCGGTCCATCAGCACCAGGCGGTTGGCGTCGGGGCCGAACAGGTTCACGAGCTTGAACGGCCCGGAGAGCTGCACCACGACCGGCCCGAATGACTCGTACTGCTCGCGCAGCCCGGACAGCATGTCGACCCGGCCACCGCCGCTCGCCAGCGCGACGCGCAGGCCCTTGAAGAAGCCGAGCTTCGGGATTTCCTGGAACGGTCTCAAAGCACTCACCCCTCGGGCCGCAGTATATCCGGGCACAGCCGCCGAATCCGCTCGATCAGCTCGCGCCGGTCGACGGGCTTGGTCGCGAAGTCGTCGCAGCCTGCCGCCAGGCAGCTCTCGCGCGTGCCCGGCACGGCGTGGGCGGTCAGCGCCACGATCGGCCGCGCGAAGCCGCGCCGCCGCAGCTCGGCGGTGGCGGCGTAGCCGTCCAGCTCGGGCATCTGCATGTCCATCAGCACCACGTCGAAGGGCCGGCCCGTGCGCTCCGCTTCGGCCACGCACGCCAGCGCCGCCCTGCCCTCGGAGGCAGTCACCACGTCGGCGCCAGCGCGCCCCAGGACGTGCGAGATCAGGCGCAGGTTGTCCGGTCCGTCGTCGACCACCAGCACGTGCGCGCGCAGCGAGGCGCGCGAGAACGCCGGTGTCTCGGGCCCTCGCTTGCGCGGGGACCAGGCCGGCGTGTCGGCGGCCGCGATCGGCACGAGCACGCGGAAGGTGCTGCCGTGACCCAGCTCGCTCTCGACCTCGATCCGGCCGCCCAAGAGCTCGGTGAGTCGCTTGCACATCGCGAGCCCCAGGCCCATGCGCTCGCCGGCGTCCGCCTGCGGGCGCCGGCGCAGCCCGGGCTGGAACAGCGAGGCGAGCTTCTCGGGCGGGATGCCGAAGCCCGTGTCGCGCACGCGCAGGTCGAGATACTCACGGCGCTCCTCGCTCGAGACGCCGAGCGAAACGTGGATCCCCCCGCGCGCCGTGAAGGCGAGCGCGTTCTCGAGCAGGTGCAGCGCGATCTGGCGCAGTCGCGCCGGGTCACTCTGCACCGCGCCGGGCACGTGCGGGCGCAGCTCGAGCTCGAGCTCGAGCCCCAGCGCCTGCGCGCGCGGGCGCAGCGGCTCCAGCACGTCGGCGATCAGCTCCGCGGGCGAGAACGCGATGCGCTCGAGCTCGAGCTTGCCCGCCTCGATCTTCGACAGGTCGAGCAGGTCGTTGATCGTCTCCAGGAGCTCGCGCCCGCTGCGCTGGATCGTGGCCAGCGCCTCCACGTGACGCCCAGCGAAGCCGCGCTCGCTCCACTCGTCGCGCAGCACGTCGGCGAAGCCCAGGATCGCGGTCATCGGCGTGCGGATCTCGTGAGTCAGGATGGCCAGGAAGTCACTCTTCGCGCTGCTGGCGCTCTCGGCCTCGTCGCGCGCGCGCTCGAGCTCGGCATTGGCCGACTCGAGCGTGTGCAGCGCCACGTCCTTGGTGCGCTCGTAGACCAGTCCCGCGAACATGATCAGCGTGGAGAGCGTGCCGATGCTGGCGAACCAGTACAGGGCGCGCCACTCCGGCAGCACCCGGTTCTCGAAGTGCAGCCCATGTCTCTCGAGCCACACGATGGTCACCGCCTCGACGAGCACGAGCACCGCCCAGAACGCGGCCCAGCGCCGGCCTGCGAGCGCGATCGCAGACATGGGGATCAACACGTTCCAGAAACTCGGGGGCGAGATCGCGCCGCCCGCGTAGTAGGTCACGATCGCGAACAGCCCGAAGGCGTAGGCCAGCATGGCGTTGCCCGCGATCACCGTCCTGCCGCTCCAGCGCCGCACCAGCGGCACGAGCGCGCACACCGGCCCCGCCGCCAGCACGAGCGGCACGACGAGCAGCGCCACGTCGCGCGGGAACGCGACCCACTCCATGAGCGCGAGAAACGGCACGAACGCCGCGGGCACGAGTGAGAAGCCTGCGACCAGGCCGGCCGAGCGCAGCGCAGCGGGATCGCCGCGCAGGTGCGCCGGCACGAGCGCAAGCTCGAGCCGGTGCAGCCAGGCGTTCAGCCGCGAGTCAAGCACCGCGAGTCACCTCGACGGGCTCGGCCGGGAGCTCGACCCAGAACGTGCTGCCCTCGCCCGGCCGGCTCTGGGCGCCGATCTCGCCCTCGAGCAGCTCTACCAGGTGCTTGCAGATCGAGAGACCCAGCCCGGTGCCTCCGTAGCGCCGCGCGGTCGAGGCGTCGGCCTGCGCGAAGGGCTGGAACAGCCGGGCCATCTGCTCTTCGGAGATGCCGATGCCCGTGTCCGAGATCTCGAAGCGCACGCGCGGGCCCCGGGTCCCCGTGTGACCCGTGACTCGCAGCAGCACGCGCCCGCGGTCGGTGAACTTGAGCGCGTTTCCGATCAGGTTCACGAGCACCTGGCGCAGGCGGCGGGGATCGGTCTCGAACTTCTCGGGCAGCGGCGGCTCGCACTCGACCGCGAGCGACAGGTGTTTGGCCTCGGCGCGGATGCTCATCAGCGCGACCACGTCGGAGACCAGCGCCACCGGGCCGACCGGCACGCGCTCCACGTCGAAGCTGCCGGCGGCGATCTTCGAGAAGTCGAGGATGTCGTTGATGATCTCGAGCAGGTGCTCGCCGTTGCGGCGGATGGTGAGCAGCGTGCCCGCGTAGCCCGCTGGTATGGCGCCCGAGTCACTCTCGCGCAGCAAGAGCTCGGCGTAGCCCAGAATGGCCGTCAGCGGGGTGCGGATCTCGTGGCTCACGTTCGCGAGAAAGTCGCTCTTGCTGCGGTTGGCGGCCTCGGCCGAGTCGCGCGCGCGCTCGAGCGCGGAGTGCGCGCCCAGAAGCGTGCGCAGCGTCTCGTTCTTGGCGCGCTCGTAGATCAGCACGAACACGAGACACAAGAGGCTGATGCTCGAGATGCTGCTCACCCACAGCGGCATGCGCCGGGCGACCGGCAGACGGTTCGGGAACTCGATGCCGTGGAGCTGCAGGCCGAACACCGCCGCGTACTCGAGCAGACACAGCATGAGCCAGGGACCGGCCAGCTTCGGCCCGCCGGTCAGCATGGCCACCAGCGGCAGGATGATCGACCAGTAGATCGAAGACGAGAACGGTCCGCCGAACAACATGGCCAGCGCCGCGAACTCGAGGAACGCGTAGCCGAGCAGGAAGTTCGCGGCCAGCGCCACGTTGCCGGTGCGGCGCAGGGTCAAGAGCGCCGCGCCGGCCGCTGCGTTCGTGCCCAGCACGATCGCCGCCGCCAGGGCGCCGGTCGTGCCCGACAGCGTGCACCAATAGCTCCAGGCGAACGCGAGAGTCATCGGGAACGGGACGAGACACGAGTAGACCGCGGTGCGCGCGCGCCGGTAGATGTCGGGGTCGAGGCGCTGGGCGCGCGGGATGAAGGCGTTCGCCACGCGCAGCCACAGCCGCGCGAGCCGCGGCCCCAGCCGAGACTCACTCGGTATGCGCTCCGCCGCGCTCGCGGGCTCGGGGCTCAAATGTCGCGCGTCATGCGCCACACGATCCGGTCCGGCTCGGGTCGGGTCCAGGTCCACAGGTCGGGAGTCGCGTGCTGGCGGGCCATCTCGTTGATCAGGCCCTCGGTCGACCAGCACAGGACTTCGGGATACTCCTTGGCCTGCAGGGTCTCCATCATCCAGCGCAGCGGGTGCTCCGGGTCCGGCTTCACCTCGATGCGCGAGAAGTTCAGGATGCTCGAAGTCAGGGTGATGAGCCGCCGCAGGTCACGGCCGAAGGCCTCGGCGCGGGCCTTCTTGTCGCTCTCACGGCCGAACGAGGTCGACCTGGTGTACTCGAGCTGACTGTACAGCCCGGCTTCGAGCAAGCGCCGCGCGTTCTTCGCGCCGCGCCGCTTGAGATACTCGTTGCTGCCGCCGCCCTCCACGTCGCGCAGCAGCTCGCCCATGCGCGCGTAGCTGCGGATGTCGTACCACTCGAAGGGCTGGATGGGGGACTCGAGGTAGGTCAAATCCTTGGGCTTCAGCCAGCGCGACAGCTCGGACCGCTCGAGCTTGTGCGCCGCGAGGAGCTTGTGGATGTCCTCCACGGCTGCGCAGAACACGGAGCCCTTGATCGAAGGGAGGGTCGGCATGCCGGCGGTTTCCTTCGGTATTTCGATCGGTCACGAGCCGGACAGCCTTGAAGTCTCTCGCCCCCGGAGCTCACCCGGAGTTGCCGGTCCGTGAGCCGGCAACTCTCCCGGCCCGGCCACGGCACTCACTGCGGGAGATCGTCGGGCAGAGCCAGCTTCCCGGCGCTCAGAGTGACTACCGGGCAGTACGGGCCCACGCGCTCGCGTGACCACCAGGCGCCAGAACGGCGCTCTTCGCCCTGTGCCGGCCGGTACTGCCACAGGCTGGTACGGAGATAGCGCGGGGGCCCCTCGGGGAACGGGTCACGTGCGAAGACCGCAGTCACCGGCTGGGAGCCCTCGAGCACGCGCTCGAGGAAGCGGTGGAACCAGGTCTCGTCGGGGCAGCGGCCCAGCGCGGCGAACCACATCTGCCAGTCGACGCGCGGCATGTGCGGGCCGGTGAAGCTCGCTCTGCGCTCCGGGTCGCCGGGCTTCCAGCGGAACTCGTAGTCATGCCAGGTGACGCCGTCGGCGCTGCCCTCGAGCAAAATTTCCGGCCGCTCCGTGGTCATGACCGCGAACAGGCCGTAGGAGTTCACGCTGCGGAACGGCGCCAGCGCCCCCAGCACGGCGCGCAGCGGACCGGGCAGCGACCCGCGCGGCGTGAGTCGCTGCGCGGCCGCGGCGACGGACAGCAGCGCGAGCGCGGCCGCCGCGGCCCGGCGCGCGACGGCGAGCGCGCGGGGTGACTGCCGTGCGGCGCGCGGCGTCCCGAAGCGCCGCAGCGCCCGGTCGTCCAGGAGACATCCGCACAGCGCCAGGGTCAACAGGTTGAAGAAGCCGTAGTTCCCGGTCGCCGCGATCCCGAGCTGCAGCGCGGCGAGCAGCGCCGCGGCGCCGAGCCGCACGCGCCGCGGGCCGAGCATGCCCCAGGGCGCCCCGAGCTCGATCGCGAGCGTGAGTGCGGTCGAGAGCTTCTGGAAGCCCACGGGCAGCGACGCGGCCAGCATGCTGGTGGGCGCGGGCAGAGGCTGGGTCCAGTAGTGATAGGTGAGCGCCGTGAGG
>Ga0335084_10003702_pt1 | contig 14981 bp, 16 predicted proteins | sample Lox_Sample_44_FD_206721 | JGI IMG/M metagenome (GOLD analysis project Ga0335084, IMG submission 206721) | Soil microbial communities from Loxahatchee National Wildlife Refuge, Florida, United States - Lox_Sample_4.4 | ecosystem: Environmental > Terrestrial > Soil > Wetlands | place: USA...
GCCCTCGCCACGCGCCGCCGCGACGGGTGCGAACGCACCAGCCGCGTGAGGCCGGCGCGCCGGTCGTCGCCTGGCACCGGCTATGCTCGCCATGCGCGCGGAGGTATCCGGCCATGGCGACGCTCGAATCCATCGTCGGGGGCGTGTTCCTGGTCGTGTTGCTGGCGCCGGTGCTGCTCCTGTTCCTGACGCTGTTCGTGCTGGTCCCGCTGGCCCATCTACTCCCGCCGCCGGCCTCGATCGCACGGAGCAGCTTCACCTGCCCCGTCACCCGGCGTCGGGTCAGCGCGGCCTTTCTCACCGAGGGCGGCGCCGGCCAGCCGACCGACGTCACCGCGTGCTCGATCTTCGGCGGCGGCGAGGTGCGCTGCGCGAAGGGCTGTCTGGCCCTCGGCCGGGTCGGCTGGGCGCCCTCGCCGATGGTGCCTCGCTACGCGCTGCTGTCCGACGGCGTCGCCCACCGCTGAGGGCGAGGGCGGGGCGCGGGGCCGGCTGGCTTCAGCCGGCCTCCTTCGCCCGCTCGCGCAGCACGAACTTCTGGATCTTGCCGGTGGACGTCTTGGGCAGCGGGCCGAAGACGACGTGGCGCGGGACCTTGTAGTGCGCGATGTGCTCGCGCAGGAAGGCGATGAGCTCGGCGGCGGTGGCGCTGGCGCCGGGCTTGAGCGTGACGAACGCGCAGGGCGTCTCGCCCCACGTCGTGTCGGGGCGCGCGACGACGGCGGCCTCCATCACGGCCGGATGGCGGTAGAGGTGCTCCTCGACCTCGAGCGACGAGATGTTCTCGCCGCCCGAGATGATGATGTCCTTCGAGCGGTCCTTGATCTCCACGTAGCCGTCGGGATGCCAGACCGCGAGGTCGCCGGAGTGGAACCAGCCGCCGCGGAAGGCGGCGCCGGTGGCGCCGGGATTCTTCAGGTAGCCCTTCATGACGGTGTTGCCCCGCAGCATGATCTCGCCCATCGTGCGGCCGTCGCGGGGGACGGGCTGCATGCTCTCCGGGTCGGCCACCATCATGTCCTCGAGCGTGGCGTAGGTGACACCCTGCCGCGCCATCTGCGCGGCGCGCGCGGCCAGGTCGAGCGCGCGCCAGTCGTCCTGCCAGGCGCAGAACGTGGCGGGGCCATACGTCTCGGTGAGGCCGTAGAGGTGGGTGACGCGGAAGCCCATCGCCTCCATCGCGCTGATCACCGTCGAGGGCGGCGCCGCGCCGCCCGTCGCCATCTCCACCGTCTGTGAAAACGGCGTCTTCACGTCCGCGGCAGCGTGGATCAGCATGGTCATCACGATCGGCGCCCCGCACATGTGGGTGACGCCGTGGCGGGCGATGGCCGGGAAGATCAGCGCGGGGTCCACGCGGCGCAGGCAGACGTGGGTGCCGCCCACGGCGGTGACCGCCCACGTGTAGGTCCAGCCGCTGCAGTGGAACATCGGCAGCGTCCAGAGATAGACCGCGCGCGGCGAGAGCCCGAAGGTGAGCGCGTTGCCGAGCGCGTTGAGGTAGGCGCCGCGGTGGTGGTAGACGACGCCCTTGGGATCGCCGGTGGTCCCCGACGTGTAGAGCAGGCAGATGGCCTGCCACTCGTCGGTGACCCCGATCCCCGGCCACGCCGGATCGCCCTCGCCGAGGAACCGCTCGTACTCGATCTCCCCGACCAGCCGGCCGCCCTCGTAGAGCGGGTCGTCGACGTCGATGACGAGGAGCGTCCGGTCGAGCAGCGCGAGCGCCTCGGCGATCGTGGCCGAGAACTCGCGATCGGTGATGAGCGCCCTAGCCTGGCCGTGCTGCAGGATGAACGCGATCGTCCGCGCGTCCAGCCGATAGTTGAGCGGGTTGAGCACCGCCCCTGTCAGCGGCACGCCGTAGTGCGCCTCCAGCATGGCCGGCACGTTCGGCGCCATCACCGCGACCGTATCGCCCGGCCCGATCCCCCGCCGCGCCAGCGCCGAGCCGAGCCGCCGCGCGCGTGCCGCGAACTCCGCGTACGTGAACGCCCGCTCCCCGTGGACGACCGCCGTCTTCCCGGGATAGACCCGCGCCGCCCAGGCCAGAAACGACAGCGGCGTCAGCGCCGAGTAATTCGCCGCCCCGCGATCCAGGTCTTCGAAGGGGTTGGACATTGCCCAGAGTCTAGCGAATCTCGGGGAGCCGCGTGGCGGCGAGCGCGGGGCGCGCGGGCGGCACGGAGCGCGAGGCCGCTAGAGCGGTTTGCGGAGGAGACGCCCGAGCTCCCCGACGACCCCGCGGCGGAAGATGAGCACGCAGACGACGAAGATGGCGCCCTGGACGATGGTGAACCACGCGCCGAGCTGCGCGAGATAGTTCTCGAGCCCGATCAGGATGAAGGCGCCCGCCACCGGACCGAACACGGTGCCGAGGCCGCCCAGCAGCGTCATCAGCACGACCTCCCCCGACATCGTCCAGTGCACGTCGGTCAGCGAGGCGAGCTGGAAGACGATGGCCTTGGTGGCGCCGGCCAGGCCCGAGAGCGTGGCGGAGAGCACGAAGGCGATCAGCTTGTACTGCTCGGCGCGGTAGCCGAGCGAGACGGCGCGGGGTTCGTTCTCGCGGATGGCCTTCAGCACCTGGCCGAAGGGCGAGTGCACCGCACGGTAGATCACCAGGAAGCCGAGCAGGAAGATGACGAGCACCGTGAAGTACATCGTGGTGGTCTGGCGCAGGTCGAAGACGCCCAGCAGGGTGCCGCGCGGCACCGACTGGATGCCGTCCTCGCCGCCCGTGAACGTGGCCTGCAGCGAGAAGAAGAAGATCATCTGGGCGAAGGCCAGCGTGATGTTGGCGAAATAGATCCCGCGGCTCCGGATGGCCAGCGTGCCGATCACCGCCCCCAGCCCGCCGGCGGCGACGGTGCCGAACAGGATGGCCGCCTCCGGCGGGAAGCCCCACACCTTGGCCGCATGGGCGGAGGCGTACCCGGCGGCGCCGAGGAAGGCGGCATGGCCGAACGACAGCAGGCCGACGTAGCCGATCAGCACGTTGAAGGCGCAGGCGAACAGCGCGAGGCACAGCGCCTTCATCACGAACACGGGGTAGATCTGCCTGACGAAGGGCACCGCGACGAGCACGGCCACCATCACGCCGAATGCCGCCAGGTGATGCGCCGGCCATTCGGCCACGCGCTCGGGGGCGGTCGCGGGCGAGGCCGGCCCGAGCGCGCCCGGGTCCAGCACCGAGGTGCGCGCCTCGCCCCCGCCGGGCTTCGTCACTGGGCCCGTCCGAAGAGCCCCGCGGGCCGGACCAGGAGCACCGCCGCCATGATCACGAAGATCACGGTGTTGGAGGCCTCGGGGTAGAAGACCTTGGTGAAGCCCTCCACCACGCCGAGGCCGAAGCCGGTGACGATGGAGCCCATGATGGAGCCGAGGCCGCCGATGACCACGACGGCGAACACCACGATGATGAGGTTGCTGCCCATCAGCGGGTTGACCTGGTAGATGGGCGCCGCCAGCACGCCGGCCAGCGCGGCCAGCGCGACGCCGAAGCCGTAGGTGAGCGTGACCATGCGCGGCACGTTGACGCCGAAGGCCTGCACCAGCGTGGGATTCTCGGTGGCCGCGCGCAGGTAGGAGCCGAGCTTGGTGCGCTCGATGACGTACCAGGTGGCCAGGCAGATCACCAGCGAGAGCACCACGACCCAGCCGCGGTAGGTCGGCAGGAACATGAAGCCGAGGTTGTAGCTGCCGACCAGCTGGGACGGGATCGTGTAGGGCAGCCCCGAGGAGCCGAACTCGTTGCGGAACACGCCCTCGATGACGAGGGCCACGCCGAAGGTGAGCAGCAGCCCGTAGAGGTGGTCGAGCTGGTAGAGCCAGCGCAGCATGCTGCGCTCGATCACGATGCCGAGGAGCCCGACGACCAGCGGCGCGATGACCAGCGCCGCCCAGTAGCCGAGCCCCGCCCACTGCAGCAGGAAGTAGGCGACGAAGGCGCCCATCATGTAGAGGGCGCCGTGCGCGAAGTTGATGATGTTGAGCAGGCCGAAGATGACCGAGAGCCCGAGGCTCAGCAGCGCGTAGAACGCGCCGTTGATCAGCCCGATCAGGAGCTGGCTGAACAGCGCCTGCGTGTTCACGGCGGCTGAGCGCGGGCCGCTCGCCTACTTCTTCACCAGCGGGCAGTCCCCCTGGTCGACGGGCCGGAACGCCTGCTCGGCCGGGATCGTGGCCCGCGTCTTGTAGTAGTCCCAGGCGCCCTTCGACTCGCCGGGCTTCTTCACCTCGAAGAGATAGGCGGGGTGGATCTTGCGCCCGTCGGCACGGATCGTCCCCTTGCCGAACAGGGGGTCGTCGGTCGGCGTCTCCTTCATCTTGGCGATGACCTTGGTGCCGTCATCGCCCTTGAGGGCCTCCACCGCCTTGAGGTAGTGGGTCACGGCCGAGTAGACGCCGGCGTGGATCATCGTGGGATGGATGCCGCGGTCCCGCTCGGCGAAGCGCTTGGCAAAGGCGCGGGTCTTGTCGTTCATGTCCCAGTAGAACGTCTCGGTCATGATGAGGCCCTGCGCGGTCGGCAGGCCGAGGGCGTGCACGTCGGTGATGAACACCAGCAGGCCCGCGAAGTTCTGGCCGCCGCGGACGATGCCGAACTCGGCGCCCTGCTTGATGGCGTTGGTGGTGTCGCCGCCGGCGTTGGCGAGGCCGATGATCTTGGCCTTGGAGGCCTGGGCCTGGAGCAGGAACGAGGAGAAGTCCTGGGTGTTGAGCGGGTGGCGGACCTTGCCCACCACCTTGCCGCCGGCCTTGGTGACGACGGCCTCGGTGTCGCGCTCGAGCGCGTGGCCGAACGCGTAGTCGGCGGTGAGGAAGAACCAGGAGTCGCCGCCGGTCTTCACGATGGCGTTGCCCGTGCCGTTGGCCAGCGCCCACGTGTCGTACGTCCAGTGGATGGTGTTGGGCGAGCACGCCTTGCCGGTGAGGTCGGCGGTGGCGGCCCCGGAGATCAGCAGCGCCTTGCCCTTGTCGCGGGCGATCTGGTTGAGCGCGAGTGCCACGCCGGAGTTCGGCACGTCGACGATGACGTCGACCTTGTCGGCGTCGTACCACTGGCGCGCGATCTGCGAGCCGACGTCCGGCTTGTTCTGGTGGTCGGCGAAGATGATCTCGACCTTCATGCCCTTCTTCTCGGCCCCGTAGTCCTCCACCGCCATGCGGGCGGCCACCACCGAGCCCTGGCCGGCCAGGTCGGCGTAGAGGCTGGACTGGTCGTTGAGCACGCCGATCTTGATGACGCCGTCCGAGATCTGGGCGGCGGCCGGCCCCGCCGCCAGGGCGGCGGCGAGCACGAGGACGAGCACGCGTGCGAGCTTCATGGTCTGCGCTCCTTTTGCGTCGTCTGGGTTGCGTCGATTGCCGGCACTATACCCCAAGGTACTCGTGCAGCTTGTCCATGCTGGCGGCCAGCGCCGCGTTGGGAATCAGGTCCACCACCCGTCCGTGCTCGACGATGTAGTGGCGGTCGGCCACGGTGGCCGCGAAGTGGAAATTCTGCTCGACGAGCAGGATGGTGAAGCCCTCCTGCTTGAGTCGCGCGATGGTGCGGCCGATCTGCTGGACGATCACCGGGGCCAGCCCCTCGGTCGGCTCGTCGAGGAGCAGCAGGCGGGCGCCCGTCCGGAGAATCCGGCCGATGGCGAGCATCTGCTGCTCGCCCCCGGAGAGCTTGGTGCCCTGGCTGTGCAGCCGCTCCTTGAGGTTGGGGAACAGGCCGAAGATCGCCTCGGTCGTGAGCCCGCCCGGCTTCACCACCGGCGGCAGCAGGAGGTTCTCCTCGACGTTGAGGCTGGCGAAGATCCCCCGCTCCTCCGGACAGAACGCGATACCGAGCCGGGCGATGAGGTTCGACGGCAGCCGGATGAGCTCCACGCCGCCCAGGCGCACGGTACCGGCGCGCCGGCGCACGATGCCCATGAGCGCCTTGAGCGTGGTGGTCTTGCCGGCCCCGTTGCGGCCGAGCAGCGTGACGACCTCGCCGGCGTGCACGTCGAAGCCGACGCCGTGCAGGATGTGCGACTCGCCGTACCAGGCGTGCAGGTCGCGGACCGTCAGCAGCGGTTCAGGCATGGCCAGCGGGCGACGCCGGGGCCGCGGTCCCCATGTAGGCCTGGATGACGTCGGGATTGCGCGAGACCGCCTGGTAGTCGCCCTCGGCCAGCACCTCGCCGCGCGCCAGCACCGTGATCGTGTCGGAGAGGTTCTGCACGACGTTCAGGTTGTGCTCCACCATCAGGATCGTCCGGTTCGCCGCCACCTTCTTGATCAGCGCCGACACGCGCGCCACGTCCTCGTGCGCCATGCCGGCGGTGGGCTCGTCCAGCAGCATCATCTCGGGGTCGAGCGCCAGCGTGGTGGCGATCTCCAGGGCGCGCTTGCGGCCGTAGGGCAGCTCCACCGCGGTGATGGACGCGAAGGCCGCGAGGCCCACCGCCTCCAGCAGCTCCTGCGCGCGGCCGTGGAGCGCCTCCAGCACGCGCTCGGAGCGCCAGAAGTCGAAGGAGGCGCCGCGGCGCCGCTGGAGCGCGATGCGGACGTTCTCCAGCACGGTGAGGTGCGGGAACACCGCGGAGATCTGGAACGAGCGCACCAGGCCCAGGCGGGCGATGTCGGCCGGGCGGCTGCCGGTGATGTCGCGCCCGTTGAACACGATGCGGCCGGCGGTCGGCGTCAGGAAGTGCGTGAGGAGGTTGAAGCACGTCGTCTTGCCGGCGCCGTTGGGTCCGATGAGCGCGTGGATGCTCCCGCGCCGCACGCGCAGGTCGACGTTCTTCACCGCCACGAAGCCGCGGAACTCCTTGGTGAGCCCGTGGGTCTCGAGGATCGTGTCGGGCGTCATGGCGTGGGTGGCCTGCGCGAGAAGGTTGTCGGCTCCGTTCTTCCCTCCGACCAGGCGCGGTTCGCTTCCTCCGTCTCCCACGAGGCCAGGCACTCCAGCTCGGCCGCCATGACGTCCTCGACGGCGGCGCGCGGATCGCGGTGGAACGACTCGTGGAGCAGCCGCTTGATGTGGGCGTTGGCCGTGGGCGCCTGCTGGCGCACGCGCTCGACGATGGAGGCCAGCGCGGTCTCCACCTCGGCGGCCGGGCACACCCAGCTCACCAGGCCCATGGCCAGGGCGGCGGCCGGCGTGACGTGCTCGTTGAGCAGCGCCAGCTCCTTGGCGCGGCCGAGGCCGATCACGCGGGCCAGCCGCAGCACGGCGCCGTCGGGAATGATGCCGTGGCGCGAGGCGCCGAGGCCGAGGACGGCATCGTCGGTGGCCAGCCGCAGGTCGCAGGCCAGCCCGATCTGCAGGCCGCCGCCGATCGCGTGGCCGTGCAGCACGCAGAGGCTGACCTTGGGCATGTCCTCCAGGCGATTGAGCGCGCGCACCCACGCGCGGTGGAACGGCTCGCCGATGGAACCGGCGGCGAGCGCCGTGCGATCCATTCCCGAGCAGAACGCGCGGCCGGCGCCGCGCACGATCACCAGGGTGACGCCGGGATCGGCCGCCGCCGTCTCGGCGGCGTCGGCCAGCGCGGCCGTCAGCGGCATGTCGAGCGCGTTGAGGACGGCGGGACGGTCGAGCGTGATCCACGCCACGCCGTCGGCGACCCGGTAGGCGACCGGCGCGCTGGTCATCGGTGATTGTGCATGATTCGGCGAAGGTTGTACGATCGCAACCGAGTGCTGCGTAACGTACCACCGCCAAGGAGGGCGTGTCCATGTCATCCATCAGCCGGCGTCGTTTTCTCCTGACCGCTTCCGGCGCCGCCATCGCCGGGGCGCTGGCGCCGGCCGTGCGCGCCCAGACGTCCGTCAAGCTCGGCACCGCCGTCCTCGGCGACTACGCGCTGGCCGGTCCGTTCATCGTCGGCGTCGAGAAGGGCTTCTTCCGCGCCGAGAACCTCAACGTGGAGTTCGTGCCGTTCCGCGGCGGCCCCAACCTCGTGAAGGCCGTCCTCGCCGGCGAGATCCTGCTGGGCGCGGCCGGCTCCACCGACATCCTGGTGTTCCGCGAGGCCGGCCAGCCGCTCAAGATGGTGGCCACGCACACCGAGGGCAACCATTTCACGTTCAACGTCGCGCCGGACGTCGGCAACATCGCCGGGCTCAAGGGCAAGTCCATCGGCGTGACCTCGGTCGGCGCCACCACCTGGGTGTTCGCCCGCATGGTGGCGAAGGCACAGGGCTGGGACCCCGACAGGGACGTCAAGATCATCGGCCTCGGCGGCCTCGACGCCCAGCTGGCCGCGCTGTCGCGCAACGAGATCTCCGCCTTCGTGTGGGGCGACGGCGGCGCGGTGACCCAGCTGACCGGCAAGTCGAAGGTGCTCATGCGGCTGGACAAGGTCACGCCGCGCTGGATCAGTCAGATCCAGTACGTCTCCGAGGACGGGATCAAGAAGCAGAGCGACGACATCCGCAAGGCCATGAGGGGGCTGTTCACGGCCATCAAGTTCATGAACGACAAGACCGGCGACGCCGCCGAGATCGTGGCCAGGAAGATCGGCTGGTCGCCGGAGGCGGTGCTGGCCGCCCACAAGATCTCGGGCGGGCTCATGTCGCACGACGGTACCGTCAGCATGGAGGCGCTGGGCTCGATACAGGACACGCTGCTCGAGTACACGGTCATCAAGAAGCGGCTGCCGCTGGAGGAGCACGTCGCCCGGGAGTTCGCGCCGGTGAAGCTCGGCGGATGACCCCGCGGGCGTGGGTGCTCACGGCGCTGCTGCTGGCGGCGCCCGGAGTCGCCCACGCCCAGACCTTCTTCGCCGAGCATCCGGCGCCCCCGTTCGCGATCGGTCCCCTCTTCGTGCGCGCCAGCGTCGGCCCCCAGCTGGGGCCGCCCCGGGTCGACATCACCTTCTCGCTCGTGGTGCCGGCCGGCCAGAGCGTGGTCGAGCAGGACCTGTTCCTGCTGTGGCCGGGCGAGGTCGTCGCCGAGCCGGGCCTGGGTCCCACCGACCCGGCGCTCGAGAAGGACATCGCCGATCGCGGCTTCACGGTGATCGGCGGCGGCCGCGTCCCGCTCACCGCGCGCAACGCGTACCAGGTCGGGGGCGAGCGGAAGCCGGAGGCGCTGCCGGGCGGCGCGGTGTTCGTGACGTTCGTCCGCGAGTCCAGCGCGCTCGGCATGAGCGCGCCGGCCACGTGGATGCGCATCCCGTGGACTCCAAGGTTCGCCAACCCCGTCTACGTCATCCGCCTGTCGATGACCGCCAAGGGCCTCATCAAGCCGAAGGTCGGCACCTGGTTCGACCGCACGTTCTGGGGCCCGCGCTATCGCCTGGTGCTGTCGTTCAACGAGATCCGCCAGCGCGCGGCCTTCCCCCTGTACTTCCAGCACCGTGACCGCGTGGTGAAGCTGGCCGAGGATCCCGCCCAGCTCATCGTGAACTTCGCGAGCGCCGACCACCTGAAGATCGACGAGCTGGTCCCCGCCTCCGCACGGCGCCAGCTGAGCGAGACCCAGGACAACACGGACACCGTCGCGCTCTTCCTCGACCGTGCCGAGGGGCTGCTTCCGCAGACGCTCACCATCCAGTTCGGCTACTTCAGCGGGCTGCAGTCGTGGGCGCCCCTGCTGATCCCCGCCCTCTTCTTCGCGCTCGGCAACGGCGCCGGCGTGCTGGTGCGCAACGTGGCCGAGCGGCTGAGCAAGCGGTGGGCGGGCCGGGTGCAGTTCGGCAGCGCGAAGGAGGCTCCGAAGGCGCGGACGACGGGAGTGGTGCTCGACGAGGAGGCGCTACGCCGGATCGTGCCGGGCCGGACCACCCACGACGAGGTGCTCCGCCTGCTGGGCGCCCAGGTGGAGGAGCACTCGCGGCGGACGGCGCCCGAGCAGAAGACGCTGGTCTACCGCGGGCGCCGGCTGGTGCCGAGCCGCCGGCGCGCACTCGGCTTCCTGGCCACCGTCGAGCACTGGGACGCCGAGGAGCACGAGGTCACCATCGACCTCGAGCGCGACGTCGTGCGCGACCTCCAGGCCGTGGTGCGACGCTCGCGCGTCAGCGCGCCCGAGCCGACGTGAAGCCGGCCGGTTCCGGCAGCCGCGACAGCACGTAGGGTGTCACCGTGACGTGCTCGCAGCAGATGAGGCAATAGAAGTCCAGCTCGAGCCCGGCCCGGCGGCCCATGAAGTCCATGCGGCTCGCGCACCGGGAGTGATGCAGGCCGCCGTCGGGCGCGCGGAACACCGTGGCCACCGGAGGCATCGTGCTCCGGCTCATCGCGGGCGCCGTCTTGGTCGTCGTCGTTGCCACTGCCATCGTCGTTCCTCCGTCGCACAGGCTCTCGACCGAGGGAAGCCCTCGCGGGCGTTACTGCCTCCAGAGGACGAACCAGCAGAGCCCGATGCCACTGGCGAAGATCGTCAGCGCGACCGAGGCGTAGGCTCCGAACTGGCTCCAGGTGATCATCGTCAACTGCGTTCCCCGGCGGCAGCCTAGGAGCAACGAGCGTTCCAAACTGACCAGGCGGCAGGACGACTTAGATTCCTGATAGATACGGATTGGTCCGCTGCTGATACCGGTCAGTAATCAAGCGGTCTCGGGAGAGTCTCCGGGCAATAAGTGACCAAACTCGTCAACCGAAATGGGGGGCCACGACATGGCCCCCCGACCAGAAATGGCCCCGGATCTACTATCCCCGCCAGTGGGAGAGGCGGTCGTTGAGGGTGTCGAGGGCGAGGACGATGGCAATGGAGGAGGCGGAGACGAGGGCGGTGGCGGCGAAGAGCTCGGGGGCCTGGAAGCCGTTGGCCAGCGAGCCCAGGACGTGGCCCATGCCGCGGACGCCGGCGAACATCTCCACGATCAGCACCCCGAGCAGGCAGAAGACGATGCCCAGCCGCATGCCGGCCAGGACGGTCGGCACGATGGCCGGCAGCAGGACCTTCCAGTAGAGCTGCCAGGTGGAGGCGCCGAAGGCGCGGGCCACCGTCACCAGCGTGCGGTCCACGTCGCGCACGCCGCCCATCACCAGTACCAGGATCGGGAAGAAGCCGTGGATGGTGCCGTAGACGATGGCCGGCGCGGTGCCGAAGCCGAGGATGAGGACGATCCAGGGCAGCACGAGGATCTTGGGCATGCCGTAGACGGCCACCACGAAGGGGCTCAGCACCTCGCGCAGCGCGCGCACGGAGCCGATCGCCACGCCGAAGAGCACGCCGAGGACGACCGACAGCACGTAGGCCACGGCGGTCTTGAAGAGCGTGTCGCCGAGGCCGGCCAGCGCGCTGGGCCCGATGCGCGCGAAGGCGCGCGCCACCGCGCTCGGCGCCGGCACGAACAGCGGATCGACCCATCCCGCCCGCGCCACGCCCTCCCAGGCCGCGAGCAGCGCCAGCACGCTGGCGGCCTGCAGGAGCCGCACGCGCAGGGTCTCGGCGCTCACGCTACTCGCTCCACCGCTGTGCGCGATGCTCGACCACGCTGGCGATCGCGTCGGAGCCCACGATCAGCGCCAGCGTGACGAGCACGAGCGCGACGTAGTCGGAGGTGCGGAAGAGACCGTAGGCGTGGTTGATCAGCGACCCCATGCCGGACTTCGAGCCCAGGATCTCGCCGACGATGACGCCGATCACGCTCAGGGCGAGCCCCGTGCGCAGCCCGCCGACCAGCGTGAACATCATGGCCGGGATCATGACCTTCACGAACACGGTCCTCGGCCCGGCCCCGAATGCGCGCGCCACCGCCAGCATGTGCGGGTTCACCTGGCGGATGCCGGCCAGCACGGCCAGCGTGATCGGAAAGAAGCCCAGCAGGAAGCCGAAGGCGATCTTGGAGGCGGCGTCGAGGCCGAAGAAGAGCATGAGCGAGGGATACCAGACCACCGCCGGCACCGCGTAGAGCGCGCCCACGATGGGCCCGTAGGCCCGGCCGATGACACGATTGAGGCCGAGGGCGGCGCCGCCGCCGAGGCCGGCCGCGATGGCCAGCCCGTAGGCGACGGCGATCTCGCGCAGCGTGAGCAGCAGGCTCGGCACCAGGTCCGGATAGGAGTCGAGCGCCAGCAGGCGGCCCAGCGCCGGCAGCACCGCCGAGGGCGGCACGTAGAGCAGCGGGTTGGCCGCGCGCGCCGCCGCCTCCCAGGCCAGGAGCAAGAGCGCCAGGATGGCCGCGCGCAGCGCCAGCACGCGCACGTCAGCGCTCCCCCATCGCGCGCAGCGACTCGTCGCGGATCTCGCCCCACAGCCGCGCGCGCAGCGCCGTCATCTCGGCCGACTCCATCGCGCGCGGATGGGGCATCGGCAGCTCCAGCACGCTCTTGATCCGGCCGGGCCGCGCCGTCATCACCACCACGCGGGTGGACAGCGCCAGTGCCTCGTGCAGGCTGTGCGTCACGAACACCACCGTCTTGCGGGTGCGCCGCCAGATGTCGAGCAGCCACTCGCCCATGAGCATGCGCGTCTGCTCGTCGAGCGCGCCGAAGGGCTCGTCCATCAGGATGATCTGGGTGTCGATGGCCAGCGCGCGCCCGATGGCCACGCGCTGGCGCATGCCGCCCGACAGCTCGCGCGGGTACTTGGCCGCGAAGTCGCGCAGGCCGAGCGGCCCCAGCAGCTCGCTGGCTCGCGCCCGGCGCTGCCCGCGCGGCACGCCCTGCAGCTCCAGCCCGAACTCGACGTTCTCGAGCGCGGTGCGCCACGGGAAGAGGCCGGCCTCCTGGAACACGGTGGCCACGCGCCGTGGGTCGGGGGCGGTGACGGGACGGCCGTCCACCAGCACGCGGCCGCCGTCGGCGGCCACCAGGCCGCCCAGCATGCCGAGCAGCGTGGACTTGCCGCAGCCGGAGGGGCCGATGACCGTGCAGAACTCCCCGGCGCCCACGGCGAGGGACACGTCGTGGAGCGCCTCGACGGGACCGGAGGTCGTCTGGTACCGTTTGCCGACGCGCTCGACGACGATGAGATCGCTCACGTGGTCTGCAGTATCTCCCGGGCGATGACCATCCGCTGGATCTCGGAGGTTCCCTCGCCGATCTCCGTGAGCTTGGCGTCGCGGAAGATGCGCTCGACCGGGAACTCGGTGATGTAGCCGGCGCCCCCGTGGATCTGCACGGCCTTGGTGGCCGCCTTCATGGCCGCCTCGGAGGCGAACACCTTGGCCTTGGCGGCGGCGTGCATGGCCGGCCGGCCGCTGTCCTTGAGCCAGGCCGCCCGCAGCGTGAGCAGCCGCCCCACCTCCACCTCGGTGGCGATGTCGGCCAGCATGCCCTGCAGCCCGTTGAACTCGGCCAGCGTCCGGCCGAAGGCGCTGCGCTGCTTCATGTACTTCACCGCCTGATCCACCGCCGCCTGGCCGATGCCGACCGCCATGGCCGCCATCGCGATGCGCCCGCCCTCCAGCACCTGCATGGCCTGCGCGAAGCCCTGGCCGCGCTCGCCGAGCAGCGCGTCGGCGGGCAGCCGCGCGTCCTCGAAGATCAGCTCGGCGGTGTCGGAGGCGTGCAGCCCGAGCTTCTTGTAGGGCGTGCCGGCGCTGAAGCCCCGCGTGCCCCTGGGGACGACGAAGGCCGAGATGCCCTTCGACTTCTTCTCGGGATCGGTGCGGGCCATCACGACGGCGACGCCGCTCACCGAGGCGTTGGTGATGAAGGCCTTGCTGCCGTTCAGCACCCAGCCGCCGTCCCGCGCCTCCGCCCGCGTGACCAGCGCGGCGGCGTCGGAGCCGGAGCCGGGCTCGGTCAGCCCCCAGGCGCCGAGGATCTCGCCGCGGGCCAGCCGCGGCAGCCACTCGCGCTTCTGGGCCGGCGAGCCGAAGAGCCTGATGTGGTTGGTGCCGAGCGAGTTGTGCGCCCACATCGTGATGCCGACGGAGGCGTCGCCGCGGTTCAGCTCCTCGACGATGAGCGCGTAGGAGACGTAGTCGAGGCCGGCGCCGCCGTACTCCTCGTCCACCAGCACGCCCATGAAGCCGAGCGGGCCCAGCTTGGCCACGATCGCGTGCGGAAACTGGCTGGCGGCGTCGAAGGGCGCGATCTTGTCGCCCAGCTCGCCGTCCGCGAAGTCGCGGGCGGCGGCGCGGACGGCCGCCTGCTCGGGCGTCAGCTCGAAGTCCACGGCGGGGCCCTCCTCAATCCAGCACGACGTCGGCGCCGCCCAGCACGGCGGGCGGGATGGTGAGCCCGAGCGCCCGTGCCGTCCGGAGGTTGATGGTCAGCACGTTCCGCGGCACGGTCACCGGCAGGTCGCCGGGGCGGGCGCCGCGCAGGATCTGCGCGACGTAGTCGGCGGCCTGCGCGTAGAGCAGCACGGTGCTGGGACCGTAGGCCATCAGCCCGCCGGCGGCCACGAACTCGCTCCAGCCGAACAGGGTGGGCAGCCGGTGCTGCAGCGCGAATTCGGCCACCTTCGCGCGCTGCAGCAGGATCACCGGGTCGCCGACCGAGTAGAGCGCGTCGGCGCCGCCCTCGGCGATCGCCCGGAACGCGACGTCGAGGTCGCGCGGGCTCTGCATCGGTACCGTCTGCAGCTGCCAGCCGAACACGCGGGCCGTCGTCTGCCGGTCGCTCCACAAGCGCAGCTCGGCCAGGTTGGTCGGATTCCACAGCACCGCCACGCGGGCGGCGTTCGGCACCGTGCGGCGCAGCAGCTCCAGGTGCAGCGGGGCCAGGTTGGTGAAGAGGCTCGACACGCCGGTGACGTTGCCGCCCGGGTGCTCGAGGCTGGCGACCAGGCGATAGGCGATCGGATCGCCGACCTCCATCATCACGATGGGAATCGTGCTCGTCACCCCGGTGGCCGCCACCGTCGGCCCCGAGCCCGGCGTCACCAGGGCGTCGACGCCGGCGCGCACCAGCTCGGCGGCGAGATCGCCGAGGCGCTCGTACCGGCCCTCGGCGTAGCGCTCGACAAGGATGACGTCGCGACCCTCGCTGAAGCCGAGGTCGGCGAGCCTGCGGCGGAACGCGCCCATGTAGGGGGCGGCGCCGTCCGGCGAGGTGTACCCGAGGTATCCGACCCGCGGCACGCGCGGCGCGGG
>Ga0335084_10003704_pt1 | contig 14980 bp, 11 predicted proteins | sample Lox_Sample_44_FD_206721 | JGI IMG/M metagenome (GOLD analysis project Ga0335084, IMG submission 206721) | Soil microbial communities from Loxahatchee National Wildlife Refuge, Florida, United States - Lox_Sample_4.4 | ecosystem: Environmental > Terrestrial > Soil > Wetlands | place: USA...
CCGCCGCCGACCTCGGCCGCATGGTCAACCCCGACACCGTCGAGGCGCAGATCCAGTCGAGCGTGATCTTCGGCCTGAGCGCGGTGCTGTGGGACGAGATCACGGTCGACAAGGGCCGCGTGCAGCAGACCAACTTCGACAAGTACCGGCTGATGCGCAACAACGAGGCGCCGCAGATCGACATCATCCTCGTCGACAGCACCGAGAAGCCAGGCGGCATCGGCGAGCCGGCCACCGCGGTCATCGGCCCGGCGGTCGGCAACGCGATCTTCGCGGCCACCGGCAAGCGCGTGCGGCGCCTGCCTTTCACCGCGGAGAACGTCGCCAGCGCCTGAGCGCCGCAGGCCTCTCGTCGGCAACAGGGGCGCCTGCGGGCGCCCTTGTTGTCGGCCATCGTCAGCGCTTGATCGACGACACCGACACCGGCGTGCGCAGCCGCACGCGCCGCAGCGGTTCGGTCGCCGGCCGCGGCAGCGACGGGCTGGCTGCGAAGCGCCCGCGCAGCAGCGGCGTCATGCGCTTGGCGTGCAAACCGTACAGGCGGTCGATCTCGTGGCGGATGCGCGGCGGGAAGCCCATGCGGTTGCCGCGCCGGTCGACCATCAGTTCCATCAGCAGGCGATCGACGGTCTGCACGTCGAGCCAATGCCGGGCGATGCGGTTGGCGATGCGCGGGTAGTGGCGGCACAGCTGCTTGGGATGCAGGCCGTTGGGGATGCCGCGCAGCCAGGCGTGGGTGTGGCTCTGCATCACGCGGTCGTCGTCGATCAGCGGCGCGCGCGTGCGCGCCCAGTCGACGGCGCCGCCGCGCAGGCGCCGCGGGCGGCCGAACAGGCCGCGCAGCAGCCGCCCGATGTTCACAAGGACTTCCTTCAACGACATGGCATGGGGCCGCGGGCGGCGCAAAGGCAACGCTCGCCCGACGGCCTCGGACAATGACACTGCCCGACAGCCTAGTGAACCCGGGCCCCGGTGCGAATCCCCAGGTCCGTGGGGAAGCGCCGCCGCGCGAGAATTCCTTGGCGGGCGCCGTCGCTCGGCCGCACCGGCGGCCACCGGCCGGCGCTGCGCGATCCGGTGGTTTGTCACACGCGGCCCGTCGTGCGCAGCGCATACAGTGCGTGCTCGTGCTCGGGCAGGCACCCGGCACTTTCGCGCAACTGAATCCCGCCCCGATCACCGATGCCCCGCCGACCCGCCCGATCGCGCACCGCCGGCCGCCGGCCTGCGGCCAGCCTCGGGCTCGCCGGCCCGGCACCGGCCCGGTGCGTGATCGGGCCCCGCGCCGGCGCCGCGGATCGAGCGCGCGAGCTGTCATCCTTGGGGAAGGGCAACCGATGAATCAAGCGGACAAGGCGGCGCGCTTTCGCGCGCTGCACGAGGCGGCCGGCGCCTTCGTGATCGGCAACGCGTGGGACGCCGGTTCGGCGCGCGTGCTCGCCGGCGCGGGCTTCGTCGCGCTGGCCACCTCCAGCGGCGCCACGGCGGGCGTGCTCGGCCGGCGCGACGGCTCGGTGTCGCGCGACGAGGCGATGGCCAGCGCGCAGGCCGTGGCAGGTGGCTGCGACCTGCCGGTGTCGGGCGACCTCGAGAACGGCTACGGCCACGACGTCGATGCGGTGGCCGAAACCATCGCCCGTGCCGCGCGGGCGGGGCTGGTCGGCGGCTCGATCGAGGACTACAGCGGCGATGCCGCGCAGCCGCTGTACCCGCTGACTCAGGCGGTGCAGCGCATCGAGGCCGCGGTGCGGGCGGCGCGCGCGCTGCCGTGGCCGTTCACGCTGACCGCGCGCTGCGAGAACTTCCTGCGCGGGCATCCGGACCTCGACGACACCATCGCGCGGCTGCAGGCGTTCGAGCGCGCCGGCGCCGACGTGCTGATGGCGCCCGGCCTGCCCGACCTGGCGGCGGTGCAGCGCGTCTGCTCCGCGCTGCGCAAGCCGTTCAACTTCATGGCGGGCATCCGCGGCAAGTCGTTCTCGGTGGCCGAGCTGCAGGCCGCGGGTGTCAAGCGCGTCAGCCTGGCGACCTCGCTGTACCGCTGCGCGATGACGGCGCTGGCCGAGGCGGCGCGCGAGGTGCAGACTGGGGGCCGCTTCGGCTACCTCGAGCGCACGATGTCGACGCCGGACTTCTACAAGCTGCTGCAAGGCTGAAGCGATGCACTGTCCGCAGGTCGCTGCTGCCGCCTGTCGCCGCGCCGTGCGTGCGGCGCTCGTCGCCGCGCTGGCGGCCGGGGCGGCGTTTGCCGTCAGCCCGTTGGCGCAGCCGCAGCTCGACGGGCCGCTGACCACGCGCACGATCGAGTTCCCCGACCTCGTCGATGCCGCGCGCGACGGCCGCCGCGTGCCGATCAAGGTGCACGTGCCGCAGTGGAGCGGCCCGTTCCCGGTGGTGGTGCTGTCGCACGGCGGCGGCGGCAACTGGGACGCCAACTACGCGCAGGCACGCCACCTGGCCAGCCACGGCTACGTGGTGCTGGCGCTGGAGCATCCGGCCAGCAACAGCGAGCGGCTGCGCCAGGGCATGCGCTTCGGCGCCAACCTGAAGGCGATGACGCGCGACGCCTCCGAGGTGCTCGGCCGGCCGCGCGACGTGGCGTTCGCGCTTGACCAGGCGCAGGCGTGGAACGAGTCGCATGCCGAACTGAAGGGCGTGTTCGACATGACGCGGGTGGCCGCGCTCGGTCATTCGTTCGGCGCCTACACGGTGCTGGCGGTGTGCGGCGCGCGGCCCGCGCTCGATTGGCTCGAGCCGCGCGTCGATCCCGGCAGCGGCCTCGGGCCCGACCTCAGCGATGCGCGCGTCAAGGCCTGCGTCGCGCTGTCGCCGCAGGGCCCCGGCGAGCCGTACTTCCTCGACGCCAGCTTCGCCACCATCAACCGCCCGGTGCTCGGCATCACCGGCTCGCGCGACGAGCAGCAGGGCACGACGCCGGCCAACCGGCGGCGCTTCTTCGAGCTCGAGCCGGTGGGCGCCAAGGTGTTCGTCTGGCTGACCGCGGCCGACCACCCGGCGTTCTCCGACGCCACCGGCTCGCGGCGCACGAACCTGCCGTCGCGCTCGCGCGCCGACGTGCAGCCGATCGTGCGCGCGGCGACGCTGCTGTTCCTCGAGGCGCATCTGCGCGGCGACGCCGAGGCCGACGCCAGGTTGTCCGAGCGCGGCCTGCAGCCGCTCGCCCACGGTGCGGTCAGCCGCGTCGAGGTGCTGCGCAAGTGACGCATACCGGGCTGCGGTGAGGGGCGATGGCACTCCGCTAGACTGCCCGCTGCGCAACGACAAGAGTGTTCATGGCCACCGTCACCGAAGCCGCATTGCTCGAGGCCCTGAGGTCGGTGGCCGACCCGAACACCGGCAAGGACTTCGTCTCGTCCAAGCAGCTGAAGAACCTGCGCATCGACGGCGGCGACGTCGCGTTCGAGGTCGAACTCGGCTATCCGGCAGCCAGCCAGGTGGCCGACCTGCGCGCGCAGCTGGTCGCCGCGGCGCGGCGCGTGGCCGGCGTCGGCAACGTCAGCGTGACGGTGCACTCCAGGGTGGTTTCGCACGCGGTGCAGCGCGGCGTGCCGCTGCTGCCCGGCGTCAAGAACATCGTCGCCGTCGCGTCGGGCAAGGGCGGCGTCGGCAAGAGCACGACCACCACCAACCTGGCGCTGGCGCTGGCCGCCGAGGGCGCGCAGGTCGGCATCCTCGACGCCGACATCTACGGCCCCAGCCAGCCGATGATGATGGGGCTGTCGGGGCGACCGGAGAGCGCCGACGGCAAGACGATCGAGCCGCTGGTCAACTACGGCGTGCGCGTGATGTCGATCGGCTTCATGGTCGAGCCCGACCAGGCGATGATCTGGCGCGGCCCGATGGCCACGCAGGCGCTCGACCAGCTGCTGCGCCAGACGCAGTGGGGTGAGCTCGACTACCTGCTGGTCGACATGCCGCCGGGCACCGGCGACATCGCGCTCACACTGAGCCAGCGCGTGCCGCTGACCGGCGCCGTGATCGTCACGACGCCGCAGGACATCGCGCTGCTCGACGCCCGCAAGGGCCTGACGATGTTCGAGAAGGTCAGCGTGCCGGTGCTCGGCATCGTCGAGAACATGAGCGTCTACGTGTGCCCGAACTGCGGCCACAGCGAGCACATCTTCGGCGCCGACGGCGGCAGGCGGATGGCCGAGCAGTACAAGGTGCCGTACCTCGGCGCGCTGCCGCTGAACCTGTCGATCCGCGAGCAGACCGACTCGGGCCGCCCGACCGTGGTGGCCGAGCCCGACGGCGAGATCGCGCGCATCTACAAGCAGGTGGCGCGTCGCATCGCGGTGTCGATCGCCACCAAGGCGCGCGACTTCAGCGCCAAGTTCCCGACCATCACGGTCAGCAAGAACACCTGAGCGCGGCCGGGGCGGCCGGCGGCGCACACGCTGCTAGCATCGCGGCGCCCATGAACCTGCTCGAGGCCCTGCGCTACCTGACCGCGCTCGAACAGCACCGCCATTTCGGCCGTGCCGCGCAGGCCTGCCGCATCACGCAGCCGGCGCTGTCCAACGCGATCCGCGCGCTCGAGCAGGAGCTCGGCGTGCCGGTGGTGCGCCGCGCGCGGCTGTACGAAGGGCTCACTGCCGAAGGCGAGGTGGTGCTGGCGCACGCGCACCGCCTGCTGCGCGAGGCCGAGTCGCTGCGCCAGGAGCTGCACAGCCGCGTCGACGCGCCGCGCGGCGTGCTGCAGATCGGCGCGGTGCCGACCGCGCTCACGGTCGCGGGGCGCTTCGCTGCGCAGCTGCGCGCGCGTCACGGCGGGGTCGATCCGGTGCTGCGCTCGCTCAGCTCGCCGGAGATCGAGATCGGGCTCGAGAACCTGTCGCTCGACCTGGCGCTCGGCTACACCGGGCGCTCGCAGGTGCAGCAGCGCGCGCTGCAGGTGTGGCCGCAGTATGAGGAAGCGTACTTCCTGGTGCGCCGCGACGATGCCGCCGATGGCGCGCCCGCGGCGCCGCTGACCTGGCGCGACGCGGCGGCGCTGCCGCTGGCGATGCTGACGCCCGAGATGCACAACCGCAGCATCGTCGAGGAGGCGATGCGCGGCGCCGGCGCGCAAGCGCTGCCGGCGCTGGAGACCAACTCGGTGCTGGCTCTGGTGTCGGCACTTGGCGACGCCACGCTGGCCGCGGTGCTGCCCGGCGCGCTGCTCGGCGTGGCCAGCGGCCTGACGCGGCTGCGCGTGCATCCGCTGGTCGAGCCCACCGTGTGCACGCCGATCGGCTTCATGACCGCGGCCAGCGCGCGCACGACGCCCGCGCTGCGGGCTGCGCTCGAGCTCGCGCAGGACTCGCAGTGGCTGCGCTCGCTCGCCCGGCGCTGACGGCGCGTCAGTGGATCGTGACCGACGAGTCGCCGGCGAAGCTGCTCGGCAGGTAGTCGCTCGACTCGAGGTCGCCGCCGGTCGGCGCGGTGGCACCCTCGCGCTCGGCGCGCAGCAGCAGCTGCGCCTCGTCGGCGCTCATCGGCTGCGCCAGGAAGTAGCCCTGGCCGTAGCAGCAGCCGCGCGCGCGCAGCTGCGCCAGCTGCGACGACGTCTCGATGCCCTCGGCGATCACCGTCTTGCCCAGCGCGTTGCCCAGGCTGATGATCGCGCGCACGATCTCGGCGTCCTGCGTCGCGTTCATCATGTGGTTGACGAACGAGCGGTCGACCTTGAGGCTCGAGATCGGCAGCGTCGACAGGTACGACAGCGACGAGTAGCCGGTGCCGAAGTCGTCGACGCTGATGCCGACGCCGATGTCGCGCAGCCGGGTCAGCGTCTCCAGCGCGCGCTCGAGCTGCGTCATCAGCTTGCTCTCGGTGATCTCCAGCGTCAGCTGCGACGCTTCGATGCCGTGCATGCGCAGCAGGTTCGACACGTGCGTGGCCAGCGCGCCGTGGCAGAGGTCGATGCCCGACAGGTTGACCTGCACGCCCAGCAGCGCGTCGCCGGTGCTGGCCTGCCAGCGGCGAAGCTGCTCGCAGGCCAGCGACAGGATGCGCTCGGTCAGCCGCCCGATCAGCCCCGACTCCTCGGCCACCGCGATGAAGCGCTGCGGCGGCACCGGGCCGCGCTCGGCGTGTGTCCAGCGCGCCAGCGCCTCGAAGCTGACGATGCGGCCGCTGGCGAGGTCGAAGATCGGCTGGAACGCCAGCGTGATCTGGTCCTGGTCGAGCGCCTGCCGCAGGTCGGCTTCGAGCCGCACCTGCTCCGACAGCTGCGAGCGCAGCGCGGTGTCGAACAGCGCGTGCCGTGCGCGGCCGGCCGACTTGGCGCGGTACATCGCGATGTCGGCGTCGCGCAGCACCTCGTCGGGCGTCTGGTAGCCGACGCTGCTGAAGGTGATGCCGATGCTGGCGCTGGAGTTGACCTCGGTGCCCTGCACCTGGAACGGCTCGCGCAGCGAGCGCTGCAGCCGTTCGGCCAGCGCCAGCGCCATCTGCTCGTCGGCGCCCTGCTCGATCAGGATCGCGAATTCGTCGCCGCCCAGGCGGCCGACGATATCGCCCGGCCGCACCTGGCGCACGATGCGCTGCGCGGCCGTCACCAGGAACTGGTCGCCGGCGCTGTGGCCCAGCGTGTCGTTGATCAGCTTGAAGCGGTCGAAGTCGAGGTACATCACGGCGAAGCCGCGCTGCGGCGCGCTGCGGCCGCGCTCGATCGCCGCCGCCAGGCTGTCGCGGAAGCGCACGCGATTGGCCAGCCCGGTGAGGCTGTCGTGGTAGGCGATGTGGTGCAGCCGCCCCTCGGCGCTGCGGCGCGCCGTGATGTCCTGCGCCTGCAGGATCAGCCGCGGCACCGCGATCGCGCCGTCGGCGAAGGTGCCGGTGTGGATCGACACCCACACCTCGTGCCCCTGCGGATGGCTGATGCGCAGCTCGATCGGCGCGGCGGCGTCGCCGAGCGCGCAGCGCGCCAGCCGTTCGGCCAGCGCCGCGGCGTCGCCGGCGTGGACGATGCCGCCGAACTCGCGGCCCACCAGGTCGCGCTCGCTGCGCCCCACCAGCGCCTGCATCGCCGCGTTGGCCTGCAGCACCAGCCCGTTGACCGACACCAGCGCCATGCCGATGGCGGCGTTGGAGAACGCGCTGTGAAAGCGCTGCTCGCTGACACCGAGCTCCGACAGGTGGCGCGCGGTCTGCTCGGCCTCGCGCTCGGCGGCCTCGAGCCGCACGCGGTGCGCGGCGTCGTCGAGCTCGCGCTTGCGGAAGTACACGTGCAGCATCGCCAGCAGCATCGCGATGATCGGCACCGCCGCGGTCAGCACGCCGATGCCGACCTGCTCGAAGGTGAGGAACAGCAGGCCGGCGATCAGCGAGCTCGCTGCGTAGGTGATGCCGACCCAGCCGAAGCTGCCGATCAGCGCGCGCAGCCGCATCGGCTCGTTGCGCTTGAGGTACGGGATCACCGTGATCAGCGCGGTGTTGAGCACGAAGTAGGCGATGGCGAACGTCATCGCCACCGTCAGCAGCGCCACTTCGTTGAGCGAGCCGAGCGCGCGCAGGCCGTGCAGCGCCGCCTGCAGCGTGCCGCCCGCGGCCGCCATCGCCAGCGCGGCCACCGCCGGGCTGACCAGCCGGCTGGTCCAGCGCTTGGAGCTGCGCATCGAGCCGACGAAGGCCTCGCCGGCGGCGGCCAGCACCGCGGCTGCGGGCCCGTGCATCAGCAGCAGCAGGAAGATGAAGATCTCGCCGGCGGCGAACGAATTCTTCGAGCCCGGAATGCGCACCGGGTACAGGCCCGCCAGCATCGCCACCACGCAGCCGATCGCCACCCGCGCTTGCGCCGACGGCGCCAGCGCCGCCACCTGCATCGCTGCGATGCCGAACGCGCACAGCCCGAGTCCGGCCATCAGCCACCAGTAGGTGGCGGCCTTGCGGTTGTAGTCGGGCATCAGCGCCGCGTGCAGCGCGGCCCACCAGGGGGTCTTCGCGGATGCGGTGGCGGGTGCGATCGCGTCCATCGGGGTACTCCGGCCGGCCATGCGGTGCCTCAGGGCTCGCCGCGGTTGACCGACTCGCTGAGCACGATGCCCTCGCTGAGCACCAACCCCTCGCTGAGCACGAGACCTTCGCTGAGCACCAGCCCTTCGCTGAGCACGAGGCCTTCGCTCAGCACCAGCCCCTCGCTGAGCACCAGCCCTTCGCTGAGCACGATGCCCTGCGCCAGCGCCAGCCCGCTGCCGCCGGCCAGCCATTGCGCCAGTGTCGCGGTGGGGATGAAGATGCCGGTGCGGCCGAATGCCGAGCTGGCTCCGGCCAGCGAGTCGGCGCGCAGCACGCTCGACGTCAACAGCAGCTGGTTCGGCAGCTTGGCCTCGCTGAACGACTTGACATAGGTGTCGGCCGGCACGCTCCAGCCGGACCAGTACGTCACCGTGCGCTTGAGCACCACGCCGTTGGCCCACGCCAGCCGCGGATCCCAGATCGGCTGGTACTTGGTGAACAGCGCGCTGCCGCTGACCACCGCGGTGCCGCCGGCGAACACGATGCGCGACCAGTTGAACGGCCCGCTGCCGAGGTCGGTGCTCGGGCTCGGCAGCGTTGCGCCGGCGGCCAGCATCGACTGGCCGGCCGCGATGCCACCGCTGGCGATCACGCTCGAAAGATCGGTGCGCAACGCCTGCGCCAGCGACACCGCGCCGTCGACGTTGAGCAGGCCGGCGCCCTGCTGCAACAGGTTGGCGTCGGGCAGCGGCTGCGCCGAGTACTGCAGGATCGCCTTGACCAGCGGTGGCGTGAGCCCGGGGTTGGCCTGCAGCAGCAGCGCCACCGCGCCCGACACCGCCGGCGCGGCGATCGACGTGCCGCTGAGCATCATCTGCGACTCGTTGGTGCGTTGCACCAGGCCGAGCGCGCCGACCAGGTCGTCGTAGTGCGCAGCGGCCAGCGCATTCCACGTCGTCGGCATCGGTGCGGCCGAGGTCGCCGCCGCTGCGACCAGGCGATTGCCTGGCGCCACCAGGTCGGGCTTGATCAGGTTGTCGATCTGGCGTGCGCCCGTCGCGTCGATCGAGGAGCCGCGCGTCGGCCCGCGCGAGCTGAAGCCGTTGACCGAATCGTCGTCGCGCGCCGCGGTGTTGTGCAGGTTGACCGCGCCGACCGTGATCACCGTCGGGTCGATGCCGGGCGATCCGATGCGGCCGTAGACCTCGTGCCCGCTGTCGAGGCCGAAGTTGCCGGCCGCCACCACCACGGTGATGCCCGCGGCCGCCGCGCTGCGCACCGCCACGCACAGCGGGTCGGTGCGCCAGCTCTCGGTGGAGTCGGTGGCGATGCTCAGGTTCATCACCCGGATGTTGTATTCCTTGGCGTGGTAGATGACCCACTGGATGCCCTCGAGCGCATCGCTCAGGGTGCCGAAACCGTCGGCGTTGAGCACCTTGACGTCGTAGAGGTCGGCGTTCGGTGCGATGCCGGTGGTGTCGGGCGTGTCCGCCGAATAGAAGCGCGACATCCCGGCGGCCACCGCCGCCACGTGCGTGCCGTGGCCGTACGGGTCCTGCAGCGGGTTGTCGTCGGCGGCCACCGTCGCCTCGTACGACTGCATGGTCGAGCCGCCGGGCAGCAGCGCGGTGACGGCGTCGACGCCGCTGGTCCAGCTGGCGACGTTGGTGTTGAGCATGTCGACGTTGCGCCGCACGCGCGACGTGCCGTCGGCGCCGGCGAACGCGTAGTGCGCGCGCATCACGCCGGAGTCGACCACCGCGATGCCGATGCCGCTGCCGTCGAGACCGCTGTAGCCGGTCTTGCTGCTGGTCGGCCGCACGCGCGGGCCGAGCGCGCCGCTGGCCGCCTCGAGCAGGCTGGCGCTGCGCACCGTGCTGCGGTTGGGCGAGACGCTGACCACGTCGTCGCGCTGCGCCAGCGCCTGCACGTGCTGCGGGCGCAGCTGCACCGTCAGCGCGCGCATCGCGCCGTGCACCGCATGCACCGAGCCGCCGAGGCGCAGCACGTGGCGCCGCAGATCCTTCATCTCGGGATCGGGCGAGTTGCTGACCACGATCAGCTGCACCTGCCGCATGCCGCGCACGTCGCGCGCCCACTTCGCGCGCGACGCACGCGAGCCGTTGACCTCGTCGCGCAGGTCGCGCGCCATCTTGCGTTGGCTTTCGGGCGGGCCGCTCTCGGCCGCCGCGGTGCGCGCGTGCAACGTCATGAAGGCCAGCAGCGTGGCCGTCAGCGCGGCGCCGGCGACCACGCGAAGGCGCCGGCGTTCGATCAGCACGATGAACGGCGTGAGCAGCGTCGACATGATTCCCTCTCCCCCGCGCGGCGCGGCCGCGTCCACTCGACTGCGATGCGATGCGCGGCGTGCGCATGCGATCGAGGCAAATCATTTCAGCTTGTTTACGGCGGCGGCCGGATGTAACCGTGGCGGGGTGACGCAATTCACGCGCGGAGTTGGCACTTCGGGCCCGCGAAGTGTGTCGTGCAGCACGAACTCCCGCGTTCGCGGGGTCGCCGGCGTGACGGAATTGGCACTTCGGCGAGCCGATAAACTGCCGCGGCCGCGGCCGCAAGTCGGGCCCGATGAGTCGCCCGAAACACGATGCCGAACCGCCTCGCCGTCCTGGCCCAGTACCTGCTGCCCAAGCGCGCGCTGACCGCGCTCGTCGGCCGCGCGGCGGCGGCGCGCGGCGGCGCGGCGACGACGGCGGTGATCCGCTGGTTCATCGGCCGCTATGGCGTCGACATGGGTGAGGCCGCCGAGCCCGATGCGGCGCGCTACGCGACCTTCAACGACTTCTTCACCCGCGCGCTGAAGCCCGGCGCGCGGCCGCCGGCGGCGACCGACCTGCTGTGCCCGGTCGATGGCGCGATCAGCCAGTTCGGCGCCATCGACGGCGACCGCATCTTCCAGGCCAAGGGGCACCGCTACACCGCGAACGCGCTGTTGGGCGGCGACGCCGGGCTGGCGGCCCGCTTCGCCGGCGGCCAGTTCGCGACGCTGTATCTGAGCCCGCGCGATTACCACCGCATCCACATGCCCTGCGCGGCGCGGCTGACGCTGATGCGGCACGTGCCGGGCGACCTGTTCTCGGTGAACCCGGCTACCGTGGCGGCGGTGCCGGGGCTGTTCGCGCGCAACGAGCGCGTCGTCTGCGGCTTCGAGGCTGCGTTCGGCCCGTTCGTGCTGGTGCTGGTGGGCGCGACGATCGTCGGCAGCATGGCCACGACGTGGCACGGCGTGGTCAATCCGCCGCGGCCGGGTCGGGTGCGCGAATGGCGCTACGACGATCGCGACGTTCGCCTGCAAAGAGGCGACGAGATGGGGCGCTTTCTGCTGGGGTCGACCGTGGTGCTGCTGTTCCCGCTCGCGGCGCGCCTGCGCTTCGACCCGCGATGGGCGCCCGGCGGCGCGATCCGGCTCGGCGAGGCGATGGCGACCCTAGGTGGGTAGAAGCTGCACCGGCAGCGCGGCGAGCGCTCGCCCCGCCGCGAGTCGGATCAGTCGTCGAATTCGATGTCGTCGAACGTCGGCTCGTCGTCGTCCCACTCGCTGACCACGATCGCGCCTTCGAACAGTTCGTGCAGCTCGCCCCGTAGCGAATCGGGATCGATCACGCCCGCGTGGTCGGAATCCAGCGCGAGCCAGGCGCGGGCGCGCAGGGCACCGGTGGCGGCAGCGGGGCTGATGGTCGACATGTGCATCTCGGTCTCCGGCGGTTGACGGCTCGTTGCATGCATTGGGTTGCAGCGTCGCAGCACCCGGTTCAGGCCGTGTGACAGCGGCGGCCGGCCCCGGCGCGACGCCAGCGCCGCCGATGCCGCAAAATCGCGATCCCTTGCGGCGCACCCGGCGCCGCCCCGGAAATCCAGCACAGCGAGGCAGCAGCCATGTCCACCACCACCGCGCCCACCGTCGACACCGCCTACCCATCGGTCCAGTTGTTCATCGCCGGCCAGTGGCGCGACGGCGGCGAGCGCAAGACGCTCGCCGTGCACGACCCGGCGACCGGCAAGCCGATCGGCACCGTCGCAGTGGCCACCAAGGCCGATCTCGACGCCGCCTGCGCGGCCGCGGCGCAGGGCTTCGAGGCCTGGCGCAAGGTGCCCGCGTTCGAGCGCGCCAAGACGATGCGCGAGGCGGCGCGCCTGCTGAAGGAGCGCGCCGACGGCATCGCCCGCTGGATGACGCTGGAGCAGGGCAAGCCGGTCGCCGAGGCCAAGGGCGAGATCCTGATGGCGTGCGACATCATCGAGTGGTTTGCCGAGGAGGGCCGCCGCGTGCAGGGCCGCATCCTGCAGCCGCGGCAGGCCGGCGTCTTGCAGCAGGTGCTGAAGGAGCCGGTGGGGCCGGTGGCCGCGTTCACGCCGTGGAACTTCCCGATCAACCAGGTGGTGCGCAAGCTCAGCGCAGCGTTGACGACCGGCTGCTCGATCATCGTCAAGGCGCCCGAGGAGACACCGGCGTCGCCGGCCGAGCTGATCCGCGCCTTCGCCGACGCCGGCGTGCCGGCCGGCGTGGTCAACCTCGTCTACGGCAACCCGGCCGAGATCTCGCAGTACCTGATCCCGCACCCGGCGGTCCGCAAAATCACCTTCACCGGCTCCACCGTGGTCGGCAAGCAGCTCGCCGCACTGGCCGGCCAGCACATGAAGCGCGTGACGATGGAGCTCGGCGGCCACGCGCCGGTGATCGTCGCCGCCGACGCCGACGTCGCCAAGGCCGCCAAAATCGCCGGCACGGCCAAGCTGCGCAACGCCGGCCAGGTGTGCATTTCGCCGACCCGCTACCTGGTGCACAACGACGTTCGCAAGGCCTTCATCGACGCCTTCGTCGCGGTCGCCAGGGGCGCCAAGATCGGCCACGGGCTGGAGACCGGCACCACGCTGGGGCCGCTGGCCAACCCGCGCCGCCTGAGCGCGATGCAGAAGATCACCGACGACGCGCTGACCCGCGGCGCCACGCTGGCTGCCGGCGGCAAGCGGGTCGGCTCGGACGGCAACTTCTTCGAGCCGACCATCGTGGTCGACGCGCCGCTCGACAGCCTGCTGCTGACCGAGGAGCCGTTCGGGCCGATGGCGTCGGTGCGTGGCTTCGACAGGCTCGACGAGGCGATCGCCGAGGCCAACCGACTGCCGTGGGGGCTGGCTGCTTACGCTTTCACGACGTCGTTGAAGACGGCGCACGAGCTGACCCAGGGCATCCAGACCGGCATGCTGTGGATCAACCAGGCCGCCGCGCCGTGGGCCGAGATGCCGTTCGGCGGCGTCAAGGACTCAGGCTACGGCTCAGAGGGTGGCCCCGAGGCGCTGGAGGCCTACCTCAACACCAAGTCGGTGGCGGTGCTCAACACCTGAGTTGCGCGCGCCCAAAAAAAGAGCGGCGCCTCGGGCGCCGCTTTGCATTGCAGTGAATGCGAAGAGAGGAGGACAGGAGACCAGGAGAGAGACAGGGGAAACCGGTTCAGTGGAGGGTGCGCTCGACGAACGGCGTCGCGAAGTCGCGGCCGATCACGGTGCGGGCGTACAGGTAGTTCAGCTTGGCGCGCTCGGACATCGAGTCGAGGTCGACGTGGCCGCCGGCGTCGCATTCAAACGCCAGAGCCCGACCTTCGTGGAACAGCGATTGGAAGCGCAGCACGTAGCGGGCGGCTTGGTTGGCTTGGCTGTTCATGGCGGGGCTCCTGGCGAGGAAGTTCGGATCTGATCTTTCAGTTGCGCTCAGGCTGGCGACGGTTCAAAGAAGTCTGGGACTGGCTGAGGTCGGTGCTCTTGGGGGTACTTACGCGTTCGTCTGCGCGCCGGATGCCTGGGTTTCGGCCGGAAGCACCACCGTCAACAGGGCTCCGGTCACGCCGTCTGTGCGGTTTCTGGCTCGGATGTCACCACCATAGCGTTCGACCAGACTCCTGCTGATCCATAAACCGAGGCCAGTCCCCTCCTTTTTCGTGGTTACGAAAGGCCGGAAGCGCTCACTTTCGGTCCGTGCTTGGAAGCCCGGGCCGGTATCGGCGATGTCGATCTCGACCTGGGCGTCGCCGCTGTCGCGGCTGGCGAGGGTCAGCGTGCCGCCCGCGGGCATCGCCTGGGCTGCATTGACGAGGCCGTTGATCAGCACCTGCTGTAGTTCCTGGCGGTTGACCAGCGCCAGCCGCGTCGCCCGCAGGTCGCGCCGCACGTCGATCGGGGCGCGCGACAGCATGTGCTGCACCAGCACCAGGCTGTCGGCGATGGCCTGCGCGGTGTCGACAGGCTCCACATAGCCGGCGTACTCGCCCGGCCGCGCGTACTGCAGCAGTCGGGTGACGATCAGCCGCATGCGTTCGACCTGCTGGTCGATCAGCTTGAGCTCCGTCTTGACGCGGTCGGCCTTGCGGCCGAGCGTTTCGCGCACCAGGTCGAGGTTGCCCTGGATCACCGCGATCGGGTTGTTGACCTCGTGCGCGATGCCCGCGGTGAGCTGGCCGATCGCCGCCAGTTTCTCGCTCTTGATCAGCTGTGCCTGCGCCGATTGCAGCTCGCGCGTGCGTTGCACGACCTTGCGGTCGAGCTCGTCGTGCGAGCGCTGCAGCGCCAGCGTGTTCTCGCCGATGGTGTCGAGCAGGCGGTCGAAGTGGGCGGCCAGCTGGCCGAGCTCGTCGCTGCCGTCGGCGACCCGTGCGCGCGCCGCGAGGTCGCCTCGCTCGACCGCATGCATGGTGTCGGTCATGCGCTCGATCGGCGCGAAGATGCGGCGCGCCCAGGCGAGCGCCAGCGCCATCGCCAGCGCCATCAGCACCAGCATCACCGCGCCCATGCCGAACAGCACGCTGAGCTTGATCTGCTGAAACGGGCTCTCGAGGAAGCCGACGTAGAGCATGCCGACACGGCGGCCGGCCGCGTTGGTCAGCGGCTGGTAGGCCGACACGTACCAGTCGTTGACCACGAAGGCGCGGCCGAGCCAGGTGTCGCCGCGGCCGAGCACGGCGTCGCGCACCTCCTGCGACACCCGGGTGCCGATCGCGCGCTCGGTGTC
>Ga0335084_10003705_pt1 | contig 14980 bp, 8 predicted proteins | sample Lox_Sample_44_FD_206721 | JGI IMG/M metagenome (GOLD analysis project Ga0335084, IMG submission 206721) | Soil microbial communities from Loxahatchee National Wildlife Refuge, Florida, United States - Lox_Sample_4.4 | ecosystem: Environmental > Terrestrial > Soil > Wetlands | place: USA: Florida...
GGCCAGACTGCACGGGTCGTAGAATGTCGGGTGCAGGTAGACGTCCGCCGCACTGTAGTACTTCGCCGAGTCATCAACGAAACCCAGAAAATGGCAGCGCTCCGCAATCCCGAGAGCCCGTGCCGCACCGAGGTACGCTCGGCTGTCTCCGCGGCCGATGAAAGCGAGCCGCGCGGCAGGGTCGGCGACGGCGACGCGCCGGAATGCAGCCAAGGCCGCGCCGGCGCCCTTGAGCGTGAGGTTGTGCGCGGCAAGCAAGAAGAGCACGTCTGCGTCACCGAGGCCGAGCGCGGCGCGGATCACCGGTCGGTCGGTCGCCCGTCTGGCCGGCGTGAAATGTTCGGTGTCGACACCGTTGTACACCAGCAAGATGCGCCTCGGATCCACCCCGTGCAGGTGTCGGAGATGGAATTCCACCAGACGAGAGACTGCGACGATGACACCACGAGGTGACCCCAGCTGCCGCTTCTCGAGCTGGCGCCGGCTCCAGTAGCGGCGGCGACGCCCGGGCGACAGGACGCTCAGCGGGCGGCAGTACCACGGCTCGGCGCGGACGCTCTGGCGCCAGCCAGCGATGCGCGACCCGAACTGCGGCTGAAACACGTCGAAGTACCAGCCAGTTCCCAAGTCGTGGACGACGTCCGCCCGCACCGACCGCAGGCAGCGTTCGGCGGCAGCGGCACGGTGCAATGGCGATGCCGACGCTTGGAAGCGATGCGGAGTGATGTCGAGGGTGAGGCCGTGGTCGGCGAACTCCATGGCCACAACGTGCACATCATGCCCCGCGCCGACCAGCCATCTCACGAGCTCATATGCCCACCGCTCGAGCCCACCGACGTCGGGGTCAAACCGATCCAGGACGACGGCGATGTTCATGGTCGCTCGGAACCCGCCGCGACGGGTCGCTCCACCAAACGGCGCGGCAGCCGCACGAGCCTCCACAGGAGCTTCGGCGGAATGCGGATCCAGGCACCCATGTCTCGACGTCCACCTCGTGTTCGACCGCGTCCGCAAGTCCGAGCACCGGCGGGTTTGCGGGGGGCATATTGCCACGCTTGTTTCCTCCGGCTCAACTCCCTGACACCGGTGACACCGGTGCGGTGGGTATTGCTGTGCAGCATTCGACTGGATACGCTCATGCGCAACGTTCCATCACCCTCGGGTATGACGACATCACGCGCTGGCCATCCGCTGTACCGTGTTCGCCACGAGCTGCAAGCGCTCCCGGCACCCATCGTCGTCTTCAACAAATCTCATTCCGGCAGCCGCCTTCTGGCCCGCATCCTGGCCCACGGTGGCGTGTTCCTGGGCAGTCACCAGAACGAGTCGTGCGATACGCTCGACCTCGTGGAGCTCGTTCGGCACGTGGTGCAGCGGTACTACCCGGACTATCCACGGCTCTGGGGCGGAGAGGGGGCGGACGACGCCGTTCTCCCCGATCTCATTCGCGCCGTCTTCCGCCGACATCTGGAGACGTGTGACGCGGCCGCCGAGCGGTCGTGGGGTTGGAAGCTCTGCGAGACAGCGTACATCCTGCCGCTGATCGATTTTCTGTTCCCCACGGCCAAGTACATTCACCTCATCCGTGACGGGCGTGACGTGGCGTTTTGCGATCATGTCGCGCCGTCCGATCCGTTCTGGAAGAAGATCTACTTCAACACCGACCACATCGCATCCTGGCGCGGGTACCGACTGACCGGCGAGGACTATCTAAAGCGTAGCTACATCTATAATACGGTCCACTGGGTGAACAGCGTCAACGTCGGCCGCAGCTATGGCGCCATGCTGCGCGAGCGCTACCTCGAGGTACGCTACGAAGCCCTGTGCCGGGACTTTGCGCGCACCGTCGAGCGCGTGTTGGGGTTCATCGGCGTCCCGTCGGCCGCGGCGACCATCGAAGCGCTGCGCCCGGAGGTGCATTCGAACTCGATCGCCAAGTACCGTCGGGCCTCACGGTGGAAGATGCGCCGGATCCTCGACATCGCCAAGCCGGAGCTGCTGGCGCTCGGGTACCTGGCATCGGAAGCGGACGGGCTCGGGTGACGCCGGAACGTGTGCTCGTCACCGGTGCCGGTGGGTTCATCGGTTCTCACCTCACGGAGCGTTGCGTGCAGCGCGGTTGGCGGGTCCGCGCCTTCGTGCACTACCGTGGAGATCATCCCGCCGGCTGGCTTGAGCGGTCGGCTTGTTTGGGGGACATCGAGGTGGTTGCGGGGGACGTTCGCGACTACGACGCCGTGCATGCTGCCTGCAAGGGGGTCGACACCATTTTTCACCTGGCCGCACTGATCGGCGTTCCGTATTCCTACGTCGCCCCGATGGCGTACCTGCGCACCAACGTCGAAGGCACGCACAATGTCCTACAAGCCGCGCGCGCGCATGCGGTGAGCAACCTGCTGCTCACGTCGAGCAGCGAGATCTACGGCAGCGCTCAGTATGTGCCCATCGATGAAGGACATCCGGCCGTCGCGCAGTCACCCTATGCAGCGAGCAAGATTGCCGCTGATCAGTTGGCGCTGAGCTTCTGGCGGGCGTTCGATCTGCCGGTCAAACTCGTGCGCCCGTTCAACACCTACGGCCCGCGGCAGTCGCCGCGCGCCATCATTCCCAGCATCATCGCGCAGCTCGCGGCGGGGCGCCAAGTGAAGATCGGCAACCTGTCGCCGCGACGCGACTTCCTGTTCGTGGAGGATACGGTCGACGGATTCCTCGCCGTCGCCGCCAGCGACCGTGCCGTGGGCGAAGCCGTGAACCTCGGAACCGGCAGGGAAACGAGCATAGCGGAACTCGTCCGTGTCATTGCGGCGATGATGCGGGTCGAGGTCGAACTCCTTGAGGATCCCGCGCGCCGGCGGAACGAAAAGAGCGAAGTCGACCGTTTGCTGTGCGACAACCGCAAGGCGCGCCTCTACTGTTCGTGGGAGCCGCAGTATACCCTGGCAGACGGCTTGCCACCGACGATCGTATGGATCCGTTCCAACCCAGTTGCTGCCCCGGGGACGTATGCCCTCTGAGGCAGTTGCATGAAAGCTAGGTGGCCCCCCCAATCGGCAGTGGTCTGGCTTCCCTCAACCGTATAGGATCGGCGCACGTATGGGATCCGCGAACGCCGAGCTTGCACCGGCCGCCAGCCTGGCCCCTGCCAGCGAGCCGCTCACACCCGTACAGCTCTCGTTGCTGGACAGCACGCTCCGTCTCTTCACCGACGTCCGTCCCGGCGAAGGCCTCACCGCCGTCGTCATGTTTGCCAACGTCTTCTTGATCCTCTGCGCCTACTACTTCGTCAAGCCGCTGCGCGACGGCTGGATCGCCGTATCGGCGGTGCAGGGGTTCTCGAGCGTGGAAATCAAGGCGTACACCAGCTTTGCGCAGAGCGTGGTGTTGATTGGCGGCGTGACCCTGTACGCGCGACTGGTCATGCGCTGGCCACGGCGCGAGCTGATCACGCGGACGACCCTCTTCTGCATGTCCAACCTGCTCGTCTTCTGGATGCTGCGCCATGAGCACATCGCCAGCGCGGCGATCGTGTTCTACATCTGGGTGGGCATATTCGGTCTGTTCGTGGTGTCGCAGTTCTGGGCCTTCGCCGCCGATCTCTACACCGACGAACGTGGCCGCCGCATCATGCCGATGATCGCCATCGGCGCCACCGCGGGCGCGGTCGCCGGCTCGTTGGTGACCGAAGCCATCGTGCGCTCCGACCTGCTCGACAGCAGCGCCTTGCTGCTGCTGGCGAACGTTCCACTGTTGGCGTCGATTGCCTTGACCACCCTCGCGGATGTGCGTGGTCCAACAGGGGAAGGATCGCACCCGCCAGGCCAACGGCCGCCGGCGGTGCCCGCCGCGACGGCTGACGGCAAGCACGTCGGGGTCCTTACGCTGGTGTCCAGCAACCGCTACCTGCTCGCAGTCGCCGGCGTCACCTTGCTCACGCATTGGGTGATTACCAACGGCGACAATCTGCTCTTCCGGACCGTCCAGGACGCGCTGGCGAACGACCTGGCGGCACGCGGCGTCTCAGATGCCCAGGCGATGCAGGTGTTCGTGCGCGAAGGCACTACCGCATTCTACGGCAGTTTCTTCTTCTGGGTGAACCTCTGCGCCCTGGGACTGCAGGCGTTCGTGGCGTCGCGGCTGCTCAAGTATGGCGGGTTTGGCGTGATCCTGCTGCTGCTTCCGGTCATCGCGCTGTTGAGTCAATCGGCGATGGCCTTCCTCCCGTTGCTCCTCGTGGTTCGCGTGATGAAGACGGCGGAGAGCTCCACCTCGTACTCCATCAACAACACCGCTCAGCAAGTACTCTGGCTGCCGACGACCACCGAGATGAAGTACAAGGCGAAGCCGGCCATCGAGACCTTCTTCGTCCGCCTCGGTGACGGCCTGGCCGCGCTCACCGTGTTGGTCGGGGTACGCCTCTACGCCCTCGCGACGCCGTCGTTGTTCGTTTTCAACGTGGTTCTTGTCGTGCTCTGGTTGGTGCTCGGCGTCTTCGTGGTGCGGGAGCATCAGCGCCTGCGGGCGCTGCACAAGGCTCTGGCCGCCACCGGACGATGAGTTGGAATTCAGGCTTCAGACTTCGGACCTCGGCTCCTTCCGTACCCAGAAGCCTGAGGCCTGAGGTCCGAAGCCCTACGCGAGTCTAGCTGGATTTCGCTCCCCACGGTGATACACAAGCAAGCGTGATGTCGGCCGTATCGCGTCTCGCGCGCAGCCTCGGCATCGAGGCGGGTGAGGGGCGCGTCTTCGCCTGGGGGGCCACCACGCTCTTCCTCATCGGCTGGGCGTCGGTGTCGCTCACCAACGTCGCCGAGACGTTTTTCTTGAAACGCATAGGCGTGAACCGCCTGCCCATCGTATTCCTCGTCAACTCCCTGCTGCTGGTGGGCACGACGTACACCGTCAGCCGCATCGCTGCACGCCGGGCGCATCGCCGCGTGCTGGCGGCGACGTTCGCCGGGCTCGGGGGGATGGTGGCTGTGCTGTGGTTGCTGGTGCTCGGCCACGTGCGCCCGGTGTTCGTGCTCCTGGTGATTGCCTCGAAGCAACTCGACGCCATCGCCCTGATCGTCTTCTGGACCGTGCTCGGCGGACTGCTGCACGGGCGCCAGGCCAAGCGCCTCTATGCTCCCATGATCGCCGGCGGTACGCTCGGGAGAATTGTCGGCAGCTTCGCGTCCGGCTTCATCGGCAGCGCGCTCGGTATCCCCGCCTTGCTTCCCGTGGCCGCGATCGCCATCGGGCTCGCCAGCCTGCTGGCCGCACGTGTGTACGCCACCGTCCCGGCCCACGTGACGCGGATGACGGCGCGGCGGCCGGCCGCCGAACCCGCGGCCGGCCTCGCAAGGTTCAGCCAGCTCTGGCGGGAGAGCCGCCTGTTCCAACTGCTCGCCTTCGGCGCACTCTTCGCCGGCACACTCGGGCCGATGCTCTACTTCCAGTTCTCGTACATCGTCGACGCGGCAACACACGGAGCCAACGGCGAGATGCGCCTGCTCGATGTCTACGCCAAGGTGCGGGGCTTCATCAACGTCGGTGTGCTGAGCATGCAGTTGGTCGGCACCCCGCGGATCTTTCGCCGCATCGGCGTGCCGCTGGCCGCCACGCTCTCACCGCTCGTCTACTTGATGGGCTTCTTCGGCGTGAGCACGCGGCTCGATCTGCCGTCGGGAATCGGCGCCGTCGGTACCACCAACCTCCAGGATCACGCCATTCAAGAACCAGCGCAGCGCATCCTGGTCACCTTGCTTCCGGAACGCGTGCGCGCGGCGGCGACCTCGCTGGTGGAGGGGCCGATCCAACGCATGGGCGGTGCCTTGGGAAACATCTTGGTCCTCTGTGCGCTCGCCGTCAGTACGCCGGCGTGGGTCGGCTTCGTGGCGCTGCCCATCGCCGGCCTCTGGCTCGCCATCGCGATTGCGTTGTGGCGAATCTACCCCGCCCTGTTGATCGAGGTTGCAGCCACCGGGCCGATGCACGCGGATGTCGCGCACGCGCTCCCGGAGCTCGTTGATCCCGGCACACTGCGCGTGCTGACCTCATACCTCGTCGATCCTGACCCTCGGCATTGCGCCGCCGCCTGCTCGCTCGTCCGCGAAGCGCCCCGGCGCCGCGCCATCGCGACCCTCGCCCAGGCAATTCGTGCGGCGCCGGCCACGAACCGCCCATTGCTGATCACGACGTTGCACGAGTTGCTCGAGCGTCGCCCGGAGGCGCACCGCCTGCTGGACGGCGCTGCCGCCAACATCGAGCCGCTGCTGGCCGACGCGGGGGCGCTGCCCGCGCTCGAGCGGGCGTACCTGGTCGAAGCATACGGCAGCTTGGTTGCGTCGCTCCACCCCGGAGGACACGGCGCGCGGGTCCTCAGCGAACTGCTGGGCGACGCTACCGCTGCAGTGCGGCTCGCCGCCCGGGTACACTTGCACCGCGCCGGAAGCTCCGACGCTACAACCAAGGACGTTGACGCCGCCCTGGCGGACACGTTCGCGGGCAACGACACGGCGGCCCATTGGATCGCCCTCGACGCGCTGCGCCTGCTGCTGCTGGAAATGGATGGTGCCAAGCACCATCCAGCCCGCGAGACCGAGCTGTGGCGTGCGCGGGTCGACCTGCTGGTCGCACAGCTTCGCGATCCGCACGATCGCGCGCGCGCCGCGGAGGTGCTGGCGGATGTCGCGGTGCACTACGGGCCACAGCTTGTCGGGCTTCGCGATCTCCTGCTTCCCTACGCTCAGGATCGCGACCCGCCGGTACGCGCGGCCGTGCTGCGCTTTGTCGGACATGCGCATCTTGAGGAGCACGTGGATTTGCTCATCGAGCGCCTGACGGCGGATGACCGACGCGAGGCCGCCGCCGCGGCAGAAGCGCTGCACGCCCTGGGTCCCGGAGGGCTGCACCCCTTGCTGGGGGCGCTGGCGCACGGCAAGCGCGCCGTGCGCAATGCCAGCTTGTTCATCCTGCGCGACATGCCGATCAATGCGGCGACCTTGCACACGCTGATCGAGCGCGAGGTCGGCCAGATGCAACACGTGCTCTTGAAAATGTATGGCTTGCGGAAAGGTCCGGCGCGCGATGTCGTCTTCCAACGACTCAACGAACGCATTGCTGAGGGCTTGCAAACGACGCTGCTGCTGCTCGCCACATTGCTGCATGAAGGCCGGATCGCGGCGCTCGAGCGTCTGGTTGTTCAGTCGCAGGACGGACGCCGGCGGGCCGTGCTGCTCGAAGCGCTGGAGGCTCTGCTGCCACCCGCCGAGAGCGCACGGCTCATGCCGCTACTCGAACACGCCGATCGCTCGACCCTGGCACCGGCCGCGGCGCGCGCCCTTGGGCGCCCTCTGCCGTCGTTTGACGAAGCCGTGCGCGACACCCTCGCCGATCACGACCTGCTGACGCGCACGCTGTTGGCCGCCACGCTCGACGGGCCGACGCGCACGCGCCTGGCCGCCCAGTCGTCGCTGCGCGGCACCCTAGAAGTGAGGGCCGAGTTGGGGGATCATGACGCCGATGATGACACCGGGCGCGACGCGAGCATGGACAAGGTAGAGGTCATACTACAGCTGCGCAGCCTGGATCTGTTCGCCCGCGTCACCACGCGAGACCTCGGCGAGCTGGCAGCAGTCGTGCACGAAGAGGTGCACGCCCCCGGCGGCATCATCGTCCGCGAGGGTGACTTCGGCGACTGCATGTACGTCGTTCTGGAGGGCGAAGTGCGCGTCACACGGGAGGGCGAGTCGATCGCCCGCCTGCAACCGGGCAACTTCTTTGGCGAGCTGTCGCTGTTCGATGGCGAAACGCGCTCCGCCACTGTCAGCGCCGCAACCCGGTCGCGCCTCCTGCGTCTGGAGCGCCGTGATTTCCTGCACCTGATGGACGACCAGCCGGCCATCGCCATCGCCATGTGCCAGACATTGTCGGGCCGGGTACGCGAGTTGATCAAGAAGGTTGAGGGGCATAGTCCGCGGGACGCGGGCGAGCCCAGGGGCAAGCCCAAGGGCGACCCCAAGGGTGAGCCCGAAGAGACACCGACCTAGCAGCCTGTAGGACTTGGAAGCCTGCAGCGACCCATCGGGGAGACGGCCATAGAAATGACGCCGACCGCAGGTCCTAGCGCGTACTCACGACGGGCTTCTCCAGCCCCGGGAACGGGTGATGCGCGCCAACCTTGCGCAGCTCTCTGGCGAAGGGAATGTCGACCAGGCGGTAGAACTGAATCTTCTCGGTCTCATAGTCTGCCTCGCGCAGCGCGATGCGCTCGTACTCCGAGCCCTCCACGGCATCCCTGCCGATGAATCGGCCATCCCTGATCTTCTGAAAGACACCGCGGTCTGACGCATCGTATTCGAGGTCGCCGCCATAGAGCCAGTCGTAGTAGGCGTGACGCTCGTCTCGGACCCGCAGGTGATCCGGCTTGTTGTCCTTGAGTGCGTAGGCGATGAAGTAGCGCACGCCCATCACCTCGGGCTCGAAGTCGCCGTCGACGTCGAAGACGTCGTAGAGGTACGACGTGTTGAGGAACATATCCACCTGGTAGAGCTGCTCGGTGTCCGCTGGCAGGATCTGGCGCAGCTCGGAGATGTGTCCGGCGTTGAGATGGGTGCAGCCATGTGACATGGGCCCGCGTGAGAGCAGCCACAGGTACTGGTACGGCTCTCCATCCCGGCTGCCGCGGCTGACGGAGCGCCAGGCCGGCGGCAGAAAGGCGGTTTCTGCCGGCTTCATCTGCCAGAAGAGGGTGTGCACGGCATTGTGCAGGCGCGTGCCGACGTGCATGTACGGGATCCACGGGAAGTAGCTGTAGTAGTCGTCCGTCGGCACATGATCGACGGTCTGCGTCCGCTGGTGCGTCGTCAGCGCCCTGCGGCCCGGCGTCGGGTACTCGGGAATCTGGCGCCCGCGGTACGTCGTGTACTCGTTGAACGTGCCAACCGGATAGATCGCGGTGAACTCGTCGAACTTTATGGCGCCGTCGCGCACCGGATAGATGCCGCGCGTGGCTCGCGTGAACACCTGCAAGAATGCCGGGCGCAGCTCGTCGAGCGACCGTTGGTCAACACCACCTTGCGGGCAACGCTTCACGAGAGCAGCGAGCTGCGCCGCGACGTCGAGTTGCAGGTTGGCGACGAACAAACGCGTCGGCAGCATCAGGTTCACCAGCTCCAGCTGGCGCTCCGTGTCCATGTGTTCATGGTCCGCCTGGCGCACGTGTGCCACCCACCGCCGCAGCATCTCGTCCACCGGCACGCGGATGCGGAAGACACGCCCCGGATTGAGCTGCTCCATCAACTGCAGATTGCGCTCCCGCAGTACGTCGTCGGAGAGTGTCGCCTGCTCGGACACGAGTCGCTCGACGTGCGCACCCTTCAATGTGCGCTCGAACTCTTCGAAGCCCATGTTCTGCGTCAGCACCAGGCGGCCGTCGTCGATCAGCGCACGGTACGTCAGATACCGGCCCAGCAGGTCTTGCGCGTACTCGCGGAGCACTTCATCCGCCAGCACCACAGTGACGCGCAGCTGGTTCCCACGCCCGAGGTGGAGGTGCACACGCTGCGGATCGTTGGCGCGCGGCGCAAAGCCCGTGTAGAAGGCGGGCTCGTAGCGGTCGTAGTACATCCCAAAGCGCGGCGGCTCCTCGAGCACCACTGCACCCGGTTCCGCGACGGCGGTGCGTGCCGGGACGATGACCGAAGCAAGGCAACACATCATCATCAGCGTGACGAGTGTATGCATCATCCGTCTCCTCCTCGATCGTCACTTCAGCAGGAGCTTGCTGCGATCCGTCACGTGCCCGGCACCGACCTTCCGCAGCTCACGGTTCAGCTCGTACCCCGGCGTGCTGTCGAACGCCACGGGCTTGATGCGATAGAACTGCATCGGCTCCGGCGCGTACTTCGCCTCGTACAGCGGCACGTTCGCGAGTGTCTCGACCTCTTCCGCCTTCTTGAGCGCGTAACGGCAAACGGGAACCTGCTTGAGACTCGCGTGGCCAACGTCTCCCATGGTGATGTTGTCGCCGTACAGCCAGCGGTAGAACGGTTCGCGGCGATTGGTGACGTACGAACGGATCGGGGTGTGATCGCGGTTCTTGTATGCGAGGTAGTACTGCACGCCCATGACCGCGGGGGAGCCGTTCCCCTGGATGTCGAAGACGTCGTAGCACTGCGGCTGGCTGCGGAACGTCGCGACACGCTCCAGAACATTCGACTCACTGGGGACGATCTGGCGCAGCTCGGTCATGTGCCCCGACGCCAGCCGCGTACAGCCGTGCGAGGTCGGCCCAGAGGTTCTGGTAGGCCTTCTTGCCGTCCCGCTCTCCCATCACCTTGCGCCACGCGCTCGGCAGGAAGGGTGTCTCGCCGAGGCCGCAGCGCACGCCGGCGTTGTGAAAGGCGTTGTAGACGATGCCACCGGCGTGTTCGTAGGGCAGCATCGTGATGAAGCCGTAGCCGGGGTTGGGCGACAGATAGTCCACCATGCCCGTGATGCCGCGTCCTTCGCTCCGGCGGATGAGTGGCCAGACGCCGGTGACACCGAACTCGGGCAGGCGCTCTCCCTTGTATGTCGTCGTCGCGTCGATCGTTCCGGCTGGATAGATCGCCGTGAACTCGACTGCTTCGACAAAGCCATCACGGACCCGATAGCGGCCGCCTGTGGCGCGCTCGAGGAATGCGACTGCCTGATCGCGAAACGCCGGTGAGTCGGGCTTCTCGGTGCGCGCCAGCTCGACGGCGCGGGAAAGCGATGACCCCAGCTCCGGACTCAGCTGGTACAGGTTCACGCGTCCCGGCAGGATGGTGTTTGCAGCGTCCAGTTGCTTCGCCGTCGTGCTCATGTCCGCGGCGGCGAGTTGCGCGTGCCAGCTGGCGAGCATCTTGTCCACCGGTAGCTTGATGCGGAAGACGCGCTCGGGATTGAGCGCGCTCATGAGCTCGAGACTCCTTTGCCGATACGCGTCAGGCCCGGCCGTACCCCGGCTCTTTGCCGCTTCCGCCACACCCGCTTGCTCGAGCTTCGCGACGAAACGCTCGTACTCGCGGTTGGTCGTCAACTCGATCACCTTGGCGTCGATCAGTTCCTGATACGTGTTCTGGCGCGTCAGCAGATCATCCAGATACGCATCGAGTTCCTGGTCGCCGAGCACGACGGTCACGCGCACTTGATTGCCGCGCGACAAGCGGATGTGCAGGCGTTGCGGGTCCTGCGTGCGGGGAGCGAAGCCCGTGTAGAAGGACGGCTCGTACCAGTGGAAGTAGACCCCCTCAGGCGGTTCGCTGCCGTCCCAGGTCGTGTCGGCGGCTTCCAGCGCGGCGAAGGCAGTGCAGCGGGCAACGGCAATGCTCAGTGCGAGCACAGCGGCAGCCAGTGCGCGACCGACTCTCATCGGATGATGTCCTCCAGTGACAGCATATCGTTCTCGTGCGCGCTTGCGTCTGGCCCCTCGAGCGGCGCCAGCGCCGGAATGTTCTTCAGCTCGTCGTTACCCAAGAACGGCCGGCACTGGAAGAGCCACAGCTTACCTTCTTTGAAGCCAAACTCAATGTCCCACGGCCGCGGCTTGCCCGCCGGGTCGTGCGCCGGCTCGAAGGTCGCGGAGATCTTCTGCCCCGCCGCGATGATCTGCTTCAGCTCGTCCGGCGCGAGGACAGTGTCCTTGCCAGTCGCGGGCACGATCGCACTGCCGCCACCCGGCAGCAGCTGGTTTCTCCATGGGGACTTGAAGAGCGACAACAGCACGATGTCCTTCGGCGACCATAAGAGAGTTTCGGCTGACGTTCCGTCCACCGCACCGCCGACCCCTTCTGAGGTTGCGACCGTCATCTTCGCGGTATCGCCAGTGTTGAAGTCGGCGGTCACCAGCACGCCGGACTTCTCGTTCGGCACCGACTCCAGGATGACCACCGATGACAGAACCCAGAGCGGGTCGTCGATGAGCGTCTGGCGCCAGGAGAACGAGCGGAACTCGAACGGCGACGCCCACACTTCCTTCAGGCCTTCGTAGATGTCGTCGAGCGACTTGCGATTGAACACGGTCAGGTTGAGCCCGGCACCGTTGAAGTTTTCGAGGTCTTCGACGTTCGTGTCGCTGCGCACGAAGCAGCCGACGCTCTGCGGCTTGTCGCCGTGCGACTTGTCGTCGCTCTTCAGGAGCCCCTCCTTGTCGAGCCCGTCGCGGATGGCTTGCTTGAGCTCCGGGGACAACGGCGCTTGTCGGATCGAGTAGCGAATGATGTCGAGGCGCGGCGTGATCCAGGCGGCGAGTTCCTTCTCGCTCTTCTTGGCTGGGATCAAGACGTCGAAGAACTCTTTGTACGTGCGTTCGGCAAAGTCGGGTAGCCGCTCGCCCGGCTGGGCTATGCCGAGGCCGCGCAGCTTCTCGGGCACCGCGACCTTGGCGTTCTGGTAATGGTCATAGTACGCGCCGAACGGCACCACGACTCCGCGTGCCACGTGGTCCGGGAAGAGATGCTTCAGCTCGCCGAGATATGCCGCCTTGGGGCCGCAGAAGTGACCCGAGTCTTTGCGGCGCACGTCGTTCAGGTCGATCGGCATGTTCTTGCTGAGGTCGATCTTGGCGCGCTCGATGTGCAGCCGCGGCCCGCCGCCGCCCAAACTCCCGTCGGCCCGGCGCGCCTGGTTGCGCGTGTATTCCTCGTAGACGCTGCGGTCCTGCGGGCTCATGGTGGAGGCTTCCTTGATGATGACGCGTCCCTTGGGCGTAACGATGAAGAAGACCTGCTGTCCGTCGTGTGGCGCGAGTTTCTGGTAGGCGCTGGGCCCGAGCACGACGTTGGGAATCCCGAGCGCCCGCGCCAGGAGCTGCACGTGCGACAGGACGTTGCCTTCGCCCTGCGTGAGAATGCCGGCGGCCGGATCGAGATCCGCCGGCGTCTCGGGAAGCGCGACGATGTCGTCGCGCGTGTAGGAGAGGTCCTTGGGCGCGACGCGCAGCCGGCCGAACGCGAGCCCGGGGTTCAGCGCACGGACATCAGTGTCGAACTCCGTGCCGAAGAGGTCGTGCCGCGTGCGCTGCGACCCGGCGGCGTAGTCATCGAGACGACGCGCCACCTGCGCGTACAGCAGCAGCGGCGAGCTGCGCAGAATGTCGTCTCTGATGGACGCCGTCTGCGGCAGCAAGTAGGTCCACGGCGCCCACACTTCGGCGAACGCCAGCACGGCGTTGGTTTGTGCCCATTCCACCGCACGCTCGGCGGCCTGCAGCTTTGCGGTAAACTCGTGGCGCGATTGCTGCGGAGCCGCCAGCAGATCATGCAACGCGTCGATCGAAGCCGTGCGCTCGCGCTCGCCGAGCAAACCCGCGCCGTAGGTGGCATCGGTGAGCGCGCTCAGCAGCTGCAGGTATTGTTTCACGGACAGACCGGTCCCGCTTTGTAGCAGCGTGTTGCCGCGCTGTTGGATCACACCCGCGGCTGTAATGTTGAGGTCGACGAGCCGCCGTGCGTCGGCAGCGGACGCCTTGCGCGCCGCCACCGTTTGCCGGTCCAGCACCATCAGCTGCGCCAAGGACGAAATGGCTTCGACGGGATCCGCGGTCGCGGCCGGCACGAGGGCCGCCACTTGGGAGCGCAGCGCCGCGTCCTGGACCTCGTCGACCTGCGTTTTGAGCGCACTCTCGTCGAGCGACGTCAGCTTCGTGATCTCGGCAATCAACTCGTCGACCTGATTCCGGGTGGCGCCCGGCGGCAGCCGCTCGCGAAACGCCGCCAACTGCGGCACCAAGCCGGGAGAGATCTGGTTGTGCACGGCATCGCGGAGCGGCTTGAACTTGGGATCCGCGTTCTGGATGCGCACGGACAGGGCGCGCACCTTTTCGATCTGCCCAAGATCGGCGCGCACCAGGTAGCGCTTCTGCAGCTCGTAGGCGAGGAGGAAGTCGCGATTGTCGTTGAAGTCGGGCGACGTCAGGTAGCGTTCGAAGAAGCTCGCCGACGCCGGCGTCTCATACTCGGTGCCGGAGAGGCCTCCAAAGGCCTTGAGCTGGCTCAGCTTGTGGTTGGGGTTGGTGTCGGTGAAATACTTCTCGAGGATGTAGCCGCGTACCAGGTCGTTGTGATCCGGGAAGCTGTCCCAGAGGTACAGATCGCGTGAGAAGATGTTGGCGATGTACATGCGCTCTTTCGCCAACGCCTCCGCCCACGGCGCGCGAAAGGCGGCGCAGAAGAGCGCATCCTTGCAGCCGATACCGAGTCGGCCGCTGGCGCCGCGCACGGGAATCTTCCTGCCGTCCGGACAAACGCAGATGTTCTCGGTGTATGGCCCCTTCAACTTCGACGTACACAGCGCAAAGTTGTCGCGCAGGATCCTCTGGTCCTTTGCTTCCAGGGGGAGCGGGCGAAACGCCACGGCCGGCGGGGCTGCACCGAGAACAGCGACCAGTGCGAATCCGATTACACCAAGCTTCTTCACCGTCTTCTCCTCGGTACGTCGCGAACGACCGTAGCTGAGTTTCACGCACCTGAGAACTGGCTCTGTATATTTCGGCGGACTCTCGCTATGTCCATGGTCAGAATGAAACGGGCGCGTCACGGAGGTTTGTCGCTGCTCCTCCTTGCACTGCTGATGAGCCGTGCAGCCGCCGACCCGTTGGCTCGCGACGCGCGCGACTACCTCGCCTCGATCCGCCCGTCGTCCGAGCTGCAGGCGTTTCTCGATCGTACCGTCGATGCCCTGGAGGCGAGCGATCCCAAACTGCGGCAGACGGACGTGCGCATTGCGCTGCTCGATATGAGTCATGGGGATTCCCCGCTCCTGGCGGAGCGCCACGGCACGATACCGATCTATCCTGCTAGCGTGGTGAAGTTCGTGTACCTGATGGCGGCGTACGCCTGGACCCGGGGTGGTCGCGGTAGGGATGGCTCTTGCGAGCCACCCCCCGCACAGATCCCAGCGAGCGCTACTAACGCACTGGGCTCCTGCCTCAGGTAGAAACGCACAAGCGTTGCTCCGGGTACGGGTGTGTGATGCG
>Ga0335084_10003706_pt1 | contig 14976 bp, 16 predicted proteins | sample Lox_Sample_44_FD_206721 | JGI IMG/M metagenome (GOLD analysis project Ga0335084, IMG submission 206721) | Soil microbial communities from Loxahatchee National Wildlife Refuge, Florida, United States - Lox_Sample_4.4 | ecosystem: Environmental > Terrestrial > Soil > Wetlands | place: USA...
GAGATCGCGAACCTTCGCTCCAGGACCTCGACCACGATCAGGGCGGTCACCAGCTGCAGCAGCGTGCGCCGTCGGTGCGTCGACAGGACCAGTGCGAGCGTCGCGAACACGACGAACAGCACGACGGCCAGCAGGAGCAGCCGGTTGAACAGGGACACCCCGTCCTGGATCGACGTGAGCGAGTCGCTCTGGAACAGCACGACGGAGCCGAACGTCGCCGGCAACGTGACGCCCAGCGAGTTCTCGAGCATCGAGATGGCTTGGCTCGGCACGGTGTCGGCCGTGATCGGAGGGATCGTGATCTGGTGACCGATGATGCTGCTGAGCGTGCCGGACAGCTGCTGCAACGCGTCGTTGACCAACGGCAGGTAGTTGAAGACCACCTGGTTCCCCTGGACCTGCAGCACCGTGCTCGACCCGTTCAACACGGCGATCAGCTGGCCGTGGAGCTGGCGGTTCGCCGCGACCCAGAATGATTGGAACTGCGGGCTCGCGATGATCTTCTGCACCTGATCCTGGACGAAGCCCTGCAGGGCGTTCGTGATCGGGCCGGCGATGAACTCGAGCTTCGGTGCTCGCTCGGTGAGCGCCGTTTGGATGCGGGTCTGCACGTCGATCGCCGTGAAGAGCGACGTCGTGAGCTGTCGCGCGAGGGCCTCCTGGATCGCGGGCTGCGCCGCGAGGGGCCCCACGACCGCGATGTAGCGATCCTCGTTGTAGACGGTGCGGCGCGCCCAGACGCCGGGGGTGCACGCGGAGAACGCGATGACGGCGAGGACGACGAAGACGACGGCGAAGATCCTGCGCAGGCGGGCCCGTTTCGCCGGCTTGGCCTCGAGCTTGTCGACCTCCTGCTTGAGCCGCTCGTTCTCCGCTTGGATCGCCGCGAGGTCCGCCGGGTCCGCCGGGGTCGCCTGGTCACTCACGCCATCACCTGATCTACATGGCGGACATGGAACGCCAACACGAGTTGCCCGATGCCGCGGAACAGCGCCATGAAGCCCACCCACAGCAGGATCAGCTCGGCGCGCGCCGGGTAGAACTGCTGGGCGGCCCAGAAGCCGAGGAACACGACGAGGATCCCGGTGGCGAGCCCCAAACCCCACATCGGGTTGACCTCGCGGGTCATCACGCTCTCGATGATCATCATCGTGCCCCAGAAGACGAACAGGAACCCGATCACGGATGCGAGCGCGAAGAACGTGTTGATCGGCCGGAAGAAGCCCCAGAGCGCCGCGAGCCCGAACGCGACCCCGAGCACGGCGTGCAGCCACTTCCACCCTTCGGCGCGCCCGATCATCGCGAACTCGTTCACGCAGGCCACCAGGAACAGCGCGCCGATCAAGATCCCTACCGTCGCGACCGAAGTCGTGGGATGCACGTTGTACCGCAGCACGACGATCGCGATCAGCATCCACGCCACCCCGGTGATCAGGAAGAACCACCACGGCATCAGCGTGGCCACCTCCCGCGCGCCGCTGTCCTGCTGGACCTCTTGACTCGCCATCGGACCCTCCTCGATTCGAGACGGCCCGGCGGCCGCTCACCCCGATACTGCCTCACGACGGCGCCCGACGCCAAAACCATCCAGACGCGGGCGGACGGATCGGGCAGCTAGGCGGTGCGTTCTTCGCGCTTCTGGCGCTTCGCGGCGGCCTGCTGGTCGCGCGGCACGAGCGTGGGATTGACCCCGGTCAGCACGACATCGCGGTCGACGAGGCACTTCGTGACGTCCTGGCGGGAGGGCAGCTCGTACATCACGTTGAGTAGCACCTCCTCCATGATCGCGCGCAAGCCGCGGGCGCCGGTGCCCCGCTGGATCGCCTGCTCGGAGATGGCCCGCATCGCGTCCGCGGTGAACTCCAGCTCGACCCCGTCGAACTCGAAGAACTTCTTGTACTGCTTCACGAGCGCGTTCTTCGGCGTCGTGAGGATGTCGACGAGCGCGTCCTCGTCGAGGTTGTTCACGTGCGTGAGCACCGGCAGGCGCCCGACGAACTCCGGGATCAGCCCGTACCTCAGCAGGTCCTCGGGCAGCACCTTCGAGAAGACCTCGCCGAGGTCCTTGTCCTCGCGGCTGACGATCTCGGCGCCGAACCCGACGCCCTTGCGACCGATCCGGCTCTCGATCACCTTGTCGAGCCCGGCGAACGCCCCGCCGCAGATGAACAGGATGTTGGTCGTGTCGATCTGGATGAACTCCTGGTGCGGGTGCTTGCGGCCGCCCTGCGGCGGCACGCTGGCCGTGGTCCCCTCCAGGATCTTCAGCAGGGCCTGCTGCACGCCCTCGCCGGAGACGTCACGCGTGATCGACGGGTTCTCGGACTTCCGGGCGATCTTGTCGATCTCGTCGATGTAGATGATCCCGGTCTCTGCCTTCTTCACGTCGTAGTCCGCGGCCTGGATCAGCTTCAGCAGGATGTTCTCGACGTCCTCCCCGACGTAGCCGGCCTCCGTGAGCGCGGTTGCGTCGGCGATCGCGAACGGCACGTTCAGCAGGCGCGCGAGGGTCTGCGCGAGGTAGGTCTTGCCGCAGCCGGTCGGACCGAGGATCAGGATGTTCGACTTCTGGAGCTCGACCTCCTGATCCTTCTGGCCGACCTGGATCCGCTTGTAGTGGTTGTAGACGGCGACCGACAGGACCTTCTTCGCCTGCTCTTGGCCGACGACGTATTCGGCGAGGAACGCGTAGATCTCCTCGGGCTTGGGCAGCTCGTCGAGCTTGAGCTCGGCGGTCTCGGAGAGCTCCTCCTCGATGATCTCGTTGCACAGGTCGATGCACTCGTCGCAGATGTACACGCCGGGCCCGGCGATCAACTTCTTGACCTGCTTCTGGCTCTTCCCGCAGAACGAGCACTTCAGCAGGTCCGAGTCTCCGAACTTCGCCATCGCCTCTTCCCTCTCCGAACGAACGACCGGGTCTTCATCGACCCGGTCGCACCGCGGATATTACGCCCCGTTCGGGCTCGCCGCTGACAATTCGGTCGCGATCCCTCGGCGGGAGATGATCTCGTCGATCACGCCGTAGGCCTTGGCCTCGTCGGCCGTGAGGATGTAGTCGCGGTCCGTGTCCTTCTCGACCTTCTCGATCTGCTGGCCGGTGTGCGTCGCGATGATGTTGTCGAGCAGCTTCCGCAGCCGGATGATCTCGCGCGCCTGGATCTCGATGTCGACGGCCTGCCCCTGCGCGCCACCGTGGGGCTGGTGCAACAGGATCCGGGCGTTCGGGAGCGCGAACCGCTTCCCGGGGGCACCGGACAATGCCAGCACGGCGGCCGCGCTGGCGGCCAGGCCCATCACGATCGTGCTGACGTCGGGCTTGATGTACTGCATCGTGTCGTAGATCGCGAGGAGCGACGACACGTCGCCGCCCGGTGAGTTGATGTACAGGTTGATGTCCTTGTCGGGATCCTCGGACTCGAGGTGCAGCAGCTGCGCCATGATCAGGTTCCCGACGGCGTCATCGATCGGCGTGCCGAGGAACACGATGCGGTCCTTCAGCAGGCGCGAGTAGATGTCGAACGAACGCTCGCCGCGGCTGGTCTGCTCGACCACGACCGGAACGAGGTAGTTCTGCGTGGGCTCCATCAGTCGGTGTCCTCTCCTTCGTCGGTTCCGGTGATGCCGTCGCTCTCGTCGGGCGACGGGCTCTCCTCGGTGATATCGGCATGGTCCACGATGATGTCGAGCGCCTTCGAACGGATGATATCTCCGGCCAGCGTCACGATCTGGCCGGATCGATCGAGCTGTTTGGCCAGTTCCTTCGGGTCGCGGTCGTACGCCTGCGCCAGCGTTCCGATCTGGGTGCCGATCTCCTCGGCCGTCACGTCCAGCTCCTCGGCGCGCGCAACGCTCTCCAGGACCAGGTCGGCCTTGATGGCGCGCAGCGCGTGCTGGCGGTTGTCCTCGGCGAGGCGGTCGCGATCCCATCCCTGGATCTCGAGCATCTGATCGAGCGTGAGGCCGTAGCGGCTCGCCTGATCCTCGGCGTGGCGCATCCGGTGCGAGGTCTCGTCCTCGATCAGCGAGTCCGGCAGCTCGACGTCGACGCGGTCGATCACTGCCTGGAGCGCGCGGTCCCGGATGACGCCGACGGACTCGCGCTCCTTCGCCTCGGCGATCTTCGCGCGGAGATCGTCGCGGAGCTCCTGCAACGAGTCGAACTCCGACGCGGTCTTCGCGAACGCGTCGTCCTCGTCGGGCAGCTCGAGCTCCTTCACCTCTTTGACCATCACGAGGAACCCGGCGGGACCCGCCAGCTCCTCGCCGAACCGCTCGGGCTCGAGCGTGTCCTCGAACCGGACGATGTCGCCGGGTTTGGTGCCGGCGAGCTTCGCGTCCATCACGGGGCCGAACTCGGCCGACCCGACCGAGTAGAGGTAGTCCTCACGCGTCAGCTGATCGAGCTGCTGCCCGTTCCGCGTGACCGTGACGTTCGCCGTGACGAAATCGCCTTCCTTGACCGGTCGCCCGACCGGCTCCAGCTCCGCGAACTGCCGGCGGAGGCGCTCCACATACTGGTCGACCTCCTCGTCGGTCGCGTCGGTGGCCGGCTTCTCGACCGTGACGCCCTTGTAGTCGTCCTCGGTCAGCTCGAGGCGCGGCCGCACCTCGACGGTGGCCGTGAAGATGAACGGCTTGCCGAGCTCGAGCTGTTCGACGTCGACCTCGGGATCGCCGATCGGCGCGAGGTCCTCGTCCGTGACCGCGGTCCGGAAGTACGACGGGACCGCGACGTGGACGAACTCGTCCAGCACGACGTCCTGGCCCACCTGCGCGTCGATGATCGTCTTCGGGGCCTTGCCGGGGCGGAACCCGGGGATCTTGACCTCACGAGCGATGGCCCGGTAGGTCTTGTCCAGATCCTTCGCGAATTCCTCCGGCGGAACCTCGATCGTGAGCTTGACGGTGTGTTTGTCGGTCGATTCGACGGTCGTTTCCATCGGTGCACCAAGGCTACCGGAGATCCCAGGTCACGACCGTTGCGAGGCCCAGGTAGGCTGCGCCCGTGTACGAGCAGGAGGTCGCGTTCGCGAACGAACTGGCAGACCTCGCGGCCGAGACGGCGCAGGGGTTCTTCCGCAACGAGCTGCTCGAGATCCGTCGCAAGGCCGACACGAGCTTCGTCACCCAGGCGGACACCTCGGTGGAGCGGATGGCGCGCGAGGCGATCGCGGCGGCGTTCCCGGCCGACGCGATCCTGGGTGAAGAAGAGGGCGGCTCCCACGATCCGGTCGGCCGCCTGTGGATCATCGACCCGATCGATTCCACGGCGAACTTCGCCCGGGGGATCCAGGCCTGGGCCACGCTGATCGCGCTCCAGGTCGACGGGATCGGCGTCCTCGGCGTGGTGAGCGCGCCGGCGATGGGCGAACGCTACGTCGCGGTCCGGCACGAGGGCGCCACGCTGAACGGCGAGCCGATCCACGTGAGCGGCGTACAGGAGGTGGCCGACGCGCACGTCCTGCTCCAGGAGATGGATACGCTGTTCGCCGGGCCATACGCGCAGGCGACGCTCACGCTGGTCCAGGAATGCTGGCGCCCAAGGGGTTTCGGCGACTGGTGGGCGCACATGCTGGTGGCGCGCGGCTCGGCCGACGTGATGCTGGAGCCGAACCTGGCGGCGTGGGACCTCGCGGCGCCCCAGGTCGTGATCGAGGAGGCCGGCGGACGCTGCTCGACGTTCGAGGGCGGCCCGGTCGGCCACGAGAACAGCATGCTCGTGACGAACGGGCTGCTCCACGACGAGATCCTGCGCCGGCTGGCGACGCGCTAGAGGGTCAGCAGCTCCCCGGCCTCGCCGGCGTTCCCGAGGACCGCGTTCGCGGCGGCGACGTCCTGGACGCCGACCCCCGTCAGATCGCAGACCGTGAGCTGCGCAGCGGACGTTCGGCCGGCCGCGATGCCGTCGCAGATCGCGCCGAGCTCGATCGCCCGATCCGCCAGCTCCGGCACATGCTGGAGCTCGCCGAGCCGCAAGGCCTGATCGCGCGCGTCGACGACGAGGAGATCGGCGCGCCGCAGCAGTTCCGGATCCAGCTCCTGCTTGCCGGGCCCGTCGGATCCAGCCGCCGTGAGGTGTGCACCCGGTCCGACCCAGTCGGCACGGACCAGCGGCTCGCGCGCGGCCGTGCACGTGAGGATGACGTCGGCGCCGTCGACGGCCTCCTCGACCGAGGCGGCCACCACGCCGTCGAGGTCCGCGGCCGCGACCGCTGCGTGTCCCGCGTTGCGCCCCCACACGCGGATCTCGCCGAGGCCGGGGCGCACGACGCGCAGCGCCTCGACCTGCTTGCGGGCCTGGATCCCGGTGCCGATCACCGCGACGGCGCCGACCCGTTCGGGCGCGAGCACCTTCGCGGCGACGCCGCCCGCCGCCCCCGTCCGTTGATCCGTCACGAAGCCGTGATCGAGCAGGAACGCGAGCGGCGCACCCGTCGCCGCGTCGAAGGCGATCACCACGCCGTCGAGGGCGGGCGGATCCCCCGGGAAGCCGCTCGAGGCCTTGAGCGCGTACGCCGGCGCGCCGTGGAGGTGCCCGGCCTTGATGTGGATCTCCCCGCCCGCCTCCGGCACGTCCAGGTGGATCACGCCCGGCATCTCGGCGTCGCCCCGCGTGTACGCCACGAACGCCCGCTCGACCGCATCGATGCAGACGTCCATCGGCAACGCCGCCCGGACATCGGACTCCCGCAACACGCGAACGGTTCGGCTCATCGCCGGAGCCTCCCTCGACGTCGACGCGCAGGTCAACCTCGGTTGAGGGTGCACGGCCACCGCGATAGCGTCGGGCCATGCCGCCGATCGAGCCGTTCGCGATGGAGCGCTACCAATCGCTGTACTGGCACCTCGTCGAGTACGACCTGAGCGAGTCCGGTGTCCAGCCGATGACCATCCGGGATCTGCTCGGCCCGCTCGCCGACGCCGAGACGTTCCTCGCATCGGCGCTCGGCTATCCGCTCTCCGAGGGCTCGTACGAGACGCGCATGAACATCGCGCACTGGTACCCGGACGCCACGGCCGAGAACGTCACGGTCGTGAACGGCGGCTCCGAGGCGAACTTCCTGGCGCTCTGGTCGCTGCTGGACCGTGGCGACCGGCTCGCGTTCATGCTGCCGAACTACGTGCAGGGCCTCGGCCTCGGGCGTTCCTTCGGCGACCGCGTCGACACCTTCAAGCTGAAGCTGCGCGACGGACGATGGGCGCTCGACCTGGAGGGGTTGGAGCGCGCCGTCGGGCGGAAGACGAAGGTCGTGATGGTCTGCAACCCGAACAACCCGACCGGCGCGGTCCTCACCGAGGGCGAGATGGAGGCGGTCGTCGCGGTCGCCGAGCGCGCCGGCGCGTGGATCGTCGCGGATGAGATCTACCGCGGCGCGGAGGTCGACACCGACGTGACCTCGCCGACGTTCTGGGGCCGCTCCGACCGGGTGATCGTCACGAGCGGCCTGTCGAAGGCGTTCGCGATGCCCGGGCTCCGCATCGGCTGGGCGGTCGCACCGCCCGAGGTGATCGAGCGGATCTGGGAGCGGCACGACTACACGACGCTGACGCCGAACGTGCTGTCGGACCGGCTCGCCGGCTTCGCCGTGCATCCGGACGTGCGCGAGCGGATCTTCGAGCGCACCCGCACCATCGTGCGGGCGAACCTGCCGCACCTCGAAGGGTGGATCGCGCGCCATCCGTACCTCGAGTACGTGCGCCCGGTCGCCGGTGCGATCGCGTACGCGCGCTACCACTTGCCGATCTCCTCGACGGCGCTCGCCGAGCGGATCCGGCAAGAGCAGAGCGTGCTCCTCGTCCCGGGCGACATGTTCGGGCTGAAGAAGGGCCTGCGGTTCGGCTTCGGCTACGACGTCGAGCACATGCTCAAGGGCCTGGCGCTCGTCGACGACACGCTGACGGCGATCGCCGGCGAGCGATGAGCCTCCCCGAGCCGGCCGCCCGCCGTCGCAGCCCTCGATCCGAAGCCAAGCGCGAGTTGATCGTCGCGTGCGCGCTGCGTCAGTTCGCCGACCAGGGCTACTCGGGCGCGCGCATCGAGGACATGGCTGCCGAGCTCGGCATCGCGAAGGGCTCGATCTTCCAACACTTCGGCTCGAAGGCCGGTCTGTTCCTCGAGGTGTACAAGCGCGCCGCGTCGTCGCTGCCGGCGTGGCTCGAGGCGCCTGAGGAGGTGCGACGCGAGGGGTTCTTCGCGATCGTCCGCTACTGGCTGGACCGCACCGAGCACTACGTGAAGGACGACTGGGTCCCCTACCGCGTCGTGCTGATCGGGAACTATGGCACCGACCTCGAGCTGAAGCGCGACATCAACCGATGGCTCGTCAGCGAGGATCCCTACGGCACGCTGGAGTTCGTCGAGTGGGGCCAGCAGCGCGGCGAGGTCCGCACGGATCTCGACCTGGAGATGATCGTGTCGATCCTGGATTGGCTCTCCGGCTCGCTCCAGGACGCGCTCGTGTCCGAGGAGCTCGACCCCGGCCTGTTCCATCGGCGGCAGCCGCAGCCGGAGCGCCAGCGCGTGCGCATCGATCACTTCGCCGTGCTGTTGGAGAGCGCGATCGGGGGCGCTGGCTCCAGCGCTCAGCCGGTCGGCTGACGCCGCAGCGCGGCCACCGCGTCCTGTTCATCGACGACGCGACGCCGGTAGTTCCGAAGCGCGAAGCGGTCGCACGCGGTCTCCGCCGCGGACCTGCGGCCGAGGCGCTCACGCAGGTACCAGTGCATCCACTCGTGGAGGTAGAGGAACCGCAGAACCTGTCGCTCCGTCGTGAACGTCACGCCTTCGGTGAGCCAGATGAACGACAGGCCCTTGCCGGGACGGCGCTTCGCGCCGAACGGCACGACCTCGCCGAACGGCAGGAACGGCTCGGGCACCTGGAGCGTGATCGCGTGCTCCCCGAAATCGGTCCACGCCGAGAGGTGCGGTCGCTGGCGGTAGCGGAGCGGCTTCACATGGATCGCGTAGCCGGGCGCCGGCGGCAGGCCGTCGAGGTGCCGACGAACGGTCGCCGGGGACAGCTCCGGGCAGGCGGACGTGATCCTCACGCGCGCCAGGGTACGAGCGGGCGCCGCTAGCATCGGCGGACCATGTCGGAGGAGCCCTCGGAACCGCGCAGCTACCGGCACGGCGTCCGAGCCGTGCTGCCGCTCGCGGTCGCGGTCTTCGGCTTCGGCCTGTCCTACGGGGTCCTCGCGCCGGCCGCCGGGATGGGCAACGCGGCGCCGATCGTGATGTCCATCACGACGTTCGCCGGCTCCGCGCAGTTCGCGGCGGCGTCCGTCCTCGGCGCGGGAGGCTCGGCGGCCACCGCGATCCTCGCCGCCGTGATGCTGAATTCGCGGTACCTCCCGATCGGGGTTTCGGTGGCCCCGTGGCTGGAGGGCAACGCATGGTCGCGCCTGCTGCACGCGCACGTGACGGTCGACGAGTCGTGGGCGGTGGCGGCCGAGGGGCACGGCCGGTGGAACCCGAGGGTGCTGCTAGCGGCGGGCACCGGGATCTGGGTCGCGTGGGTGCTCGGGACGATCGGCGGGGTGCTCTTCGGCAACGCGATCGGCGATCCGAACCGCCTCGGCCTCGACGCGGCGTTCCCGGCGTTGTTCCTCGCCCTGCTCGCGCCGCAGATCCGCGGCAACCGCACGGCGATGCTCGCGGCGGTGCTCGGCGCGGGGATCGCGCTCGCCCTCACGCCGTTCACGCCGGCGGGCGTGCCGATCGTCGTCGCGGGCGCCGCCTGCCTGTTGGGTGTGCGACCGGCGCGGGAGGCGGCGTGACCACGATCTGGGTCGTCGTGATCGTGACCGGCGTCGCGACGCTGGCCCTCAAGGCCGCGGGGCCACTGCTCCTGGGCGGCAAGCCACTGCCTGCGCGCATCACCTCCCTCGTCTCGCTGCTCGCGCCGGCGCTGCTGGCCGCGCTCGTCGCGATCGGGACCTTCGCTCAAGGACAGCACCTCGTCATCGACGCCCGCGTGCTGGGGGTCGGCGCGGCGGCGGTGGCCATCCGGCTCCGCGCGCCGGTGCTGCTGGTGGTCGTGCTCGCCGCGGCGGTCACGGCCGGCGCCCGCGCGTTGAGCGGTTGATAGCCTCCGCCTCGTGACGCGCTACCGCGACCTCGGCCTCACGGTGGGTCAGCTTCCGGTCGGCCGGGGCAACGCGATCACCGACGTCGAAGGCGTGTCGGTCGGGACCACGACGCTGATCCGGGGCGAGGGCGCACTCGTGGTGGGTGAGGGACCGGTCCGCACGGGCGTGACCGTGATCGTGCCCGCGGATGACATCGCGCGCCGTCCGGTGTTCGCAGCCTGTCACCGGCTGAACGGCAACGGCGAGATGACCGGGCTCGAGTGGGTGCGCGAGTCCGGCCAGCTCACGACGCCGGTGGCGATCACGAACACCCACAGCGTCGGCGTCGTGCACGACGCGCTGATCGCCGAGGAGGTCGCGCGTCGCGACGACGCGTCGTCCTTCTGGTCGCTCCCGGTGGTCGCGGAAACGTACGACGGCGCGCTGAACGACATCAACGGCATGCACGTGACCGCTTCGCACCTCCGCGAAGCGCTCGCGTCCGCGACCGGCGGGCCGGTGCCGGAGGGCAACGTCGGCGGCGGGACCGGCATGATCTGCCATGAGTTCAAGGGCGGCACCGGGACGGCGTCGCGCGCGATCGACGGGTGGATCGTGGCCGCGCTCGTCCAAGCGAATCACGGCGCCCGCGAGCGGCTCATCGTGGACGGCGTGCCGGTCGGCCGCGAGCTCGGGCGCGACGCGATCGCCTCCGCGTGGGACGAGGAGGATGCGATCGGCCGGGGCGGCGCCGGTTCGATCATCGTCGTGCTCGCCACGGATGCCCCGCTGCTCCCGCACCAATTGCAGCGACTCGCGCAGCGTGCGGTGATCGGGATCGGACGGGTCGGCGGCGGCGGCGAGAACTCCAGCGGCGACCTGATCCTCGCGTTCTCCAGCGCGAACGGCGAGCACCTCCGCAGCTCCAAGCTCGAGATGCCCGCCGATCCGGTGGGCGTCACGATGCTCCCCGACGGAGCGATCACGCCGCTGTTCTGGGGCGCGATCGAGGCGACCGAGGAGGCGATCCTCAATGCGCTCGTCGCCGCGGAGACGATGACCGGCCGCGACGGCATCACGGCGCGGGCGCTGCCGCACGAGGCGCTCGTCGCGATCATGACGCGGTACGGGCGCGGCCCCGCCGCGTAGCCCGCCGAACCCGCGGAACCATTGCCTGGCACCGCCGCCTACTTCCCGGGATACTTCGTCGATGCCTGCCCAAGGACGCCGCCTCGAGACCGTGCTGTTCCTCGACATGGTCGGCTCCACGGCGGTCGCGGCACGGCTGGGCGACGCGCGGTGGCGCGGCGTGCTGACCGCCTTCAACCGAGCCGTCCGGATGGAGCTGAAGCGGTTCGACGGCCATGAGGAGGACACCGCCGGCGACGGGTTCTTCGCGACGTTCACGCAGCCGACGGCGGCGGTCCGATGCGGGTGCGCGATCGTCGAGAGGGTCCGGGAACTGGGCCTCGAGGTTCGGGTGGGGATCCACACGGGCGAGACCGAGCTGATCGACCGCAAGCGCGGCGGCCTCGGCGTGGTGATCGGCGCGCGGGTGATGTCGCTCGGCGGCGCCGGCGAGGTCCTGGTCACCTCGACCACGAAGGACCTCGTCGCCGGCTCCGGGCTGGAGTTCGAGTCGCTCTCGGCGCACGAGCTGAAGGGCGTCCCCGGCACCTGGCAGGTCTTCGGCGTCACCAGCGTCGACGGCGAGCCGCTGGGGTCCCCGCTGTCGGCCGAGGAGGCGGTCCACCGGTCGGAGCGGGTGGAGTCGCCGTCGTTCGTGCAGCGGCGCGCGAAGCCACTGACGGTCGCCATCGTCGGGTTCCTGGTGCTGGTCGCCGCGATCGCGATCGTCCGCGAGGCGACCGCGCCGAGCCCGGTCACGGTCTTCGCCGTGGATCCGAGCACGAACGTCGTCGGGCCCGTGCTGCGCGACGGCGTGCAGAGCCTGCACCGTCCCAACTCGATCTACTTCGACGGCTCGAGCCTGTGGCAGGCGACCGCGCCGACGAACGGCGCCGACGGCGGCAAGCTGCTGCGGCGCGATCCGAAGGACGGCGCGATCCGCTCGACGCAGATCGTGCCGACCGGCGACGGCATGGGGTTCGGGTTCGGCTACGCGTGGACGGGGATCGGCGGCGAGACCAGCTCGCAGCTGCTGAAGATCGACCCGGCGTCCGGCCGCACGCTCGCCACGATCGACCTGCCAGGTACGTTGGCCGACGCGGAGGGCGGGCCGACGTCGATCTGGTACCTCTCGGAACAGGGCGACCTGCTCGAGATCAACCCCGGCACCGGGAAGATCCTCAACCGGTACACGGTGCCCGCCGGCGAGCCCACGAGGGTCGTCCCACTGATCGGTTCTCTCTGGGTCTGCGACTGCCCGAACGGCAAGATCGTTCAGGTGAACCCGAAAGACGGGAGCGTCGAGAAGACCGTGGCGCTCCAGCAGCACGGCTACCTGATCGGCGCCGACAGCAAGGACGGGAACACGCTGTGGCTCGTCGACCCGGACGCCGGCACGATCACGCCGCTCGACCCCAAGACCGGTGAGCCCGGCAGGCCGCTCGGCTTCGGTGGCTCACGCGTCTACGCGGCGGAGATCGGGTTCGGCTCGATCTGGGTCGCCGCCGGCAGCCACCTGTACCGCTTCGATCTGCCCGATGGCGCGAAACACGAGATCGCCGTTCCCGACGGCGCCTCCGCGGGCGGACTCGCCATGGACGAGACCGACAACGTCGTCTGGGTCGAGAACTGCGGCTGCCCGGACAACTGAGCCGTCCTTGTCGAACATCCTGCGGGGGCGCATCATCAAGGTGTGCGATCGATCGACCGGTCTCCTGAGCGTCGTTGGTGGACCCGGTGGTCGCTGCAGGTCTCCGAGTTGGTCCCCTCCCCGCTCCGCGGCGCATGGAGGACCATCCTGTTCCTCGCGAACGCACTGTTGTTCCTCGCGATCGCCACTCCGCTCACCCTTCCTCGCGTCGTGATGGGCGTGGCCGCCGTGATCGCGATCAACGTGCTCTGGTTCGGCTTCGTCGCGCGCCTGCACCACCCGCGCACGCGGTCGTAACGTGCATCTCGTCGGGGCGGTGGGATTCGAACCCACGACCTCGTGCTCCCAAAGCACGTGCGCTAACCAGGCTGCGCTACGCCCCGTCTTTCACTCATCCTTCACAGCCTACCCCGCACGTTTGCACCACATGCCGGAGTAGGCTTCAGGTGTGTTCGCGTCCCCCCGCGTCACGCCCGGGTACTACATAGCCCTCGCGCTGCTCGTCTTCGGGCTGGTGACCGGCGCCGGGCTGTTCGTGTTGCTCACGGCGAACCCCGGGACCGCGCACGCGGACATCGTCGTGCAGCCGCCGGTCCCCGATCAGTGTCCGCAGGGCTACCACGCCACGGTCTGCTACCGGGTCGACATGATGAACCACGGCCATGCCGGCGGTTCGGAGACGTGCATGCTGACGCCCGCACCGGGGACGAAGGCAACCTTCCCCGACCAGGCAACGACCACGCAGGTGACGCTCGGCATCGGCGAGCAGAGCTCGTTGTGGGTGACTGTGCTGCCGGACACGTCGTCCGGGACGGCGGGCGAGCCGTCGGTGGACTCGCCGACCCTCGCCTGCGCGCCGGGGTGACTCAGAGCTCGAACGCGCCGTCGCCGACGATCCGCACGTCGCCGCCGACGCGGACGTGCCATCGATCGGCCCCCGAAAACGTTTCGACGCGGAGGAACGAGGGCCTGCCGACCTGCTCGCCCTGCGAGATCTCGCAGCGGCCCGGCATGCCGGCCAGTCGGTGTTCCGAGAGGTAGGCCCCGAGCGGCCCGGCCGCCGATCCGGTCGCCGGGTCCTCGCCGATCTCCGCCGAGCGGTCGAACATCCGGGCCACGACGTCGCCGTCGCCGCGGATCGTGAAGAGGTAGAGCGACTCCGCGTCGGCCTCCGCGCATATGCGTGCGACCGCCGCGTCGTGTCGCGACGCGCGGCGGAGCGCCTCCTCGCCGGCGACGGGCACCATCACGTGCCAGATCCCGGTGGATACCGCGATGATCGGGCCGTCGCCCAGATCTTCCGGCTCGAGCCCCGCGGCGCGCGCGACCGCATCCCGATCTTGCACAGGCTTGCGCGCCTCCGTCGGGAGCTGGTCCATCGTCGCGGCGCCGGCCTTCAGGTCGACCTCGACCGGGATCTCGCCGGCCGTGCAGGTCTGGATCGCCTCGGTCGGGATCATGCCGATCGCGGCCAGCGTGAACGCGGTGCCCAGCGTCGGATGGCCCGCGAACGGCAACTCCGAGACCGGCGTGAAGATCCGGACGTCGTACCCGTCGTCACGCACCGCCGTCACGTACGTCGTCTCGGAGAACCCGATCTCGCGCGCCAGCATCTGCATCTGCTCGGCGGTGAGATCCGCCGGCGACCGCGGCACCACGCAGAGCTGGTTGCCGGCGAACGGCCGCGGGGTGAAGACGTCGACGAGCGAGAAGACGACGCGCACGGCGGGAGTCTACGGGCGCGGGCTATGCTGGGTGGCGCGCACGCGGGCGTAGCTCAATGGCAGAGCTCCAGCCTTCCAAGCTGGCTATGAGGGTTCGATTCCCTTCGCCCGCTCCACCCGATGCAGATAAGCAAGGGGCCCGGGCTGCTGCATGGGCGACCCGAGCCCCTTGCGATCCACCCAGGGTCCTCGCAGAGAGAGGGGGTGGATCTATCCAGTTCGGCTGGGTTCGCTCGGTTCCAGTCAGCCGTACGTCAATCCTCACGCTCACGGGTAACGGGTCGGTGGCCGTCGAGAGGCCGGGCGCTGAAGAACCACAGGTCGACGATGCCTCCGCATCGATGGGTACCCTGACCCGCGGCGCCGGTAGCTCAGCCCGGATAGAGCGGGGGACTTCTAATC
>Ga0335084_10003707_pt1 | contig 14976 bp, 17 predicted proteins | sample Lox_Sample_44_FD_206721 | JGI IMG/M metagenome (GOLD analysis project Ga0335084, IMG submission 206721) | Soil microbial communities from Loxahatchee National Wildlife Refuge, Florida, United States - Lox_Sample_4.4 | ecosystem: Environmental > Terrestrial > Soil > Wetlands | place: USA...
CGGCGAGGTTCGCGAGTCTGAGCTCGTTGCGATACACCTCGCCGTCCGTGATGTGGTCTTCCGGGTTCTGAAAGATCGTTGCCATACCGACTTGCATTGCGTCACCTCGTCGAGCGGTTGCTGTGTGTTAGCGGCATCTCGGTCACGAATTCATTCGAAGAGCGTGTGCGGAATGTCGGACGGCGCGAGCGACCATTTCGGCGGCCGCTTCTCGATGAACGATTGCACGCCCTCGCGCGCGTCGGCCTGGTTGCCGAGCCACGCGAACGCCGGGTTCTCGCGCTGCATCATCTCGCCGACGGTCGCCCCCATGCCGCTCCACAGGAGGCGCTTCGCGATCGCGACCGACGCCGGCGCCGCGTTCGTTGCGATGTCGCGCGCCATGTCGAGGGCCGCGGGCAACACTTCCTTCTGCGGCAACGCGCGGCTCGCGAGACCCATCGCAGCCGCTTCCGCCCCGCTGACGGTGCGGCCCGACAACAGCAGATCCGCCGCGCGCGACAAGCCGACCACTTGCGCGAGCACCGTGTGCGAACCGAGCTCCGGCAACACGCCGCGGCGCACGAACGGAAACGCGATCTTCGCGGTCTCGGCGACGAAGCGTACGTCGGCGAGCATCGGATAGGTGATGCCGACGCCGATCGCGTGACCGTTCAGCGCCGCGATCACCGGTTTGGAGATTTGGTGCGGATAGATCGCAGGCTTCGTCGGCCGGCGCGCTTCGTCGGGCCGATCGCGACCGCTGAACGTCGAACCGCCGCGGCCGAGATCGGCGCCCGCGCAGAACGCGCGATCGCCGGCCCCGGTCAGCACGACCGCGCGAATCGCGTCGTCGTCGTTGCAGCGATGCATCGCGTCGTTGAGTTCGTTCGACATGATCGCCGTCCACGTGTTCATCGCCTCGGGACGGTTCAACGTGATCTGCGCGACACCGTCGCGCACGTCGAAGAGGATTTGTTGGTACGTCGTCATCGTGGCCTCGTTCAGCGTTCGTCGAGCAACGGCTGCATCTTCGCGCGGCGCGCTTGTCCGGCCGCCATGTGCCGGGCCATCTCGTCCATCGCCTGCGGGTTCGGTTCCCAACTGCCGCGCGCGTCGCGCAGACCGCCGTCCATCAGCACGTACGCGCCGCTCATGAACGCGCCGTCGGGGCCCGCCATGAAGCTGACGAGGCCGCCGATGTCGGACGGCTTGCCGACGCGGCCGACCGGCGTGCGCGCTTCGAGACTGGTGCGAATCGCGCCGCCCGGATCGCCGGCGAGGCCTTGCGCGAGCGGCGTTTCGATCACGCCCGGTCCGATCGCGTTGACGGTGATGCCGTGCGGGCCGAGGTCCTGCGCCCAGCCGCGCACCATGATGCGCACGCCGGCCTTCGTCGCTGAGTAGCCGAACATCGGACCACTGGTGTTCTCTGCAGCGAGCGACGAAATGCACACGATGCGCCCGCCGTTGCCGAGCTTCACCATCTGCTGCGCGGTCGCCTGCACTGTCAGGAACACGCCGGTCAGATTGATGTCGATCTGGTCCTGCCAGTCCTTCAGGTCCATCTCGAGCACGCTGCCGCCGCGGCCGATGCCGGCATTCGCGACCGCAACGTCGAGTCGACCGAGCTTCTCGACGCACTGCTGCGCGGCGTTCTGCATGTGCGCCTTCACGGCGACGTTGGCTTTCGCAACGACCGCGCGGCGGCCGAGCTGCGTCACGAGATTGGCAGTCATGTCGGCGCCGGCCGTGTCGACGTCGGCGATGAAGATGTCCGCACCGTCGCGCGCCAAACGCTCCGCGATGCCGCGTCCTATGCCGGAACCGGCCCCCGTGATGAAGGCGACCTTCCCCGTCAGAGCCCCTCTGAGATCCGTCATGCGTGTTTCCCCCGCGGAAAGAGTATGACCATGCCGGTTTCCGGCGTCACTCGATAGTGGCTGAGCGTCTTGTCGGTGTGGCTCATGCGCCACGACAACAGCCGCCGCGAATAGTCGGCCAAGCGTCGCTGCTGTCGATCGTCTTCGGCGAGGTCGACGAGTTCGGCGGGATCGTTCGCCATATCGAACAACAGCGGCGGCAGCCCCGCGAAGTGCACGTACTTCGTGTCCGCGCTGCGCACGACGTTCAGCACGCTCGTCTCGAGCGCCGTGCCGAGCACCGCGTCGTACTGCGAATCGCGAAAGTCGTATTCCCAATGCGCTTCGGTGCGCCAGTCGTGCGGGGCACCCTCGCCGCGCAGGAACGGCAGCAGGCTATGGCCGTCGCACTGCCTTGGTGAGTCGACGTCGATCCACTCGAGCATCGTCGGCATCACGTCGACGTGCTCCGTGAACGCGCCGACGCGCCCCTTTTGGGCGCCGTTGGGCATCCGCACGATCATCGGGATGTGATACGACTGGTCGAAGAAACCGGCTTTGCCGTATTGCCAATGGTCGCCCATCTGCTCGCCGTGATCGGACGTGAAGATCACCAGCGTATGGTCCCACTGGCCGAGCGCTTTGATGTGCCCGAACAGGCGACCCATGTTGTCGTCGACCTCGGCCATCAAGCCGTAGTAGCTCGCCTGCAGCAGTCGATGGCGGACGTCGTCGGTGTGCGACGCGTTGCGGCCGCTGTTCAGATGTTCGGCGAGCCACGGATGCAGGGCGGCTTCGAGATCGACGTCGGCGCGGCGCACGCAGCCCGGCAGCGACTTCGGCGAGTAACGCGTGTTGTACGGCTTTGCGGCGACCCACGGCGGATGCGGCGCGCGGATGGACAAATGCACCATCCAACCGGGCTCGTCGTTCGCGTGGTCGGCGATGTAGTCGATCGCCGACTGCGTCAGAAAATAGGTGTCCGTATGGTTCGGCGCGAACAGCGACGGCCGCGGCACCGTAGGGTCGTTGGCGGCATCGGCGCGCAAACCGTAGGTCGCGCCATGATTGTCCGGTAGGTCGTAGCCGAACCGCTTCAACCAGTCGCGCCACGGGCCGCAATGCGTCGCCATGTCGACCACCGGCGTGATGCCCGGCAGGATTCCTTCGTCGGTCTGCATGCGCGGATCGTCGGGGTTGACGTAACGCGGATCCGGCGCGGTGTGCGTGTAGCCGAACAGCGCCGGATCGTAGCCTGCCCGGCGCGCCTCGAGCGCCCAGTTGGTGAAACGACGGTCGAGCGGCGTGCCGTTCGTCGCCGAGCGATGGTTGTGCAGATACATACCGGTGTGCAGGCACGCGCGGCTCGGCCCGCACGGCACCGCGTTCGCGTAGTGACGTTCGAACAACACGCCGTCGGCCGCGAGCGCATCGAGATTCGGCGAACGCACCACGGGATGGCCGTTGGCGGACAAACAGTCGCCGCGCCATTGATCGGCCGTGATCAAGAGGACGTTGCGGCGACTCTCCATCGTGACTGCACTCCCGCTACTTCAGAACCCGCGCCAGATACGCCTTCAACCGCTGCCACGCATCGAGCGCCGGCGCGGCGTTCGCTTCGGGATCGCGATCGACGTACAGCCAGAAGCCGTGCTTCACGTCGTCGTAGACGTGCACGTCGTTCGCGATACCGGCCGCGCGCAACGCCGACACGAAGTGATCGACGTCGTCGCGCTTGATGTTCTCGTCGAGCCCCGCGAACGTGCCGTACAGTTCGTGATGCAGGTGCTTCAGTTTCTCGGGATCGTCGAGCAAGCGGCCGTAGAACATCGCCGTGCCTTCGTGATTGGCGCCGTCGAGACCGAAGCTCAAGGCCACCCCGCCGCCGTAGCACCAACCGATCGCCGCTACTTTGCCGTTCACGTCCTTGCGCGCTTTCAGGAACTTCACGGCGGCGTCGAGGTTGTCGATCATCCGCTGCGGATTCGCGAGCGTCTCCTTCACGAGCGCCATGTTCTCTTGCGGATTGGCACCGGTCCGGCCCGAGTACAAATCGGCGGCGAGCGCGACGTAGCCTTCCGCCGCGAACGCGTCGGCCACCTGTTTCACGCGCAGGCCGAGGCCGTCCCATTCGTGGATCAGGATCACCGCGCCGTGCTTGCCGCTGCGGTCCGGCACGGCGAGATAACCCTGCGCCTTCGGATCGCCGGCGAAATATGCGACGGATTGACCGAGCGGCTTGTCGCCCTTGCCGAGGATCGCTTGCGGCACCGCGTCGGCTGCGGTCGGTGCATACGGAATCGGCGCGGCAGCGGCGATCGCGCTGACGCACGTCAACGACACGAGCCATCGTTTCATCGTGCCGACTCCCCCGATCATGCGAGCGGAATGAACAAACACGTGCGCGGTTCGCCGCCGACGTTCTGGCTCTTGTGACCCCGGCCGGTGGTGTCTTCGGCGAGCAGGATGCTGCCGGGGCCGAGCCGCCGACGGGTGCCGTCGCCGACGATGAGGTCGACCGAACCCGTCAGGTTCACCACGTATTGCCGACGCGGCGCGTTGTGGAAGTCGAGATCGTAGTCGCCGCCGACTTCTCGAAAGATCACGCCCTTCGCTTTGACCATCTGCGAGATGCGACCGAACGGACCGCCTTCGTCGAACTCGACGTCGACGTCTTCGAAATGCGACTCGCCGTCCGCCCCCGTATACACGCGCACGATTTGCATGCTTACTGCCTCGAACGCCCCCCACAGGAAGGCGTTACCATACCACCGCCTTCACACCCGCCACAGCATGACCCCGACACGCCACATCGCGGCGCGCTGGTACGCGTTCGGCTACCTGCGCGAAGTCGTTCTGATGTACCCGGTCTACGCGATCATGATGGGTGCGAACGGCATCTCGCCGCTCGAACTGTCGACGCTGTTCATCGTGTGGTCCGGCAGCGCGCTCGTGTTCGAAGTGCCGTCGGGCGTGATCGCCGATCGGTTGTCGCGCAAATGGCTGCTGGTCGCGTCGGGGTTCATCAAAGGCGCCGTGTTCGTCGTGTGGTGGTTCGCGCCGTCGTACTGGGGTTATCTCGTCGGCTTCGTCGTGTGGGGCTTCGGCTCGAGCCTGGTGTCCGGCACGTCCGAATCGTTTCTGTTCGACACGTTGAAGCAACGCGTCGACCCGCGCACGCAACGCGACGAAACCGATGCGTTCGCGCGCATCTACGGCCGCGGTCTGATGGCGGCGAACCTCGGCGTCGCGACCGCGCTGCTCGGCGGCGGCTACGCGGCGCAGGCCGGCTACGCGCTGCCGCTCGCCGAATCGATGGCGGCGCCGATGCTCGCATCGCTCGTCGTCGCGTTGTCGTTCGTCGAACCGCGGCGATCCGCGGCGACGTCGGCGGACTCCGCGTCGTCGCCCCGCTTCGGCGCCACGCTCGCGGCCGGTATCGCGGAGGTACGCGGCAACCGCACGATGCTGCGAATCGTCGCGATGTTCGCCACGCTCGCAACCGCCTACGGCGTGCTCGACGAATACATCGGACCGTTCCTGACCGAAACGCACGAATTTTCACTCGGTGCGATCGGCGTCGCGTATGCGGCGCTATATGCGATGAAAACGCTCGGCATGGAAGCCGCACACCGATTGCCGGCGCGCTCGCTGCGCGCGATCGCGTCGTTGGCCGGTGCGGCGACGCTCGGCCTCGCCGCGAGCACGTTCGTGACCGGTTACGCGATCGCCGCCGCGATCGGCCTCTATTTCGCGCTGACGGCGGCGTGCGAGGTGCTGCTGCAGACGCGCCTGCAGCACGCGATCGAAGGTCCGGCGCGGGCGACCGTCACCTCGCTCGCGAAGATGGCGCAGCACGCGTGCGAGCCGCTGTTCCTGCTCTACATCGGGACGATCGCCGAAGTCGCGTCGTTCAAGGCCGCGTTCGCGGCGGTCGCCGCACTGACGCTCGTGCTCTCCGTCGCGTTCGTCGCGCTCGCCCCTGTACGGGATCGTTAGAGCAGCGACGAACGCAAACGCGTCACCGCATCGCGCGCACTTTCTGGGCGGCCGGGCGCCCCTGGCACTTCGCGAGCCACGCCTCGACCTTCGGCCACTCCGACAGGTTGACGCGCGCGGCGGTCACCCAGTTCAGCACGCTCACCACGTTCAGGTCCGCTACGGTGAAGCGTGCACCCAGCAGGAACTCGTTCTTCGCGAGATGGCCGTTCAACACGCCGAGCGGCGCCCGCAAGTCGCCGAGCGCCTTCGCGGCTTGCGCGTCGTCCTTCGCGCCGCGCGCCATCAGCGCGCCGAGCGCGGCCTTCTCGACTTCGGTCATCACCCAAAAGCTCCACTGATTGGCGTGCGCTTCTTCGACGAGGTTCTTCGGCGCCAGCTCGCCGCCGTATTTCTTCGCCAGATACAGGTTGATCGCCATCGATTCCCAAACGATCACGCCGCCGTCGTCGATCGTCGGCACGCGCCCGTTCGGATTCAGCGCGCGATACGCCTCGGTCTTCGCTTCTTTCGAATAGTGCGTCGAGACGAGTTCGTACGGCACGCCACACTCTTCGACCATCCACAGCGTGCGCGCGGCACGGCTCTGCGGAATTCCATACACCTTCAATGTGCTCATCGATTTCCCAGTCGGTGGTTGTGCGAGCGTCGGATCATACGCCATCATCGCGCGCACCCATGAACCCGATCCTGCGCGACATCCTCGATCTGCTCGACGTCGAGCGCATCGAAGAGAACCTATACCGCGGCCGCAACGCGGCGGAGTCCGAGCACGTCTTCGGCGGCCAGGTCCTCGCGCAGGCGATCGCGTCGGCATATCGGACGATCGGCGACGCGCGCGACCTGCATTCGATCCACGCGTATTTCCTGCGTCCCGGCGATTGGAACGCGCCGATCCTCTATCAGGTCGACCGCATCCGCGACGGCAAGAGCTTCACGACGCGGCGCATCGCGGCGATCCAACACGGCCGCGCGATCTTCAGCATGGCGTCGTCGTGGCAGAAGCACGAGGTCGGCCTCGAGCACTCGGTACCGATGCCCGACGTGCCGTCGCCCGAATCGCTGCGTTCCGACAAGGAGGCGTATGCCGAAATCGCGAAGATTCGTCCGGAAGTGAAACGCTTCGCGTATCGCTTCGACGCGATCGACAGCCGGCAGGTCGAGAACATTCTGATGCTGGCGCCGTCGAACGTCGCGCGGCCGCCGCACAAGCACACGTGGCTGAAGACCCGAGATCCGCTGCCGGACGATCCCGAGGTCCATCTGTGCATGCTCGCGTACATGAGCGACCTCGACTTCATGAGCACGTCGCTGCTGCCGCACGGCCGCTCGCCGGGCGGCGAGCGCAACAACTTCCAGGGTGCGAGCCTCGACCACGCGCTGTGGTTTCACCGCCCCTTCCGTGCCGACGAGTGGCTCTTGTTCGCGAAGTCGAGCCCGAGCGCGTCCGGCGCGCGCGGCTTCGTGCGCGGGCAATTCTTCAACGAACGCGGGGAATTGATCGCGACCGCGGCACAGGAATGTCTGATTCGCGTGCGCGACTAGCGACTACGGCGCGAGGCGAACGATCGCGCGCACCGTACGATCGACGTCGTCGTCGGTCGTCGCCCACGACGACACGCTGACGCGCATCACCGTGCGGCCATGCCATCGACTGACGCCAGCCCAAAGGGTGCCGTCGCGTTGCACCGCGTCGATCACGCGCAGCGTGCGCGCGGCGTCGCCGAAATCGACCAGCACCTGATTCAGCACGACGTCGTTCAGCACGTCGAAGCCCGCAACCGTCAGCCCGTCGGCGATCCGCGCCGCATGGCGGCAGCAACGCTCGACGAGCTCTGCGACGCCGTCGCGGCCGAGAAATTTCAGCGCCGCCCACACGTCGACGCCGCGCGCGCGACGCGACGCATCGGGGCCGTAGTGCATCGGATCGCGTGTACCGGACGGCGGCAGATACGCCGCCGACAGCGCCATCGAGGCGCGCAGCGACGCATCGTCGCGCACGAGCGCGATGCCGCAGTCATACGGCACGTTGAGCCACTTGTGGCCGTCGGTCGCCCACGAATCGGCACGCGCGAGTCCGCGGGTGAGGTGCGCACGCCGCGTCGACGCGGCGGCCCACATGCCGAACGCACCGTCGACGTGCACCCACGCGCCGTTGCGGTTCGCCCAATCGCAGATCGGGTCGAGCGGATCGAACGCGCCGGTGTTCACGTTGCCCGCTTGCGCGCAGACGATCGTCGGACCGGTCACGTTCGGCAACGCATCGGCGCGCAGCCGACCCTGCGCGTCTGCCGCGACCCGTACGACCCGCTCGCGACCGAGACCGAGCAGCGCGAGCGCGCGACCGATCGACGCGTGCGCCTCTTCGCCGAGCACGACGGTGACAGGCGGTGCGCCGAAGAGTCCGTCGGCGTCGACGTCCCAACCGACCGCGCGCAGTTGCGCGTGGCGGGCCGCCGCGAGCGCCGCGAAGCTCGCCATCGTGGCGCCCGTGACGAACGCGCCCGCCGTCTCCGGCGGCAACTCGAATAGATCGACGAGCCAACCGAGTGCGACGTCCTCGAGCACGGCCGCCGTCGGCGACATCACCGCGAGCGCGGCATTTTGGTCCCACGCCGTCGCCAGCCAATTGGCGGCGACGGTGACCGGCAGCGAACTGCCGTTGACGAAGCCGAAGTAGCGTCCACCGGACGTTGCGACCGTCGCCGGCGAGCCGAGGTCGTCGAGCATCGCGACGACGCTCGCGGCCGACGTGCCCCGTTGGGCGAGCGGCTCGCGAAATGCGTCGAGCCTTTCGATCGTCTCCTGCGTCGGCGCGACGCGTCGTTCGCCGATGGAACGGCGATAGCGAACGGCGCGCTGCGCCGCGTCGAGCAGCAGGTCGTCCATGTCGTCTGCGAAACTGCGTTCGCGCGGCTCTAGACGGCCGTTAGAGCGCCTTCATGATCGCTTCGGCGCTCGACACCTCGAACTTGCCGGGCGCTTCGACGTTCAACGTCTTCACGACGCCGTTCTGGACGATCATCGCGTAGCGCTGCGAACGCTTGCCGAGCCCGAACGCGCTGCCGTCCATCTCGAGGCCGAGTGCCTTCGTGAAATCGCCGTTGCCGTCGCCGACCATCAGCAGGTTCTCGGCGTTCTTGCTCTTGCCCCACGCGTCCATCACGAACGCATCGTTCACCGACAGGCAGATGATGCTGTCGACGCCCTTCGCCTTGATCTTGTCGGCGTTGACGACGAAGCCCGGCAGGTGCGCCATCGAACACGTCGGCGTGAACGCGCCGGGCACGGCGAACAGCACTACTTTCTTGCCGGCGAACAGTTCCTCGGTCGTCACTGCGGCCGGTTTGCCGTCCTTGAACATGTTCAATTTCGCCGCCGGCAGTTTGTCTCCAACCTTGATCGTCATGGTCGCTCCGTTAACCCGGTCTTTTGCGGACCGCAGAGTGTGGTGAAAGGCGGCGGGGGCGTCAATCGCGCGGGTTGACAGGCGCCGGACCGGCGCCGACACTTAAGTACATGCTTAAGTCTGATCGAACGCTCGATGCGATCTTCAAATGTCTGGCGGACCCCGGCCGACGAGCGATGCTCGAGCGGCTGACCCGCGGCGAAGCGACGCTCGGCCAACTCGCGGAGCCGCTCGACGTGTCGCTGCCGGCGGTACACCAGCATCTCGGCGCGCTGGAGCGGGCGCGGCTCGTGATCTGCGAGAAGCGCGGCCGCGAGCGCTGGTGTCGACTGAATAGCGGAACCCTGCAGGCCGCCGAGCGATGGCTCGCCGACCGGCGCTCGATGTGGGAGCAGCGACTCGACGCGTTGGATGCGTACCTCGCCAAATCGAAGGCGACGCATCCCAAGCCCTCGAATCCGAGGGGCACGAATCCGAAGGGAGGGAGGAATCGACCATGACACACCCCGTGACGACCAGCCATCACACGATCGTCGTACGACGCACCTACTCGGCGCCGGTCTCGCGCGTGTATTCGGCTTGGCAAGACCCGGCCGCGCTGAAGCGCTGGTACATGCCCGGCGACGAGACGTGGTCCTCGGAGGTCCTCGAGCACGCCTTCCACGTCGGCGGCCGCAAATACATCGAGTTCGGGCCGCACGGCGGCGAACGGTATTTCGAGGACTGTCGATACGAAGACATCGTCGCCGACCGGCGCATCTGCTTTGCGATGACGATTCGCAGAGAGACCGCGCGAATCACGACGTCGATGGTCACCGTCGAGTTGGCAGCCGTCGGCGCGGCCACAGAGGTCAAGGTCACCGATCAGTTGGTCGTTCTCGACGGCGGCGACACCGGCGCCGATCGCGAGCGCGGTTGGGGCGAGACGTTGGACAAACTGACGGCCGAACTGCGGCGCGCTCGCTGAACCTCGTCAGCCGGATCAGTCGCGCGACCAGACGAGCGGATTCTTCGGTCCGTTCGCCGGCGCGCCGGCCGGCAGGTCGGCGAGCCAATATTTCAAGTCGCCGCGCTGAAAGTCGTTCGCCGCCGAGACGCGCGTGCCGTCCGCGAAATAGATGATCGTCATCACGCTGCGCATCGTCGTCGACGGATTGCCGGCGGCGCCATGGATCGTCCAACCGGCATGGAACGTCGCGTCGCCCGCGAGCAATGCACCGTGCGTGTCGACGCGAAATCCTCGATCGCGAATCACGCCGTCGAAATACGCCTGCGAATCGTCGCCGATGCCGTTGAAGCCGAGATCGCCGAATCGATGCGAACCGGACGCGAAGTGCATCGAGCCGACCTCGGGCGGAATGTCGAGGAGCGGCATCCACAGCGTGATCGTGTGCGTCGTGTCGAGCGGCCAATACGTCTGATCCTGATGCCACGGCGTGTAGCCGCCGCCCGGTTCCTTGTACAACGCTTGGTCGTGATAGAGCCGGACGCCGTCGACGCCCATCAACTCCGCCGCGACGCGCGCGAACCGGCGCGCCAACGTGAAGCCGGCGATCGGCGATTCGCGCCGCCACAGGTTCGGCGATTGCACGAACGCCTTGCCGTACGTCTCGCGTTCTTCGAGCGGACGATTGTCGTACCGGTGCTGCATCGTTGCGGCGTCGATGTGCGGTCGGTACGCATCGACTTCCGCCGTGCTCGCGAGACCGCGGATGCAGACGTGGCCGTCGCGACGAAATGCGCGGATCGAGCGGTCGTCGAGCGGATGCGGATCGTCGAGGCTCGGCAACATCGTCAGCGCCACGCGAACAGCGGTTGCTCGTAGTGCGCGACGCGCGTCGCGCGGCCGGCGATGCACACCTCGCGGAACTGGAACAACATCGCCGCGGTCGGTGCGGCGATCCAACTGTCGCCGACCGGCATTCGCAGCACCGGGTGGGCACTGCCTTCGAGCGGCTCGAGGACCGGCGCGTCCGTTCGCATGAATTCGTCGATCGGAATGCGGTGGATCGACTCGACTTCCGCGGGATTGCGGGCGAGCGTGCGGCCAGGGCCTGCCCACACGACCACCGGCGTGATTGCATAGCCCGAACGCGTGACGAAATCGTCGAGGCGCCCGATCACCGCGTCCGCGTCGAGTGCGAGCCCGACTTCCTCGCGCATTTCGCGCAGCGCCGTTTGCTCCGGCGTCTCGGCGTCGTCGATGCGGCCGCCCGGTAGCGCCCATTGGCCCGCGTGATCGCGCAGCTGCGACGAACGTCGGGTGAGGATCAACGCGGCGCGCGTTTGCCATTCCGCGTGCGTCGGCAATCCCGTCAAATCGGCGCCGAACGCCTCGTCGGCGACGGTGATCGCGACCGCGGCCGAGCGATGTCGGTGGTCGCCGCGAGGCTCGACCGCAAAGCGCGCGAGGTTGGCGCGAATGCGCTGCTTGAGTCGGTCGTCACACTCCACGATGATCACCTCGCATGCGTTCGCAGCATGCCAAAGACCCGCCGACGGCTCAAACGCTCGCATGACCGCCGCAACCAAGAACGAACGCAGCGCGCTGCTCTTCGGCGTAGCCGCCGTATTGCTGTGGTCGACGGTCGCGACCGGCTTCAAGCTGGGCTTACGCGAACTCGCGCCGCTGGAGCTCCTCTGGCTCGGCGCGACGATCTCGTTCGTGTTCTTCGCGGCGGCCAGCGCAGCAACCGGGCGAGTCGCCGCACTGACGGTCCTGCCCGGGCGCGCCTGGGCGCGCTACGCAGCACTCGGCCTGCTGAATCCGTTCCTCTACTACCTCATCTTGTTCGAGGCGTACGACCGGTTGCCGGCGCAGATCGCACAACCGTTGAACTACACGTGGGCGATCACGCTCGCGCTGCTCGCTATCCCGGTGCTCGGCCAGCGGCTGTCGTGGCGCACCTTCGTAGGTCTGTTGGTCAGCTACGTAGGCGTCGTCGCTCTGCTGTCGCAAGGCCGCTTCGACGGCTATCTCGAGCTCGATGGGGCCGGCATCGGCCTAGCGCTCGGCAGCACGCTGGTGTGGGCTTCGTATTGGCTCGCGACGGTGCGCGGCGACGACGATCCGCTGGTGATGATGACCGCGAGCTTCTTCGTCGGCACGATCGCGATCGGTGTCGCGTGCGTGTTCACGCACGGCCTACCGCTGCTGACGTGGCGCCGGCTCGGCTACGGCGCGTGGGTCGGCCTCGTCGAAATGGGCGTCACGTTCCTGTTGTGGCAACAGGCGCTGCGGCGCACGGCGCACGCCGGCCGAATCGCGCAACTGATCTTCCTGTCGCCGTTCATTTCGCTGGTGTTGATCGACCGCGTGCTCGGCGAACACGTGCGACCGACTTCGTTCGTTGGGCTCGCCGCGATCGTGGCAGGCCTGCTGATCGCCGGACGGCCGCGCGCGTCCTGAACGCCGGCGGCTACCCGAATGCGGGGTGGTAAATCACCCGTCCACCGCCGTCGGGCGAGCCTCGCAGGCGCAGGTATTGAAATGCCCGTTCGGTGCCCGGCGCGAACGTGAAACCGGCCGGCAGCGCAGCGACGAAGCCGAAGCGCCCGTAGTAGTGCGGATTGCCGAGCACGAACAGCAGATCGAACGCGGCGCGTGCACGCACGAGATCGATGCCGTAGCGGATCAACGAATCACCGATCTTGCGCCCCTGACGGTCCGGCGCGACCGCGACCGGTCCCAGCGCGACCGCGGTCGCCCGCGACGAGCCGTCGATGCGCAGGCGTGAGAACAACACGTGAGCGACGACGCGGTCGCCTTCCAACGCAACGAGCGATGCGACCGCGACCGGCGAATCGCGCACCGCGTCGACGATGCGCGCCTCGTCGGCCCGACCGAACGCCGCAGCCTCGACCTCGAACACCGCCGCGGCGTCGGCCGGCATCTCCGCCCGGATCGCAATCGCCGACGGCGCATCCGGTCGGCTCAATGGAGACTCTCCCGCCACTGCGTGATCGCCGCAGCGATCTCGTCGGGCGAGTCTTCCTGCAGGAAGTGATTGCCTCTGACGGTGACCTCGCGCTGGTTCGGCCATGTACGGCAAAACTCGCGTTGCTTGCCGATCAAGATCGCGCCGGGGTCCGCGTTGACGAACAGTTTCGGCACGGCACTCCTCGCGAGGAAGTCGGCGTAGCGCTGCACGACCGCGACGACGTCGGCCGGTTCGCCGTCGAGCGGAATCTGGCGTGGCCACGTCAGCGTCGGACGGCGGCCCTCGCCCGGCGTCGCGAACGGCCGCCGGTACACGCTCATCTCTGCGTCGGTCAACTTCCGCAGGATCGAGCCCGGCAACACGCGTTCGACGAAGACGTTCTTCTCGAGCGCCATCTCCTCGCCGGCCGCCGAGCGAAAGCCTTTGAACACGCCCGCCGCGGCCGCCGGCCATTGCGCCCAATCCATCGGCTGCACGATCGCTTCCATGTAGCAGACGCCCTTTAGACGGCCGGCGTGGCGGCGCGCCCAGTCGAAGCCGAGCGCCGAGCCCCAATCGTGCAGCACCAACGTGACGTCGTCGGTCACGCCGAGCGCGTCGAGCGCGCCGTCGAAGTACCGTTGGTGCTCGGCGAGCGTGTAGCGGTCCGGTCCCGACGGCGCCAACTTGTCCGAGTCGCCCATGCCGATCAGGTCGATCGCGATGCAACGGCCTTGGCGCGCGAGCGGCGGCATCACGTTGCGCCACAGATACGACGAGGTCGGGTTGCCGTGCTGGAACACGATCGGCGCGCCGCGGCCCAGTTCGACGTACGCCATTCGTGCGCCGTGCACGTCGACGAACTTCTTCGGGTGTTCCTTCGCCGAAATCATCGCACGCCCCTCTGTTCAGGTGTTCAGCGTGCGCGCGGCGTAGGCGAACCGTTTGCCGTCGTGGCCGCGGTAGCTGCTCTTGCCGAACGGATCGTCCTGGCCCATCAGCGTCGCGAACGCCGGCGGGTTGCGCGCATACATCGCTTCGTCGACCGCGCGGAAGTCGTCGAGCTGCCGCACGAACACGCGGTTGTACGTGACGTGGATCGCCACGCGCGCGCCGGACGCGCTGCGGTCGCCTTGCCAATGCCACACGCCGTTGCCCCACAGCGCCACCGAGCCCTTCGGCATCTCGATCGGCACCGCGCCGGCGCGCGAGTCGCCGCGCCTCGGTCCACGCCGACGCAGGTGGCTGCCGGGAATCACCCACGTCGGACCGGCGTCGACCGTCCAATCCTCGAGCGCCCAACACGCCACACAGATGAGGCCGAACTCGGGATACGGCTCGCGCACCAGCGGATAGTCCGCGTGGATGTCGATCGCCCCCGGGCCGGTCTCCTTGTAGGTGCCCGACATCGCGCCGAGCAGCATGCCCTGGCCGACCACGCTCTCGGCCGCCGCGCGCACGAGCGGATGCAGCGCGACTTCCTCGAACATCCGATGACGCATCATCAACCCGTTCGTCGTCAGCGGGTGGTAGCGGCGCACTTCGTCCGCGACGCGTTCGCGCAATTCGTCTGCAAACGACTCCGTCACGGCGCGCTCGATGATCGTGTAACCCCGCTCGCGCAGTTCGTCGACCTGGCGCGTCAAACCGAGCTGCGTGATGCGATGCGCGTAGTCGGTGTTCTCGATCGTCAGCGACGCCATGTGGTCGTGCAGCTCGTCGACGAGCGCGAGTAGATCGGGATGGGTCGGCATGTCGCCGGTGATTCGCAGCGCGTCGCGACCGGCGCGATGCCGGAGCTCGCGAC
>Ga0335084_10003708_pt1 | contig 14974 bp, 14 predicted proteins | sample Lox_Sample_44_FD_206721 | JGI IMG/M metagenome (GOLD analysis project Ga0335084, IMG submission 206721) | Soil microbial communities from Loxahatchee National Wildlife Refuge, Florida, United States - Lox_Sample_4.4 | ecosystem: Environmental > Terrestrial > Soil > Wetlands | place: USA...
TGCTTTTCGGGGCAGTTAAAAATTGAAGCGGCGCTGACTACACGCGTTGCTTGAATCCGACGACCGAGCGTCAAATTGTCGACCGGCCTATGGCGCCTTTTCCGAATTTAGTGCCAACAAGATACGTAAAATACCATATCTTGTGGTTATCAACAGTTTCGCCCGTAAATGTACGGATTTTGGCCGTATTGCAACCCAACTTCTCGTAGAAACGACAGGAGTTAGATCGCGTAGAAATTGCAGGGGAATCTCCGATGGCCGGCCTAGCTACGAGATTTGCGCTGTGCACCTTGACCTGCATTGTGGCGACCGCTTCGGTCGTGGCGCTGCATCTCGACGACGCAGCTGCTGCGGACGATTGTCTCGCAGGGCCGAACAAGCAATCGCCCGCGGGCCATCACTGGTTCTATCGCGTCGATCGCAGCACCAAGCGCCATTGCTGGTATCTCGGCGACACGGGCGGGGCTGTCTCGCGCAGTGCAAGATCAGCGTCCAAACGGGCCGCGCTCTTTGCAAGGCTCAGGCGCGAAAATTCGCAAGCCCATGCCGCCGACGATGCGCGTGCCGAATTGGGGCAGCGGCGCGCCGATGACACCTTGCGTGTCGAGGATACGTTGCTCACAACGCCGGCCGACCGGAAGCGTCTGGTCGCCGCGCGAAGCACACAGGATTTGCCTGACGTGACAACCGGGCAGGATCTGCAGTCGCTGGTCGCCACGCGCTGGCCCAATTCCGCAAGCGTGCTGCTTCCCCCGAGCGGACTGACGAACGTCTCTCTGGCAGGCGCCATGGCGCCGCCGGACGCCAGTGGTGTCACGCCGAGCGAACCGGATGGCGGCACGTCTCCGCCTTCAATGGACAAGTCGGACAAAACGGATGCGCAGGCCGCGAGCAACGTGGATACGCGGGCAGGCGGACGTCGCAAGTCGCTCTATTCGCTGTTCTGGGCACTCTGCGGAGCCCTCGTCATCGTGGCGCTCTCGGGATGCGCCACGTTTGTCATGACCTGCCCGCCGGAGCGTACCTATCAGAGCTGGCTGTCCGAACCGTTCGATGTGGCGCGGCTGAAGTCATGGGTTGATACGACCGTGAGCCTGTCCGCGCGCTATCCCTACCGCTTCGCCCGGTCGACGCGTCAGGATCGGGCCGACTCGCAAGCGGTCTGAATCAGGACGAGACGCCGTCCGAACAAATTCACCAACGCTCGTTCGCGCGACGACGTCGATGAGCAACGCAGCACTCACTGCGAGTGCCGCAGCACGTCTGACATCTCGTGTCAACCGTCCGGTTGACGACAGATTGTGATCGGCGTGTGACGGGTTCCCTGTGCTTATCAACAGTTCCACGCCGACATCTCCGCGCTCAGCCACATTGTGACCCAACTCATCACAGAAACGGCCCAGATGGGGTCGTCAGGTTGGGGACGCGTCAAAATTTGTCAGAGGTCTTTGATGATGAACCGAACGACGAGCTTTGTGGTGGGTGCGTTGACGTGCATGGTGGCGGGCACCTCGTTCGTCACGATGCATCTGGGCGACGCCGGCGCAGCTGACGAATGTCTCGCCGCTCCGAAGACAGCGTCATCGCCCGGCCAGCATTGGTACTACCGGATCGATCGCGCGACCCAGCGTCATTGCTGGTATCTCGGCGATGCGGGCAAGGCGGCTTCGCGCGCGGCGAAAGCGGCTTCGACACATCGCAGCACGCTCACCGATTCCGATCGCGAGGCTGCGCTGGCGCGTTCCGCCGCGAACGTGCATGCCGAACTTCCGATGCCGCAGATGAGCCGCGACGATGAGGCGAAGCCCGCGCCTGCGGCTCCGGCCGTCGTTCCGGCCGCGCCGGAGGGCGGCAACGTGGCGCAGGGCGCATCGAGCGATGCGACCGGCGGATCGTCGCGATCGCCCGACGTGTGGCGCGCGCTGGATGCGGCGAATTTCAAAACCGCGGCAAGCGAGCCGCCGCAGCCGTCGCCGTCCGTGGCTGCCCCCGCGACCGCGGATGCGATGCCGGACACCAGGCAGGAGGCGGCGCCTGCGCCCGCCGCTTCGCCTGCACCGGTCACCGCGCCGGCGCAGCCCGCAGTCTCCGCCGCTCCGCCTGCGCCGCTCGCCAGACCGGACGTGTCGGCGATGGGCCGCGCCACATCGCTCTCGGCATTGTTCCTGGCGGCGTTCGGCGCGCTCATCTTCGTGACATTGGCGGCGGCGCTCGGCTATTTCTTCACCGATCGCACACGGAGCCGCGAGGTCGACGGCGGTGGTCTGTCCCTGCCGCAGGACTGGCCGCCGGAGCCGTTCCGGCTGCCGTCGTCGCTCAGACTGCTAGCCCATGGTTCGTTCGTCGATGAATCGGCGCCGGGCCATTTGTACCAGCTTGACGATGGAAGCGCAGGCCCGCCGCCGAACGGGCAGCGTGACAGCGACGTGCATCAGATCGAGCAACTGCTGACGCGCGTGGTGCGCCGGTCGGATAATCTGCGCGGCCAGATCGCGAATGCGGCAAGCCCGGGTCCGGCCTGAGGCGTCGGCGCGCGGCGGGCGCTAACCCGCCGCCATCCCGGCGCGGATCTCGGCGCGCAATTCGTCGATCAGCCGGAGGCCGCCCTTGGTCTCGACGTGCCAAAAAGTCCAGCCGTTGCAGGCCTCGGCGCCCTGCGCGACCGCGCCGATGCGGTGGATGGAGCCGACCTTGTCGCCGAGCATGATGGCGCCATCGGCGCGCACCAGCGCGCCGTGGCGCTTCTTGGCGTCGACCAGCTTTGTGCCCGGGCTGATCATGCCGCGCTCGATCAATTCGGAGAAGGCGACACGGGGCGCATCGCGCGCGGTCATGAACGGCGCGAGCGTCGCCTCCGGCAGCGGCTCGATCGCGTCGATGCGTGCGCTGGCCGCCTTGGCGTAGGCCTCGTCACGCTCAAAGCCGACATAGCGGCGGCCGAGACGTTTTGCCACGGCCCCCGTGGTGCCGGTGCCGTTGAACGGGTCGATCACGAGATCGCCCGGCTTGGACGATGACAGCAGCACGCGCGCGAGCAGGCCTTCCGGCTTCTGCGTCGGATGGACCTTGCGGCCGTCGCCATCCTTCAGACGCTCCTCGCCGGTGCACAGCGGAATCAGCCAGTCGGAGCGCGCCTGCACGTCCTCGTTGGCGGCCTTCAGCGCCTCGTAGTTGAAGGTGTAGCCCTTGGCCTTCTCGTCGCGCGCCGCCCAGATCATGGTCTCGTGCGCGTTGGTGAAGCGGCGGCCGCGGAAATTCGGCATCGGGTTCGACTTGCGCCACACGATGTCGTTGAGGATCCAGAAGCCGAGATCCTGCATGATCGCGCCGACGCGAAAAATGTTGTGGTAGGAGCCGATCACCCACAGCGTTGCCGACGGCTTCATCAGGCGGCGGCAGGCCAGCAGCCAGGCGCGGGTGAAATCGTCATAGGCGGCGAACGAGGAAAACTTGTCCCAGTCGTCATTGACGGCATCGACATGGGATTCGTCGGGGCGCTTGAGTTCGCCCTTGAGCTGCAGGTTGTAGGGCGGATCGGCGAACACCAGGTCGACTGATGCGGCCGGCAGCTTCGACATCTCGGCGACGCAGTCGCCAACGACGATTCTGAAATCCGAGGGGGACTCGAATTTAGTGCGGGGCGCCCTTGCAGACGCCCCGCGACGCGACACACCCATGACTCATGAACTCTGACTCAGGCGACGCGATCGGCGACGCGGGACCAAACAACCGACTGCGGCTACATTGCCTCGGCAAAGTAAAAATCGACTTAATTGGGAAATTGTTTCTTGCTAGGCAATTTTTGCCGGGGCAGGTTATTGATAAATTCGACGCGAATTCTACGTTCAAGGGGCGTGGGCAGACCCGCGTCGCTTTGCCGATGCGATGCGATTGAGATGCGATAGGAAAAAGCCATGCGTTACGACGATTTCCGCCGCAGCGACGACATCGAGGACCGCCGTGGCGATGATGGCGGCGGTGGTGGCGGCGGCATCGGGCTTCCGATGGGCGGCGGCGGGCTTGGCATCGGTACCGTCATCGTGCTCGGCCTGATCGGCTATGCCTTCGGCATCGATCCGCGCATCCTGATCGGCGGCGCCGAAATTCTCACCGGCGGCGGCTCGCAGACCTATCAGACCGACCGCCGCTCGGGCCCCGTCAAGACCGGCGCGCCGACCGACGAGATGGGCAGCATGATCTCCGGCATTCTGGGCGAGATCGACGATCGCTGGAGCGAGGTGTTCCAGGCCTCCGGGCAGAGCTACACCGGCCCGAAAATCGTGCTGTTCCGCAATGCCACCAATGGCGGCCGCTGCGGCATGGCACAGTCGGCGATGGGGCCGTTCTATTGTCCGCCGGACCGCACCATCTTCCTCGACACCGCGTTCTTCCGCGAGGTCGAGACCCGCTTCCACGGCTGCTCGGGCAGTGCCTGCAAGTTCACCGCGGCCTACATCATCGCGCATGAAGCGGGCCATCATGTGCAGAATCTGCTCGGCATCATTCCGCGCGTGACGCGGCTGCAGCAGCAGGCCGGCAGCAAGGCCGAGGCCAATGCGCTGCAGGTCAAGGTCGAGCTGCAGGCCGATTGTCTCTCCGGCGTCTGGGCCAATCGCGAGCTGAAGAAGCGGCCGAACTTCTTGGAAGCCGGCGACATCGACGGCGCCCTGCAGACGGCGTCCGCGATCGGCGACGACACGCTTCAGCGGCAGGCGACCGGGCGGGTGGTGCCCGACTCGTTCACCCATGGCTCCGCGGCGCAGCGCAAGCAGTGGTTCATGACCGGGTTTCAGCAGGGCACGGTGAAGGCCTGCGACACTTTTAGCGCGCTGTAGCGATGGCCTCGACCGACGAAGCAAAGGCGTTCATCCCGCTGGGCATCGCGGTGCTGACGATTTCCGACACCCGCTCGCTCGCCGACGACAAGTCCGGCACCACGCTCGCCGACCGTGTCACTGCGGCAGGCCATACGCTCGCTGCGCGCGAGATCGTGACCGACGACGTCGAGGCGATCCGCGCCGTGGTGAAACGATGGATCGGCGATGCCGGCGTCGATGCCGTCATCACCACCGGCGGCACCGGCTTCACCGGGCGCGATGTCACGCCCGAGGCGGTCGAGCCGCTGTTCGAAAAGCGCATGGACGGCTTTTCCATCGCCTTTCACATGCTGAGCTGGGGCAAGATCGGCGCCTCGACCATCCAGAGCCGCGCCACCGCCGGCGTTGCGGGAGCCACCTACATCTTCTGCCTGCCCGGCTCGCCCGGCGCCTGCCGCGACGCCTGGGACGGCATTTTGGCGGCGCAGCTCGACTACCGCACGCGGCCCTGCAATTTCGTCGAGATCATGCCGCGGCTCGACGAGCATTTGCGCCGGCCAAAGGCCAAAGGCGCGACGGCGTAGGTCGTTGCGAGCCAACGCGTCCGCGCGAAGCGCGTCCTGATTTTACGGTTCAAAGAGCCTTGGATATGGCTTCGCGTTCTCGCGGGCGGAAAACCCCGAGTGATGCCTGAAGCCTTGCCCTCCTGAGATCAGAGGGCGCAGGGAATGCCGGGTGACGGCCTCACCCATGGCCCCCGTGCAATGAAAAAGCACGGGGAAGGAACCACAGGTGCAGCCGGATCATCCGGCATTCCCTGCACGATGTGTTACGGCTTATAGCGCGCTCTCCCCGGGAACCGGGCTTTCTTGCTCCCGTCGCCGCGCGATCATCTCACGCGGCTTGGCCTCAGCGTCGGGAGGCCAGGACCACACGCCTTTGCCGTCCGCCTCGGCGCCGTTCGTCCGCACGAGTGATCGCGCGCGTCGCCAAAACGTCCATCGCATCCCGCTGCCAACGTCCGTGACGATCGCGAAGCGCCCCTCAGGCGGCGGCGGAACGGCGCAACATATACATGATTTCCGATTTTCGTAAAGAGAAATTTTAGCCCCGGCCGCGGATTGCTGCGTCCCCTTTGAAGAAGCTTGCGAAATTCGATTCCGGCGCGGGTGATTTTCGGACCGTGGAGCCCAGGGAAGCCAGGCGATGCCGGTGGAATCAATCGATTTGCTCCGGCTGATTCGTCTCGCCATCACGGGCGAGACGCAATGGCCCTCAGCACATACTGATTGAGAATTGTCATCGGCACCGGGCCTTGGAGCCGGCTGCTGTAGAGACCTGCATTGATCACGACCACGAGATCCAGCGACGGCACGATGAACACGCGTTGCCCGCCGAGGCCCACCGCAGCCGCCCACCGGACCTCACTCTTGTCGGCGAGCGATCGGCCAAGCCAGAAGAAGTAGCCGTAGAAAAACGAAGTGAAGCCCGAGACATTGATCTGCGGAGTCGTCGCTGCCTCGATCCACGATGCCGGCACCAGCTGCGTGCCGTTCCAGGCACCGTGCTGCAGCACGAGCTGACCGATTTTGGCGAGGTCGCGTGGCCGCAGGCGAAGAGCGCCAGCGGCGATCGGGTCGCCCCGCGCGTTTCGGGGCCACTCCACATCAGTGATCCCGAGTGGCGCGAACAGCAGCGTGGTTGCCAATTCGTCCACCGGCTTGCCGGTCGCCTTCTTCAGCACCGCGCCGATCAGCTCTGTCGATCCCGAATTGTAGTTCCAAACCTGCCCCGGCGGCGCGACGACGGCCTGCTGCAGCGCGTAACGGTAAGGATCGGCTGCCTGGTCCATGCGATTTTCGCTGTTCGCCTCGCTCGTATACGGCGTGTCGTCCTCGTGCCACTCGAGCCCGCCCGACATGGTGACAAGATCGCGCAATGTGATCCGATCCTTCTCCGGTGTCCGCAGATCAGCATAGTCTGGAAAGAAGGAAAGCACGGGTTCATCGAGGCTTTTGATCAGCCCCCGGTCGATTGCGATCCCGAGCACGAGGGCGACGATGCTCTTTGTCACCGACCGTTCGTCATGCTTGACGTCCGGGCCGAATGCAACCTCGCCGACCGATCGGCCCCAATGCTCGTCCGGTCCCGTAAAATAGTGCTCGAAAACGAGGGTTCCGTGCCGCATCACCAGCACGGCATGGACATTGCTCTGCTTCCAATCGTCGAGCCATTTCACCATCGGGCAGAGGGTCGCGCCAGCGAGCCCGACGCTCTCCGGAGCGGCTACTGCCCAGTGGTCCTCGCCTGCGCGCGGGATGCCGCAATCGGTCTGCGCCTGGGCGAGTTCCGGCAGTGCTGCAATTCCAATGGAAATGATCAATGCCAGAAGGCGCATCTGTTGCTCCTGCAGAAACCTACATTCGGACAGTCCGGGGGGACCTCGGAAGAGTGGCACATCTCGGCGTCCTCTGCAGCATTCTCCGGCAGGGCTCGGCGACAACCTTCATGTTATGAGTATTGCCGTCGTAGCTCAGCGCAGCGCCCACCAAAACCGCAGCAATAGTGGCCTTGATCGCGCGGCACCGAATGCAGAGCTGGGACGACGGAATGGATGGTGCTACACGTCTTGCAAAATCGGACATCGTGGATTGCGCAACCATTCGGAGCTTCCATGCCAAGGCCAGGCTATGTCGATCCTCGCAATGGAAGACTCTATCCGTTGGAGGTGCCGCGCTGGTGCTCCGATGAACGGACGCCCCTTCTGGTGACGCCAGGCGCGGGCATGTCGCGCGACGACATCGACGGGCGGACCCGCTCGCTGTGGCGCTATCGGGCGGCGCTGCCGGTCCGGATCGACAGGCCGATCAGTCTGGGCGAAGGCTGCACGCCGCTCGTCGAGCAGGCCTGGGGCGAACTGCGTCCGCACTTCAAGCTCGAATGGTTCAACCCGACCGGCAGTTTCAAGGACCGCGGTTCGGCCGTCATGCTGTCGTTCCTCCGGCAGATCGGCGTTGGCGCCGTGCTGGAGGACAGTTCGGGCAATGGCGGATCCTCGATGGCGGGGCTCGGCGCGGCCGGCGGGATGCGCGTGAAGATTCTGGCGCCCGCGTCGACGTCGCCGGCGAAGATCGCGCAGGTGCGCGTCTACGGCGCTGAGGTGCAGCTGGTGGAGGGGCCGCGTGAAAACTCGGAGGCGGAGGCGATCCGCCAATCCGACGCGACCTTTTACGCCAGCCACAACTGGCAGCCATTCTTCCTGGAGGGCACCAAGTCGTTCGCCTACGAGCTTTGGGAGGATTTTGGATTCCGCGCCCCCGACAACGTCGTCATGCCTGTCGGTGCCGGCAGCAGCCTGCTCGGCTGCGCGTTCGGCTTCCGTGAGCTTTTGAAGGCCGGCCAGATCGCAAAACTTCCGCGTCTGTTCGCGGCGCAGCCACAAAACTGCTCGCCGATCGACGCCAGTTTCAAAGCCGGCGTCGACACGCCGGTCCCGCGCGACGTCCACAAGACGATCGCGGAAGGCACCGCGATCAGAAATCCGATGCGCCTGAGGGAGATCATCGGTGCGTTGCGCGAGAGCGGCGGCGGCACGGTCGCGCTGACCGAAGACGAACTCGTCGCCGCGCTGCGTCGGCTGGCGCGACAGGGACTGTTCGCCGAGCCGACAAGTGCGAGCGCAGCTGCTGCCCTGGACAAGCTGGCTGGCGCCGGCGCCATCAAGCCCAAGGAGACCACGGTCGTTATCCTGACGGGCACCGGCCTGAAGGCCGCCGCGGCCGTCGCCGATCTGGTAGGGTAAGGACTTGGCCGTATGGCCGGCTCTGCCCTGGGTTCCGGGTTACCGACCTGTTCTCGTGCAGGCAGTGAGGACCGCAAGTTGCATCATGCGGTCGCCCGGCTGAGCACCTGTCGTTCGGGATGACAGATACCCGCATCAGGAGGTAACCTGAGCAGAAGCTCGCAGAGGCCTTGGAGGGCTGCGCCGCTCCCCCGGCCAAACAAGCGGCGACACCCGAACATGCTGCGGAGTCGCGTGATGGACCGATATATCGGCCGAGCCAATATAGACCACTACCTCAGTCTCCTGAACGGCAGCGATCTCATGCCCCAGAGCCGAAGCACGATCACCAAGCTGCTGATCGCCGAGGAGGACAAGCTCAGTCACGACCTGGAGCACCTCGAATTCGCCGAAACCAGAGCTGCGGACAGCAGAGACCGGGTGAACCACGTCAGGAAGCTGCGCGAGGCCTTCGTTGAGGGATCGACCGATCGAGCGCATGCGGACAGGCTGCTGACAAACGTCGAAGCTATCCACGACGTGATCGAGCAATTCTGTCGCCAGATGCGTCAGACGATCAACTCGCGCAGGCTTTAGGACTTCACGGCGTCTGGCGGGCTGTTGTGACAGCCCGGCCGAAACATCGGGCAGCCGACTGTTTCTCGCCCCATTTTTTTCCGCTCCTGAAATATTCGCCTGGCGGCCTGAATTTTTGATCTGTCGCAACAGACGGAGCGGAACACCCGTCTAGTCTTCAACGAAGTGGAAAGTTTCGCGCGAGCGACCCTGCAGATTTGTCCTCACAGGACGCAACATAGACTGATCTGCCGCGAACCAGGTGAGAACCAGACGTGCGCCACTACGCAAGCAAGAAAGTCGAACAAGGCTATCTCGATACGCTCGACGCGCATCCGCACTCGAAAGAACACGCACGCGAGCAGATCGAACGCTCGCGAACGCAGCTTGTTGTCTCTGAGGAAATCCTGTCGCGACCAGTGCCGAACGCCTGGCATCCCGAGGGTCGTGCCATGCTCACTGCCGCAGAGAGCCGTGCATTGGCCGACGTTTTCAGGAGCAGGGCGGCCGAACCAGGTCTTCCCATCAGGACAGCCACGATCATGAAAAACATAGCGCACAGCCTTGCCGGCCTCGCCAGCCAGCTCGAATTGCTGACCAGCGCTACGAGGAGCCAAAGCTAGCCCAGGTGCAGGCCACTCAGTGCTGAGGGCTGACATCCGTGGTCCGGGGCACGGCAGGCCATCGCAGACATGTCCAACGGCTGGTGCGCCCCCGAGCGGGCGTTCGGCAACCGCAGGCTCTGCCAGGCCTCTGATGTTGCCGATTTGTTCTTGTGTGGCCGATGGGTTTTGGCCCGAGGCCTGTGTCCTGGTTCGCGGTGATGGCCGCAAGTTGCATGATGCGGTTACCCGGCCGAGCACCTATATGTCAGGGATGGCAGAGACCCGCATCAAGAAGTCACCTGAACAGAAGCTCGCAGAGGCCTCGGAGGGCTATGCTGCCTACCGGGCCAAGGAAGCTGCGGCACACGCAAACATGCTGCGGCTTCGTGCCGAGCGGCTCGCCCGGGAAGATGCCGGCCCGCCCGAGGCCAAGATCGAACCGGCGAAGCCGAAGCTGCGGAAAAAAATCATCCGCAAATAGCCGAGCTGCGTCTGCCTTCGACGGAGTTTTCGAGCAGATCCGCCGCTTCCGTGACCTGGAAAGACACGCTGAAAAACAACTGCGCGAATGAACAGGCCTTCGAAGTCGTGTAGACTGTCTCATGGACCGCGCGATGCTGCTCCGGCATTTGGAACAGGCCAATCGGCACGTCGCCGAAGGCGAGCGGCACATTGCGGAGCAGGAACAGAGGATTGCGCATCTCGCCCACCAGGGGCAGGACATCACTGAAGGTCAAAAGCTGCTGGATAGTTTCTACGCGTCGCAACTGCTGCACATCCAGCACCGCGATCGCATCCTGGAAGAACTGGAGCAGTAAGGCGTCCAGCGCTTCATGTCACGCGTGACCTACAGCTTCATCTCCCAGGTCTCGCCGACGAGATCGACGCCAAAACTGTGGTGCCTTTCCTCGGCGACGCGATGAAAACCGCACCCCTGATAGATGCCGCGTGCGGCAACCAGGATGCTCTGGGTCCACAGCGTGATCTTCCGGTAGCGGGCCTCGCGTGCGAAGCGGATGCACTGCTCCACCAGCGCGCGGCCGACGCCGAGCCCGCGCGCTTTCTCCTCCACCAGCAGCAGGCGGAGTTTTGCGACCTCATCGGTGCTCTTCACCAGAAAGATCGAGCCGACCGGCTCGCCGGCGAGCTCCGCGATCCAGCAATGTTCGCGCCCGGGATCGTGCGACTTGATGAACTGCCCCGCGATCTCGGCGACCAGCGCCTCGAAGCCGATGTCCCAGCCATACTCCTGTGCGTAGATGGCGCCGTGGCGCGAGATCACCCAGCCGATATCGCCGACGCGATGGCTGCGCAGCAGGAATGGCGCGCGCGGGCGACTTGATGGCGCCAGCAGCTGCTCGATGGTCGCCATCGCCGCGGTGAGGCGGCTGCGGTCGTCGGCCGACAGCACTGAGAGCATCGCGGCGACCTCTTGCTGCGAGTTGCGATCGAGCCTGGCGAAGGCCTGGCGCCCCTTCGCCGTGAGCGAGAGCTGATATTGCCGCCGGTCGGAGGCCAGCGGCCGCCGGCTGATCAGGCCGGCTTCCTCGAAATTCTGCACGATCCGGCTGAGATAGCCGGCATCGAGGCCGAGCTCGCTGCCGATCTCCTTCGCCGACAGCTCGTCGCGGTGGGCGAGCTCGTAGATGACCCGCGCCTCGCTCAGGGAATAGGGGCTGTTGTGGATGTGCTGGTCGAGCGCGCCGATCTGGCGGGTATAGGCTCGGTTGAAGGCGCGCACCGCGGCGATCTGGCCGTCGGTGACGCTCGACGCGACTTCGATCTGGGACATGGTCACCTCAATACTTGCCACTGTCAAACAATTTATTGACTTTAGCAAGTATCTTTTCAAGTAGCGCGCCGTGTGTGTGTAAAGGAAGGGACCAAGCGCGATCACGTGAAGTTCGATCGAAGTCGAACGGGCGGTGCGCTCCCTCCCCCGCCTGCGGGAGAGGGCTGGGGTGGGGGCACCACGCGGAGCGGAGCCTGTGGAGAGTCCCCCTCACCCGGATCGCATCCGAGGATGCGATCCGACCTCTCCCCGCAAGCGACCGCAAGCGGGGCGAGGTTAACCGCGTCCGTGGAGGGACTGATTCAACTTGAGTTCGCCACGCGTTACACGCCGACCATGACGATCCGGCTGCGCAGCAGCGTGCGCGAGGAGCGGCCGAGCCGCCGCAGCAGCTTTGCCTCGGCGCGCCGGATGTCGGGGGCATAGCCGCCGAGCCGGACGTAGTGATCCCGCGCGATCAACAGGCCCTGGTCGCTGAGTGGGCCCGCGACGAACCGCGCAATCGCGGTCAGCCGGTCGCGCAAGCTTGTCTCGGCGTAGGGCGAGGGCGCGTAGCGAAAAATGCCGGCGCGCGGGCGGCCGCCTGCGGCGACGCCCTGGATGAATTGCGTGGTTTCGTCGATCCAGCCGGCATCGAGCACCGCGCCGGCCTTCAGAAACATCAGCCAGGGCGAGCGGGCCTGCGCGGCGCCCGCGGCCAGCGCCGCCGCCTGTGTTCCCTGCGCGCGCAAAAAGCGGCAGCCGGCGACGTCGGCGACGCGCTCGATTACGCCGGTGTCGGAGCGGTCGACCAGCAGCACTTCGCGCACCACGCCGGACGCCGCACCCGGAACCAGCGCGGACAGCGTCGCAACCGCGGTCTGTTCGACCCCGTCGGTCGGGATGATCACACTCAGCATGATCTCAGCATCGTTGCTCAAGCTCACGAAATCGGCTGCACTGTTATCATCTTGTCACAATGAAAACAGCCCGCCGATTGCAGCATTTTACGTCGAGCGGGCCGGCGATGCGGCCGGTTCCGATCCATCGCAGGCTCACGCTGAAGGGATCAGGCGAAGCTTTGTTCAACCGCGGCGTGCCCGGCGAGAGCGGCGAACGCGCCAAGGCGAGCAGTCAGTCGCAGGCTTCTCTCGGCGTGGTGCCGCCGGTCGCGTTTGGCCACACCCAGTCGCGGACTTCCGGCATGTCCTCGCCGTGTTCGCGCACGTAGTGCGTATGCCGGATCAGGGCGTCGCGGAACTCCTGCTTCACATGCGCGGCCGCGGTGCCAAGGCCGGGAATGCGCTCGATCGCCTCGATGGCAAGGTGATAGCGGTCGAGGCCGTTCAGTACGACCATGTCGAACGGCGTGGTCGTGGTGCCTTCCTCGGCAAAGCCGCGCACATGCATGCCGTCATGGTTGGTGCGGCTGTAGGTCAGGCGGTGGATCAGATAGGGATAGCCGTGATAGGCGAAGATGACAGGCCGGTCGCGCGTAAAGAGGCTGTCGAAGTCGCGGTCGCTGAGACCATGCGGATGCTGGTCGTTCGGCTGCAGGGTCATCAGGTCGACGACGTTGATCACCCTGATCTTCAGCTCGGGCAGCGCCTTGCGCAGGAGGTCAACCGCGGCGAGCGTTTCCAGCGTCGGCACGTCGCCGGCGCAAGCCATCACGACGTCGGGCTCGGTATTGCCGCTCTCGGTGCCGGCCCATGTCCAGATGCCGATGCCGGCGTCGCAATGGATCGCCGCCTGCTGCATGCCGAGCCATTGCGGCGCGGGCTGTTTTCCCGCGACGATGACGTTGATGCGGTTATAGGTGCGCAGGCAATGGTCGGCGATCCAGAGCAGGGTGTTGGCGTCGGGCGGAAAGTAGACGCGGACGATGTCGGCCTTCTTGTTGGTGACGAGATCGACGAAGCCGGGATCCTGGTGGCTGAAACCGTTGTGGTCCTGCCGCCAGACATGCGAGGTCAGGAGATAATTGAGCGAGGCGATCGGCCGCCGCCACGGCAGGCTCCGCGCAACCTTCAGCCATTTGGCGTGCTGGTTGAACATGGAATCGACGATGTGGACAAACGCCTCGTAGCAGTTGAACAGGCCGTGCCGTCCGGTCAGCAGATAGCCTTCGAGCCAGCCCTGGCAGAGATGCTCGCTCAGGACCTCCATCACGCGGCCATCGGGTGCGAGATGAACGTCGTAGGACTTTCGCGCTTCCATCCAGGTCCGGTCGGTGGTCTCGAAGACCGCATCGAGCCGGTTTGACGCGGTCTCGTCCGGCCCCATGATGCGGAAGTTCTGCGCGTCGGCGTTCAGCTTCATCACGTCGCGCAAGAATTTGCCGAGCTCGCGCGTCGCCTCGGCCGTGGTTGCGCCGGGTCTTTGGACCTCGACGGCGTAAGCATGGAAGTCCGGTAGCTTCAGCTCGCGCTTCAAGAGGCCGCCATTGGCATGCGGATTGGCGCCCATCCGCCGCGCCCCCTGCGGCGCGAGCGCCTGCAACTCGGGCACCAGGCGGCCGGCCGGGTCGAACAGCTTTTCCGGCTGGTAGCTCTTCATCCACTGCTCGAGCAGCCTAAGATGCGCGGCGTTCTTGCGTGGATCTGAGATCGGCACCTGATGGGCGCGCCAAAAGCCCTCGACCTTCAGGCCGTCGACCTCTTTCGGCCCGGTCCAGCCCTTCGGGCTGCGCAGCACGATCACAGGCCATGTCGGGCGGTCGTCCGCGCCGCCATTCCGCGCCTTGTGCTGAATCGACCGGATGCTGGCGAACGCGACATCGAGCGCGTCGGCCATCAGCCGATGCATCTTTTGCGGATCGTCGCCTTCGACGAACAGCGGTTCGTGGCCGAGACCCCTGAAAAGCGCGCGGAGCTCCTCATCACCGAGGCGCCCGAGCACGGTCGGATTGGCGATCTTGTAGCCGTTGAGATGCAGGATCGGCAGCACGGCACCGTCCCGCGCCGGATTGATGAACTTGTTGGAGTGCCAGGACGCGGCCAGCGGCCCGGTCTCGGCCTCGCCGTCGCCGACCACGCAGGCGACGATCAGGTCGGGATTGTCGAAGGCGGCGCCATAGGCGTGCACCAGGGCGTAGCCGAGCTCGCCGCCCTCATGGATCGATCCCGGCGTCTCCGGCGCGGCGTGGCTTGGAATGCCGCCCGGAAAGGAGAACTGGCGGAACAGCTTGCGCAGGCCCGCTTCGTCGCGGCCGATGTCGGGGTAGATTTCGCTATAGGTGCCTTCGAGATAGGTGTTGGCGACCATGCCCGGGCCGCCATGGCCGGGGCCGCAGATGTAGATCACGTTGAGGTCGGAGATGCGGATCGCGCGATTGAGATGGGCGTAGATGAAATTCAGCCCCGGCGTGGTGCCCCAATGACCGAGCAGGCGCGGTTTGATGTGCTCCGGCCGCAGCGGCTCG
>Ga0335084_10003710_pt1 | contig 14969 bp, 7 predicted proteins | sample Lox_Sample_44_FD_206721 | JGI IMG/M metagenome (GOLD analysis project Ga0335084, IMG submission 206721) | Soil microbial communities from Loxahatchee National Wildlife Refuge, Florida, United States - Lox_Sample_4.4 | ecosystem: Environmental > Terrestrial > Soil > Wetlands | place: USA: Florida...
CACGGGTATCGCAACGTGATGTCGGTGGGCGACGCCACCATCGACAATGGCGATGCCGGCAGCGTGACCAACGGCAACCGCCTGTTCAATCTCTACGCGATCGATTGCACTTCGAACGCCATCGACTTCCCCTGCATTGGCGAGGCGTTCATCAAGGCCACCAACGGCGGGGCGGTCAGCAACATCGGCTCCACCAATTTCGATTTCCCGACCGCGGGGCGCGTCTATCAGGACGCCTACTTCCAGCTGGTGTTCGACGACAGCGTCACCTCGATCGGCGAGGCGGAGGCCGATCAGAAGCTGGCCTACGTGCCGTACTCGGTCTACGACGGCGTCAACCGCTGGACGCAGTTCACCCTGCTCCTGCTCGGCGATCCCGAAATGCACATCTGGACGAACAAGCCGCGAACACTGACCGTCTCTCACAATCCGGGCATGGCGGTGAGCGACAGTCAGTTCACGGTGCACGTCCAGATCGGGGCCACGCCGCTGTACGGAGCCAGCGTGACGCTCTACAAGGCCAACGAGGATCTCGAGACCGCCACCACCGATGGCGCGGGCAACGTCACGGTGCCCTTCCGGCCCGACAGTCTCGGCCAGATGACGGTGACCGTCACCGCGTTCAACTGCAGGCCGTATCAGGCCACGATTACGGTCGGCGCGAGCTCGCTGCCGCTGGTGGCCGATCCCACCTTCACGATCGACGACGACAACTCGGGTGGGACCTCCGGAAACGGCAACGGCATTCTGGATGGCGGCGAGACCGCGGACGTGCACATCCCGCTTCGCAATAACGGCGGAAGCACCGCCCCGTCAGTGACGGCGACCCTGTCGACCACCGATCCCTACGTCACGATCGTGACGCCAACCCTGAACTATGGGGCGATCGCGTCGGGCGCGATGGTCAATCCGAGCTCGGGATTCCGCTTGAGCACGCCCTACAGCATTCCGGATCAGCGCGAGATTCCTTTCAGGCTGACGGTGCTGGACGGTGCGGGACATTCGCGAATCGAGAATCTCCAGATCACGGTGCATGGGCCCGAGATCGAGCATTTCCGGCACACCGTGCTGGACGTGGGCGGGAATTCGAATGGGGTTCCCGATCCGGGCGAGACCGTGAGCTACTACCTGGTGCTCCGGAACACCGGAACCGGCATCGCCCCCGGCGTCACGGTCAAGCTGCGGAATTACGATGGGCTGGCGCCCGTGCTCGACAGCACCGCGACCTTCGGCGACATTGCGCCGGCGACCGACGTGTCGGGCGACGCGGTGACGTTCCATCTCAACAGCTCGGCCGCGAAGCTCGAACTCCGGATTTCCGACGCCTACGGGCTGCTTTCCACGCAGACCCTCGACATGGGGATCCCGGTGGTGCCGCTCCAGCCGGCCGCGGTGGGTTCGGCGACCAGCATCGCGCTCCAGTGGCAGCTCAGTTCGTCTCCCGACCTGCTCGGCTACAACGTCTATCGCGCCACCGCCAGCGGCGGGCCCTACAGTCGCGTCAACCCGGTGCCGACGGGGCGCACCGCGTATTACAACGACGAGGGATTGAACCCGCTCACGCCCTACTTCTACAAGGTGAGCGCGGTCGATTCATCAGGGAACGAATCGGGGATGTCGGCGATCTCGTCGGCCAGCACCAATCCCCCGACTCACGCCATCTTCCCGATCCCGATGGGGCAGACCACGCCGTCGTCGGTGGCGATCGAGCACGTCTATTCCGGCTATCCGCAGGACATTTTCGCGGGCGCCGATGTGCTGTACGCCTGGCATCCCGACGGCAGCAGTCCGGTGGACGCCGACGGCCAGGGCACGACCTCGGGAGATTTCACCAAGCTCGGCAAGTACTACGCCGCCGGGCCCTCGATCGCCGACCTGGATGGTGACGGCATTCCCGAGATCATCGCGCCGACCTGGACGGACACCAGCCTCTACGTCTTCACTCCGGCGGGCGCATTGAAGCCCGGCTGGCCGGTGCACTTCCACGATCCGATCTGGTCGTCGGTGGCGGTGGGCGATCTCAACAACGACGGCCAGCTGGAAATGGCGTTCGGGTCGAACGGCTACAACTTCTACGTGATGAAGGCCAACGGCACCGAGTGGCTGAACGGCGATGGAAATCCGGCCACCACCGGCATCTTCAAGGTGCTGGGCCAGCCCTACAACTACGGCACCCCGGCGATCGCCGACCTCAACGGCGACGGCTATCCGGAAATCATCTACGGCAGCACCGACGGCAACCTCTACGTGTGGGATCGCTTCGGCAACAATCTGCCCGGCTTCCCGGTCAACCTGGGCGCGGGCATCACGGCCTCGGTGGCGGTCGGACCGCTCGATGGGCCCGGCGACACCCAGCTCGAGATGGTGGTGCCGACCACCGGCAATCAAATGTACGTGGTGGAGCCCAACGGCTCGATCCGGCCGGGCTTCCCGTTCTTCTTCAAGGCCTCGGGCAGCAGCAAGAGCCCATCGCCGGCGCTGGCCGACATGAACGGGGATGGCTTCCTCGACATCGTGGCTGCTTCGACCAACGGCGGCATCTATGTCGTCGATCGCAACGGCGGTCTGGTGTTCCCGTGGTCGAACATCCGCTACAGCTCCCTCACCAACGGTGCTTCCGAGAGCAGCCCGGTGGTCGCCGACATCAACGGCGACGGCCTGCCCGACGTGATCATGGGCGGGGAGGACCAGACCCTCGCCGCGCTGGGGAACAACGGGCAGATGCTGCCGGGCTTCCCGATCGTGCTGGGGGGCGAGATCCGCGGCACGCCAGCGGTGTGCGACTGCGACGGCGACGGCAAGACCGAGATCGTGCTGGCCGGCTGGGACAAGCTGCTGCACGTCTGGGACTACGACTTCCAGTTCTCGCCGGGACACGTTCCGCCATGGCCGCAGTTCCATCACGACGCGCGGCGCACCGGGCTCGCCACCACTCCGATCCTGACCGGTGTGAACGATCCCGCGAGTGCGGCGCCCGCGGCGGTGGAGTTCGCGATCCCGGCGCCCAATCCGGCGCGCACCGGGACGCGGTTCGACTACGCGATTCCGTCGGATCGGGCCGGCCAGTCGCTCGACCTCTCGATCTACGACTTGAGCGGCCGCCGCGTGCGCACTCTGGCTTCGGGGCCCGCCAAGGCCGGCCGTTTCACCGCACGTTGGGACCTGCGCTCCGACGCCGGCTCGGTTTCGCGCACCGGCGTCTACTTCGCCCGCTTCCGCCTCGGCTCGGAAGAGCGCGCACACAAGCTCGTCGTCATGGAGTGAGCGCGTTCGACATCGCTTGACCGCGCGCGGCGCGCCCCCTAGGGTGGCGCGCCGCCGCGTTTATCCCGGGGACATTCGATGAGCGTCCGCGTTCGATTCGCGCCGAGCCCGACCGGTCACCTGCACGTGGGCGGCGCGCGCACCGCGCTGTTCAACTACCTCTTCGCTCGCGCGAAGGGCGGCGTCTTCGTCCTGCGCATCGAAGATACCGACGTCGCTCGCTCGACCGACGAATCGCTCTCGGGGATTCTCCAGAGTCTGCGCTGGCTCGGCCTCGGCTGGGACGAAGGCCCCGGCGCCGGCGGCGATCACGGCCCCTACCTCCAATCGGAACGCGCCGCGTACTACCGCCGGCACGCCGACGCGCTGCTCGAAGCCGGGCGCGCCTATCCCTGCTTCTGCACGCCGGAAGAGCTCGAAGCGCGCCGCCAGCGCCAGCTCGAGCGCGGCGAGCCGCCCCGTTACGACGGCCGCTGCCGCGGGCTGGAGGCCGCGGCGCGAGCGGCGCAGCGGGCGGCCGGCCGCAAGTCGGCGCTTCGATTCGCGCTCGACGCGTCGGGGGAGACGGGCTGGGACGACGTGGTGCGCGGGCGAGTCGCGTTCCAGAACGAGGTGCTCGACGATTTCGTGCTGCTGCGCTCGGACGGCGGCCCCACCTACAATTTCGCGTGCGTGGTCGATGACCACGAAATGGAGATCAGTCACGTGATCCGCGGCGACGATCACATCTCCAACACGCCGCGGCAGATCCTGCTGTATCGGGCGTTCGGCTGGCCGACGCCGGTCTTCGCGCACGTCCCGATGATCCTCGGCCACGACGGCTCACGGTTGTCGAAGCGCCACGGCGCGACCTCGGTCGAGGCGTTCGGCGAGCTGGGTTACGTGGCTCCGGCCCTGGTCAACTTCCTGGCGCTGCTCGGCTGGTCCTACGACGGACAGCGCGAGCTGTTCACCCTGGGCGAGCTCGAGCGCGTGTTCTCGCTCGAGCGGGTGGGCACGAATCCTGCGATCTTCAATCTCGAGAAACTCGAATGGATGAACGGACAGTACCTGAAGCAGATGAGTGTCGACGAACGCACGCGTCTCGCGGTCGATTGGCTCGAGCGACATGGTTACGATCTGAGCGGTCGCGCCGCGGAGTGGAAGGCGACGCTGATCGGCTCGATCGGCGACCGCTTGAAGACCCTGGCCGACGCCGAACGTTACGGCGCATTCGCGCTGCGTGAAGAGCTGGAAATGGATCCCACGGCATGGTCCGAGCTGCTCGGCAAGGACGAGGTCGGGCCGCGTCTCGAATCCCTCGCCTCGCGGCTCGAGGCGCTGGCCGAGTTCTCGCTCGCCGAGACCGAGCGCGTGACGCGCTCGCTCGCCGCCGAGCTCGGCCTCAAGGCCGGCGAGCTGATCGGGATCGCGCGCGTGGCGCTCACCGGGAAGAAGGTGAGTCCCGGAATCTTCGAGGTGATGTGGCTGTTGGGGCGCGATCGCTGTCTGGCGCGACTCCGCTCGGCGGCGCGAGGATGGAGCGAAGCGCGCGCCGGTTCGAGCGCGTGAGCGCGATCCGCGGGCCCCGCGCCAGGCAACGAAACAGGCCGCCGGTCTTGCTGGGTCCGGAGGCCTTTGCTAGATTCCCGGGCCGTTTCTGCTGCCCGGTGGTGTAACGGTAGCACGACTGGCTCTGGACCAGTTAGTCGAGGTTCGAATCCTTGCCGGGCAGCCACCTCGCATCGCAGCGGCCGACGCGGCTCGCCACCCAGACAATCGAGGCGCTATCGTCTAGGGGTCCAGGACAGGTGGTTCTCAGCCATCAGACCGGGGTTCGAATCCCCGTAGCGCTACCATTTGCAGCACGCCGCGAACCCGCCGGGCTCCTTCGCCCCGGCGGGTTCCGTCGTTGAGACGGATTCACGCGTTCGTTCCGCTCACTTCTTCACTTCTCCGGATGATCGAGGGTGCGAAGCCGGGGGATGTCGTTCTCGTCAACCCAGAGGCTCGCGCGACTGCGGCCGTCGGCGCCGAATAGCGACAGGCGCGGCGTTCCCTCGGGCAGCACCGCCAGCTCGACGCGGCGCGTGTACAGGGTGTCGAGCATGCGCAGGCTGAGCGTTCCGTCGCGACGCAGCGCCCACAGCGCGCGCGCCTTTCCGCGGTCGTCGTTGAGACGGAACGCCGGAGTGCCGTCCGCCCACAGCGACCATTCGGCGCGTGGCGGCTGCCCGGGCTCGCGCAGCACGATGCGGCGCGCCGAGTATTCGCCGGTGCCGGGCAGAATACGTTGAGCGACCTCGAGCACCGCGAGCAGGATCAGCAGGATGACGATTCCGGCCCAGCGCTCCTCCCGGCGCTCGAGCCGGGCGAGGCGCTCGTCCATGTCGAGCGCCGGGTGTTCGGGTGTGGGCATGAGGAGGTCTCCATCGAGTGGGGCTGCCGGAACTCTCGCGTCCACCGAAGCTTCGCGGGACGCAGAGCGCGAGCCGTGACACGCTGCGCAATCTGCCACAGCGACGCGCAAATTGCATGACGTAACGGGGCTAACGCTTTATGGGGCAGTCCATTGACAGCCCGTTCGGGGGTCCCTACAATCGCCCTCGTCCGAGCTTGCAGACCCTTTCGACGCTTGAAGTTCTTGTCATGACGGGCGGACCTTCCGCGAAGTTCGCCCGCAGGCAGGCCGGCCGGTTCTCAGGACGCGACTCCCTCCTCCGGCCGGGCTGCCTCGATCACTCGGGCACGAACCTCGCAGGAGTCCCTACGACACCGTACGTACCGGTCAGGGCCCGTTCGACCCGCCCGAGGGGAAGGACCCCTCTTTGAGCGGGAATTCCGATTTGGCCCCCAAGCGAACCCGGCGTCCGGCGTCGTCGAGGACGCGCGTGGGCCTCAGGCAAACCCCGAGATTCTTCCTGCTCACCCTGGGCTACGCCCTGGTGGTGAACGCCTGCTTCTTGATCGCGCTCTTGCTCCGCTTCGAGGGCAGCATTCCGGCGCGCTACTGGCACGGCTGGCTCCAGGTCGCGCCGTGGTTCACGCTGCTGTCGCTGATCGGCTACCGCGTGTCGGGGCTCTACCACGGGCTCTGGCGGTACGCGAGCACCGTGACGCTCTTCCAGGTCTTCAAAGGCGCCACGCTCTCGGCGCTCGCGCTGTTCATGATCGACCTGTTCAGCCGCGATCCATCGTTCCCGCGCAGCGTCATCCCGATGATGTGGGTCTGGCAGATCGTCATCCTGGGCGCGATGCGGTTTGCCTGGCGCCTGTCGCGCGAGCGCGTGCTCGGACCGATCAGCAGCTCGCGCGCCGTGCGCACGCTGGTGGTCGGCGCGGACCCCACCGGCGTTCATCTCATCCAGGAAATGCGCCGCACCGCCGAGGGGCCCGACCACCTGGTGCCGGTCGGATTCATCGACGAGGATCCGCGGCTCACCGGCGGCCTGGTCGAGGGGATCAAGGTGCGCGGCACGATCGCCGACCTGTCGCGCGCGATTCAGGAAGCGCGCGCCGAGATGGTGGTCGTCTCCGACGCCGACATGCCGGCCAAGGTGGTGCGCGAGATCGCGCGCTTCTGCGCCGAGGCGAACATCCGCATCAAGACCCTGCCGGGCCTCTCCGATCTCCAGCACGGCCGCACCACGCTGTCTCAGATGCGCGACATGCGGATCGAGGACCTGCTCGGCCGCCAGCCGGTACAGCTCAACCTCGGCGAGCTGGCGGACTTCCTGCGCGGCCAGCGCGTGATGGTGACCGGGGCGGGCGGCTCGATCGGCTCCGAGCTGGCGCGCCAGGTGGCGGGTTTCGAGCCCGCCGAGATCGTGCTGCTCGATCACGCCGAGAACGGGCTTTACTACGTGCACCACGAGCTGGTCGCGCAGCACCCCGCGCTGCGCATTCATCCGGTGGTCGCGGACATCCAGGACGCGGCCGGCGTCGAGCTCGCGTTCCACCGCTTCCGCCCGCACGTCGTGTTCCACGCCGCCGCGCACAAGCACGTGCCGCTGCTCGAGGCCAACCCTCGCGAGGCGGTGCTCAACAACATTCTCGGCACCCGCAATCTGGTCGAAGCCGCGGATCAGAACGGCGTGGTCAAGTTCGTGTTGATCTCCACCGACAAGGCCGTGAATCCGACCAGCGTCATGGGCGCCTCCAAGCGGGTCTGCGAGATGATTCTGCAGAGCCGCTCGCAGCGGAGCCGCACGCGTTTCGTCGCGGTGCGCTTCGGCAACGTGCTGGGCAGCGACGGCTCGGTGATTCCGCTGTTCCAGAAACAGATCGCGCGCGGCGGACCGATCACGGTGACGCACCCGGAGGCGCGCCGCTACTTCATGACCATCCCCGAGGCCGTGCGTCTGGTGCTGCAGGCGGGGGCGATGGGCCGCGGCGGCGACGTCCTGCTGCTCGACATGGGCGAGCAGGTGAGAATCGTGGATCTCGCGCGACAGTTGATCCGCATGTCGGGCATGCGCGAGGGCGAGGACATCGAGATCCTCTTCACCGGCCTCCGGCCGGGCGAGAAGCTCTACGAAGAGCTGCACTCCGACGCCGAGCGCACCCGCATCACGCGTCACGAGCGCATTCTGGTCTGGGAGCTCGACGCCCGCCGCGAGGACGAGCTGAACCAGGAGGTCAACGAACTGATCGCGCTGGCGCGCCGCGGCGCGGCCGAGCCCATCAAGCACCAGCTCCATCGCCTCGTCCCCGAGTACGTCGAACCACAGCTCTCGCCGGTGCTGCCCTCGGAAGCGGCGGCGCCGGTCGTCGAGCTGCCGGGTGCGCCTCAGCCCGACCGCTCGGCCGCCTCCGAGCGCGACTGGGGAGAACTGGCGCGTCGCGTCGCGGAAGCCACCTTCGCCGGCGTGCTGCTGGTTGCCGCCGCTCCGCTGTGGGCGCTGCTGGTGTTCGAGGCGCGGCAGCGCGGCCATCGCGAGGTGCTGAACCACGAGACGCGCATCGGCATGTCGCGCCGGCGCGGGCAGCGCCGCGCGCTTCGCCGCGACACCGCCATCGATCGACGCAGCATCGAGCGTCGTACGCAGGACCTGCTGGGCGCGCCCATCCGCTGCGCGCGATTCCGCAACGATCTCGGGCCCCTCAGCCGGTTCGTCGCCCGCCGGCGACTCGACAAGCTCCCCTATCTGCTCAACGTTCTCCGTGGCGAAATGGCCCTGGTGGGCCCCAAGCCGGAGAAGGAGGAACTCGTGCTCCGCTGGGCCGGGGTGGTTCCCGACTACGACCGTCGCTTCAGCGTGCTGCCCGGCGTGACCGGGCTCGCGCAGGTGTCGCTGTGCTCGGACTCGGATGCCGATGGCGTGGCCCGCCGGGTCCAGTACGATCTGTATTACATTGATCACCGTACGCTGCTGCTCGACCTGCGTACCCTGTTGCGCACGGTTCGGGTGGTCTGGCAGAACCCTCGCCGGCTCTCGCCAGCCCCGCAGGGAAGAATCGCGGCGGGCGCCGCGGTCAAAGGAGTGACCCAATGAGGCGAAGCCGCAGAGCCGCGTGGCGGTGGTGGCCGGCGCTGATCGCCATGGTCGCGCTGGTCATTCCGGCTCGAGCCGAGGAGTACATCCTCGGTCCGGAGGACGTGGTGCAGGTTTCGGTCTGGCTCCATCCGGAGCTCGACAAGACCCTGCCGGTGGGCGCCGATGGCAACATCACCTTCGCCCCGATCGGCCAGGTGAAGGCGGGTGGGCTGACCGCCAAGCAGCTGGGAGACCGGCTGGCGGACCGCCTCTCGAGCTACCTGCGCCAGACCACCACCTGCACGGTGACCATCACCCAGTTCCTGAGCCGCAGCGTGTACGTGGTGGGGGCGGTCAACCGACCGGGCCGCTATGGATTCGAGACCATGCCCGGGCTGGTGGACCTGCTCAGCCAGGCGGGCGGGGCGGTCGCCGGAGCGGATCTTTCGCGGGTGCAGATCCTCCGCCGCGAGGGCGAGTCCCGTCGCGTCATCAACGCGGACGTGGCCACCGCGCTGCAGAGCGGGATCGGGACCGACCTTCCGGAGCTGAAGCCCGGCGACACGGTGGTGGTCAACACCTCGGGCGGGGGCGCCTACTCGGGCGGCCCGGGCGACGCGATCTCGATCATGGGCGAGGTGATGAAGCCCGGACTCTATCCGGCCGGCTCGGGCCTCGATCTGTGGGTGCTGATGGCGCAGGCGGGCGGATTCACTCCCAACGCCAATCTGAAGAAGGTCCGCATCATCACCCAGGCCGACCAGGGCTCCCAGGTGAGGGTGTACGATCTCGACACCGCGGCGTGGATTTCGGGCGGGAAACCGGTGCTGGTCAAGCCCGGCGAGGTCGTGTTCGTGACCTCCAGGCACACCAATCCGATCTGGGCGGCGTTCGTCACCATTCTCCCGATCACGCTCAACATCCTCAACGTCGCGCTGGCCGTCGAGCTGCTGAACGGAAACGTGCATCGATGACGAACGAAGCCGCACCCGCCTCGAGATCGAGCTTCGACTACCACGAGCTGCTGCGAGTGGCGTCGCGCCGCCGCTGGCTGCTGGTCATTCCGTGGGTCGCGGCGCTCGGTCTCGGAATCGCCGCGGCCTTCCTGCTCAAACCCGTGTACTTCAGCTCGACCACCATGCTGCTCGAGAAGGCGACCCAGCTGTCGGGGCCGCTCGGCGGCATGGTCGGGGGCGGCGACAATTCCGACCAGCAGGCCGAGGTGATGCGTGACGAGGTGCAGAGCAGCCTGTTCCTGCGCAGCGTCATCACCGCCGCCGGCCTGAAGAGCGATCCGGCGACGAGAGCGTGGGCGCTCAAACAGGGTGGACACATTCCCGGCGCCTCGGAGGACGAATCGATCGAATCGTTCCTGATCGATTACCTGCGGGAAGCCATCACCATTCGCCGCCAGCGTGGGAACATCTTCGTCGTGACGGTCGGCGACTACAGCGCCCCGCGCGCCCGCAAGCTCGCCGAGGGAGTCGCCGATCAGTTCGTGCTGTCCTCCAAGGCGGCGCAGCTCGAGGCGGTGCGCGCCACTCAGGAGTTCAGCGTCGAGCAGCAGCAGATCTATCGTCGGCGGCTCGACGAGGCCGAGTCGAAGCTCGAGGCCGCGCGTCGCGCGAACGTGGCCACCACGCTCACCGGCGGCGTCGTCACGGCATCGAATCTCCAGCTCGCCCGCTCGCTGCTCGACCAGGCCAATTCCGAGGTCGATGAGCAGAAGCAGCTGGCCGCGCGCCTGAAGGGGCAGTTCCCGAGCGAGATTCGGGAGAACGACCCGGCCCAGCTCTCGAGCGCCAATGCCACGCGGCTGGTCGCGCAGATCGCCTCACTCGAGAGGCAGCTGGCGACGGTGCAGCTCGGCCCCACCTCGGACGGCGGCGCCTCGGCGCGGCTCGACATCAGCCGCAAGGTCGCCGAGCTCGAGACCGAGCTCACCAACAACGCCGCGCGCGCGCTGCCCACGCTCGGGCCGGACTCGCGCGATCTGCTGGTCCGTTATCGCCTCGCCCAGGGCGACGTCGAGGCGCGACAGTCGCGTCGCGACTTTCTGAAGGACGAGATCGACACCTACGAGAAACGCACGGTCTCTGGACCCGATCAGGACCTGGCGATCGCGCACCTGCAGGAGGAGGCCGACAACGCGCGCGCGCTCTACAACTCGTTCCTGCAGCAGTCGGCGGCGGCGCAGATCTCGGAGGCGTTCCAGAACGCCAAGGTCAGCGGCCATTTCGAGGTGCTGGAGCCGGCCAACCTGCCGCGCACTCCGGGCAAGCCGAATCGTCCGGTACTGATCCTCCTCTCGTTCCTGGTCGGCGGCCTGATCGGCGTGGGCTCGATCCTGTTCGTCGAGCAGCACGACCAGTCCATGAAGAACGCCGAGGAAGTGGAGAGCCTGCTGGGTCTGCCGGTGGTGGGCGCGATCCCCCGGGTCGAGGAGCTGCAGCGCTCCTCGCGGCGTTCGCGCGGCACTCCGGCGACGCCCGGCGTCGCTCCGGCCACGCCGGCGCGCGATCGCGGATTGCTGCATCGTCTCAAGGTCGAGAGTCCACTCGGCCTGGAGTTCCGCCGCATCTATCTCAATCTGGCGCGCACGCGCGGCCGATCGCTGCCGCGCACCATCGCGGTGACCAGCGCGACGCGCGGCGAGGGCAAGACCACCAGCACGGCGTGCCTGGCGCTGACTCTGGCCCGCGAGCTGCGCGAGAAGATCCTGCTCGTGGACTTCGATCTGCGCAGCCCCTCGCTCCATCGCGCTCTCGGCCTGCCGGGCGCGAGCTGGGGGCTGGCGCAGATGCTCCAGCATCGGAATTTCGACGAGCGATTCATCCGCGCCACCGTGCAGCCGGGGCTCGACTTCCTCCCGGCCGGACGTAGCGAGCGGCCGGCCTCGGAGCTGATCGACACCGCCAGCGTCGAATGGTTCCTCGAGGAGGCGAGCTCGCGCTATCCGCTGGTGCTGATCGACGCGGCGCCGAATCTCGCCGTGCCCGACGCGCTGATCCTCGGCCGCGCGGTGGAAGGCGTGCTGTACGTGATCAAGGCCGGCAGCACGGTGCGCAAGGCGGCCGAGTACGGTGTCAAGGTTCAGCGCGAGGCGCGGGAAAACCTGCTCGGCGTCCTGCTCAACGACGTGGGCGAGATCCTGCCGCAGTACTACGGCTATCGCGCCAACACCTACGGGTATTCCTCCGAGGCCGCGGGCGGCGGAGATCACTAGGCGGCGGGCCCGCCCGCCGGTCCCGAGCGCGGGCGTGGCGCTTTCAGGCAGAGACTAGTCGCTTCGGAGGATCCGCGACGTGCGAAGCATCCGCGTCCTGCGAAACGTCGTCACCAACTACCTGCGCCTGCTCCTCGGCGGCCTGATGGGCTTCCTCATCACGCCGGTGATGGTGCATCTGCTGGGCGATCGCGACTACGGGCTGTGGATCACGGTCTTCTCGTTCACGGGCTACTTCGGCCTGATCGATCAGGGCATCCGGCCGTCGCTGGTGCGCTACGTCTCGCGCGACCACGCCCGCGGCGACCGCGAGGCGTTGGAGCGGACCATCAGCAGCGCGCTCGGGCTGTTCTCGATCGCCGGCGTGCTGACGCTGCTGGTCACGGTGGTGGTGGCGAGCGAGTTCCACCGCTGGTTCTCGGTGAGCGCGATCCCGGGGCGAGAGCTGTTCGAGGTCGTGATGATCGCCGGGGGATCGGTGGCACTCGGATTCCCGCTCGGCGTGTTCGGCGCCGTGCTTTCAGGGCTTCAGCGCTATGACCTCGGCAACGCGATCGGCATGGGCATCGCGGTCCTGCGCGCGCTGGTGTTCGTCACGGTGCTGCGCATGGGCGGCGGCCTGGTGCAGCTGGCATGGGCGTCGCTGATCATGAACCTGCTGGGTCACGCGCTCTCGATGGCGCTGGCGCTCCGGCTGCTGCCCGGTCTTCATCTGGGCCCGAGCCGGGTGGACCGCGCGACCTTGCGCGTGATCGGCGCCTACAGCGGGGTGGCGTTCGTCGGCGCGCTGGCCTCGAGCATCGCCTTCCAGACCGACGCGCTGGTGATCACCGCCTTCCTCAGCGCCGCGGCGGTGACGCCGTTCGCGCTCGCTGCCGGCCTGGTCGAGAACGTGCGCTCGATGGTCTACTCGGCCACGTTCGTGCTGTCGCCCACCGCCAGCGAGATGGAGACCCGCGGGGAGACTACCCAGCTCCACGCCATGCTGCTCGCCGGCGCCAAGTACTCGGTGCTGCTGAGCTGGCCGGTGCTGTTCGGACTCCTGATCTTCGGCGAGAACTTCCTGGTCACCTGGGTGGGGCCGAAGTACGCCACCGCGCATTCCTGGCTGCGATTGTTCACCGCGCACGGCCCGCAGGCCTCGGCCGGGCAGGTCCTGGCGATCCTGACGCTGCCGACGCTGCTGTCGCTGCCGCAATCCACGGCTTCGGCGTTGCTGTTCGGGGTGAGCCGGCACCATGGCGTGGTGGCGCTCTCGCTCGCCAACGCGCTCGTCAACCTCGGGCTGTCGCTGTGGTGGGTGCATCCCTGGGGCCTGGCCGGCGTCGCGCTCGGGACGGCGGTGCCGCTCGCGCTGCTCTCGGGAGTCGCGACCGCGGTGTACGCGTGCCGCGAGCTGGGACTCTCGGTGGCACGCTACCTCTGGGAGGGCATGGGGCGAGCCGGGATCGCGAGCCTCGCGTTCCTCCTGCCGGCCGCCGCGGTCAACGCGCTGTGGCATCCGATGGGGTGGATTCCTCTCGCGCTGTCGGGCGGAGGCTGCTGGCTGGTGTTCGCGGCGTGCGCCTGGTGGGGGGTGGTGGATCCGCCCGAACGTGCGCGCTGGGGGCGCATGCTCTCGGGTCTGATCGGACGGGCGCCGGTGGCGGGAGGCGCATGATGCGGGTCAGTGTGCTGCTCAGCGCCTGGAACGCCGAATGGTGCATCGAGCGTTCGCTCGACAGCGTATTCGCGCAGACGCGCGCCGCCGACGAAGTGGTGGTGGCCGACGACGGCTCCGAGGACGGCACCGTCGCATTGATCGAGCGCCGTTATGGCGCGCGCGTGCGTGTACTGAGACTCCCGCATCGCGGGCTGACCCCCAGCCGCCGTGCTTCGTTCGAGGCCGCGACCGGCGACTGGCTGGCCGTGCTCGACGCCGACGACTGGTGGGAGCCCGCGAAGCTCGCGCGACAGGTGGCGTTCCTGGAGGCCCACCCGGAGCTCCGCTGGTGCGGGACCGACGGCGTCTACGTCTCGGCCGAAGGCGTGATCCGCGACTCGTGGTTCTCGGACTATTTCCATCCGGTGCACGAGCTGCACGGCGATCTGCTGCCGCTGCTGATCGAGCGCTGTTTTCCGCTGGTGAGCAGCATGCTGATCGAGCGGGAGGCCTACGCGGCGTCGGGTGGGTACGATCTCGCGATTCCCTATTCGCAGGACTACGACCTGTGGCTCAAGCTGGCCTCGCGCCATCCGGGGGGCATGCTGGCGGAGCCGCTGATCCACTACTGGTCGAGTGCCGGTCAACTCTCGCGGCGGCTCGAGCCCCGTTATCGCGACGATCTCGCGCTGATGCGGCGCGTGGCGAACGGCGAGTTCCGGCGCGATCCCGGGCTGCAGCGGCGGGGCGCCGAACGCGCCGCGGCGATCGCGTTCGACCTCGCCATCGTCTGCCTGCGTGATGGGCGCGTGGAGGAGGCTCGCGCGCTGCTCGCCGACGCGCGCCGCCACGGTCCGTTGCGGCGGCGGGTGCTGGCGTGGGGTGGCAGCCTCGCGCCTCGAGCCGCGCTCCGGCCGCTCATGCGATCGGGGCTGCTCAAGCGCGCGGTGGGAGGGGCGCGTGCCGGCTCGCCGCGCATCGCCAACTCGCCCGAGGCGGCGCCGTGAGCGCGCCGCTCGAATTCGCGGTGGCGATTCCGGCGCACGACGGGCTGCCGGACGTGCTCGAGGCGGTCGAATCCGCGCTGGCGCAGAAGCTCCCGCCGCGCGAGATCGTGGTGATCGACGACGCCTCGAGCGACGGCACCGGCGCGGCGATCGAGGCACGCTTCGGTTCGCGCGTGCGCGTGGCGCGGCGCGAGCTGGGAAGCGCGGCTGCCGCCCGCAATGCCGCCTGGCGCGAAAGTCGGGCGCCATGGGTCGCGTTCCTCGACGCCGACGACCTCTGGTATCCGGACAAGCTCGCGGTTGCCGCCGAACACCTGGGCGCCGTGCCCGAAGCCGCCTGGTTCTTCAGCGACGGCGCGTTCCGCACGCTCGAG
>Ga0335084_10003711_pt1 | contig 14969 bp, 11 predicted proteins | sample Lox_Sample_44_FD_206721 | JGI IMG/M metagenome (GOLD analysis project Ga0335084, IMG submission 206721) | Soil microbial communities from Loxahatchee National Wildlife Refuge, Florida, United States - Lox_Sample_4.4 | ecosystem: Environmental > Terrestrial > Soil > Wetlands | place: USA...
CGCCGCCGACGCCGGCGGCAATCTGCTGTTCCCGGTGAGCTGGCAGGGGATTCTGGTGCCGTCGAGCGTACCCGTCCCGCGTCTGTTGCAGGTGCAGGTGGCCTCGCCGGTGGCGTTTACGATCCCTGATCAGGTCTTCGTCGGGTCGTATACCCCCGAGGGCGGGAAGCTGCCGCCGATCTTCGAGCCCAAGGTCAATCTCGGCGGACCCTCCAACGTCGCCACCTTGTTCGGCTCGGTGGACGCGCCCTACACGATCCTGCGCTTCGGGCGCAACATCGGCACGTGCACCGGCGGCTCGCGCGATACGCTGCAGTGTGAGACCGACATCGACTGCCCGGGCGGGAGCTGCGCGCTGAGCGGGAGCTTGTTCGATTTCTCGCTCTTGACCAACGCGGGACCATTGGTCCTGCCGCGCACGCTCCCGCAGATCTGTCAGGATACCGGGACGACGTGTTCGGCGGACTGTGGGGTGGACGGGCCGTGCGTGAGCTACGCGCTGCAGGCGCAGGCGCCGGTGCTGCTCGACTCGCTGCGCCAGCAGAGCGACACGCTGCGGGCGTTCACCGCCAACGAGGCGGTCGATTTGGCCGACCGCAACGGCGACAACGACTTCGGCGATACGGTGGTCACGTTGCGGGATCGCGCCACCGGCGTGGGGCAATCGCTCGGGGCGCCGGCCGGGTGCGGCATCGACACCAGTCCCGCGACGCCGGAAGGGCGGGCCATCGTCAGCATCAACGAGCCGCCGTTCCAGTTCCCCGGCGTGGCCGTCGACCAGGACGTACTCGCGTTTCTCGAGTCGGAAGCGGACACCAACAGCGAAACGGCCCCGTACCTCAGTTGCGATGAGAACGGCGACGGCGACACCCGCGACGCGATCCTGCGCGTGTTCCAGTTGAACACCATGGGGACGACGCCGACCGAGATCACCAGCGGCACCCCGCTGGCGGTCGATCCGGCGCCGCTGGTCAACAATCGCAGTCTGGTGGTGTCGACCCCCGCGGGCATGGGCGCCAAGCCGCGCGTGTTCTTCCGCGTTCCGGAGGCCGCCAGCGGCCGCCCGCACACCATCCTGGCGAGCCGCAACTCGGCGCAGGTGGAAGGTGACAGCGGCAGCTATTTCAATGCCGGGACCTACGCCTACGGCGACGTCTTCTCCGACGACGGCCGCTATCTCGTGTTCAACAGCGGGTCGACCAATCTGGGTGTGCCCGGTGGCGGGCGCGTCATGTACGTTCGCGACCTCGTCAACAAGACGACCGCGGTGGTGAGCATCAAAGAGGATGGAACGACCGGGGTGTCCGCGGGACCGGAGAGTATCTCCGGAACCGGACGCTTCGTCACGTTTACCACCTGCATGGACGGCTGGGTGACCAACGATACCAATGGTCAGTGCGACATCATCGTGCGGGACCGCGATGCAGATGACAATGGTGTTTTCGATGAGCCCGGCGTAGGCAAGACAGCCACTGAGGTCGTGAGCCGCACGTCATCCGGCGGACCGGGTGACGATGTGTGCGATTCGCCGGCCATCTCGCCGGATGGTCGCTTCGTGGTGTTCACCAGTCGGTCCACCAACCTCGTGCCCCCGTTCAATACCCAGGGGAAATATCAATGCTACCTGCGCGACCGGCAGATGAACACCATCGATCTCGTCAGCCGCAACGGCAACACGGTGGGCAACGCGGACTGTTCGTACCCGATCGTCTCGCCCGACGGGCGCTGGATCTCCTTCTACACCCCCGCGAGCAACCTCTACAGCCCGGACGGATCCGGCAACGACGTGTTCATTCTCGATCGGCTCGATCCGACCCACAAGTTGAACGTCGCGGCGCTGACCACCGCCGGCGTGCATCCCGGCGCCGGCAACTACGCCGATGCCAGCTTCTCGGGCGACGGGCGCTTCATCGCCTTCGACGCTGCGGACGTCGGTTTGGTTCCTGGCGGGTCCTTTAGTGGAAAGTATTTCGTCGTCATTCATGATCGCGACGCCGACGGGAACGGCATCTTCGACGAGCCCGGCGGCATGGCGAACGAGCCGGTAGGGCGGACGGCGACCGGCGATTCGTTCTTGCCGCACATTTCCCGCGATGGGCGCTTCGTCCTGTTCCTCAGCAACTCACCCGATCTCGTCCCCGGCGATACGAACAACACCTACGATCTGTTCGTCTACGACCGGCTTGCCGGCGTGACCCAGCGGGTGTCGATTGCGGACGATGGAACGGAGTCGACCCTTGCGTCGTCCGGAGGCTATCTGTCGCCCGACGGGAAGAAGGTCGCGTTCGAGAGCAGGAACAATGCGCTCGTGAGCGACGACACCAATCTGTGCGACTACAACTTCGACGGCATTTACGACGAGCCGTGCGTCGACATCTTCGTCCGCGCCGTCACCGCGGGTCCCCTCTGTGGGAACGGCACGTTGGACGCCGGCGAGACCTGCGACCCGCCGGCCGGCTCGTGCCCGGCGGGCACGGCGTGCAGCGACACGTGTCAGTGCAACGACCTGACCGGCGACGGCAAGGCGGACTCGACGGTGCTCGAGGTGCTCGACACGGCGGTGATGTCGCCGACCCCGATCGTGCTGTGCGCCGCGGGCGAGGTTTCCGCGGCCAATGGCGCCGCGGCGTTCCTGCGCCCGGAGTCTCCGACCGGCACGACGGCGTGTCCGGGGGGACCGCTCAACGGTGACGGCGACACCAACGACCAGGTCGTCTACTTCTGGGACGGCTCGCTGCAGAACCTGGGTCTCGCCGCCAGCGCGGTGCGGCTGTCGGCCAGTTACATCGCCGCCATCGATTCCGACGATCAGTCGGTGCGGGTGCACCCCGCGGGCGCGGGCTCGTGGAGCCCGGCGGCGGGGCAGGTCGCCGACACGATCGACGTGAACGGATCGATCGTCGCCTTCCTCACGCCCGAGAGTGTGGCGGGCTCGTCGATCAATTCCGACGGCGATACGAACGACCGCGCTCTGCAGGTGTACGACGCCGGCGCGGCGCAGCTCGTGTTCGGCGCCAACACCACGCCGCGCGCGATGGCGGCCGAGGACTTCGTCATGGGCGATGCGGCGGTGACGGCCTGCGGGACGCATCAGCTGATTGCGTTCCGCACGCGCGAAGCCGCCGAAGGGCGCAATCTCAACGACGTCAGCAACGGGCATCCCACCGGCGACACCGACCTCAACGATGACGTGCTGCAGATCTACGACGCGGTCAGCCACACGCTGGTGAACACCGGGCAGGCGGTCACGCCGTGCGGACTCGAGGCCTGCGATCCGCATCAGCCGTATCAAGTGTCGGGCAGCAAGGTGAAGTTCCTGACCCACGAACCGGATCAGAACAACCTCGATCTGAACGGGGACAACATCAACACCGAGCTGATCCTGCAAGTGTACGACTTCTGCGGCGACACGATCACGCCGGTCGGCGCGGTGAAGACGGACGGCCGCAATCAGAATCCCCTGGGCGAAAGCGACGACAGCCGCGCCTACACCGCGCAAGCCGGGCGCTGCACCAAAGGCGCGGTGTGTACTCCGGCCATGGATACCTGCGGTGACGGCGCGTTCTGTGAGAACGACGCGTGCGACACCACCGTCGGGAAGTGCCAGGTGCACGGCGCGCTCGTCTGCACGACGGACAGCGACTGCCCGCGCTGCGTGCTGCGCCAGCCGGGGAGCTGCCAGACGGATGCGGAATGCCCGACGGGAACGACCTGTGGGGCGGAAGCCATCACGGCGACCACGGGGGTGAATGATCAGGACGATGACGGCGTGCCGGACGATCAGGACAACTGCCCGCAGATCCCGAACACGAATCAGTTCGACGCCGACGGCGACGGGGTCGGCGACGCCTGCGACAAGGCGCTCAACTGCACGCCGGTGAACGACGCGGCGGCGGTGATCAAGATCGTGGCCAAGAAGGATGCCGGCAAACTGAACGGCAAGCTCACCTTCGACATGAACGGGTACAGCGGGTTGCCGCTGACGATCAGCCTGGTGGACAGCCACGGAACGGTGGCGTCACAGACCATCGGGGTGGTGCCCGCGAAGGGCAACTCGGGCAAGAAGTGGCTGTTCAAGATCAAGGGCAGCGACGGCGTCACCAAGGTACTGCTCAAGGACCTCAGTCCGAAGGAGCCCGGCAAGCTGCGGATGACGGTGAAGTCCAAAGGATGGTTCACCAGCCAGGCGGCCAGCGACCCGGTGGCCAGCAACAACAAGCTCGTCGTCACCTTCGGCGGCCAGTGCTTCCAGCACACGGCGACCAAGAAGGCGGATTGAAGGAGATCTTCACCGCGGAGACGCGGAGGCGCGGAGACACGCGGCTCGGCATGAAGGGCAGCGGCTCTCTGGACTCCCCTTTCTGAGGGGTTGGTGTGGGCGGCAGCCGGGTCCGCTTGGGCTGGATCTCTCCGCGCCTCCGCGGTGAGATCTTTTGCCCTACTCGTGGTGCATCAGATCGATGACGGTGTGGGCGCGCTGGCCGAGCAGGACCCGGCGCACGACCGCCATGTGCGTCCGCCAGTGCGCCTCGGCCTCCGGCGCCTTGCCGGCTTCGATCAGCGCCACGAGTCGCTCCTGCGAGCGGAGGCCCCGGCGCCGCGTCGCCGCCGAGCCCTGGGTCGACCCGGTCTTGCTGACCGCCGTCACCGCCCGCGCGACGATCTCGTTCAGCATCTGGGCGAGGATGGTCAAGGTCTGATTGCCGGCCAGGGCGATGAGGCGCTCGTGGAAGCGGGCGTTTGCCGGACCGAAGGCGTCGGGATCCATGATCAGCCGCTTCTCGTCGCGGATGAGCTGGTGGAGCTCGGCGACCGCCGCGCGTCGCGATCGCGACGACGCGAGGACGCGTACCGCGACCGGCTCCAGCAGGCTGCGCGCTTCGAAGACGTCCGCCAGCGACACGTTGCGCGCCTGCAGCACCAACGCCGCGGTTCGGGCCGTCATCCGCTCGTCCGGCTTGTGCACGACGACGCCACCGAGCATGCCGCGCACCACCGAGATGAGCCCCTCCGCCTCCAGAATGCGCAGCGCTTCGCGCAGCGACGGCCGTGACACGCCGAATCGTTCCACCAGGTCGGGCTCGTGGCCGAGCGAGTCGCCCTCCGACAGCCGGTCCGACAGAATGAGACTGCGGAGCTCGTCGGCGATCTGCTGCGGCTTTTCGCGCACCCGCCTGCGCTCGCCCCGGCCCTTGCTCGCGACTGCCTTCTTCGCTTGCGCCATGCTCCTCCAGCTTCGCCGCCGTGCCGCGCGGAGCCGCCTGCTCGTCCGATTCAGTCGACCGGGATGTTGTAGACGCGAGCCGCGTTGGCGCTCAGGACCTTGCGGCGCTCCTCGGCCGTCAACTCGGCGAGGCACTCGCGCACCTGCTCCAGGGGGCGCGGATAGAGGCAGATCGGGTGCGGAAAGTCGGTCTCGAACATGACGTTGTCGACGCCGACCCGGCGGATCGTGGCGGACGCGTCCCGTCCTTCGAACCAGAAGGACGCGTACATCTGCCGCCGGAAGTACTCCATCGGCGACATCGACAGCTTGTTCAGACGGCGCGCGCCGGCCTCGATCAGGGAGTAGTCGAGCGTCTCCAGGACGAAGGGGATCCAGCCGAGACCGCTTTCGACCGAGACGAAGTTCAGCTTCGGGAAGCGTTCCAGCAGGCCCGACGTGATCAGGTTGAGGATGACCTTGGCGTTGCTGATGAACATCATCGTGCCGCCCACCGCGAGCTTCTCCTCCGGCTGCAACGACGGCCACGGCGAGTCGCCGTACCAGCTCATCGTGCTGTCGCTCGCGCCGATGTGGAAGTTCACCGGCAGGCCGGTGTCGCTGCACAGCTCCCACAGCGGCGTCCAGTAGTCGCCGCTCAGGTCCTCCATGCCGTGCAGGTGCGGATCGGAGTTGATGTTGACGCCGCGCATGCCCAGGGCGTGGCAGCGCTCGGCCTCCTCGACGGCGAGGTCGATGTCCCACCACGGCAGCAGCGCCATCGGCAGCAGCCGGTCGCGCGACTCGGCCTGCATCTCGGCCATGGCGTCGTTGTAGATGCGCGTGCTGACGAGACGCAGGTCGGCGTCGACGGGCTCGCGGCGCGGTGCCCCCATCGGCGCACGGCCCTGCCCCGCAAAGCCGAGCACGTTCGGGTACACGATCTGGGCCCAGATGCCGTTCTCGTCCATGAACTCGACGCGTTCCTTCACGCGCGAGCAGCCGGGGTGCACCTCGTCCACCTGCCACATGCTGAACTCGATGCCCGCCGCCTTGCTGCCGTCGCGGTAGATCACGCTCGAGGCCGAGCCGACGCCCAGGGACCGGTCGCCGTCGATGGTCCACGTCCATTTGCCATCCAGCATCCGCATCTGCGGCACGCGGTCCCGATACGTGGGCGTGGCGCGCGACGTCCACAGATCGAGCGGCTCACTGAGGTGGGTGTCGATGTCGATGACCTTGATCCCCTGGACCAAGGCCGATTCCGAGACGCGGTCGGGGCTGGCGGTCGTATCCATGCGGCTCCTCCTCGGCGTGCGCGGATCCTATTTCAGCTCGTAGCGGATCGGTAGGTGCTTCGGCCCGCCGACGAAGAGCGTCTCCATGTAGGCCGGCGGTCCGGCGAGCTCGACCCACTGCAGCCGCGGCAGCAGCTCGCGGTACAGTGCGCGCGCTTCCATGCGCGCGAGGTGGGTCCCCAGACAGAAGTGGGCGCCGAACCCGAAGCCGAGGTGGTCATTCGGGTTGCGGCCGACGTCGAAGACGTCTGCGTCCTCGAACACTTCGTCGTCGCGATTTGCGGAGGGGTACGACAGCAGCACCGATTCCCCCGCCCGAACGGTGACGTCGCGCACGATGCAGTCGCGGGTGGCGGTGCGCATGAACTGCTTCACCGGGGACACCCAGCGGATCATCTCCTCGACCGCCGACGGGACGAGCGACGGGTCGGTGCGCAGACGCCGGAACTGACCGGGGTGCTCGATCAGCGCATGCAATCCGCCGGCGATCGCGGAGCTGGTGGTGTCGTGGCCGGCGGTGGCGATCAGGACATAGTAGCCCACCGCTTCCAACACGCCGATCGGCTGCCCGTCGATCTCGGCGTTGGCGATCACCGACGCGAGATCGTCGCTCGGCTGGGCACGGCGACTGTCGATGAGCCGCTGGAAGTACTCGAAGAAATCCATCAGGGTCGCGAGCATGGCGTCGCTGCCCGCCCCGCGTCCGAGCTCCGGGTCGACGGTGCCGAACAGCTCCTGGGTCAGCTTGAGCAGGCGGGGAAAATCTTCTTCCGGAAGGCCCAGCAGCGAGAGGATCACGTACAGCGGGTAATGGACGGCAACGTCGGTGACGAAGTCGCACCCGCCGCCGAGCTCCGCCATCCGATCGACGTAGCGCGTGGCCAGCTCGGCGACCCGGGGCTCGAGCCGGCCGATGCTCTTCGGCTTGAACCAGTCGGAGCTGATGCGCCGGTAGACCGGGTGGTCCGGCGGATCCATCTGCACCAGCGCCCGCACCGGCATCTCGCCGGCCCCCTCCGGCGGCTTCGGACCGAGCGCCGGGCGCGGCCCGTTGATCCATCGATCGGGCTGCCGCGCGATCTCCATGACGTCGGCATGCTTGGTGACCGCCCAGAATGGGTCGAAGCCCGCGGCGTCGACGCGGGTGACGGGCGACATCCGCCGCAGCAGGGCGCAAGCGGCGTGGAACCGCTTCTCGTCCGCATACGCCTTCGGGTCGGTGAAGACCCGTGCCGCGTCGTCGATGTTCATTGGTCGTCCAGTGCGAACGCTTTTGACTCTAGAATAACATCTAGATATTTTCCAGCCCGCACACGTTTTCAGAGGCGCTGGACGTCCGACATGAGCCACAACAGCGTGCCCTTTCGGAATTTCATTCGATGAATTGCCGGCGAGGTAGGACGGAACCGGTGGGTCGAATCTCTCCGCGCTTCCGCGGTGAAGATTCTCGGTAGGTCGTCGGATGACCGCGCACGCGGCACCGATTTGGGAGCTCGCCGGCGTCTCGCCACGGGCGATCGCGCTCGAAGACGATCGGCGCCGTGTGACCTTCGGCGAGCTCGAGGAGCGCACCAACGCCATCGGCAACGGCCTCGAGGCGCTCGGCGTGCGGCCGGGCGATCACGTCGCCCTGGTCGCCGGCAATCGGGTCGAGTTCGTCGAGAGCTTGATCGGAGCGATGCGGGCAGGGATGGCGGTCACGCCGGTCAAGACCTCGTGGACCGCGGCCGAGATCGAGTACCTCCTGCGCGATGCCGGCTCGCGCGCGGTCGTCACCGACGTCGACGCGGCGCGCGCGGCGGCCGCCGCCGCCGGCATCGCCGTGATCGATCTCGAACGCGGCGTCGGCGGCGCCGGCTTCGAGCGCTGGCTGGCGATGCAGTCGGCGCGGCCGCTGCCGCGCGACCGGACGGGCTGGCGCCTCTCGTACACCTCCGGCACCACGGGCCGGCCGAAAGGGGTGCACCGCTTTGCCGATACCCGGCTGCCGTGGTGCGAGGCCTTCGCCGCCTCGCGCTCGGTCGCCGCGACCGCCCACCTCCCGGCCGACGGCCTGCACCTCAACGTCTCGGCGCTCTTTCACGGTGCCCCGCTGGCGTTCTCGTTGTCGCTGCTGGCCGGCGGCTGCACGATGCGCATCCTGCCCCGCTGGGACGCGGAAGCCGCCCTCGGCGCGCTCGGCCGCGACGTCCGCTCGACCTGCATGGTGCCGACCATGTTCCGCCACCTGCTCGCGCTGCCCGCGGCGCGCCGCCGTGCCTTCCGCGCCCCCGCGCTGCGCGCCGTGCTGCACGGCGGCGAGTCATGCCCACAGCCGGTCAAGCGGCAGATGATGGACTGGCTGGGGCCCATCCTGGTCGAGTACTACGGCATGACCGAGGGAGGGCTGACGATCGCGACCGCCGAGGACTGGCTGGCGCGGCCGGGCACCGTCGGCAAACCGGCGTTCGGCATGCAGGTGCTCATCCTCGGTCCGGACGGCGAGCGTCTCGGACCCGGCGCCGAGGGTACCATCTACTTCCTGCCCCCCAGCGGCAGGCTGTTCGAGTACCGCCGGGCGCCCGAGAAGACCGCGGCGGCGCACACGCGCGACGGCGCGTTCACCGTCGGGGACATCGGCTACGTCGACGCGGACGGGTACCTGTTCATCTCCGGGCGGACCTCCGACGTGATCGTCTCCGGTGGGGCGAACGTCTACCCGGCGGAGATCGAGGAGGTGCTCGCCACGCAGCCGGGTGTGCGCGACCTCTGCGTGGTGGGCGGTCCCGACGACGTCCGCGGCGAGACGCCGGTGGCGTTCGTGGTGCTCGATCCGGAGGCCCGCCGCGATCCGGCCGCGGAGCAGGCGGCACTCGACGCGCTCGCCGTCGCGTGCGAGGCGCGCCTGGCGGGCTACCAGCGGCCGCGCCGGCTGATCGTCCGCGACGAGCTGCCGCGCGATCCCACCGGCAAGCTCCTGCGCCACGCGCTGCGCGCCGAGCTCTGGGAGGGACACGGGAGCAACTTCGCCGCACCGTCCCGCTGACTGCTGATCATCCCCGCGGGGGCGTACAATGGCACAGGAGGCATTCGTATGAGTCATCTCGAACCGGGGGATTCCCTCGCCCAGCGGGTCCGGCGTCTCGAAGACCTCATGGCGATCCATCAGTTGTTCGTCGACTACGGCCGCTACCTCGACGCCGGCGACATCGACGCCTACGCGTCGCTCTTCGCCGAGGACGGCGAGGTGCTGCTCGGACCGATCGGGCGAGCGAAGGGACGCGCCGCGATCAAAGACCTGATGACCCGAGTGCTGGCGGGGCGGGCGGGCAGCTCGTACCACATCATCAGCAGCCCCCAGGTCGTCCTCGACGGCGATCGCGCGACCGCGACCGTCATGTGGACCGTGATTGCCCGGACGGCGGAGGGCGGCGCGGCGCTGACGATGGTCGGGCGCCACGCTGACGACCTGCGGCGCGAGCGCGACGGCTGGCGCTTCGTGCGCCGCATGGGGTACGTCGACCTTCCCTCGACGATGCCGCGACCGCCGTCGGCCTGACGCCGCCGGTCCGGCGACGACCCCGGCGTACGCTGGCTGGCTCCGCAACGGAAGAAGATCTATACATTTCTTTCCGGTTCCTATTCGCTGTGTGAGGAGCGAGGAGGGCATGCAGCCGTATCGCGCTATCTCGACCGACGATCACCTGATGGAGGCCGCCGACGGCTACACCGCGCGCATGTCCGCCGGGTGGGGCGACAAGATCCCGCAGGTCCGGGACGCCGGCGACGGCACCGATGCCTGGTACGTCTTCGGCCGCCGGATCAGCGCGCTCACCGGGTTCTCCTTCGTGCAGGGCGTCACGCCCGACCGCGGCGTCGTCACCCGCTGGGCGGACGTGCCGCCCAGCGCCTACGTGCCGTCCGAGCGGGTGAAGGCGATGGACGCCGACGGCATCGATGCGCACTCCTTCTATCCGAACGTCGGCAACGTCCAGACCCTGAACCACCCCGGCGAGCCCGAGGCGCTGCGCCTCGAGGCCCTGCGCGCCTGCAACCGGATCCAGATCGAGGAGTACGTGCAACCCTTCCCGGGGCGCTTCATCGGCCTCGCCGTGGTGCCGCTCTGGGACCCGGTCAAGGCGGTCGACGAGTTCCAGTGGGCCGCGGGGCAGGGCTTGAAGGGCGTCTCCTTCGCCTTCCCGCAGCAGTTCCGCTTTCCCGACATCTGCGATGGCGCGTGGGACGTGCTGTGGGGCGCGCTCCAGGAGGCCGACCTGCCGCTGCACCTGCACATCGGCAGCGGCGGCAGCATGGGCATGGGGGCGCAGGTGTGGGCGGGGCACACCGACCCGATGCTGCGGCTGAGCGAGACCTCGGTGAAGGCGATCTCGGCCAACACCAGCGTCGCCGCCACGCTGCTCTTCTCGGGAATCCTCGAGCGCTTCCCGCGTTTGAACGTGGTCTTCGCCGAGTCGGGCGTGGGCTGGATTCCGTACCTGCTCGACGTCGCCGACCATCAGTGGGAACGCCAGCGCATGTGGCAGCACGGCATGCCGACCCGCCCGAGCGAGCTGTTTCGCCGGCAGTGCTACTCGAACTTCTGGTTCGAGCACATCGGCGAGGAAGTGCGCCGCGCGCCCGGCCTCGCCAACGTCACCTGGCTGTCGGATTTCCCGCACCCGACCTCGACCTACCCCACCTCGTGGGAGTACATCGAGCGCGCGCTCGCCGACTGCACGGACGAGGAACGGCGGATGATCCTCGTCGAGACGCCGCGGCGCCTCTACCACCTGCCCGAAGGCTACTGAAGAGATGAGGGAGCGACGATGAAGGACGTGGCCGACAAGACGGCGGGCACGGGGCCGAATCGACCGTCGATCGGTGCGCGGTTGCATGGCCCTGTTCCAGGCGATCCCTTTCTGGTGGTGGGCAGCCTCGACCTGAGCACGCACGGATACGTGCGCGAAGAATGGTTCCTCGAGGGGACGGCGAATGCCTATGGCCTCGACGGCGAGCGGCGTGCGGACGGCCGTTGGCAGGCGACGCGGGCGAGCCGCGCGCCCTTCAGGACCCGCGTGCTCGTCTATCGACCGCAAGATCCCTTGCGTTTCAACGGCACCGTGGTGGTCGAGTGGCACAACGTGAGCGGGGGGGTCGACGCGTCTCCAGACTGGCTGTTTCTGCACCGCCACTTGATGCGCAACGGTGCCGCTTGGGTCGGCGTCTCGGCGCAGAAGGCCGGCATCGACGGCGGCGGACTGGTGCCGGGAATGCCGCTCAAGGCGGCGAATGCCGAGCGCTACGCGAGCCTCGTGCACCCGGGCGACGCCTTCGCGTTCGACATCTTCAGCGCGGTCGGGCGCGCCCTGCGCATGTCCGGCTCGGGTCCTCTCGGGCCCCTCGAGGCGCAGCGGATCATCGCCATCGGAGAGTCCCAGTCCGCGGGCTTCCTGGTCACCTACGTCAACGCCGTCGATCCGATCGAGCGGTGCTTCGACGCCTTCCTGATCCACGGCCGCCCCGGCGCGGCGGCCGGTCTGGACGGCGTCTACCTCCGCGCGCTACGAGACGGCGATCTCTCTCAACTGAGCAACGTGGGCTCCATCTCGTCGGATGGTCACCGCATCCGCGAGGATGTCCGCGTCCCCGTGCTCACCCTGCAGAGCGAAACCGACGTCGTGCTGCTGGGAGGGGGCCGCGCGCGGCAACCCGACTTCGAGCGCTTTCGCCTCTGGGAGCTGGCGGGCGCCGCCCACTTCGACACCTACGGGCTCGTCGCCACGCACTTCGATCGCGACGGCATCCCCATCGAAGAGCTCGCCCAACATCTGGCCCCCACCGATGAGTTCTTGGGCATGCAGGCCGGAGCACCGGTGAACTCGGGGCCGCAGCAGCACTACGTGCTCAATGCGGCCCTGACGCATGTCGATCGCTGGGTGCGAGAAGGCGTGCCGCCGCCGCAGGCGCCGCGCCTGGACACCGCCGACGCAGCGGCGACGCAGCTGGTGCGCGACCACGTCGGCATCGTCCGCGGCGGCATCCGCACGCCGTGGGTCGAGGCGCCGAGCGCGGTCCTCTCCGGCGAATCTCCCGGGGGTGACGGCTTCCTGTTCCTGTTCGGCAAGACCCTCGCCCTCGACGAGCCGACGCTGGCGCGGCTCTACCCCGGCGGGCCCGCTGAACACCGCAGGCGCTTCGAAGCAGCGACTGGGGACGCCGTACGCGCCGGATACCTGCTGCCGGAGGACGCCGACGAGATCGCCGCGCTGGCGCGCCACGGGCGGCAGCCCTCCGGCTGGAAGACCTTCTAGGGAACATCTGCACGCGTGTCAGTTCAAGCGACCTTCCACGGGGTCGGAATCGGCATCGGCGGTGCTGTCCGCCGATCGCCGCCGGTTCCTGGCACCGGGCGACGACGAGATCGGCTGGACGGCGCGGCGCGGCCGCGTGCCGCTCGGGTATCTCGGCGACCGCAAGAAGACCGAGGAGACCTTCCCGATCATCGACGGCGAGCGCGTCGCCGTCCCCGGCGACCGCGCGCGCCTCACCCGCGATCAAGAAATCGTCCTCCTTGGACGCGACGCGCTGGTGGTGAACAGCGGCGGCGAGAAGATCTTCGTCGCCCTGAACCCACGGCGACCGCCCGCTTCCTCTCGGCGGGCAGACGCCCACAATCCAACAGCATCTGCCCGCGGTCTGGCCTCTCGAGTCGCCCGATGCGGCGACGGAGCGCGCCGATCGCTCACCCAACCGGGACACCGATCGCTCGAAGTACCGCCTTCTCGATCTCCAACATGCGCTGGCTGGAGAGCCCTCCGCCCAGCGGTCTCGCGCTCAGGCGATCTCTCCGCAACGTGGTGATCTGCTCGCACTTCGCCATCGAGGCGCGCGGGAGTCCCCCCTCCCGCCGGCGCAGTCGGACGTGTGTCGGCGCCTCGCGCAGTACCGTCGACAGCGGCACGACCAGCACATCGCCGGCCAGGCGGTTGCGAACGTCGGGCGACACGACCAGCCCCGGCCGTCGCTTGCCCTCCGGCTCGTCCGGTACCCGCACCCAGTGGACGTGTCCGCGGCGCGGGAAGGTGTCCGTCTGTGTCACCGTGACCACTCCTTGCGGACGGTCTCGTCACCGGCTGCACTCCATGCTTCGTCTTCCCGCTCCTCGTCGGCGCCCCGGGCGCGGTAGTACGCTTCGATCGCTTGGTCGAGCGCGACGCGCGATCGCGCTTGGACCCACGCGCTGAGCGCCCGCTCGAAGATCTCACTTCTCGTGGCGCCCGCGGACAGGCGCTCGGCGTCCCGCAGTACCCGCCGGTCGATGCTGACCGACACCTTCATCTTCGCCGCCACGGTCGGACCGATTATCCTACCGATCGGCCTACCGCAACGGCATCATCGCCTGCCGTCTCTACGCCGTGCGTCCTCGTGCACGACGGAGGGGCCGGATCGAGCTGGCGATCGCGGCCGCGATCCGAGATCCTCTCGCCTACGCGACCAGCTGCGTCCCGACCACGTAGGGCGAGAGCGTCAGCACGGAGTGGGTGACGCCGACGGCGAACCCCTGGCGTGAGCAACTCCGAGAAACAGGTGTTCAGTGCCCCGAGGTACTGGGTGAACGCCGTGCCGTCGGGAGCGACACCAGGCGCATCGTCAAGCCAGAAGTGGCTCGCGTCACCGGCCGGACTACGCGTGGGCGCGCGCGGTGCGGCGCAGGCGCGACCGCGACGGCGGCTGCCTAAGTCGGGGCTACCGCCCGAGGACGGTCCACCCGAGCGAGCGCGCCGCCTGTGCCTGACGCACGTCGTAGGTGAGGAATGGCAGCGATCCTGCCCCGGCGCGCTCGGCGGCGGCGAGGTGCAGCGCGTCGAGGGTGCGAAGCTCTAGCGTCTCCGCCAGATCGCCCGCCCGTTCACAGGTGGTGGCGTCGAGCTCCACCACCAGCATGCGGGCCCAGTCGACGCGGAACGTCTGGCGCATGCGAGCGCGGTCGGGGCCGCGCAGCAGCCGCGCGAGGTTGCGCAGGACCTCCACCCAGGTATGCCTGGCCGTCACCCAGGAAGGATCCGCCACCAGCAGCCGCTCGCACGCGACGCTCTCGTCCTCCTCCACATACCGCTTGAGCAGGGCGCTGGTGTCGACATACAGGCTCATTCGCCCCGGTCCTCCGCCAGGGCTTCGTCGACCCGCATGCGGGCGCGCGCGCGGCGGACACGGGCTGGGGGACGCCCCGGTCCGGACGGGGCGGAGATCCAGCCCTGGCTGATCCCCTCCTCGAGACGCGGCGCGGCTGGAAGGGGAGCCAGGATGGCCTTGGGCACACCCCGGTCCGTAACACGGATCGTCTCGCCGCGTGCGACGCGCTCGAGGTAGCGGGACAGCTGCTGCTTCAGCTCACGAACCCCGACGTCCATGTGTCCACAATAAGCAATCTATGTGGACACATCAAGTCCAGTGCATGCCGGCACGAGTATCGTCAAGCCGAGGTAACC
>Ga0335084_10003712_pt1 | contig 14966 bp, 12 predicted proteins | sample Lox_Sample_44_FD_206721 | JGI IMG/M metagenome (GOLD analysis project Ga0335084, IMG submission 206721) | Soil microbial communities from Loxahatchee National Wildlife Refuge, Florida, United States - Lox_Sample_4.4 | ecosystem: Environmental > Terrestrial > Soil > Wetlands | place: USA...
GAAAAGTTGCAGATGGACGGAATTACCTTGATTATGATCGAGCACCGATTAAGGGAGCTTTTCCGGGTGGCCAGTCGGGTCATGGTGTTAAATTTTGGAGAAAAATTGACAGAGGGCATTCCTGAAGAAGTGATGGCAAACGAGAAGGTAAAAGAAGCTTACCTGGGATCGGAGAAGCTGCTCGACTATACATTTGAAGCCTGATAGGCGAAGGGAAGGAATCTTGCATTCCGAGTTAGAGCTCGAAGTTTGCTGAAGAAGTTACTTTTCTCAGACTGCTCAAAAATGCCCAGATGCAAGGTGCCCGAGATCCTGAGAGTGGTGTCGCAACGAATAAGGAGCGACTTTTTTGCCACGCCGACGAGTTAGTGAGTCGGCCAGAGGCGTACTTGGATGTACACCGCAGCGACGAAGGGTGAGGGCAACACCGCAGATGGGCGTTTTTCAGCGGTCTGCCAATAATTCGGAATTCGCGTTCAAGAGCTATGTTGAAAGACGAACTTACTTTTACCCAATTTGATAAAGTATGCGAGAAGTATCCTCATCGACCGGCTATCATTTTTCTCGGCGAGAAGTTTACCTATGCCAGATTGCGAGATCTCATCGACCGATTTGCTACAGCCCTGAACCGCTTGGGGGTAAGAAAAGGTGATAAGGTCATGCTCTATATCACAAACTCTGCCCAATGGGTCATCTCGTTCTTCGCAATCCAAAAGATCGGGGCTGTGGTGGTTCCGGTCGCTCCCATTTACACTTCTTTTGAAATTGAATATATGATCAATGACGCGGGGGTGGAGACAGTCATCTGTCTTGATACCAATTTTGGGTATGTACAGGAAATTTTATCTAAGACCGGCTTAAAAAGGGTGATTGTTACAAACCTCGTCGATCTCCTTCCGATTTGGAAACGTACCGTTGGCCTCCTTTTCGATAAAATTCCAAAAGGGATCGTTAAAAAGGGTGAGAAAGTTTATTTCTTCAAAGATCTCCTCAAACAAAAACCCGAAAAGCTAAATGTAAATATCGACCCCTGGAATGACTTTTCCTATATTCTCTATACCGGCGGGACAACCGGGTTTCCCAAAGGAGTTCCTGGCAATCATATGGGCATGATTTCCTATGTCAGGGACGTTATGGAGGACGTGGCGGGACCGTACATCGAGGAAGGAAAAGATGTCTATATTGCGATCAATCCTCTTTTCCACATCATGGCCCTCGGACTCTTTGTCGCCATTGGTCTAAACTTCGGCAACACAACGGTCATCATGCCGGTTCCCCAGGTCGATGCCATCTTGTATTCAATACAAAAATATAAAGTGAGATGGATTCTGGGGGTTCCTGCTCTTTATCGTATGATGCTGGAAAACGACCGCTTGGACCAATACAACATGAACTCGCTGAAATACTGCTACTGTGGGGGAGACGCCCTCCCCATTGAGGTTGCTAAGCGATGGAAAGAGCTTCTTGGACTGAATATCTACCAAGTCTATGGATCAACGGAAGCGGGTCATGTCACCTATTCTCGATTAAATACAGAGCCAAGCGTCATGTCGATCGGCCTTCCACTTAAGACGAGACAGTGTAAGGTGATTGATCCGGATAGGTGTGATTCCGTTCCTGTCGGTGAAATCGGAGAACTTGTGGTGACTTCCGACTACACGGTGAAGAGCTATTTGAACAAGCCCGAAGAAACCAGTCGTTCTTATATAGAGATAGATGGGAAAATTTACTACCGTATGGGAGACTATGTTAAGCAGGATGAAAAAGGAGAGCTCATCTATGTTGAGAGATCCGCCGATATTATAAAGTTCAAAGCTTTTCGGGTTTCTGCCTCTGAGATTGAGGCGGTGTTGCAAGACCACCCTACAGTCGTCGGTGCATGTGTGGTCGGTGTTCCCGATGCGAAAGTAGGAGAACGGATTAAAGCCATGGTCGTCCTGAAGGAAGATGCAAGAGGCGTGGACGCTTCCGAACTGATCCGATGGTGCCGGGAAAGGCTTGCTCCGTATAAAATTCCCCAATACATCGAATTTCGGGACATGCTGCCTAAATCAAAAGTCGGAAAACTCCTGAGACGCGAAATCCGGGCGGAAGAACGTAGAAAAATTTCCAAGGGAAAAGGATAAAGGTAGAAAGGCCCGTAAAAGTCTCTTTTCCCCTGACGCGAAGCGGAGAGTCGAAGAATCTTTTGAAGCCGTAAACAAATTGAGCTCATGGTGTCACCCCGGTGAAAACCGGGGTCCAGTCAGTTCGTACGCCTTGAAAAACTGGATTCCGGCTTTCGCCGGAATGACATGAAAAAAAAACCAGATCAATTAGATAACAGGGCGGTGAAATGCTGGAGATCAAGAACCTGATGGTTTTTTACGAGAACGCCATCGCCATCAACAATATCAATATGAAATGCCAGGGCGGAAAGGTTACGGGCGTTTTCGGGGCCAACAGTGCAGGCAAATCCACGCTGATGTATACCATCTCCGGAATCATACTGGATGTGAAGAAGAAGGAAGAAAGGAAAGGGGGAGAGAGGATCACCGTCCTCGGCCGTATCGCGTTTGAAGAAACGGATATCACATCAATGAAGCCAAGCGAGAGAGCCAGGAGGGGAATCATCCTCTGCCCTGAAAGACGGAGGATCTTCGCTGAAAGCAGCACCCTGGAAAATCTTAGGATAGGAGGCTATTTAGCCACCAAGGCCCAAGCGAAAAAGACCCTTGAATATGTGTTCAACATTTTCCCGCCCTTGAAGAAGCTGAAGGGGAGAGAAGGAGGGTTTCTCAGCGGCGGGGAACAGCAGATGCTGGCCATTGGAAGAGCTTTGATGGCACAGCCGAAATTGCTCCTCCTCGACGAGCCCCTACTTGGATTAAGCCCCCTTATGGAGGGTATGCTGGCCCGATCTGTCCGCGATATCAATCTACAGACGGGAATTACCGTCCTCATCTCGGAACAGTATGCCCGTCCGATTCTGCCGATCATCCACCACGGGTACATCCTTGAGAACGGCGGCGCCGTTCTGGAAGGCTCCTCCCAGGAATTAGTCGACAACCCCGACGTGAAGTCCGCCTATTTCGGACTGTGAGCCAGCGAAACCGACGCCCGTGGCAATCATGCGGACGTGTGCTATAATCCATACGCTTGTCTCATAATAACGACCCCATTCCTAACCTCCTTCTTGCGGGGGTAGGCAAAGAGAACGATTGCCCTCCTCGTCTGAAGGGGAGGGAAATCGTTATCCTTCTCCTCCGTTAACCGCCTACGCCTTTACAAATCGACAAAATTGAAATACATAAATAAGTCGAGATGATGACGCAGAAAATACTCACCCGGGATTTTGTTCTCAATTTCCTGGCCCAATTCGCATTCTCCTTTGTCTCCTTCATCCTCGTCCCTACGATTCCGGTCTATCTTTCAAGGTTCGAGGCAAAAGGAGGGGAGATCGGCTTTCTCATCGGGATTCTGAGCGTCTTCTCCCTGATTCCCCGGCCTTTCATTGGAAGAGCCCTTTTAAGAATCCCCGAGAGAACATTTATGATCGCTGGAGCGGTCCTCTATACCCTTTCATCGGCCGCCTATCTCTTAGCCTCTCCCTTCTGGCCCTTTCTGATCGTGAGAATCCTGCAGGGGATTGGATTGGCCTTTTTTTCAACGGCCTCTGTCGCATTGATCGCCAGCATTGCCCCTGAATACCGCCGGGGACAGATCATCAGTTACTATTTCCTGTCCTACAACTTCGCATTTGCTCTGGCCCCCTATTTCGGGATGATCCTCATCAACCAGCTCAGCTTTACCGTCCTCTTTTTGGTCTGCACCGCGTTATCGCTATGCGCTTTGTTCATCACGCTTAAGCTGAAGAAGGGACAAGCCGATGTCAGAGAAGATAAATCGACACAGAATCAGCCCTTCTTGAATCGTGAAGTCATCCCGTCGGCCGTCATGGCATTCCTGCTCAACCTCATTTGGGGAGCCCTGGGCGCCTTTTTTCCGCTGTACGCTATCCGGCACGGTGTTTCTAACCCCGGGATCTTCTTTGCTTTCGTGGCGATCACCCTGATTCTGGGTCGCTCGCTGGGTGGAAGAATATTGGATATATTCGCAAGAGAGAAAGTGATCATCCCCTGTATCATCGTTGTGACGGCTTCCGTAGTGATTCTAACTTTCTCCACCACCCTTCCGATGTTTATTCTCGTGGCCATCATTTTCGGGACGGGATGGGCTTTTCTCTATCCCTCCCTCGTCGTTTACGCCGTCGAGAGTTCAGGCTCTGCCAGGGGGCCTGCGATGAGCACTTTCACAGCCCTCGCTGACCTGGGCGCAGGGATCGGCCCGATGATCATGGGCCTGATCCTCGAATGGACCAATTACCCAATGATGTTCCTATCCTTAGCTCTTATCGGAGCTATCAATTATCTTTATTTCAGTTATACGCTCAGGGAAAAAAGGAAACGGTCGATCGGGTGATGGTTGGGGGGGGGAAAAAGAGAGATTGTTCCAAATAGATCTTGAGACCCAATCCCGATTTAGAAACCGGCACCCTTTCTCCATCCGGTCATTGCGAGGTCGTATCGACCGTGGCAATCTCATTGGAAAAGGCGAGATTGCTTCGGTTCCCTCGCAACGACAATTTCTAAATCGGAATTTGGGCGAGAAAATCTTGAAAAATCTTGAAAATCCTGTTGACTTTCCGTTGAGAAAATAATATTTGTGAAAGAATGACCGCTCTCCGAGGAGGAAATGTCATGAAGAAGATAATCTTACTATCCATTTTAGTCTTATCGATCCCGGTTATTCTGTATGGACAGGAGAAGGTTGAAGCGCCCGTTTGGAATATAGGAGACAAGTGGATCATCGGAGGGGATACCACCCTATCGGTTGTCAGTGCCGATGAGAGCACTTATGCGGTGAAATATTTAACTCCTGGTGAAGAATCTATTTTGATTTACGCAATATCATCACTTAACCGACTTTACATCATGGATAAGAATACGCGAATCGAGTATGCGGGGAGAAACAGAAGACTTTTCAATTTTCCATTAGAGGTCGGGAAGACTTGGAGCGATAAGTATACCGCAGGTGGGAAGACAGCCCCGCAAGCATATACAGAGACTTACACCGTCCTCGGATGGGAGGATATCACGACTAAAGCAGGAAAATTCAGAGCGATTAAATTGGAGTATAAACATGCAAGAGCTGAAGAAAACGCCCAGGGAGGGAAGGCCTGGTATTGGTATTCCCCCGACGTGAAATATATGCTCAAGTGCCAGTATGACAAGAGCGGTTATTGGCCTCCGTCTTACGATTGGGAATTGACTTCTTTTGAATTAAAAAAATAAGGATGAATCAGATTCTCCAACAGAATGTCCTTCCGCGAAGATCCTTTGTCTCGAATGATCGTGATCCTGTCTTAGATTCGAGTAAGAAAAACGAACCCCGGCCGACGGGCCGGCGCCCGAAGAATGAATGCTTGGGAAGTGTTTGAAAAATATGAATGAAAAATATGAATAAGAACTTGACAAAAGAACAATGTTTTGTTAATGGATGGAAATATAATTCGGGTGGGGTTTCGTCCTGATTCCTGGTACTTCCTCCACTTTTAAAAAACTAAAAAGAATTCGGCTTGTGGCCTCCGACAGAGACGAGGCAAATCCTATGAAAGTAAGGATGTTCATTCTTGTTTAAGGAGCGATTCGCTATAACCGGGACGACATTCCTTCCTTCCGTCTTTTCTTCCCTCCCTTCCAGAATTCTAAGCATCCCTCAAGTGCCGGTCTTCACGAGCGACACCCAGCGGGAGAGGAGTCCTGAATGGCCGTGACCAAAGAAGTTCAGCTTCAAGTCAAAGACCTTTATATGGGGTTCGGAGGCGTCCAGGCCCTGATGGGTGTGAACTTCGAGGTGAAGAAGGGCGAGATCTTTTCAATCATCGGTCCGAATGGCGCAGGCAAAACGGTCCTTCTGAACTGTATCAATGGTCTTTATCATCCTCAACGGGGCCGTATTGAATTCGAAGGGAAGGAGATCACTCGTTCGAAGCCCTATCAGAGGGCCAAGATGGGGATCTCGAGAACTTTCCAGAAGCTCGAGCTCTTCAAAGGCGCCACCGTGCTGGACAACATCCGACTCGGTCGCCATATTCATCTCCGTTCGGGGCTGATCAGCGGCGCCCTCTATCTCGGCAAAACGGCCCGGGAAGAGATCGAGCACCGGAATTTCATAGAAAGGGAGATCATCGATCTTCTGGAGATCGAACATATCCGGGACAAGATGGTCGGAATGCTCCCCTACGGGCTGCAAAAACGAGTCGAATTGGCAAGGGCGCTGGCGCTGAACCCTAAGATCATTCTCTTGGACGAGCCTCTTGCCGGTCTCAATTTAGAAGAGGTTGAAGACATGGCTCGATTCATTCTGGACATTAACGAAGAAGAGCGGTGGCAGACAACCTGCGTCCTGGTCGAGCACGACATGGGCGTGGTCATGGATATTTCCCATCGTGTGATGGCGCTCAATTTTGGCGTGAAGATTGCGGAAGGAACCCCACCCGAGGTTCAGAACCATGAACAGGTGATAAAGGCCTACCTGGGTGAAGTGGAGGAACTCTATGCCACGCGCCGCTAGTTGGAAGGAAATCGAGATCACCAAAGATTTGACGATCCCAAAACTCTTTCTCCAATCTGCCAAGAAATACTGGGACAAGAAAGTGGCGATGCGTGAGAAGGAGTTCGGAATCTGGACCCCCATCACCTGGAAGAAATATTATGAAAATGTCAAACAAATCGCCCTGGGCATGGTTTCTTTAGGATTGGAAAAAGGGGATAAGGTCGCCATGATCGGCGACAATCGACCCGAAGCCCTCTGGGCAGAGATGGCGACGATGTGCGTCGGGGGAGTCGGGATCTGGCTCTTTCAGGATTCTCTGATCGATGAAGTTCAGTACATCATCGATCATTCCGACGCCAAATTGATCGTGGGCGAGGGGCAGGAAGAGGTCGATAAATGCCTCCTGATCAAAGACAAGTGTCCAAAGTTGAAGAAAATGGTCTGGGATGATCCGAAGGGAATGAGAGAGTATGACGACCCGATCCTCATCAGCATCAGGAAGCTGATGGAGATCGGAGAGGAAATGGACAGGAAAGACCCCGATCTTTTCGAAAAGATCGTCAATCAAGGAAGCGGAGAAGATGTTTGCCTCCTCTTCTATACGTCGGGAACCACAGCCCTCCCGAAAGGGGCGCTCCTGACCCATTATAATATGTTGACCATGGGGCAGAACCTGATGCGCGTGGACCCCTATTTTGAAACGGATGACTTCGTTTCCTACCTCCCCTTCGCCTGGATTGGAGAGCAAATGATGTCCATCTCGTGCGGCCTCCTGGCCGGGTTTACACTTAATTTCCCCGAAGAACCGGAGACCGCCCAGGAGAATATCCGCGAAATCGGACCACACGTGATGTTCGCTCCCCCCCGCATCTATGAGCAGATGGTACGAAATGTCCAGGTCAAATATCTCGACTCTTCCTGGTCAAAAAGAAAAGCTTATGAGCTGGCGATGAAGATCGGCTATCATGTGGCCGACCTCAAATTCTCTAACAAGCCCGTTCCCTTCCATTGGAAAGTTTTGAATTCCCTCGCTTCTCTGAGCGTCCATAAGAAATTAAAAGATCACTTGGGGCTTTCCAGAATCAGAGACACCTATACCGGAGGCGCGGCGATGGGTCCGGACCATTTCCGCTTTTTTCATGCCATCGACGTCAATCTCAAGCAGATCTACGGTCAAACCGAGATTGCCGGCATCTCCGTTCTTCATCGGGACAATGACATTAAGTTTGATACGGTTGGAAAACCCATTCCGGAAACCGAGGTGAGGATCACCGCGGAAGGAGAGATCATCTCAAAAAGTCCATCCGTATTCGTCGGATATTATAAGATGCCGGAGGAGACGGCGAAGGCCTTAAAGGATGGATGGCTTCACTCCGGAGACACGGGGTTTATCGATCCGGACGGCCATTTGGTCGTCTTCGACCGGACGAAAGATGTGATGACGTTGGGCGACGGGACGAAATTCGCCCCTCAGTATCTGGAGACTCGGCTCAAATTCAGCCCTTACATTAAGGACGTCTGGGCCATCGGTGACAATAGGCCGTACGTCACCACGGTGATTTGCATCGACTACAATGTGGTGGGTAAATGGGCAGAGGACCGAAACATCGCCTACACCAGTTACTCCGAACTCTCTCAAATTCCCGCCGTCTATGAAATGGTCCAGAGGGAGATCGTCAAGATGAATCATGATCTTCCTCCCGTCGCCCGCATCAAGAAATTCGTCAACCTCTATAAGGAATTCGATGCGGATGATGATGAGCTGACCCGAACCCGAAAACTGCGCAGAACCTTTGTGGAAGAACGCTACAAAGATATTGTCCACGGCCTTTACTCAGACCGCGATACGGTCCATATGGATACCGCCATTACCTACGAGGATGGAAGAACATCCCGCATCAAGGCAGACCTCAAGGTGATGGAAGTAAACCAGTAAAGATGAGGTATGGAGAAGTTTTATATGTATGAAGGGAGGCTAAAGCCTCCGCTACCCTTATAATTTCGTAGGAGAATTTCAAGCGGGAGGCCTCTCCTACCCTTTGGCCCTTTTTTAAACTTTGCGGGTAGGGGCGACTTCAGTCGCCCATTCAATAAAGATAAACCATATGGCACAACCACCTCACTTTGAAATCGATAAAGGAGTATATTTCATAACAACAAGACTAAAACAGGAAGGGCGTTTTGTGACCGAACGTGAGGCTGGAATAGTTGTGAATACCATCTTAGATTCATCGACAAGAAAAGAGATGACCCTGTACGCCTATGTGATGATGCCCAATCATATGCACATCCTCATGAAACCTATTATAGGTGGAATTTCAAAGGCCACACAGCTTATCAAGGGAAGATCATCAAGGCAAGTAAGCCAAGGTAATTTCTGGCAGAAAGGGTTTTTTGATTTTGGAATCCTCACGGAAGAAAAATTCAGAGAAAAGGTCAATTACATTCATTTCAATCCAGTGAAATGGGGGTTGGTGGAAAAGGCAGAGGATTATAAGTTTTCAAGTGCCCTGGCATATAAGATGGAGTATGGAGAAGTCTTTTACGCATGATGGGAGGCTCAAGCCTCCCCTACCCTTTACCCTTTTTTAAATTTTTTTATGGGTAGGGGCGACTTTAGTCGCCCATTCCTACCCTTAATTTAGCAGGAGATTTTCAAGTTGATCATTTTGCATTGCTAATTTTGCACTTTGCAATTGTCCTTTACGGGGGAGGTGTCATGGAATTTTTCTTGCAACTCTTTGTTACGGGGATTCTGGTCGGGAGCATCTATTCGCTGGTCGCCTTAGGGTGGACCCTCATTTATAAATGCTCCGGGGTCCTCAACCTAGCCATGGGAGAACTCACCCTGATCGGCGCCTATGTCTGCCTGACCTTTTACCACTGGCACATCCCATTTGTCATCGCTATTCTTCTCACCGTTGTCGTCGGTTTCATCCTGGGACTGCTGACCGAGCATCTTTTTCTCCGTCCCATGGTTGGCGAACCGGTATTGAGCGTGATTATGGTGACGGTAGGTCTCTCCTTCTTCTTTAAGGGCGTCGTGGAATTGATCTGGGGGACGGATACGGTCGTTTTCACTCCCACGGTTTTTCCAATCGAACCGATCTACATAGGAAAAATCGTCGTCGGACAAGTTTACCTCTGGGCCTTCGTCGCCTCCATCATCCTCCTCCTGGCCTTCGTCTCTTTTTTCAAATTCACCAAGTGGGGATTGTCGATGCAGGCCACGGCGGATGACGAAATGGCCGCTCTTTCTCTGGGAGTCAATGCCAAGATCGTCTACGCCCTCGCCTGGGCAATCGCCTTTATGGCCGCCGGCGTCGGGGGAACGTTGTTGGGAAATATCAACGGACTAAATATCTCAGTGGGCTATTTGGGTTTATTGGTCTTGCCCGCCGTTGTCCTGGGCGGCCTGAATTCCGTTCCGGGGGCCATTGTAGGCGGCCTGGTCATCGGTGTTCTTCAAAACCTTGCGGATGGTTACCTGAGCCGATTTACCCCCGGAGGGGTGAAAGAGATTTTTCCTTTTGCGGTGATGGTCATCGTTCTGTTGTTTAAGCCCTACGGCCTCTGGGGCTGGATAAGAATCGAACGGGTTTAGAGGCTCAATTACCAATGAGCAATGTGCAATAACCAATCTGCTATGGTAAAGGGGGTGTCATTCTGGCCCGGATTTTCATCGGGATAAACTCCAGCCGGAATCCAGTGTCTTTGAGGGCCTCTGGATGCCCCCTATCAAGTACGGGGCAGGCTCATCGAGTCCGGCATGACGGACTGACAGATTCCATGGACAGGCACCCATTAGCAATGGGCAATCTGCAATGTTAAAAGAAAGATTGTCATTGATCACTGAGAATTGAACATTGGTCATTGATCATTGATTATTGGAGGTTAGGATGGGTTATCGCCCTTGCGGCGTCTATCATCAGTATTATCGCCAGGACCATACATGGTGGCAGACCCGGTTTGTCTGGGGAAAAATGATTCTCCTCTTTGTCGCCATTTTCTACCTGGTCCCTAAATTCGCAGGATTGTATCTGATCTCCGTCGCCAATGTGGTCGGATACACGATTCTCGCCGCCATGGGCGTTCAGCTACTGATCGGCTACTGCGGCCAGGTCACCTTGGGACACGCGGCTTTTCTGGCCGTAGGGGCCTATACCTGTACCCTCCTCATGCTCCAGTTACACATCCCCTACCCCATTGCCATGATTCTGGGCGGGGTCATGGGCGGGCTCTGGTCTGTCCTGTTCGGGCTTCCATCTGCTCGGGTAAAAGGATTCTATCTCATTATGACGACCATGGCCGCTCAGTTTATTACCGTGGAATTCTTCATTACCCAGTATGTGAGTCAAATCGGAGGAAGAGGCGTGGCCTTCTCCATCCCCCCCGGGACCGTGAGGATCGGCCCCTTGGAGATTAAGACCGATATGGACGTCTATTACTTGATGATCGTCCTGGTGATCCTGTGCACCCTTGCGATGTCGAATCTCCTTCGATCGAGAATCGGCCGGGCCTGGATCGCCATCCGCGACAATGATATTGCCGCGGAGACCATGGGAGTGAATATCGTTTTGTACAAATTAATGGCCTTCTTTGTCGCCGGTTTTTTTGGGGGGATTGCAGGCGCCTTCTGGGTCACCTCCCTTGCAGCAGTCAGCCCGGAACACTTCCAGTTCGGTTGGTCCCTCTGGCTGGTTGGAGTCGTCCTGATCGGAGGAGTCGGCAGTATCCATGGAACGATTTTCGGGGCGATGTTTATGACGCTCATCCCTGAAGGGCTGAAGTTCCTCATTTTCGCCCTTACCCAGGATCAATTCTTTGTCGATCTCATGCCTTTTCTGCCTCACCTCCTTGAGAAATTTCTATTCGTCAAAGAGGCGGCCTTCGGTTTGGCCATCGCCCTGTTTCTTATTTACGAACCGAATGGATTGTCTTATCGATGGTGGCAGGTGAAGAACTATTTTAACTTGTGGCCATTTTCATATTAAGCGTGTCCGGCATCCGCGACCGTTGATAAAGAAATCGAATACGGACGCGGATCACGGATACGGTCACGCGCTCAAGAAAGGGGTGATGTCACGTCATTGGATGGTGGGAAGAATTCAAGGGTGGGGGTCCGTTGTTGTGATTATTTGAAAATTGACAGGAGGTTAAAGATGAGAACCAGAATGCTTACGATTGTCGCTATATTATTCGTTGTGGGGTTCAGTGCTTCATTGGCTTTCGGGCAAGCCCAGGAGGTAAGGCTGGGTGCTCTCCAGGACACAACAGGCGGGACCTCCGACGTAGGGAAGGATGAAGCCCTGGGAGTCCGGGAAGCGGTCCAGTATTATAATGACTCGGGTGGGATCAACGGCAAAAAGATTCGTCTGTTCCAGTACGATTACGGATATCGAGTGCCTGAAGCGGTCACCACTTACAAGCGATTCAGAGATTATGACAAGGTCGTGATGGTCCTCGGGTGGGGAACGGGCGACACCGAAGCCCTTTCTCCCACGGTCAACGCGGATAAGATGCCTTATCTCTCCAGCTCTTTTTCCGGCCACCTGTGCGATCCCAAGAAGAGCCCTTATAATTTCGTCTATGGAACGGATTACTCCACCAATGCCAGGGGAGCGATCACCTACTGGTTCGAAGAGGTTTGGAAGAAAGATCCGAAATGGAAAGAGTTGAGGGAAAAAGGCACCAAACCCAAGTTCGTCTGCTTTATGGATACGTCATCCCCCTATGCGACCGCTCCCATCAAAGCCATCAAGGACCAGGCTACCCTTCTCGGGTTCGAGGTCGGCCCCGATCAAAATATCGCTTTAACGGCTCTGGATACCAAGAGCCAGGTCATTGCGGCGAAGGGGTTTGGAGCCAACCTCCTGTGGCATGGCAACACGACCATGTCCGTCTCCAGCGCAATCAAGGATGCGTACGCCCTCGGGCTGGGCGCGGATCATATTATCAACAACTGGGGGTTCGATGAAAACCTTCCTAAGCTGGGAGGAGCAGCGGTTGAAGGCGCGATGGGTTTGATTGCTTGCGCGCTCTTTAACGATGAATACCCGGCCAAGAAGCGAGTCCTTGAATATTGTAAGAAACTGAACCCGGGCGTCCCCCTTGAGAACCGGCTGATCCGGACGGTTCAAGGCTGGGTGAAGGTGACCCTGGCTGTCGAGGCCATGAAGAAGGCAGACAAAGCCGGAAAGCTAAACGGGTCCGGAATCAAAGATGCCCTTGAGACCTTTAAGGATTGGCCGGGCTTGAAGGAATTTGGCGGCCAACTGGTGACGATCACTCCGACAGACCATCGCTACAGCTCCATTGTCAGAGTTGGAAGAGTCGTCAAAGGAAAACCCCAAACCGTGGGCGAAATTGACATGCGCGCAAAATTCCCCGACAAGTGGGCTTCCTGGCTTGGCTGGTAAGGAGGGAATCCTTGACATCTGAAAGTGTGAATACTCCTGAGACCATTCTGAAACTGAACAATATTGAGGTCATGTATCATGAGGTGATCCTGGTCCTGAAAGGCGTCTCCATCGGGGTGCCCTGTGGAGGGATCGTCGCCCTTCTCGGAGCCAACGGCGCTGGAAAATCCACCACCCTGAAGTCCATCTCCGGCTTGTTGAAGCATGAGGACGGTGAGGTGACCGACGGAAGCATCCAATTCATGGACGAAAAGATACACCACCTCTCTGCCGAGGAGATTGCCAAAAGGGGAATCTTCCAGATCATCGAAGGGAGACGGGTCTTTGAGCACCTCACGGTAGAGGAAAACCTCAGGGTGGGAGCTCACCTCCACGGAAACGGTTCGACCCTCAAACAGAGACTCGACATGGTTTACCAGTATTTCCCAAAGCTGGTGGAGCGACGCCACGTGATGGCGGGTTTCATCAGTGGCGGGGAGCAACAGATGACGGTGATCGGCCGCGCTCTCATGGCCCAGCCGAAACTGTTGCTCCTCGATGAGCCGTCCATGGGCCTGGCTCCCCTTCTCATCAAGGAAATCTTCGATATCATCACTAAATTGAACCAGGAAGAGAAGATTTCCCTCCTCCTCGTGGAACAGAATGTGAAGTTAGCCCTCACCGTGGCTCCTTATGCCTATGTTTTGGAAAACGGCAGGCTCGTGATGCATGACACCTCGGACAGACTTAAAGGAAATCCCGACATCCGAGATTTCTACTTGGGGCTCTCCGACATCGGTGAGAGGAAAAGCTTCAGGAAGGTAAAACATTATAAGAGAAGAAAAAGGTGGCTCACGTAAACACCGCATTCCGTGCCCGCCACTCGTGCCCGTAATAAAAGAAGATTCATTTTTTTCCAATTGAATTTATGGACACGGAAAAGCGACACGGTCACGTTATTTGTATCTAACGAAAAGGAGGCTCTTATGCGTAGATTCCTACTGATCCTTTCGCTTGTTACGCTCGCCGTCTGGGGAATGACCGGCTGCAAACCTGGCCTTCTCCCGACAGAAGACTTGGGAAAACCGAAAGTGACGCTGGAACGGGTGGAGGTGGCAGGAACGTTCCCCTGGGCAGATCCGCCGGCCCGAAACCCGCTGGCCCTCGCCTTTGTATTCAACATCGAAAACCCCAGCGGCTACAACATCATGCTGGATAACATTAAGTTTGCGTATTCCTTCGAAGTGAACCCCGACTATTATATCGAGATGAACGTTCCCGTTGCGTACGATCGGATCTACTTTCCACCCAAAACCACAAGCCAGTATCGAATCGTAAATATCCTCGATTCTGCGGTCATCACCGGGAAGCTGATGGTGACTCAGGGAGCGAAGCTCCAGGCGCTCGACCTCAAACCGATAGACCTCATTAAGAACTGGTATTCCAAGATCGGGGACTTTGCCTTTGGAATCAAAGTGGGAGAGGGCATGGCCGTCTTTAACACCGAGAAGGGAGATGTCTTGGTCCCCTTTGAAGGAAAATTCCCGAAGAAATAACCCCCGCGAATCGTTCCCTTCGATCCTTCATCCTCCCTCTCCGGGGAGGATGAGGACGGGGAACTTCAAGAACACAAACATTTCAGGAGAATCAATATGCCAAGATCGGAAGCCATGGGTCGAACTGCCGGTTTCTTTAAGAAGAATCTTGAGATCATGCCCCCGAAGAAACGGCTTGATTATCTCAACCAGAAATTGAGAGGAATTGTTCAATATGCCTATAGACATTCCACGGCCTTCAAGAACAAGATGGACTCTGTCGGATTGAAACCAAAAGAGATCCAGACCATTAAAGATTTAGAAAAAATCCCTCTTACCAAAAAAGCCGATCTCATGGAGCTTCAGAAAAGAAATCCTCCCTTCGGCGGCTTCGAGGCGGTGCCGATTGAAAGGCTGAGAAGGATTTATGTCTCTC
>Ga0335084_10003713_pt1 | contig 14964 bp, 13 predicted proteins | sample Lox_Sample_44_FD_206721 | JGI IMG/M metagenome (GOLD analysis project Ga0335084, IMG submission 206721) | Soil microbial communities from Loxahatchee National Wildlife Refuge, Florida, United States - Lox_Sample_4.4 | ecosystem: Environmental > Terrestrial > Soil > Wetlands | place: USA...
AGACTCGGTGAGTGCGGCGTTCTCCCGCGCGACGGCTGCCGCGGGACCGGTCCACATCCTGGTGAACAATGCAGGCGCGGCCGCCAGCGCGCCGTTCGCGCGCACCGACCTTGCTCTGTGGACGCGGATGCTCGGGGTCAATCTGACCGGAACATACCTCTGCTGCCGGCAGGTGATACCGGGCATGCTCGAGCGCGGCTTTGGGCGCATTGTCAACGTCAGCAGCACCGCGGGCCTGACCGGCTACGCCTACGTCACGGCGTACTGCGCTGCCAAGCACGGCGTGATCGGGCTGACACGCGCACTGGCTCTGGAAACGGCGCGCCACGACGTCACGGTGAATGCGGTCTGCCCGGGCTACACGGACACGGACATGGTCGCCGAGGCGGTTGCCAACATCGTGGACAAGACCGGCAAGAGCGCAGAAGAGGCGCACGCCGCGCTGGTCGGCCGCAACCCGCAGCAACGGCTGGTGCAGCCCGAGGAGGTCGCGAATGCGGTGCTGTGGTTATGTATGCCCGGCAGCGCGGCGATTACAGGGCAGGCCATCGCCGTGGCCGGGGGCGAAGTGCTATGAGAGCGGCGAAACCAAACGGGCGGACGACACGAGCATCCACGCCCATCGACTTGGAAACGCGCCTCACCGACGAGCACCATCAGGCGCTCAAACTGTGGCTGCGTCTGCTCTCTTGCACCAATCTGGTGGAGGCGGAAATCCGCAGCAGGCTGCGTGCCGAGTTCGGCATCACGCTGGCGCGCTTCGACCTCATGGCCCAGCTTGAGCGCAACCCCGCAGGCCTGAAGATGAACGAGTTATCCCGGCGCCTGATGGTGAGCGGCGCCAACGTCACCGGGCTGACGGATCAGCTCGAGAAGGAAGGGCTGGTGGCGCGGGCGGACGCTCCCGCCGACCGGCGCGCCTACACGGTCAAGCTCACAGCGGCCGGCCGTGCGTTGTTTGCGCGCATGGCCACCGCCCATGAGCAGTGGGTGATCGATCTGTTTTCCGGTCTGACCTCGAGCGACAAGGCACAGACGCACCGCCTGCTGGCAAAGCTCAAGCTGCACGTGGCCGGCGTGACCAACGAAACCGATTAGGAGGCGCAGATGGCCACAAGCAGGGATCCGAGACAGGCCGCCGGCCGCACCGAAGGCTTGAGCGGTTATCAGGCCCGGCATTTTCTGTGGTCCATCGACGGACGCGTGGCGACGCTTACGCTGAATCGGCCGGAGAAGAAGAATCCGCTCACCTTTGAGTCCTACGCGGAGCTCCGAGACCTGTTCCGACGCCTGCAGTTCGCATCCGAGGTGCGCTGCGTCGTGCTGACCGGCGCCGGCGGTAACTTCTGCTCCGGCGGCGACGTGCACGAAATCATCGGACCGCTCACCAAGCTGGACATGGCGGGGTTGCTGGATTTCACCCGCATGACCGGCGATGTGGTGAAGGCCATGCGCGCCTGCCCGCAGCCCATCGTGGCCGCCGTCGACGGCGTGTGCGCTGGCGCCGGTGCTCTGCTGGCTCTGGCCTCGGATCTGCGCCTGGGCACCGCACGAAGCCAGACGGCGTTCCTGTTCGCGCGCGTGGGGTTGGCGGGCGCCGACATGGGCGCCTGTGCGTTGCTGCCGCGTGTGATCGGCCAAGGGCGCGCTTCCGAACTGCTGTTCACGGGCCGCGCGATGAGCGGCGACGAGGCGCTGCAGTGGGGCTTCTTCAATCGGCACTGCGCCCCCGAAGCCCTGCTGTCGGAAGCTCAGGCACTGGCAGCGGAACTGGCCAGCGGGCCCACTTTCGCACATGCCATGACCAAGAGGTGTCTGCATCAGGAGTGGAACATGGGCGTGGACGAAGCCATCGAAGCGGAGGCTCAAGCGCAGGCTGTCTGCATGCAGACCGAGGACTTCAAGCGCGCCTACCGCGCATTCGCGGCGAAGCAAAAGCCTGTGTTCGAAGGCGACTGAATCATGACTCGCGCTGCCTCGGCACCCTCGATCACCTACAGCAGCTATCTGCAGCTGGACACGCTGCTCGATTGTCAGCGGCTGGAGAGCGCGAAGGCGCGCAAGCCGGCCCACGATGAGATGCTGTTCATCGTCACCCATCAGACCTACGAGCTGTGGTTCAAGCAGATCCTGCACGAGCTCGACGCGGTCCTCGGCATCATGGGCCAGCCCGTGGTGCCAGAACGGGAGCTGGGCCAGGTGCTGCGCTACCTGGAGCGCATCGTGGCGATCCAGAAAGTGCTGGTCGAGCAGATCGGAATTCTGGAGACGATGACGCCGCTCGACTTTCTCGATTTCCGTGATTTGCTGGCGCCCTCATCCGGCTTCCAGAGCGTGCAGTTCCGTCACATCGAGAACAAGCTCGGGCTGCAACGCACGCAGCGCGTGGGCTACAACGCCATGCCCTACGAGTCGGCGCTGCCGTCCGCCTCCAGGCGCGGCGTGAAAGTTACGGAAGGCAGGCCTAACCTGTTCACGCTGATCGAGCAGTGGCTCGCGCGCATGCCGTTCTTGCGCTTCCGTGACTACGACTTTTGGCAAGCGTATCGCCACAACGTGCAGGCCATGCTGGCCAAGGACCGTACCGCGATCGAGAACAACGAGATGCTGACCGCTGAGGCCAAGGCCATCCAGCTGCGCGAGCTCGACAAGACGCGTGAGAACTTCGACACGGTGTTCGATGCTGCGCACTACCAGGCGCTGGTCGACGGCGGGCAGCGGCGCCTGTCGTATCCCGCTTTCGTGTCGGCGCTGATGATCAGCTTGTACCGGGACGAGCCGATGTTTCACACGCCGTTCCGGGTCCTGACGGCGATCGTGGCGGTGGACGAGAACCTGAGCCTGTGGCGTTATCGTCATGCGCTCATGGTCAACCGCATGATCGGCAGCAAGATCGGCACAGGGGGTTCCTCCGGACAGGACTATCTGCAACGCACCGTGGAGGCGCACCGGATCTTCACCGATTACTTCAACCTCTCTACGTTCTTGGTGCCTCGCTCGATGCTGCCGCCGTTGCCCGAGGCGCTGCAACGGGAGCTGGGCTTCCACTGGCATGCAGCTTAGAGCGCACTTCAGCCACTTCTTCGGCGCTTGCGGCGATTGGCTGCACTGCACTGCGCATAGCCATCACCCGTGGCCGGACGTGACTCGTGCGGCTCAGCTGGCATATTGGGACGACGCGGCCCGGTTGACCGATCGCAAGTGGGAGAAGATCTTCGGCGAGGTGCTGCCGGAGGCTCAAGGCCATGTCGCGCGCCACCTGCGCCTGCCTCGCCCGGAGCAAATCGCTTTTGCACCCAATACGCACGAGTTCGTGGTGCGCCTGTATTCCTGCCTCGACTGGGGCCGCCGGCAGCGCGCGCTGACTTCGGCCCACGAGTTCCACAGCTTCGAACGGCAGACGCGCAGGTTGGAGGAGACCGGCCGACTGCTCGTGACACGCGTCCCCGCTGAGCCTTACGCTACTTTCGTCGATCGCTTCTGTGCGCGCCTCGCCGATCCGTGCGACCTGGTGTGGCTGTCGCAGGTGTTCTTCGATTCCGGCTTCCGGGTCGACGATCTGGAGCGCATCGTGCGCGCTTGTCCGGACAACGCGCTGGTTGTGATCGACGGCTACCACGCATTTGCCGCTCTGCCAGTCGATCTTGCGGCCATCGCCAAGCGTGTCTTCTATCTCGCGGGAGGATACAAGTACGCAATGGCGGGGGAGGGCGCGTGCTTCCTGGCTGTTCCGCAGGGCACCGAACTGCGCCCGGTAGCGACCGGCTGGTTTGCCGACTTCGCGGGGTTAGGCTCATCTCAGGAAGGGCCCGTGGGCTATGGTGATGCGGGCATGCGCTTCTTCGGCGCCACGTTCGATCCGTCGGGCCTGTACCGGTTCAACGCCGTGATGCGCTGGCTTACCGAGCTCGGCGTGGATTTCGCTGCAGTCCATGCGCATGTCGAGCGACTGCAACGGCGCTTCATGGATGCATTGAGCGCGTGCGCGCTTCCTGCGCTCCCGCTGGACCGTCTGGTTCCGCCGGTCGGCGTGCCGCGCGGGAATTTTCTGACGTTTGCGCTGCCCTGGGCGGCGGAAGCGGAAGGCGCTCTGACTGAGCACAAGGTGAGCATCGACCGGCGCCGAGATCGGCTCCGCCTTGGATTCGGCGTGTACCACGACTGGAGTTTCGTCGACCAGTTGGTGGAGCGGATGCGCAAGGCGTTGTCGCGTGTCGTTCCGTCGAGGCGAGACCTGCACGGTACTCCCTCCCTTGCGCGGAGCGCGGGGGAGGGTCGGGGAGGGGGTGAAAAGTCCGATGGACCGTCAGATGCGTAATTGGACCGCACAACAACATGCGCGGGTCCTGAGGAGGGGCGCCCCCATCCTAGCCTTCCCCCGCAAGCGGGGGAAGGAGACGGAGCCGCGATGAGCGATAACTCCTATCTCGACTGGCCCTTCTTCGACGAAGCGCATCGCAAGCTGGTGGCGGACCTCGAAGACTGGGCTGCGCGCAATTTGGCCGATGTGCAGCACGGCGGCGACGTCGACAGCGCTTGTCGAATGCTGGTCACGCGTCTGGGGCAGGGCGGTTGGTTGCGCTACACAGTACCCGGTGCTTTTGGCGGCGCCCTGGCGCGACTCGAATCGCGCTCCTTGTGCCTGATCCGGGAAACCTTAGCGCGTCACGCGGGTCTCGCCGACTTCGCCTTCGCCATGCAGGGACTGGGCAGCGGCGCGATCTCTCTGCACGGCACCGATGAATTGAAACGGCGCTACTTGCCGCGGGTGGCTAGCGGCGAGTGGATCGCAGCGTTTGCGCTGTCCGAGCCGGAGGCAGGCTCCGATGTGGCGGCGATCGCCACCACCGCCAGACTCGAGGGAAAGGAATACGTCCTCAACGGAACCAAGACCTGGATTTCGAATGGCGGCATCGCGGACTTCTACACTGTGGTCGCACGCACAGGCGAAGCGCCCGGTGCGAAAGGGCTGACTGCGTTTAGCGTGGATGCAAGCGCGAGCGGGCTCCAAATCGCCGAGCGCATCGACGTCACAGCGCCTCACCCGCTCGCGAAGCTGCGCTTCGAGAATTGTCGCGTACCCACACAGAACCGTTTGGGTGACGCGGGGGCGGGGTTCAAGGTGGCGATGGAAACGCTGGACGTCTTCCGCGCCTCGGTGGCGGCGGCCGCCTTGGGTCTTGCGCGACGCGCGCTGGATGAGGCGCTGGCTCGCACGCGCACACGCAAGATGTTCGGTCAGGTGCTGGCGGACTTCCAGCTCACCCAGGCGGCCATCGCAGACATGGCCACCAGCATCGATACCTCGGCTCTGCTCACCTACCGGGCGGCTTGGCTGCGCGACGTCAAGGGCGCTCGCACGACGCGCGAGGCGGCGATGGCGAAGCTCGCCGCCACCGAAAACGCACAGCAGGCGATCGACCGCGCCGTGCAGATCTTCGGTGGCCTGGGGGTGCAGAGCGGCCACATCGTCGAGCAGCTGTACCGCGAGATCCGGCCGCTGCGGATCTACGAAGGGGCAAGCGAAGTGCAGAAGCTGATCATCGCGCGAGAAACGTTGAAGACCTGATTGCCCCCACCCCAACCCTCCCCCGCTTGCGGGGGAGGGAGAGGGAGGGGGTGGTCGTCGCGAGACTGGACAACACATGACGGTTTACTAGGGATGGCAGCGAAGCAAGCGTATACCGCGCATGTCGACACCTTCGCTCGGGACAACCTGCCCGACCGCAGCCAATGGCCGGAACTGATCTTCGAGATCCCCGAGGTGCGCTATGCAGACCGGTTGAACTGCGTTGTGGAGCTGCTCGACAAGACAGTCGGGGCCGGCCACGGCGAACGCCCGGCCCTCCGATCGCCGGCTGGCGTGCTCACCTATGGCTCCCTGCTAGAGCTGGTGAACCGCATCGCCCGTGTGCTGCGCGAGGACCTCGGGCTGGTGCCGGGCAATCGCGTGCTTCTGCGCGGGCCGAATAATCCCATGATGGCGGCGTGCTGGCTCGCGGTGGTCAAGGCCGGCTGCATCGCGGTAGCCACCATGCCTCTACTGCGAGCCAAGGAGCTGAAACCGATCATCGACAAGGCGAAGTGCAATGCGGCGCTGTGCGACATCAATCTCTGCGATGAGATGGAAACCGCGCGCGTGCAGTGCCCTGCGCTGGGCCCAACACTCTACTTCAACACCGATGGGCCTGATTCTCTTGAGGCGCTGGCGGCCGCCAAGCCCACGCAGTTCGCGGCTGCGAAGACCGCAGCGGACGACGTTTGCATCATCGCCTTCACCTCCGGCACCACGGGCGTGCCCAAGGGGACGATGCACTTTCATCGGGATGTGATGGCGATCTGCGACTGCTTCCCGCGCTCGTGTCTGCACCCGGTGCCGGATGACATCTTCTGCGGCACGCCGCCACTCGCCTTTACCTTCGGGCTGGGCGGGCTGCTGCTGTTTCCGATGCGCTTTGGCGCCTCGACGCTGCTGCTGGAGAAGCTCACGCCCACCGCCCTGCTCTCGGCCATTGAGCAGTACCGGCCCACGATCTGCTTCACTGCCCCCACCTTCTACCGGCAGATGGCGGCTGTCGCTTTCGACTACGACATCGCGAGCCTGAAGCAATGCGTGTCCGCAGGCGAGGCGCTGCCGCTGCCCACGCGTCAGCTGTGGGAGAAGGAAACCGGAGTGCAGCTCATCGACGGCATCGGCGCGACCGAGATGCTGCATATCTTCATCTCGGCGGCGGGAGAAGAGATCCGGCCCGGCGCGACCGGGAAGCCGATACCGGGGTATCGCGCCTGCGTGCTCGACGAGCAAGGCACTCCGGCTCTCCCGGGAGCAGTAGGGCGGCTCGCCGTGAAAGGTCCTACGGGCTGTCGCTATCTGGCGGACGAGCGGCAGAAGAGCTACGTGCACAACGGCTGGAACCTGACCGGCGACGCGTACTTGATAGACGAGGACGGGTACTTCTGGTATCAGGCGCGCACCGACGACATGATCATCTCAGCCGGCTACAACATCGCGGGTCCGGAAGTCGAGTCTGCGCTGCTGCTGCATCCCGCGGTGGCGGAGTGCGGTGTGGTGGGTGAGCCCGACGACGAGCGCGGGCAGATCGTCAAAGCCTACGTAGTGCTCAAGAAGGACTACGTGCCTGGGCCGGAGATCGCTCAGGATCTGCAGAACTTCGTCAAGCAGACCATCGCGCCCTACAAGTATCCGCGCTCCGTGGAGTTTCGCGATGCGTTGCCCCGTACCGAAACCGGCAAACTGCAGCGCTTCAAGCTGCGCGAACCGCCTTCGTGAGCACACGCGCTTGCCCCTCCCTAACCCTCCCCCTCGCGAGGGGGAGGGCGAGAGTGGGGGTGCGCACTCGAGTTCTGCCCCTTCACCTAGTTGCGCAACAGTCGATACGCACACTCCCATGCAAATCCTCCAACCTCCAGGCTGGGCACGCCCGCGCGGTTACTCCAACGGAATCCTCACTCGCGGCCGGTTGGTCTTTGTCGCTGGTCAGATCGGCTGGGATGCGCAGTGCCGCTTTCAGACCAGCGATCTCACCGGCCAGGTGCGGCAAGCGCTCGAGAATGTGGTGGCCGTGCTGGCGCAGGCGGGCGCGCGCCCCGAGCATATCGCGCGCATGACCTGGTACGTGATCGACAAGAACGAGTACGTCGCTGCCTATCGTTCCATCGGGGCGGTATACCGGCAGGTCATCGGGGCCCACTATCCGGTCATGACGGCAGTGCAGGTCGGCGCGCTGCTGGAGGACCAGGCCAAGGTCGAGATCGAGGCCACGGCCGTTATTCCGGACTGATCTTCTGCGCCATGGATCCGCACTCCAGGGTACTCGGCGGGCATTGAAATGCCCGTAACGGCCCCGATATCGGCTCAATAGCGGCTAGGTCAGGACCAAACGACTCAACGCCGGAGGGGAGAAGATGAGAGAACGGAATTCCGGCACATGGATGTGGGAGCACGCGCTCGAGCTGCTGGACCAGGCCGAGCGGTTGCATCGGCACTTCTTTGAGCCGAGCTCGGCACAATCCGGGGCGCCGTGCTGGCAGCCGCCGGTGGATGTCATCGAGACCGACAGCGAGCACTGGATCCTGGTGGCACTGCCTGGCGTAACGCCGCAGCGCGTGCGCGCCGTGATCGAGGGTGCTGCGCTGGTCGTCCAAGGCGAGCGGCCCATGCCGGCAAAGTCTTTTCCCGGCGCGATCCGCCGCTTGGAAATCCCATATGGTCGTTTCGAGAGACGCATCCCCATCCCTGCGGGCCGGTTCGAGCTGCGCGAGCAGCGTTTCGAAAACGGCTGTCTGGTGATCGGCCTGCGCCGGGTCGCGTGAGGAGGCCGTCGATGAGCATGGAAGTGGAACGTAAACAGGGCCAGCCGGAAACAGGCACGGTCGCGCCCGCATCTTCGTCGTCTCAGGGCGCCGGCCCCGCGCTGGCCATCCCCGAGGATGCGTTGATCATCGTCGCGGTGCGCAATATGGTCTTGTTCCCCGGGATGATTCTGCCGCTCAACATCGGCCGGGAGAGCTCCATTGCGGCGGCCCAACAGGCGGTGCGCAGCGAGCGTCCGGTCGGGTTGCTTCTGCAGAAGGACCCGGCCAACGAAAATCCCGGACCCGAGGACGTTCACCGGGCAGGCACCGTCGCGCAGATTCTGCGCTACGTGACCACGCCAGACGGCGGGCATCACCTGATCTGCCAGGGACAGGAGCGCTTCGTCGTGCGCGAATTCCTGTCTGGCTATCCTTTCCTCGTCGCCAAAGTCGAGCGCATCACCGACGGCTCGCAGGCGAGCCAGGACATCGAAGCGCGCTTCATTCAGCTCAAGAGACGCGCGGCGGAGGCGCTCGAGCTCTTGCCGCAGACACCGACGGAGCTGGTGTCCGCCCTTCAGGGCATCACTTCGCCGGGCGGCCTGGCGGACATGGTCGCGGGCTTCCTGGATATCAAGCCTGCCGAGAAGCAGCAGATCCTCGAGACCTTCAACGTCGAGAAGCGTCTCGACCGCGTGCTGGCGCTGCTCGCCGAGCGCATCGAAGTGCTCAAGATTTCGAAGGAGATCGACGAGCGCACCAAGGCGAGCGTCGATCAGCGCCAGCGCGAGTTCATGCTGCGCGAGCAGATGAAGACCATCCAGAAAGAGCTGGGCGAAGGCGAGGAGGGTGGCGGCGCGGATATCGCAGAGCTAGAAAAGGCCGTGGCCGAGGCCGGCATGCCGGAAGAGGTGGAGGCGCATGTGCGCAAGGAGCTCAAGCGCCTGGCGCGCATGTCCGAGCAGTCCGCCGAGTACTCGATGGCGCGGACCTACATCGACTGGCTGATCGAGCTGCCCTGGAAAATCGAGACCGAGGAGAAGATCGATCTCGCGGAAGCGCGCCGCATCCTCGACCAGGACCACTTCGGCCTCGACAAGATCAAGAAGCGCATCCTCGAGTTCCTTGCGGTGCGCAAGCTCAATCCGGGCGGGCAAAGCCCGATTCTGTGCTTCGTGGGCCCGCCGGGCGTGGGCAAGACCTCGCTCGGCCAAAGCATCGCCAAGGCGCTGGGACGGAAGTTCGTGCGCGTGGCGCTGGGCGGCGTGCACGACGAGGCCGAAATCCGAGGCCATCGCCGCACGTACGTGGGCGCATTGCCGGGCAACATCATCCAGGCCATCAAGAAGGCCGGCAGCCGCGACTGCGTGATGATGCTGGACGAGATCGACAAGCTCGGACAAGGCTTCCACGGCGATCCGTCCTCGGCGTTGCTCGAGGTGCTCGACCCGGAGCAGAACTCGACCTTCCGTGACGCCTACCTTGGGGTGCCGTTCGACCTCTCGCGCGTGACTTTCATCACCACGGCAAACGTGCTCGACACGATTCCGGGACCGTTGCGCGACCGCATGGAGGTGATCCAGCTTCCAGGCTATACCGAAGAGGAGAAATTGCAGATCGCGAAGAAGTACCTGGTCAAACGCCAGCTCGAGCGCAATGGCCTGCCGGCCGAGAAGCTCGAGATCACCGACCAGGCGCTGCAAAGCGTCATCCACGACTACACGCGCGAGGCCGGCGTGCGCAACCTCGAGCGCGAGATCGGAGCCATCGTTCGCAGCGCCGCGGTTAAGATCGCCGAGGGCAACGTCGACAAGGTGCGCGTCGACAAAGCCGACTTGCAGGAGATACTCGGCCCGTCCCGTTTCGAGGGCGAGGTGGCGCAGCGCACCAGCGTTCCAGGTGTTGCCACCGGCTTGGCATGGACGCCAGTGGGCGGCGATATTTTGTTTATCGAGGCGAGCCGCACGCCGGGCAACGGCAAGCTGATCCTCACCGGTCAGCTCGGCGACGTCATGAAGGAGAGTGCGCAAGCAGCGCTGACGTTGGTGAAGTCGCGTGCCGAAGCGCTTGGTATCGACGCCGCCGCGCTCGAGAAATCCGACATTCACGTCCACGTGCCCGCGGGCGCGATCCCGAAGGACGGACCGAGCGCAGGTGTCGCGATGTTCATGGCGCTCGCCTCGCTGCTGACCAACCGTGTGGTGCGCAACGATACCGCGATGACCGGCGAGATCAGCTTGCGCGGATTGGTCCTGCCGGTGGGCGGGATCAAGGAAAAAGTTCTGGCGGCCATGCGCGCGGGCATCACCACAGTGATGCTGCCCAAACGCAATGAGAAGGACCTGCAGGACGTTCCCGAAGAGGCGCGCCAGAAGCTCCGCTTTGTTCCTCTCGAAACGGTCGACGATGCCGTGAAGACGGCATTGGTCGGTTCGGCCGCTCTGCAGGCTGGCGCCGTAGCCTAGACGCAGCCCAGTAGCCAGGGTGAGCGCAGCCGCAGTCCGGGAAATCCCCGGGGTGCGCCGCGCTCCACCCCGAGCCCGTAGCTCGGCCGCAGCGGGAGCGTAGCTGGACGCCGCGTGAATTTCTCACAGCCCCACTGGTAATGCGTCAACGAGCCAAAGGGGTCCTCAACCGTAGAGTAGCCACAACAGCAAACGCACTACGGACGGACCCAGACCATGACGACCAAGACCCTCACCAGCCTGCTGATCGGAGCGCTTCTGACCGCTGCCGCCAGCGTCTATGCCGACGAGAGCCGCATCCAGGTCGCCATGAAAGATGGAAAGACTCGCGCCCAGTTCAGCGTTGGCGATTCGCACTGCGTGCTGGTCGATGACCAGGTCCGCTGCACCCGCATCGCCAAGTAAAGATCCGAGCCGACTGACCCGATTTCTCCTCCCTGAGTGGTTCGGCCTGCCTCCCGGCAGGCCATTTTTTTTCCGAATGAGCGGAAGCTGCAGAACGAGGCGCAGGCTGTGGAATCGAGGCCGCGCCTAGGCCTGGGGGACACAAAAGAAAACCCGCCGCATTGTGGGCGGCGGGTACGAGCTTGCTTCCTCCCGGGCCACACGGCATGCCGTCGTTGATCGTTGTTCTAGGCCGGGGCGAGTCGCGCTTGCGCTCACCTTCGTCCGCAGGTGACCCGCCCAGATACTACACCGAAAGCGGGCCCAGTTGCGATCCTCGTCTATGGGACGCAGGGAGGGCTGCGGTCGGTACACAAGCCCATTGCCCCGCCTTCCCCTGTGGGGGACAAGGAGGCCCGCGTGTGAATTTCTCACACCCTCGCCGGTAATGCGTCAACGAGCCAAAGGGGTCCTCAACCGTAAAGTGGTCGTCATAGAAAACGCACTACGCACGGAGTCAGATCATGACAACTAAGACCCTCACCAGCCTCTTGATCGGAGCGCTCCTAGCCGCCGCCGGCAGCGTCTATGCCGACGAGAATCGCATCCAGGTCGCCATGGAAGACGGAAAGACCCGCGCGCAGTTCAGCGTTGGCGATTCAAACTGCGTGCTGGTCGACGACCAGATCCGGTGCACCCGCGTTGCCAAGTAAGCAGAACCCACCCAGGAGGAACGACATCATGACGACCAAGACCCTAAGCAGCTTGATTATCGCGGGCGTGCTCGTAGGTTCGGCGGCCGCCGCTGTCCAGGCGATCGATCGTCCATCGATATCGGCACCGGGATCTTCTGTCGGCCTGTCGAGCGCGCAGCCAGCTGCTTCCGACCGAGCCTTGTTTCTTCTCCTCAGGAATACGGATCAATCCAACGCTATCCCGGCCGGGCTCAAACAGCGGCCGGCTGGAATCGTTCGCATCGCGCCATAAGCGTTCACTAGACGGGTCATAGCTGCCTTCGATCTCCGCCTGGCAACATTGATATTGATCGGTCCAATCGGGGATGCCCGTTCGGGCATCCCGTTTCTTGGGACCGTCGCTGCACTGCGCAAAAGACCCTCCGGCCCGCGCTGGAGCCAACGCCCCGAAAGCTTTAGAGTGAGCGCTGCGCTCGGCGGCTCGCCCGGACCAGGGGCCGGCGTACCAGAAAACTTGGAGGAGAAGACAGAATGGAAGAGCAGCTCAAGACTGCTGCACTCGAATACCACCGGCTGCCCACGCCGGGCAAGATCTCGGTCGTCCCGACCAAAGGGCTCATCAACCAGCGCGACCTGGCGCTCGCCTACTCGCCGGGCGTTGCCTACGCCTGCAAGGCGATCGAGGCCGACCCCGCCGAAGCCGCGACTCTCACGTCGCGTGCCAATCTGGTGGGCGTGATCACCAACGGCACCGCGGTGCTCGGGCTGGGCAATATCGGGCCGCTGGCTGGCAAGCCGGTGATGGAAGGGAAGGGCTGCCTGTTCAAGAAGTTCGCCGGCATCGACGTGTTCGACATCGAGCTGAACGAGCACGACCCCCAGAAGCTCGTCGATATCATCGCCGCACTGGAACCCACGCTTGGCGGCATTAATCTCGAAGATATCAAGGCCCCCGAGTGCTTCTACGTCGAGCAGAAGCTGCGCGAGCGGTTGCAGATCCCCGTATTCCACGACGACCAGCATGGAACGGCAATCATCGTAGGTGCAGCGGTGATCAACGGCTTGAAGGTGGTTGGCAAGCGGATCGAGAAGGTAAAGCTGGTCTGCTCCGGTGCGGGTGCCTCCGCCATCGCATGTTTGGACCTGCTGGTGCGGCTGGGCCTGAACCGCGAGAACGTCTTCGCGTGCGACAGCAAGGGCGTCATCTACCAGGGGCGCGAACCGAACATGGAGCCGAACAAGGCCCGCTATGCGCGCAAGACCGAAGCGCGCTCGCTCGCAGACGTGATGCCGGGTGCGGACATTTTCCTGGGGCTGTCCACCGCCGGCGCGCTCAAGCCGGAAGCGATCAAGAAGATGGCTGACAAGCCGCTCATCCTGGCCTTGGCCAATCCAACGCCGGAAATCATGCCCGAGGAGGCGAAGGCAGTACGGCCGGACTCGATCATCGCGACCGGGCGCTCCGACTACGCCAACCAGGTCAACAACGTGCTGTGCTTCCCATTCATTTTTCGCGGTGCGCTGGACGTGGGTGCAACACGCATCACCGACGAGATGAAGCTCGCCTGCGTGAAGGCCATCGCCGAGCTCGCGCAGGCCGAGCAATCCGACGTGGTGGCGATGGCGTACCAGGGCGAGGAACTCAGCTTCGGTCCCGAGTACATCATCCCCAAGCCATTCGATCCGCGGCTGATCATCAAGATCGCCCCTGCGGTAGCGAAGGCAGCCATGGACAGCGGCGTTGCATCGCGGCCCATCACCGACTTCGATGCCTACCGGGATCGATTGACGCAGTTCGTCTACCACTCGGGCCTGACGATGAAGCCGGTGTTCGCGCTGGCCAAGCAGCACCCGCGGCGCGTCATCTTCGCCGAGGGGGAGGACGAGCGCGTGTTGCGCGCTGTGCAAGTCGTCGCCGATGAGAAGCTCGCGAAGCCGATCCTCATCGGCCGCCCTGAAGTTGTGGAAACGCGTATCCAGAAGTACGGGTTGCGAATCCATCCTGGACGCGAGTTCGAGATCGTCAATCCGGAGAGCGATCCCCGTTATCGCGAGGTGTGGACCGAGTACTACCGGATCATGAAGCGCAGGGGCGTGTCACCGGACGACGCCCGGGTCAACGTGCGGCAGTCGACTACCTTGATCGGTGCCATGCTGCTGCACCGAGGCGACGCCGACGCGATGCTGTGCGGCACGTTCGGCCGGCACAAGGATCACTTGCGCCATGTCGCCAACGTCATCGGCCTGGAGCGCGGTGCCTCGATCTTCGCTGCCATGAACGTCCTGCTGCTGCCCAGACGCACCGTGTTCATCTGCGACACCTACGTAAACGAAGATCCGACGGCGGAACAGCTGGCGGAGATGACCGTGATGGCAGCCGCGGAGGTGCGTCAGTTCGGACTGACGCCCAAGGTCGCCCTCCTGTCCCACTCCAACTTCGGAACCGATGACTCTCCCTCTGCGCTGAAGATGAGCCGGGCGCTGGAGCTGATTCACAAACGTGCGTCCGATCTCGAGGTCGACGGGGAGATGCACGGCGATGCCGCGCTGTCGGAGGAGATCCGCAACCGCGTCCAGCCCGACTCGCGGCTCAAGGGCGAGGCCAACCTGTTGATCATGCCCAATCTCGACGCCGCCAACATCTCCTTCAATCTGTTGAAGATCACTGGCGGCGAAGGTTTGACCATCGGCCCGATCCTGCTCGGGGCGGCAAAGCCCGTGCACATCCTGACGCCGACGGCGACGGTGCGACGGCTGGTGAATATGACGGCGCTTGCGGTGGTGGATGCGAATGCGCATCGGTAATGTAGGCTAAAGCATCCATCGCGGGACCAGGCTCGAGCAACTCGTTGGTGATACCTAATTGCCCGCCCGCGGAACGTAGCGCGCGACCTCTTGGTCGATCGCTCCGAAGACGGACTGCGCCGCCGCGTCGAACATCTCGATGCGCACCCGGTCGCCGAAGCGCAAGAACGGCGTCACTGGCTTGCCGGTCGCCAGGGTTTCCAGCATGCGCTTCTCGGCCAGGCAGGCCGGCCCGGCGCTGCGGTCGACATTGGAGATCGTGCCCGAGCCGATGATGGTGCCGGCCTCCAGTTCGCGCG
>Ga0335084_10003714_pt1 | contig 14964 bp, 13 predicted proteins | sample Lox_Sample_44_FD_206721 | JGI IMG/M metagenome (GOLD analysis project Ga0335084, IMG submission 206721) | Soil microbial communities from Loxahatchee National Wildlife Refuge, Florida, United States - Lox_Sample_4.4 | ecosystem: Environmental > Terrestrial > Soil > Wetlands | place: USA...
TGCGCGAGCAGATTCGGCTCTGGTTCTACTCGATCTCCTTCATGGGCGTGACGCTCGCCGGCCGCTTCCCGTACAAGGCCGTGCTCACGTACGAGAAGCTGCTCGACGAGCACGGGCGCGAGATGCACCGCTCCTGGGGCAACGCGATCCTCGCCGACGAGGCGTTCGACCAGATGGGCGGGGACATCATGCGCTGGATGTTCTGCGGCCAGGCGCCCGCGCAGAACCTGCGCTTCGGCTACGGGCCTGCAAACGAGATCAAGCGCCGGCTGCTGACGCTCTGGAACTCGGTCGGCTTCCTCGTCACCTACGCGAACATCGCGGAGTGGCGACCGACCTGGGTCGCCGAGCCGTCGTCCTCGCACACGCTCGACCGCTGGCTCGTCGCGCGCACCCAGCAGCTCGTCTCGGAGGCCGAGACCGCCTACGAGCGCTTCTGGACGCCCGCGTTGACGGCCTCGTTCGAGAGCTACGTCGACGATCTGTCCAACTGGTACATCCGCCGCTCGCGGAGGCGGTTCTGGAACGGCGAGCCCGAGGCGCTCGAGACGCTCTGGTGGTCGCTCGTCCAGGCGATGAGGATCGTCGGCCCGGTCATGCCGTTCCTTCCCGAGCACGTCTGGCGGAACCTCGTCGCCGGGGCGTGTCCCGACGCTCCGGACTCGGTCCATCTTGCGGGCTGGCCCGAGGTCGGCGAGGCCGACGGCGTGCTCCTGGAACAGGTGGCCGAGGTGCGGCGCGTGGTCGAGCTCGGCCGCCAGGCGCGTGCGCAGTCGGGGCTGAAGCTGCGCCAGCCGCTCAGGCGGCTCGTCGTGCAGGGCGCGGACGGCGCCTCTCCGCAGGCCGTGGAGATCGCCGAGGAGCTGAGCGTCAAGGAGGTCGAGTTCGGGCCAGTCGAGGCCAGCGAGCTGCGCGTGAAACCGAACCTCCCGGTGCTCGGCCCGAAGCTCGGCAAGGAGCTCGCCGCCGTTCGCGGCGCGCTCGAGTCGGGCCGCTTCGAGGAGCTCGACGGCGGCCGCTTCCGCGTCGACGGGCACGACCTCGGGCCCGACGAGGTGCTCGTCGAGCGGCACAGCAAGGAGGGCTGGGCGGTGGCGAGCGAGGAGGGGCTCACGGTTGCGCTCGACCTGGCGCTCGACCCGGAGCTCGAGCTCGAGGGCCGCGCGCGGGACCTCATCCACGAGGTGAACGGGCTTCGCAAGGAGCAGGGGCTCGAGCTGACCGACCGCATCGTTTTGACGCTTCCCGAGGCGCAGTCCGAGCTCCTTGCCCACGAGGACTGGATCAAGGAAGAGACGCTCGCGGTCAAGCTCGCCGTCGACGGCGGCAGCAGCGAGCCGACGATCGCCCGCGCTTCCTGAAAAGGCTCTGGTGCGAGGAAAAGCCCGCCGCTCGGGGGGTGGTGGCGACGGGCTTCTCCCCATTGCTCACCGCGGACCTCAAGGCCAGGTACGAGGCACCGCGGCTTGCATCGCCCAGTGCGGGGGACGCTACCCGGCTGGCGCGCGCATTCCAATAGGCCGACCGGCCTATCTTTGGGTGGAGAAAGTCTGGTTAGAGCGCGTTCGGGTTGCGCATTGCGCAGGTCTCCCCCACGAGGCGCCGGTTCGTATCATCACGTACGTGACGAGAGTGCTGGTCATCGACGACGAGGCGCCGATCCGGCTGCTCTGCCGCGTGAACCTCGAGGCCGACGGGATGGAGGTGCTCGAGGCGAGCGACGGCGCGAGCGGGCTCGAGCAGGCCCGACGTGATCCGCCCGACGTGATCCTGCTCGACGTGATGATGCCCGGCCTCGACGGTTGGGAGGTTGCCGAGCAGCTGCTCGAGGACGAGCGGACGAGCTCGATCCCGATCGTCTTCCTGACCGCCCGGGCGGAGGTGCGCGACCGCGCACGCGGGCTCGATCTCGGCGGAATCGACTACGTCTCGAAGCCGTTCAACCCGCTCGACCTGGCGCCGCTCGTGCGCGAGCTGGTCGACCGGGTCGACCGCGGCGAGCGAGCGCAGGTGCGCCGCGAGCGCATCACCGAGCTCCGCGAGCTCATAGAACCGGCGTGAGGCGGCGTCTTGCGACGCCGACCCAAGAGGCTGTGCCGGCTTTGCCGGTGCGGGCGTCTTAGCTAGCGGCCGGCGAAGTCCGTCGTGACCATTACGGCGGTGTGGCCCTCGAAACGTCCTCGCATGGCGCCGACGCCGACGCTCCAGAACCCGCGCCGAAGCAGGTTCGCCCGATGCTGCGGGCTCGCGAGCCAGACGTTCACGATCGCCCGCGCCTGCGCGTAGCTCCCCGAGGCCCAGGCGATGTTCTCTCCGACCCGCGGCGCCCGGATGCCGACGCCTCGGATCCGGGCCGTGTAGGCGCCGTGCGAGAACGTCTGCGTCCGCAACATGGAGAGCGAGTGGCCGCGGGCCGAGCGCTGAAGGCGCGGGTCGGCGCGCAGCGGTGCGAGCCCGTGCGCGGAGCGAACCTCGTTCATCGCCCGCAGCAGTGACAGCTCCGGACGAGTCAGCTCCGCTGACTTCCCCTGCCCCCCGCATAACAACGCACCGGCGACGGCTGCCGCCACGATGATGGCTCGCCCAGCCACGAGTCGCCCGGATGAAAGCACAGACACCGGCCGAGACCTGCCCGAAGCGGTGTTTTTACACTTTACAAACACGAAAAACGGCGCATCGAGCGGCTTTCTGCCGATATCGAGCCGGCGGGAGCCGGAGCTAAACTGGCCTCCCGACGGGACGTAGCGCAGCCTGGTTAGCGCGCCTGCTTTGGGAGCAGGAGGCCGGCGGTTCGAATCCGCCCGTCCCGACTAGAGGAGACCCGGGGGCACCTGGATCTTCCAGGGCTCCACGCGGTAGAAGTCCATGTTGACGCGCTGCTCGGGCTGGACGGTCGACTGGATCGTGCCCCATGGGGCGACCGGCTGGTCGCTCGAGATCGCGACCCAGCCCCGCGACTCCTGGATGTCGTACGTGTCGAGGAAGGCGGAGCTGTGCGGCGGCACGATCGTCCCGATCGAGATGTGCAGCGAGCCGTCCTGGTTGTGGAGGTACACCATGACGTTCGCCGGCTTGCTGCCCGGGTTCAGGATTGCGATCTCGGGCGGGACGACGCCCTCGCCCGGCTCGTTCACCCAGGCCGGTGCGATCCAGTGGGTGGCCAGGTCCCTCACGCTTCGCCTCCTCGGGTCGGGAGCAGTACGGGCGGGGTCGAGACTACGCCGGGGCGGGCCGGCAGTGCCTTCGCCTCGTTTCCACTAGCTGGGGAGGCGCCACCGTCGTACCCTTTCTCCATGCCCTTCTGCACGCAGTGCGGTACCGAGAATCCCGAGCAGGCGCGGTTCTGCGCGGCCTGCGGAACGGCACTCGCCGAGGTAGTGCCGGCCGCGCCTCCGAGCGAGGAGCGCAAGGTCATCACGGCGATCTTCGTCGACCTCGTCGGCTCGACCGCCCGCTCCGAGCAGCTCGACCCGGAAGACGTGAAGGCGCTGGTCGCGCCCTACCACGCACGTGTGCGCGCCGAGGCCGAGCGGCACGGGGGCACCTTCGAGAAATTCAGCGGCGACGCCGTGCTGGCGCTGTTCGGCACGCCGAAGGCCCACGAGGACGACCCCGAGCGGGCCGTGCGCGCAGGCCTCGCCATCCGGAAGGCGATCGCGGAGCTGAACGCCGAGGACGAGTGGCTTGATCTCCACATCCGGATCGGAATCCACACGGGCGAGGCGCTGATCATGCTCGGCGCCCGGCCGAGCGAGGGGGAGTGGTCGGCGGCCGGCGACGTGCTCAACACCGCCGCCCGCATCCAGTCGGCCGCGCCGACGGACGGGATCCTTGTCGGCGAGCAGACCTACGACGCGGCGAAGGACGCGTTCAACTTCCGCAAGGCTGACGCGATCGAAGCAAAGGGCAAGGCGGAGCCCGTCTCGGTCTGGGAGGTGACGGGGGAGCGCGACGACGCGAGGGACCGCCCGCGCGTCGACCTGCCGCTGATCGGGCGGCTGGAGGAGCTCGAGGAGCTCTCGGCGTTCTGCGAGGGGGTTCTGGAGGAGCGCCACGTGGGCGTCGCGACGATCATCGGCTCGCCGGGGATCGGGAAGAGCCGGCTGCTGCGTGAGGTCGTGCGGCTCCTCGAGGATCGCTGCGACGTCCACTGGGGCCGGTGCCTCTCCTACGGCGATGGAATCACGTACTGGCCCATCGAGGAGATCGTCGAGGACGTGGCCGGAATCCTCTACGACGACGACCCGGCCGAGACGGCGGCCAAGCTCGCCACGCTGCTCGAGGCGCTCGACACATCCGACCAAGACGAGCTGCGCTCGATCGCCGCCGCCGTCTCGAACCTGGCCGGCGTCGCCACCACGCCACGCGGCAAGTACTCGGCGGCTGAGATCGGAAAGGCCGAGCTGCACTGGGGCGTTCGACGCTTGCTCGAGCTGCGGGCCGGGCGGCGACCCGCGGTGATCGTGATCGAGGACCTTCACTGGGCCGAGCCCACGCTGCTCGAGTTGATCGAGTACCTGGGCGAGAGCGAGGCCGATGCCCCGCTGCTCGTCCTCGGGACGGCCCGGCCCGAGGCGATCGAGACGAGGTCGCCGATCTTCAGCTCGAACGGGTCGCGGCGCGCGCTCCCGCTCGATGCTCTCAGCATCAAGGACAGCACGATGCTGATCGCCGAGCTCGTGCCCGCGGGGGTTCAGGTTCCCGTCGAGCGGCTGCTCGAGGCCTCGGGCGGGAATCCGCTCTTTCTCGAGGAGACGGTGCGGATGATGGCCGAAGCCGGGCCCGGGCACGAGGTCGGGCAGATTCCGGTGCCGTCGAACATCCACGCGCTGATCGCCTCGCGTCTCGACCAGCTCGGGCCTGCCGAGAAGAGCCTGGCCCAGAACGCATCGGTGATCGGCACGACGTTTTGGCCCAGCGCCGTCGCCGCGATGAACGGGATCGGCGGCGACCTTGAGGACGGGCTCGCCGAGCTGGAGCGGCGCGATCTCGTCCGTCCCACCGACGCCTCGCGGATCTCCGGCGAGCGCGAATACGGGTTCAAGCACGTGCTGATCCGGGAGGTCTCGTACGGACAGGTTCCGAAGGGCCGGCGGGCCCTGCTGCACCGCCGCTTCGCAGACTGGGCCGCCGCGCAGCCGGGCCTCGCGGACGACTTCATCGAGGTGGTCGCGTACCACCTCGAGCAGGCGTCTCTGACCGCGCGGGAGGTCGCCCGCCCGCTGGAGGCGCCGCCGCGCGACGCCGCGGTCGAGGCGCTCGTGCGTGCAGCCGCCAAGGCCGAGCGGCGTGAGGGCTTCCGCGAGGCAGAGGGGTTCCTGACGCGCGCGCTCGACCTGGTCGACGAGGCGGATGCGGGCGCACGCGCCGAGCTCCGCCTCCGGCGTGCAGACATCCTCATGATGCTCGGCGAGCTCAAGCAGGCGGCCGCCGAGCTCGAGTGGGTGGCAGAGACGGCGCAGGGTCTCGGCCGGGTGGACGTCGAGTGCGAGGCATCGCTCCTGCTCGGCGACATCGAACAGCGGCAGGGCCGAGCAGGCAACGCCCACGCGCAGCTTGCGAAGGCGCAGGAGCTCACCGCCCAGGCCGACGACGCGTCTCTGCAGAGCAAGGTCGCGTTCGTGCTGGCCGCGCTCATCGCCGACTTCGAAGGCCAGTACGACCAGGCGATCAAAGACCTGCGCTCTGGGATCGCGACCGCCGAGGCCGTCGACGACAGTGCACTCGTCGTCGAGGGCCATCTGCGCCTCGCCGCGATCCTGATGAACCGCGGCGACCTTCGCGAGGCCGAGACCGAACTGCGCCGGTGCCTCGAGCTAGCGGGGGAGCTGGGCAGCCACCGCGTCGAGGCAGAGGCGACGTCTTGGCTCGGGATGATCACCTACCACCGCGGCGACCCCGAGGAAGGGGTCAGGCTCTGCTTGCAGGCGCGGACATGGTTCGAGCGCACGGGCGACTCCTACTTCCAGGTGCAGAATCTCGTGCGTGGGCTTGCGATCTTCGCTCTCGCCGAGGGCCGGCCGGAGGAGGCGGAGGCTTGGCTCCGGGAGGCGATGCCGGTCGCGCTCCAGATCGGCGGCTGGGTTGCCGTCGAGGCGTATCGCTACCTGATCGAGGCGCTCGTGGGGCTCGACCGCCTGGACGATGCCCGCGAGCTCGTCGCGTTCGCAGAGCGCAACCTGCCCGAGGAGGACGGCTACGCCCGTTCATCGCTGCTCATCGCGGAGGCGATCGTCGCAACCGAGGCGGGGGAGTCGGCGAGCGCTACGACCTCGTTCGCGGAGGCGCTACGGCTGATCGAGGAGCTCGAGATGCCTCTCGAGCTCGCCGAGGTGCGGATGCTGCTCGGGATGTCGCTCGAGCGTTTCGGCGACGTCGCTGGCGCGCGCGCGGAGCTGGAGCGCGCGCGCGAGATCTTCGACCGTATCGGAGCTACGACTCGCCGCGACGCGATCGATGCGGAGCTGGAACGGTTGGTGGAGGGGCCGGCGGCAGCCGGCCCCTCCACCGGGGTCTAACAGCGTCAGCCTTGGGCGGGCACGTTCGCCGCGGCGACGACGAGCGAGAGGCAATCGGCATTGGCATCGCTCGTCACGTTCAGGTTGTTCGAGCCTTCGCTCAGGAGAGAAGTGATGTCGAAGGACTCGACGTCCCAGAGCGACCCGGTGACGCCTGCGTCGTTTCCGCTGTAGTTCGGGCCCGTGTCACCGTCGAAGACCGATCCCGCCGGTGCGATGGTCGTTCCATTCACGACAAGCGCGCCGTCCTGGAAGCTCTGTCCGTCCGAGACGACGAAGTCGAGGCTGGCACTCCCACCCGAGTACGGGACACCCGTGACCGTCTCGTTCCAGCCGGCGGGCTCATCCCCGAACGCGATGTTCGAGTCATTGCCGCTCCACAGGACGACGTTGCGGTCGTCCGACTGGGTCGAGTCGGTGTAGAAGACGACGAGCGCGACGCCGTTGATGTCGGCGATCACGTTGTTGTTGTCGTCCCTCTTCACGAAGTCAGCCAGGCTGTACGGCCCGTTTCCGCTGACCAGGGCGGTCACGTCGGCCCGGTAGGACTGGCTGTTCGTGTAGCCCCAGCAGTTGTCGCTGGCGATCCCGATGTTCGTACCCGTCACCGTCGTTCCGGCGAAGCTCACAGCTGCATTCGCACTGGAATCCTCCGAGTTGGTGGGGCCGTTCCAGTAGAGGAGAGCTCTCCTCACGGTTCCGGTGACGCCGCTGACGGTGATCGAGCCTGTGCCGTCACCCCTCATGCCGCCGGCGCCGAACTCCTTGACGTCCACGTTCTGTGCCGTCAGCTGGCTTCCGTCCTCGGTGAACGTCGGTGGGGAGATGCACTCCTCGCCGTTGCAGGTCGTGTTGCAGTCTGAGCCGGTGCAGGTCGTCGTGGTGTCGACGTTCTGGCCGGACTGCGTGTTCGTCGTGGGCTGCCCCTGCACCGTCGTCGTCTGAGCCGCGGTGCAGTTCCCGGACGTGGTGCAGTCCGCCTGGACGACGTTCGTCTGATTGCTTCCGGTGTCGTTGTCCTGCCTGGAGCTCTGGACAACGGTGAACGTATCGCCGGGGTTCCCCGTCTGAATCGAGTCGCCACCGCCCTTTCGTACCGGGCCGATCTGCGTCTGTGTCAGCGGGTAGGCAGGCGGGTCCGGGGTGGCCGTATCGCACGTCAAGGGGCCGGTGCCGAGGTGGGCGTCCGCGCACTGCACCTCGTTCTGCAGCGCGTCGGCCGTGGAGACGTCGCGGCTGTCCTGGTTCACCTGGGCGAGGATCCCGCCGTTGACCGAGCTCTGCGTCTGGTTGACCGGCCCGGCCGGCGTACTCGCGACCGCGGTCAGCGCGTTCGTCTGGCTGAAGGTGGCGACGTTCGGCCCGGTCGAGGTCCCGAAGAACCCGTTGCTCTGGTTCTGCTCGATGTCGAGCGCTACGTTCGCGCCGAGGTTCAGCGCGTTCTGTCGCTGCGTGATCGAGCCGGTGCCCTTCACGTTCGACGTCAACGTCTGCGTCTGAGTCAAGCGTCCGGCAACGCAGCTGCCGCCCGATGCGGCCGACGCGTTCTGCACGGTGTTCCCGCCGTGTGCCGAGTCCTGAACGACCTTGACGCCCTGGTGGCCCTCCATCTTCGCAGTCACGTTCGAGCCGCCCGTGGTCGTGGACGCAGTTCCGTTGACGGTCTGCAACACACATGCCTTGTTCGAGTTCGAAGCACCTGTGGCGCGCTGTCTGATGTCCACGCCCAGCACCGCAGCTTGCGTGAGCCCGGAGACGTTGGCCGTCTCCACGACGATGGCCTGGTTGTTGGAACTCGAGCTGGACTGGACGATCAGGCACGCCTGGACCACGCTCGAGGCGCTCGCGGTGTTGATGCACTTCGCGGTGTTGGTCCCGGTCGCGGCCATGGCGAACTGGACCACCGAGCACTTCGTTGTCGCGCACGCGAAGGTGTTCTTGCCGCCGGGCCTGGCGACCTGCACGACCGCGTGGCGCGTCGAGGTACAGGTCCAGCCCTTTCCGGGGCAGCGTGCGCCAGCGTAGTTCTTAGCACCGCGCTGGATCACGACCCCCTTCGCCGAGATCCCCAGCGATCGCAGGTAGTGCTTGACCCCCGCGTTTGTCGAGAGTCGTATCGTGTTTTTGGCCGGAGTGGGCGCAGCGCCGACGGACGTGGCCATTACGCCAACAACAGCCATCGCCACGACGAGACCCAAGAGGCGCTTGAGCGTCATGGAGCCCTCCTTCTCTCCCCTGTTAAGCCGGCATGCGCTCGCGCAGGCCGCAGTGACGACAAACCTACGAAATAGAAACCGATGTGTCCAGTTTCCACGCCATTTTTTGGCGCCTGAGCGCGGCCAGGCGGGCGCTGCCGCGCGCTCCTGCTCACGCTCGTCAGCGTCGCCACACGGGCGCGAGCGTCCAGGCGTCGAGCAGCTCCAGCGCCTCGCCGAGCTCGGCCGCGCCGACGGCGAACGGCTCCGCGTAGGGAACGAGCTCGACCCTCGGCGCGGGAACGCGTCGGTCGACCGCGTCGAGGATGTACCGGACGGTAAGCGCGTGTGCGACGACCAGGATGGACGGCTCCGGCCGCGCGAGGAGGGTGCGGTAGGCAGCGACGTAGCGGGTCACGACCTGCACGCGGCTCTCGCCTTCGCCGCGCGGGATGTCGCCGGGCTCGTGGGATCGCGCCCAGTCGCGGTACTCCTCGATCGAGTGCCCCTCGAAGCCGCCGACGACGATGTCGTTCAGCCCGGGCAGAACGAGCCGCGGGACGTTACGTCCCTCGAGCGTGAGGTCGGCGGTCTCCCGGACGCGCTGGAAGTCGCTCAACGCGCACAGGTCGAGCGGCGTGTCCGCGAGGAGCATCCCGAGCCGCCGGGCCTCCTCGCGCCCAGTGTCCGTGAGCCCGCCCGCAACCGCGGGGTCGCCGTTCGTCAACCCGCGCAACGAGAACACGCTCTCCCCGTGCCGTGCCAGGTATGCCCGCTCCACAACCCGTCATTCTCGCGGGCTACGCTACGAGCCGCGCGGGCGTAGCTCAGTGGTAGAGCCCCAGCCTTCCAAGCTGGTTACGCGGGTTCGATCCCCGCCGCCCGCTTTCTTTCCACGTCCGACGCTTCGGTGATGCTGGCCGGGTGATTCCGGAACGCGTCGTCCGGGTTCAGCTGCGGACGGTCCTGTCACTGCTGGCGACGATCATCGCGGTCGCGGTCGTGCTCGAGGTGATCTGGATCGCCCGGCACGTGCTCGCCTGGGTGTTGATCTCGCTGTTCCTGGCGCTTGCGCTGAACCCCGCGGTCGGCTGGCTCCAGCGCCACGGCCTCAGGCGCCGGATTGCCGCCGCCGCGGTCGCCTACCTGCTCGCGATGGCGTTCTTCGTGCTGATCGGCCTGCTGTTCGTGCCGACGCTCGTGTCGCAGGTCAACGACTTCGTCCACAAGGTGCCCGACTACGTGCAGGACGTCACCCACGGCCGCGGTCGCCTGGGGTTCCTCGAGACCAAGTACCAGCTTCAGGAGCGGATCCGGGAGCAGATCTCCAAGGGCGGCGTGACGCGGGTGCTCGGCCTCTCCGGGGTCGCGATCTCCGTGGCGAAGGGCGTGATCACGCTCGTCGTGGCCACGGTCACGATCGCGTTCATGACGTTCTTCATGCTCCTCGAGGGCCCGGACTGGATCGAGCGCTTCTACAGCTTGCTGCCCGAGGAGTCGCAGCCGCGCTGGCGCAAGGTCGGGGACGACATCTACCGGACGGTCGGCGGCTACGTCACGGGCAATCTGCTGATCAGCTTCATCGCCGGGGCGTTAACCACGATCGTCCTGATCATCATGGGCGTGCCCTACGCGGTCGCGCTCGGCTTGATCGTCGCGATCCTCGACCTGATCCCGCTGGCCGGGGCGACCATGGCCGCGATCCTGATCGGCATCGTCGCGTTCCTCCACTCGATCCCGGCCGGGATCGTGGTCGTCGTGTTCTTCATCGGCTACCAGCAGGTCGAGAACCACCTGCTCCAGCCCGTGATCTACGGCCGGACCGTCCAGCTCTCGCCGCTCGCGGTCCTGATCTCGATCCTGATCGGCGCCGAGCTCGCCGGGATTCTCGGCGCGCTGGCGGCGATTCCGGTCGCCGGCGCGATCCAGGTGCTGCTGCTCGACTGGCGGAGCCACCGTCGCGAGCGTCCGGCTCACGCCGCTCTCTAGTCTCAAGAGTTCCGCTCGCCTGCCGATGGTGCCTCTATGCAGGGCAAAAGCCTCGCAGCGTTGGTAGGGGTACTGGTGGTTCTGGTGGCACCGGCGTCGGGCTCGGCCCGGTCGGCCGGAGCCGTGGGCGCATCGGCGCGGATGCAGTCGGCGCTGCTCGCCCAGGTCAACGCCGTGCGGTCGGCCCGGGGGCTCGTTCGTCTCCGTCTCGCGACCGGCCTGGACGCGGCCGCATCGGCGCACTCGACCCAGATGGCCCGCCTCGGCTATTTCAGCCACAACTCCGCGAACGGCTCGTCGTTCTCGAAGCGGATCTCCTCGTACTACCGGCTCCGCGGCTACCGCAGCTGGGCCGTCGGCGAGAACCTCGTCTGGTCGACACCCGACCTGAGCGCGGCGCGCGCGCTGAAGCTGTGGCTCGCGAGCCCGCCTCACCGCGCGAACCTGCTCGACCCGCGCTGGCGCGAGGTCGGCCTGTCCGCCGTACACGCGGAGAGCGCACCGGGCGTCTACGGCGGCATGCCCGCGACGATCGTCACCGCCGACTTCGGCGTCCGCAGCAGATAGTCCTCACGTCTCAGCGCTAGCCTGTCTCTCTGCGCGCCTGTAGCTCAGTGGAAGAGCGACGGCCTTCTAAGCCGTGGGTCGGAGGTTCGAATCCTCCCAGGCGCATCGTCGAAAGAAGTCCGGCCGCTTCGCGGCCATGACGACTTCTTTCGACTCTTCTCCTTCGCAGATCGTTTGTGAGCCGCAGCCGCACATGTCGGCTGCGGCGGCGAACCTTCTAGGTCAGCCGCACGACCTTCGGCTCAGGGCTCGTAGATCCAGAAGCGGTCGCCGCGGTCGGCTTCGAGCTTTGCCAGCTGCTCCGCGTGGATCTCGCGGACCCGCTCGGGTGTGATCGCCTCTTCGGGGCTGACCTCTTCGATCACGAGGCTCGTCTTGTCCTCGTAGAGGTGCTCGCCGGCGAGGCGGGCGCGTTCGTCGTACGGCCAGATGAACGCCTGGCGGCTGGCGGTGTGGTACAGGGCATCGGCCTGCGGCACGTCGTACCCGATCGCCTGCAGGTCAGCGCCGGGAGCGAGCACGTGGAACGTGATCTCGTCGCAGATCCCCCAGTCGGCGACCGAGAGCCGGTCGTCCGAGTGCCACAGCACCGAGCCGCCGACGGCCGTGTAGAACGCGACGACGCCCTCCTTGCCGCGGATCACGGCCGGGTTCGCGCCCCACGTGACCCGGTAGACGGGCTCGTCGACCATCATGTCGGGCGCGGTGATCTTGTCGAACTCGCCCGCGCCTTCGAGGTGCACGTGGCGCCAGAAGTTGAGCAGGATCGCGCGGTGGAACGGGTTCGTCGTCCGCTCGAGGAGCTCCGCCGTGGGGATCATGCAGTCGTAGACGGCCTGCTCGAACCGGTTCACGCGGGTGAAGCTACACGGGCGTGCGCGCGAGCGCCGCGGCGAGCCGGTCGACCGTGTTCTGCATGCCCTCGCGGACGCCGAGCGAGAACCATTCCGTGACCTCGTCCTCCTAGAGCCCCGCAGGCAGCTCGAAGTGGACGGTCATCGCGGTCTGCCCGTCGGACTCGCTGAACGTGACCCTGACGAGCGGGACCTCGTCGAGCCGCTCGGGGTCCTTCGCCAGCTGCCGCTCGAGGCGGGGGAGCCGGGCCCTGGAAGAAGTCGCGGTACGGGGCCATCCAGGCGTCGGCATCGACGAGAGGCCCAGCGTCGAGGCGGCACGGCCGGTACTGGGCCGAACGGCCCTTGACCACGAAACCCCCCTGCTCGAGCACCGTCAGGTGGCGCGAGATCGACGGCAGGCTCATCGAGTGCGGGGCGGCCAGCTCGTTCACCGTGGTCACGGCTGCCGCCGGCTGTCAAGTCGCCTCTAGGAGAAGACCCAGATCTCCTCGAAGTCGGGCGAGGGGTGCCAGGTCGCGACGGCGCCCTTCGGCATCGAGACAATGTCGCCGACCCCGAGCTCGAGCGTCGGTCCGTTCTCGACGTCGATCCGCACCGAGCCCTTGAGCACGACGATCGTCTCCCGCGCGGCGAGCACGAGCCCCTCGTACGTCGCGGCCGGGTCCGCGTCGGGCTTCCACAGCCCGGCCGCCGTCTCGCCGTCCTCGAACAGCGTGTGCACGAGTCCGCCGTCCTCGTCGTCGGGCTCGTAGTCGTCCGTGTCCACCCGCGATACGTAGAAGCCGCCACCGAGATCAGCCATCACCGCCTCCTGCGTCTGGTCGGGCGAGCCTAGACTGCGGGGCGCATGGTGGAGCGGGAGAGGCCTGAGGACGTCGTCGACGCGACGCGTCGGACTCGCCTCGCCAACGAGCGCACGTATCTCGCCTGGTGGCGCAGCGCGCTCGCCGCCTTCGCGGTCGCGCTCGGGGTCGGCAAGATCGTCCCGCAGCTCACGGGCGGGTCTGGTTGGGGCTACCAGATCGTCGGCGTCGGCTACGCGCTGCTCGGCCTCGCGTTCATCGGGTACGCGCTCCTCCGCCAGCAGCAGCAGGAGAAGGCGCTCGACGAGGGCCGCTTCGTGCCGTTCGGCCGCACGGCCGCGCTGGCCTTCGGCGCCGCAGGCGCCGTACTCGGCATCGCGACCCTGATCGTCGTCGTCGCCTAATTGGATCTCGTCGTCGTCGGCGGGGGAATCGCAGGCGGCGCACTCGCCGCCGTGATGGCCCGCCAGGGCGCGAGCGTGCTCGTGCTCGAGCGGCAGACGTCGTACGGCGACCACGTTCGCGGCGAGATCCTCTGGCCCTGGGGCGTGCGTGTTGCCCGGCTGCTGGACGTGGAGCAGCCGCTGCTCGATGCCGGGGCGCTCGTCGTGCCCTGGGTGGACGAGTACGACGAAGGAGAGTCGGCTCCGACGAGGACAGATGCTGGCGCCGTCGTCGACGGCATAGGCGGCTCGCTGAACATCACCCACCCGGCCGCGTGTCGCGCGCTGGCCGATGCGGCACGTGCCGCGGGCGCCGATGTCCAGGTGGGCGTCCGCGACGTCGAGGTCGTGGCCGGCCGACCGCCGTCGGTGCGCTGGCGGTCCGCCGACGGCTCCGAGCACGAGGTCCGGCCGGAGCTGGTCGTGGGCGCGGACGGGCGGCGCTCGGCGGTTCGCACGCAGGCGGGGATCGGGTACGAGGTCGACGAGCTGACGATGTTCTTCGTCGGACTGCTCGCTGAGGCGGTCGAGGGCGTTGATCCCGACGTCAACGTGATCGCGCGCGAGGCCGACCTCGTCTTCTTCTCCCTCCCGGAAGAAGCGGGGCGCGTGCGGCTCTACTTCGGCGTCCCGGCCGGCCAGCGGCTGCGCTTCTCGGGGAAGGACGCCGCGGAGCGGTTCCTGGCCGAATGCACCCTGCGCTGCGTCGACGGCCTCGCCGAGTGGCAGGCGGCGACCCCGGCCGGCCCCTGCGCGACGTTCCCGGGCGAGGACAGCCGTGCGCTCGAGCCGGTCGCCGATGGCGTCGTCCTCGTCGGCGACGCGGCCGGCTACACCAACCCGCTCCAGGGGCTCGGGCTGGGGATGGCTCTCCAGGACGTGCAGGACGTCTCGGCGGCGCTGCTGTCGGACTCGGCCGCCGACGGTCTGGCGACCTACGCCGCGGACAAGGCCGTTCGCCTTCGGCTCGCGAGTCTGAGCGTCGACCTCGAGATCTGGGCGAACGACGGCCTCGAGATCCAGGATCCGGCGCTGAGGGCGTCTCGCTACGAGCACATCGGCGGCGACGAGGTGCTCAATGCTCTCCTGCACTGTCCGCTGGCGGGGTTCGACGCGCTCCCGCCGGATCTGACCCACGCCGAGTTCGCCGAGCGCCTGGCGGCTCACGAGCCGAGCGCCTAGTCTCCTCCAGTGTCCGACGAGCATCGCGTCGCGGGTCACCTGGGAGTCGCCGCCGACGAGTACGACCGCGCGATCCGGACCTTCATCCCGAGCTACGAGCGCATGATGACCACGATCGTCCACTGGCTGGACGGCCACGTCCCGGCGGGTGGGCTCGTCGTCGACCTCGGCGCCGGGACCGGCGCGCTGTCCGCGGCGATCCTCGAGGGGCTTCCGGACGTGCGGGTCGAGCTCCTCGACGTCGACCCCAACATGCTCGAGGTCGGCGCAGCGCGGTGTGCGCCCTACGACGGCAGGTTCGAGGTCCGGCACGCCAGGTTCGAGGATCCGCTCCCACGTTGCCACGCCGCCGTCGCCTCGCTCGCGCTGCACCACGTGCCCTCCCACGACGAGAAGCGCGACCTGTACGC
>Ga0335084_10003715_pt1 | contig 14963 bp, 10 predicted proteins | sample Lox_Sample_44_FD_206721 | JGI IMG/M metagenome (GOLD analysis project Ga0335084, IMG submission 206721) | Soil microbial communities from Loxahatchee National Wildlife Refuge, Florida, United States - Lox_Sample_4.4 | ecosystem: Environmental > Terrestrial > Soil > Wetlands | place: USA...
AAGCACAGGATGGTTGCGTTTCTAGACGATTAACAGAGACAACAATTCCCTTGACACTTGACCCCGGGGGTCGGAATGTTACGCTGGAAAACGATTCTGGTCGCGGTGAATACAACTGTCAGTCGGTAGAACTCGTTTATGAAAGTCAACAAGCTCACGGTCGGTGCAATTTTCGATCAAACTCAGCGTTTAGAAGCGCCACTGTTTCAAAGGCCCTATGTTTGGAAAGAAAACGAGAATTGGGTGCCGCTTTGGGAGTCACTGCGGTCAGTTCTCGAAAAACGCGTAGGCGGACAAGAGCCCCGACCGCACTTCTTGGGTGCCATTGTCCTCGATCAATTAGGCACCCCAACAGGCAAAGTGCATGTCAGGCAGATCATAGATGGTCAGCAGCGATTAACGACATTGCAGATCGCCTTGGCCGCGATTCGAGATTTCTGTCGCGCCAGTAAACAAGAGAAATATGCCGATGCCTTCAAGAGATTTACAACGAATGACGCTCCACTGAGCAAAGATCCTGACGAGCTTTTCAAGGTCTGGCCTACAAACGCCGATCGCGAGGAATTCCGGAAAGTCATGACTGTGGGGCAGAAAGAACAGGTGGAGAGTCTTCTCGCATCCCAGCATGAAGAGTGTCTTATCGCGGAAGGCTACTTATTCTTTGTGTCCGTATTTGGAGATTGGCTACACGCATCGAACTCGGGTTCGTTTGATTCCAGACTTGATGCGATGTACACCGCATTGAGGGATGATCTCCATTTGGTTGTGATTGATCTTGAGAAAGAAGACGATGCGCAAGAGATTTTCGAAACTCTAAATGCGCTGGGTACACCGCTTTTCACCGCGGATCTTGTGAAGAATTATTTTTTCAGGCTGGCGGAATCGAAACACGAAGATACTCACAAATTGTACAGACAGTTTTGGGCAACTTACGACACCGAAAAGGGGTATTGGCGCGAAGAGGTCAGACAGGGGCGACTCAAACGCCCTCGGATTGACACGTTCCTACAGCATTATCTGACGCTCAGGACTGCAGAGGAAATAAATACCACTCAACTGTTTTCAGCGTTTCGCGACTTTGTTGCCGCAAGAGATGGCGAGACAGTGACGAAACAGATGGCACAGTTCCGGTCCTATTCCGACGTATACCAAAAATTCGACAATTTTCTCCCCGGTTGCAGGGAGGGCTTGTTCTTCTACAGATTGGACCAACTGGACACAACGACCGTCTATCCGCTTCTTCTTGAGGCCTTCAAGCGTTTCGATGGACCGGAATACAGAGATGAGCTCGAGCAGATCATAGTCGATCTAGAATCCTATTTTGTGCGACGCGCTGTTTGCGATTTAACTGCGAAAAATTACAACAAGTTGTTTGTCCAAGCGATCAGGCGTTTGGAGGCAAACAACGATTTCTCGGCAAGCGCAATAAGGCGCTTCCTTCTGGACCAATCTGAAGACACTGCGCGTTGGCCGTCGGATGACGAATTTAGCCGCTCTTGGCTAACGCTCAATTTCTACAAGCGACTGAAGCGGTCAAAGTGCCGGATGATTCTTGAGGCACTGGAAGCAGGACTGCACACAAAGAAGACAGAAACAATGCAAGTTCCGGATGGTCTTACCATCGAGCATTTAATGCCCAGAGAGTGGGAGAAGAATTGGCCACTGATCATGAATGATCCTTCTCCGGAGGTCCAAGCAGGGGCGAAAGATGCTCGCGAGATAGCGATTAATAGCATCGGAAATCTCACGCTGCTTACGAAAAGTCTAAATCCATCAGTCTCCAACGGCCCATGGGCAAAAAAGAGGCAGGAAATTCTCAAGCACAGTGCGCTTAATCTAAACCGCGAGCTTCCTGATGCGTGGGATGAAGCCAGAATCGGCCAACGGTCAAAAGATCTACTGAAGATAGCGCTAAAAATCTGGCCGCGGCCAGAAGAGGACTCGACACAAGAACAATGAGGCTCTGATCCCTTTAAAACGGCAGCCGGATTCTGTCGAGCTTTTTTTCCGTTTCCTTCGAAGGCTCCAGATATTTCTGCGTTGTTGCCAGCGACTCATGCCCTAGCCACACCTGCACGGTCCGGACGTCGATACCAGCCCGTAGCCACCGAGTCGCAGCAGTATCACGGAAGCGGTGCATGTGCCACTTCTCCCAATCGAGCCCAGCGCGCTTCGCCACGTTCTTACATACGTCCTGGATATAGCTTGAACTGCAAATCTGCTCACCTTTCGGCGACCGGAAGACGACCGGACATCCCTTCGCGGCGGGATGCTTTTTCATGATCGCAACGACCTGCCGCGCAAGCGGTACCGTCCGCTCTTCCCAATCCTTCGGTAGGAATCCGTACTCGGGTTTCGCTGTTACGTGCGCGCGCTGACCAGGAAGGTCAAGGTCGGACCAGTGGAGTGTCTGTAGCTCCCCACGGCGAAGTCCCGTTGCGAGGGCAAGCGAAAAGAACGCCTTCTCCCACTTGTCGCAGACCTTAAAAAACTTTTTCAGCTCCGCGTCCGGGTAAGCGATGGGTCGTTTTCGGAACTTCTGCAACCTGGGCACTTCCTTCACCGGATTGTCGATACGAAGCTTCCCAAAAAAATTGTGGAGGATCACGCGATCTGTGTAGAGGGTTGTGCCGGGGTCAAATCCCTTGGACTTGCGCCAGGCGAGAAATGCTTTAATGTCCTCGGCATTGATGTCCCGCGCGTCGCGCTTCGGCGCTACGTAGTCCGCGAAGAGGTTGAGGATATGGTCGTACTTTTGCCAGGTGAGCTTCTTGCGGAACGTCTTAATGTCGGCCAGGAACTTGTTGATCGTGTCCGTAAGCGGTAACTGAGGCTCGGATTCATCGACGATGGTGACGCCGGTCTTGGCTGCCTCCAGCTCCAGTCGCTTCCGCTTCTGCGCTTCAAGGGCATCGGCGGGTGTCGACCCGGCTGCGGCACGACAGCGTCTTCCGTTCTCGCGCCATTCGATGATGTAGCGACCGCCCGAACTCCACCTGATCCGGCCGCGATGGTCATGCTGCAGGGCGACGTTGCGCCAGCCCTTCGGAGTCTTGATCTGTCTCGTAATATTGACGCGTGCCACAGAGCGCCTCCCTTGGCGGGATGGACGCTATTATGGACGCTAAGGAAAAGTGAAGTCAATAACTGCTTTATATACAATCACTTTAGGCAGCCGGACCTGTAAGCCGAATTCTGTCCGCAACATTGCTGCTGCGGGACGGCCATTCCTCTGGGCCGCGCATTGCTGCGCGGCTCTAGCGACCTACCCGAAGGTTTGACGCACCGAGCCGGCACGTGTCCGCGGCCAAGCCGCGAACTTCCTTCCTATTTGGTCTTGCTCCGTGTGGGGTTTGCCATGCCCGCGTCATTACTGGCGCGGCGGTGCGCTCTTACCGCACCTTTTCACCCTTACCCCGTTGCCGAGGCGGTATGTTCTCTGTGGCACTTTCCGTCCATCAGGCTTGAACCTGACGTCCCGGACGTTATCCGGCACACTGCTCTGCGGAGTTCGGACTTTCCTCCCCTCGCGCCCGAAGACGCGAGGAGCGGCCGTCCGGTCCGGCTGCCTACAATTCGATTATACGACGTAGATTCGTGACTTCTCCGCCTCTGGATCAGGCGCGCAGCAGGGCCATGCGCTTTTCGCGCCGCCAGGGACGAGGACTGATAAACTTAAGGAGTCCTGGATCCTATCTTTCGGTTCCCAGTCGAAAGCGGATACGTACAGCCGGACTCCGGTCATGAACATCGCTGAAGCCATTCGCGTCGCCCTGCAGTCCCTTTGGGCGAACAAACTGCGTTCCGTTCTGACCTTGCTCGGAGTTGTGATCGGCGTTGGCGCGGTGATCGCAGTGGTGACCTTTGTGTCGGGGATCAACGACTACGTCGCTAAAAAGATCTTCAATCTGGGCGCCGACGTGTTCATCATCGCCAAGATGTCGGCCGTCGAGACCAACGTGGACCACTTTCTGGAAGCCGAGAAGCGCAAGGACCTCGACATGGAGGACTACCAGACGGTGCTTGAGTCCTGCGGACACTGTCAATATGTTGGAGCACTCGTGCAAGGTAGCGGCAAGGTGAAACGGAACGAGCAATCGATCGATGACACCAACATTCAGGGGATCACTCCTTCGATTGCCACCATTCTCGACACCGATCTCACCTCCGGACGCATGATCAGCGACACTGATGTGAACAACCATATTCAGGTCGCGGTTGTGGGAACCGACATTGTCGATCATCTGCTGCCGGGCACTGACCCGCTCGGACAAGAGATCAGGATCGATGGCTGGACCTACCAGATCATCGGAGTCGGAAAGAAAAAAGGGAAGACGCTAGGCCAGAGTGCTGACAACTACGCACTAGTCCCCATTTCTGTGTATTTAAAGAAGTATGGAGCCCACAATCACAGCGTCGGTATCTGGGGGAAGGCCTCGGCGACTGGGATCCCCCTGAATCAGGCAATCGACGAAGCCCGGGCTGGACTGCGCGCCCATCGCCATGACCGTCCTGGGCAGGATGACAGCTTCGAGATTGAGACCAACGCCAGCTTGCTGGGAATCTGGTCGGGACTGAGCAACACATTCTTCATGGCGACGATCGGGATTGCGGCAGTGTCATTGGTGGTCGGCGGCATCGTCATCATGAACATCATGCTGGTCTCTGTGACGGAGCGTACGCGCGAGATCGGTATTCGCAAGGCGATGGGTGCGCGGCGCGATGATGTCCTGCTTCAGTTCCTGATTGAATCCATCATCCTTGCCCTCTTGGGCGGAGCGTTAGGAGTTCTGGGGGGAATCGTGCTCGCTAAAGGAGTAACCGCGATTATCGGGATGCCCTCCTCGATCAAGCTCTGGGCGGTCTTTGCCGGCTTGCTGGTGGCTGCCAGCGTTGGCGTATTTTTCGGAGTTTATCCCGCGCGGAAGGCTGCGCGCTTGGATCCTATCGTGGCATTGCGGTTTGAGATGTGACTATCAAGGAACTGTCGAACTTGGCAATTGAGTAAGTGATGATTTGGTAGCTACAAAGGTCTCTATGGTCGGCAAGTCTGAATTCGGCGAAATCGTCCAGATGGCGACGGACACCATCCGCAGCAACAAGCTGCGATCGGGGTTGACGGTCCTCGGCATCGTGATCGGCGTCGCCGTAGTCATCGGTGTGTCTTCCATCGGACGCGGGCTCGACGATAACGTCCGGCAATTGGTGGCCAGTATAGGCTCGAACATCGTCTTCGTTTTCCATCTGCAACCTTTCACGTTTGGGCGCATGAGCGAGGAAATGCGCACGCGAAAGGAACTGACGTTTGAAGACGCCGAGGCGATTGAGGCTCTGCCCCATGTGAAAGCCGTCTCAGCCGGCATCCGCCTGTTCCGTCCAGAGCTTGGGGTCGGGAGCTACGCGATTAAGTATCAGGACAAGAAGGTAAAGAACACGATCCTTGAGGGAGACACCGCCTCGGTAAAGGAGGTCTTCGATCTGCCGATGGCGAGTGGGCGCTGGTTTAGCGATATCGACGACCAGCACCGCTCCGCCGTGGTCGTGCTCTGCTACGACACCCAGCATGAACTCTTTGGAGACCAGGACCCGTTAGGGAAAGAGGTCAACATCGAAGGGCGGCTGTTCGAGGTCATCGGCACCGTACAGAAGATCAAATCGGTATTTGGGGGAGGCAAAGATCCGAACGACAATCGCGTGTTTTTCCCCCTGCGAACCTTCAAAGCTCTCCATCCGGAATTGAAGCAGCACTGGATCAGCGTCAAAGCGACATCACATGACGATGTGCCAAAAGCTATCGACGAAATCCGCGAACTCATGCGCAGGCGGCGCAAAGTGCCGTTCGACAAGCCGGACAACTTTGCCGTATTCACTTCGGATTCGATTACCGATGTCTGGAACCAGCTTACGGGCGCCCTCTTCATTGGCATGTTCGCAATCTCCAGCGTCGGTCTCGTAGTCGGCGGCGTCGGCGTAATGAACATCATGCTGGTCAGCGTTACCGAGCGTACCCGGGAGATTGGCGTGAGAAAGGCGATTGGCGCACGCAAGCGCGATATTCTTCTGCAGTTCACGCTTGAAGCGATCATGCTCACAGTGGTGGGAGGGCTGATTGGCATTCTCGTGGGTGGCCTTGTCGTCTGGGTAATCCCCATGGTCTGGCCTTCTCTTCCCGCGCGAATGTCCGTTTTCTGGGTCTCTTTCGGTTTCAGTTCCGCCGCGGGAGTCGGCCTCATCTTCGGAATCTATCCGGCGTGGAAGGCAGCCAATCTCGATCCGATCGAGTCTCTACGTTACGAATAGCCTCGCTGCCGTCGAGAGTTTCTAAACCGCGGTATTATCCATTTGTGGTTGCCTGTCGCCGTGAGTAAAGCTCACGCATCCTGAACAGCTCGGGTGGCGACCCTCTATGCTAGGCAAAAGCGAATTCAGCGAAATCGTTCATATGGCGACAGACACGATCCGCACCAACAAGCTGCGGTCAGGCCTGACCGTGCTGGGAATCGTGATCGGAGTCGCTGTCGTGATTGGAGTGTCGTCGATCGGCCGTGGGCTTGACGACAATGTTCGTGATCGCCTTGCCACCATCGGCTCCAATGTCATTTTCGTCTATCACCTGAATCTTTTTACGTTCGGGCGTATGTCGGAAGAGATGCGGAGCCGCAAAGAACTGACGTTGGAGGACGCGCAGGCGCTCGAAAACTTGCCTCACGTGAAATCGGTATCGGCTCTGCTTCGTTTGTATCGGCCGGAGATCGGCAGCGGTACATACGCGGTGAAATACCAGGGCCGAAAAGCGAAGAACACCCTGCTTGAGGGAAACACCGCGTCGATGCTTGATGTCGAGGATCTTCCCCTGACAAGCGGACGGTGGTTCACCGAGTTTGACGATGAGCATCGCGCCCCGGTCGTCATTCTCTGCCACGACACCCGGGAAGAACTGTTTGGGGACGATGACCCATTGGGCCAAGAGGTGAATATCGAAGGCCGATTGTTTCGCGTGATCGGGACTGTGGGGAAGATCAAATCGGTATTCAATCGAGGCAAAGATCCGATCGACAACCGGGTTTTCTTCCCCATCCGCACCTTCAAAGCCTTGCATCCGGAAGTGAAGCAGTACTGGATCGTCGTCAAAGCTACGTCCCATGAGGATATGCCCAAGGCAATGGACGAGATTCGCGAAGTCATTCGGCGCAGGCGGAGAGTCGCTTTTGACAAGCCAGACAACTTCACAATCTTCACCTCCGAGTCCATTACGGAGGTCTGGAACCAGATCACCGGCGGACTTTTCGTCGGCATGTTCGCAATTTCCAGTGTGGGCCTCGTCGTCGGCGGAGTCGGGGTGATGAATATTATGCTGGTCTCCGTAACCGAGAGGACTCGCGAGATCGGAATTCGAAAGGCTATCGGCGCGCGCCAGCGCGATATCCTTCTGCAGTTCACCCTGGAAGCCATCATGCTAACTGCCGTGGGCGGAGTGATTGGCATCTTGGTCGGAGCGATTTTGGTCTGGACCATACCGCTGGCCTGGCCATCACTGCCCGCCCACATGTCCATGTTTTGGGTCACGTTCGGCTTTAGTTCAGCCGCCGCGGTCGGCCTTGTTTTCGGCATCTATCCAGCCTGGAAAGCCTCGACGCTTGATCCGATTGAATCGCTGAGGTACGAATAAGGCTGCTCTCCTTCCGAAATGATGCACTCGACCACCTTGGTTCTTCAGATCATTGCGATTCTCGGGTGCACCTCCAGTTGTGCGTATTACGTTCTCTGCCTCTTCGGTGCCCGCCACTTTGTCAGGTCGCAGAGGAATCCTTGCGACGCGCTTTCGGTTGAGATACCAGCGGTTTCTGTTCTTAAGCCGCTAAAGGGAACCGATCCCGAAATGTACGAGAGTTTCCGGAGCCATTGCCTGCAGGATCATCCCGAATATGAAATTGTGTTTGGAGTCAGCGATCCAGTCGATCCCGCCCTTGCCAGCATCGAGCGGTTGAGAAAGGAGTTCCCAGATCGATCGATTCAATTGGTGATTTGCCCGGAGATCCTTGGGCCAAATGTGAAAGTGAGCAATCTCGAGCAGATGGCCCACGCGGCTCGATACGAATATCTGGTCGTCAACGATAGCGACATCCGGGTCGAACCAGACTATCTGCGTCGAATTGTTCCGCCTTTGGCCGACGTTAAGATCGGAATGGTGACCTGTCTGTATCGCGGAATCGCGGCGTCCACACTTGGTTCTAGATTGGAATCGCTGGGTATCAGTACAGACTTCTGTGCCGGGGTGCTTGCGGCCCGGTTGCTGGAGGGCGGGCTGAGTTTCGGGCTGGGATCGACGTTAGCTTTCCGCCGACGGGAGTTGAACAAGGTTGGAGGATTCAAATCGATTGTCGATTTCCTGGCCGATGATTACGAGCTTGGGAACCGGATCGCCGGCTTGGGTCAGAAGGTGCAACTCTCAGATGTCGTCGTCGAGACGTATCTTCCCGCGTACGATTTCGGCGGGTTTCTTGCGCATCAAATGCGGTGGGCACGCGGCGTGCGCGATGCCCGCCTGGGGGGATATGTCGGTTTGGCCTCAACTTTCGGATTCATGTGGGCCCTGCTGAACCTGCTCTTCGCAGGCGCGGAAAGATGGGCTTGGATCGTGCTCGGATGCGTGCTTCTTCTGCGGACTCTGGTAGCACTGGTTGTCGGGAAGTCGATTCTTAAAGATCACCAGGTTCCTCGCCTGTTGTGGCTGCTGCCTGTGCGGGACCTACTTGCCGTTGCCATATGGATCGTGAGTTTCTGGGGCCACACCGTGAAATGGCGCGGTGATTTATTTGAACTCAGAAAAGGAAGGCTGGTTCGCATTTCTTAGCGGTAGATCAGTTGGTCGTCGAAATCAGTTCGAAACGCCCGTCAGCAAACAGGCGATATTTCCGTCCGCGCCAGGAGATCGTGTTCCCAAAAAATCCGGCAATCCAGAAAAGGAATGCGATCACGTCTTCGATCGGCAACAAGACCCAGTTGAGACTCGCCCGCAGGACCCGCGTCGAGACCATATGGGCGGCGACGGCACGGACCGCAAATGCAAAAGGCAGAACTGGCCACCATGCAGGCCACGATGCGCAAACCAGCAAAGCGAGCGGGAAGGGCATCGTGAACAGTTGCCCGATGTATCCCGCGGGGCGTGAGCGCCGCGTGCTTCGCGCCCAGCGAATCCGGTGCGCGACATTCTCGCGGAAACTTGCGTTTCCGATGTGATGTTCGATCACATAGGAAGACATCACTACACCGTACCCGGCTTCAGCCGCAAATTGTCCGATAACGAAGTCCTCCGCCAGGTAGTCTTTGAAGCGGCTGAGTCCGCCCAGCGACTGTAGAACACCGCGCCGCGCGATAATCGTCGGCCCGACGGCAAAGCGCATGCCTTCCAGCATTCGCGCCACCAGCGCCCCACCCCAGAAATCGGTGTTCATGCCGGTCGCCTCCAGGCGAGACCAGAAGCTTCGTCCCGGCACTGCACGGTATGGGCAGGTAGCAACTCCCAGTTGCGGGTCCTGGAATTCTGCGGCAGCCACTTGCAGGAGATCCGATGTCACACGAATATCGCTGTCACTCATCACCACAAGATCGTTCGCCGCAGCCTCCAGCATCTTTTCCAGGCTGAATACCTTGGCATTCGGGTAGGGCGGTTCGCCCGTGACCACGAGACGCGATGAAATCTTTGGATATTCCCGTTGCAGTCGCGATACTACGCTCACCGCGGGATCGCTCTCCTTCCGAACTGCGAACAAGATTTCGAACGATGGATATTCCTGCTCGAAAAACGTCCTGAGATTCGACTCAAGGTCGAGGTCTAATCCGGCCAGGGGCTTGACGATGCTGATCGGTTCCGCAAGTTGCAGTTCCGGCGGACGCACTCGAAGATAGCGCATGGCCGCCACGATTTGCAGGATGCAGTAGGCGACGGCTCCACAGAAGACAGCCAACAAGACCCCCGCCACGAGTTTTCCCGGAGAAAGACGACTGCCGAGAAGAAGCACTGCAAGGGTGCATCTTGCGCATGGGAGCATGGGCCGGACCGGCAGTTATTATACCGAGGCAAAAACGGCTGCAGGTCACTTCGACTGAGGAACTGACTGTTGAGAGTTCAGCGCGGCACGTATTTTCGACGACAATTGCTTCAGTGTGTAAGGTTTCTGGAGAAAATTGGTTTCCAGATCTACGACCTTATGATCGAGAATTGTTTTTCCAGCGTAGCCAGATACGAACAGGAACTGCGTCTTCGGACGCACTCGCGCGACTTCCTTTGCCAGAGTTCCTCCACTCATGCGTGGCATAACAACGTCAGTCACGACCAACTGGATAGTTCTGTGCTCTTCTACCTGGGCTAACGCATCGACTCCATCCCGTGCTTCGATGATGTTGTACCCTTGCAGGCGCAGAAACTCCGCCGTGGCGCGCCGCACCGCAGCTTCGTCCTCGACCAGGAGAATCGTCTCTGATCCGTGGGTCTCCTTTTCATGTTCGGGAAGCTCAGGATTACTCTCGCGGCGGCCATCATTTACACAGGGCAGGTAGATCTTGAAGACCGTACCTGATCCCGGCTCGCCGTAGACCCAGATGAACCCGTTGTTCTGCTTCACGATGCCGTAAACCGTGGCCAGCCCCAGGCCCGTCCCTTTGCCCGATGGTTTCGTCGTGTAAAACGGCTCAAAAATATGAGGCAGGGCTTCGGGTGGAATGCCATTTCCGTCATCACTGACTGTGATGAGCGCATAGTGCCCTTTCGGAATGACCGCAGGCTTTCCGTGCATGTAGCTGTCGTCCAGGCGAATGTCGGAAGTCTCGATCTGCAGATGCCCCCCTTGGGGCATGGCATCCCGCGCATTCGCGGCGAGATTCATCAGAACCTGCTCGAGTTGAACCGGATCGATTCTGACTCGACCCAAGCCCTCGCTGGGTGTGAAGCTGAATTCGATGTCTTCTCCAATGAGTCGGGGCAGCGTTTTTGCGATGGTGTTGACAACAGAATTGAGATCAACCACCCGCAAGGCTTGCGGTTGCTTCCTGCTGAAGGCGAGCAGTTGACGTGTCAATTCTGCTGCCCGGCGCGCAGCCTGGCGGATCTCTTGAATCTTCGCTTCCAGAGGGCTGTTCTCCGGAACGGAGTCGAGGGCGAGTTCCGAGTAGCTCGTGATGATCGTCAGCAGATTATTGAAGTCATGAGCCACTCCCCCGGCCAGGCGGCCGATCGCGTCCATTTTCTGCGCCTGCAGCAACTGCGCCTCCAGGCGAAGTCTCTCGGTCAGATCGCGGCCGTTGGAGATGAAATGGGTGATCTGCCCCGCGCCATCGCGCACCGGGCAAATGCTCTCCTCAACGTAATATAGTTCTCCATTCTTCTTGCGATTGACCAGAATCGCGCGGAAGGCATTTCCGGCGAGAATCGTTCTCCACATTTGCTCATAGATCTCTGGGCTCTGTTCCCCGGACTTGAGGATTCGCGGTGTCTGGCTCCGTGCCTCATCGCGCCCGTAGCCAGTCAGGGTTTCGAAGGCAGGGTTGACGTATTCGATGACACCGTGGTGATCGGTGATCATGACCGCATCGGCAGACTGTTCGACCGCTCGCGACAGTTTTCTCAATGACTCTTCCGCGCTTTGTTGCTCGACTTGAAGGCTATGCAGCGCGACCGTATGGTGAATGGTGCGGACTAGCGTCGCTCCGTCCAGCCGTGACTTGGCCAGGCAGTTCCATACACCAGAACCGATGATCTCGGCGACCGTATTCTCGTCCGCGTCTTCAGTCAGAAGAATGAAAGGTACTGCTCGGCCATCGTGAAGCAGGTCGGTGACGAGGCGGACTGCCTCCGCGTCCCCGGCATCGTGTTCGAAAAGCACCAGCCCATAAGGCCGATGTAGTAACAATTCCCGCGCTTCCTCCAGCGAGCGGGCATGCTCCAACTCGGCGGCGATCAGACTGCGACTTCGCTCCAGCATGTCGCGAATCAGAAAGAAATCTTCTTCGCGATTCCCGACCAGGAGCACGCGCAGAGGCGCAATTGCTGGTTTCGCCGCCGTTATCACATGGTTACCATCGGAATCTGGGGGCAGAAGTTTAATCGCCGAGACGCCCAACAAAAGTTCCGAAACTGAACATCGCCCCATATACGACTTGTTCTCGCGGCCTTGCCAGAGGGGGGGAGGTCTAGATCATAATTAAGCTCTTCCAAGGAAGTGCTATATGCGTCGACTCACTCTCCTGCTCGTCACCTTGGCGGTCGCCAGTCAACTAGAAGCGCAATCGGGATCAACCCCTCGCCAACTCAGCTTCCATGTCTCGCCTGCACCATCCTGGGCTGATACGGGGTTGAATCTGCAAGCAGGGGATGCCGTCATGATATCGGCGGTCCTCCCCGGCTCGTCGCAGAATTCGTCAGGGCAATGTGATCCCGCCGGTTCCAGCGGCAGTTCCACGAATGCAGCGACTCTGCCCGTTCCCGACGCCCATCCCGGCGCCTTGATCGCGAAACTGGAAGTTGACGGTGCTGCGATTCTGATTGGTGCTCAACGGGAGCTCAATGTCGACAAGACCGCTCACTTATTCCTGGGGATGAACGGATCTGGCGCCTCGACCTGCCAATCTGGATTCGATGTCAAGGTGCAGGTCTCAACCAAAGATTCCGCGGCGGGCAATGCTGCTGCGTCGAAATCTCGTGGGGATCAATTGAAATCCCAACTGGCTAACGCGGCGCAGGTGTTCATGTCCGGTCAGTTCGGGATCAATAACCCCGCCTCCTCTGGCGAGAATGCCACATCTGCCACCGGTTCCGCGGGTACGGGATCAGCATCCGTCCCAGCCCTTCACGTATCCGATGCCCCACTGGATGCCGGGCTTCGAAAGTCCCTCGATGGGCTGCCCAGACGAGTCAACGATCAGTTCAACAATCTCGGTGATATGGTGAACTTCGTCATCATCGGCCCGCAGAAAAACGTGCAGGAGGCCTTGCAAGCTTCAGATTGGCATGTGGCCGATACGAGCAACACCTCGGCCGTGATGAACGCGGTAATGCAGACTTACGAGAGCAAAGACTACCTCGCGATGCCGATGAGCACACTGTACCTCTTCGGCCGCAAGCAGGATTTTGGTTATGAGATGGCGGACCCCATCGCCATGGTTGCCAGTCGCCATCACTTTCGCATCTGGAAGGCACCCTTCACCTGGAAAGGTCAGGAGGTATGGGTCGGTGCTGGCACGCATGACATCGGATTCGCCAAAGACAAACGCAATAATAGCGTTACGCACAAGATTGATCCCTCTGTCGATGGTGAGCGCGAAAACATCGGTGCTAGTCTGCAAAAATCAAACAAGGCCAAAACGTTTAGTTATTACCTTCCGCCCAACCCCGTCCAGGAAGCCAAGAACGCAACCGGAGACGGATACCACTCCGACGGGCGTTTACTCGTGGTGTTTCTGCAGTGATCCTCACAACTCGAGTGTCCTCTGCGAAGTGATACTTTTTTGTTAACCCTTTCGCGTTTCCTACGTCTAATGAGCTAAATCCGGTGGACCTCGATTCATGCGGAGATCGACGGAACGCCACGACAACATCGTGCGTTTAGAGCTATAAGCGGGCTTCTGCCTGTCGGATGGTTATGGCTCTTCGGGACGTCTGATTCCGCCATAGGGGTATCCATGGTGAAGCTGAATCGCGGTCCCAAGATGTCCGACACTTCTGGGGGAAGTATGGAGAATCTGGAAAGGTCCGCTAGCTCTCTACGGCCGATCGATCGCTATGATGTCGGCCACGTGCAGGAAGTGATCCGCCAGGCTCACGATGAACTGCGGCAGTTAATGCAACAGCGCGCCGAGATCATGAAGCGCATCGGCACGGTCAAGCAAACAATCTCCGGGTTGGCAAATCTCTTCGGTGATGGTGTTCTCAACGAGGAGTTGATGGAACTGGTTGACCGCAAAAGTAACGGGCGGCAGCCGGGATTCACGAAAGCTTGTCGCATGATTCTGATGGAGTCGGGTCGCGCCATGAATTCCCGCGACATATGCGACTACTTTCAGGAAAAACTGCCGGAGTTGCTGGCTCGCCACAAAGATCCCATGGCGTCAGTAACTACAGTATTGAACCGCCTCGTGGAGTACGGCGAAGCGGAAGCAGTCGTTTCCAATGGTAGAAGGGCATGGCGGTGGGTGGCCGACGTGCCCTCCCCGCCCTCTTCCACTGATAAAGTGATTTAACTGCGACCCGACCTCGTCAGTTGAGTTGCGCAATTTAGCCTGTCCCCTGCCGTGGTATCCCCTCTACTTCATCCTTAACGGTTCGGACCGTCCTCCGGCGGAAGCAGCATCCCTTTCTCCAGGTGACGAGTCACATGCGCGTACGAAGCCGCATGCGGATCGTGTGTCACCATCACAATCGTCTTGTGGAAATGCTCGTTCAGGTGTTTCAGGATTTCCAGGACCTCCGTAGCCGAATGGCTGTCGAGGTCGCCCGTTGGCTCGTCCGCGAGCAATAAAGTCGGATCACTGACGATCGCGCGCGCGATCGCCACGCGCTGCTCTTGCCCGCCGGACAATTGCTTGGGCAGATGGTGAACACGATCTTCCAACCCAACCAGCTTCAACGCCGTCATCACGTGATCCCGTCGCTGTTGGGCATTCAGTTTGGTAAGCAGTAACGGCAACTCCACGTTCTCGAAAGCCGTGAGCACTGGAATCAGATTGAATGTCTGAAACACATACCCGATATGTTCGTTTCTCCAACTCGCGATCTGAGCGTCATTGAATCGGAAAATGTCTTGTCCTTGCACGAGAAGCTCACCAGAAGTCGGCCGGTCGATCGCTGCAATCATGTTGAGCAGCGTCGTCTTGCCCGATCCTGAGGGACCCATCAACGCTAGGAACTCCCCTTTGGCGATGTCGATCGAGACATCATCCAATGCTGTGACCTCAAATGCGTCCCGCTT
>Ga0335084_10003716_pt1 | contig 14962 bp, 16 predicted proteins | sample Lox_Sample_44_FD_206721 | JGI IMG/M metagenome (GOLD analysis project Ga0335084, IMG submission 206721) | Soil microbial communities from Loxahatchee National Wildlife Refuge, Florida, United States - Lox_Sample_4.4 | ecosystem: Environmental > Terrestrial > Soil > Wetlands | place: USA...
ATCGGGTGTTTCAACCCTTCCAGGATCTCGTTCACGAGCTCGTTCATTCCCCTACCTCCCGCAGACAGGTCTCCGGCGGCTCAGGATAGACCACCGAGCTTCACCCACCCGAGCCAGACACTAATGCATAGAACGGCCGAGAGACCGAGCCGGTACCAGCCGAACGGCTCGAGCCCGCGGCGGTTCAGGAACGCGACCAGCCAGCGCACGGCGAGCGCCGCGGACGCGGCCGCCACCAGGATCCCGATTGCGAGCGGCGCCGCGCCAAGCTGCGCGATCGCATCGCGCTCCTTCCACAGCTTGTACGCGCACGCGCCGCCCAGAGTCGGCAGGCCGAGCAGGAACGAGAACTCGGCCGCGTCGCGCGGGCGCAGGCCCACGAGCAGGCCGCCCACGATCACCACCATGGAGCGCGAGGTGCCCGGCCACAGGGCGAGGCACTGCAAGAGCCCGATCAGCAGCGCCTGGCGCGGCCCGAGGTCGTCCACGGTGCGGTCACCACGCGTGAGGCCGCGGTCCAGCGCGATCATCAGCACGCCGCCGCCCGCGAGCGCGGCGATCACCGGCAGCGGGTGGAACAGGTGCGCCTCGAGCCAGTGATCGAGCGGCACGCCCACCACGACTGCGGGCACGAACGCGATCAAGAGATTCACCAGCAGCTTCAGGCCCGCAGGGTCGCGGCCGACCACGCCGCGCAGCATGCCGAGCACGCGCGGCCAGTAGAGACCGATCACCGCGAGGATCGCGCCGCCCTGGATCACGATCGAGAACGCGTCCAGCGCGCGCTTCGAGTCGGGGCCGTCCAGCCCGAGCAGCGACTCGACCAGGATCAGATGGCCCGTCGAGCTGATCGGCAGATACTCCGTGATCCCCTCGACCAGTCCCAGCACGAGGGCGTGCCACGCCTGCAGCATTTCCACTCCGAGCGAGGGGGGCGCGGAGACTAACGGGATTTCAATCCAGGCGCTTGCGGAAACGCAGCACCGCGAGCGCGAAGGCGAGCGAAAAGAAGATGAGAAGCGCCTTAACCTCGCCGCTCACGTCTCCGAGGCTCGCGCCCCGCAGCACGATCCCGCGCACCACGCGCAGGAAGTGAGTCAGCGGCAGCACCTGCGCGAGCGCGCGCGCGGGCGCCGGCATGCCGTCGTAGGGGAACATGAAGCCCGACAGCAGGATCTGCGGCAGGAACGTCACGAAGGCCATCTGGAAGGCCTGGAACTGGGTCTGGGCGAGCGTGGAGATCAGGAGCCCCAGCGTGAGCGCCGCCGCGACGAACGCGCCCGCGGCGAGATACAGCGTGCCCAGCCCGCCCGCGATCGGCACGTCGAACAGGAAGCGGCCGAGCAGGAGGATCAGCGTCATCTGGCCGTAGCCGATCGCCACGTAGGGGGCGATCTTCCCGATCATCAGCTCGGGCGTCTGCACCGGCGTGGTGATCAGGAGCTCGAGGTTGCCGCGCTCGCGCTCGCGCACGATCGCCACCGCCGTGAACAGCACCAGCGTGAGCGTGAGGATCACCCCGCACAGCGCCGGCACGATGTGCACCGCGGAACGGCGCTCGGGGTTGTAGTAGGCGCGCAGCTCGAACACGGGGGCCGACACCGCGCCGTGTTGGGCCACGGGCGCGAAGCGCCGGTCGGGCGGGAGATCGGCCAGCGTGCGCGCCGCGCCGAGCACGATCGGGTCACCGCCGTCGACCAGGAGCTGCGCCGCCGGCCGCTCGCCGCCGAGCCGGCGCCGATCGAAGTCGGGCGGGATCGCGATGCCCACCGAGATGTCGCCCGCGACCAGCGCGTGCGCGAGCTCGTCGACCGAGCGCGCCTGGCGCACCACGTCGATCACCTGCGTGGCCTGGGCGTCGGCCACGAGGAAGCGCGCGGCCTGCGAGCCGGACAGATCGGCCACGCCGGCGCGCAGGTGGCGCACGTCCTGGTTGATCGCGTAGCCGAAGAGCAGCGTCATCATCAGCGGCACGCCCAGCACCATGCCGCCGGTGAGTCGATCGCGGCGCAGGTGCACCAGCTCCTTGCGCGCCACGGCCCCGATGCGCCCGAGCGATGCGGCCGAGCGGTTCACGCGTCCTGCCCCGCTTGCGCGTGCCGCGTGGCGGCGACGAACACGTCTTCGAGGCTCGCGCGCGCCAGCGCCACGTGGCCCTCGACGCGCGCGGCGCGCAGCGCGTCGGCGACTGACTGCACGGGGTCGGCGAGCTGCGGATCGACCAGCGCGTGCAGGCGCGTGCCGAGCTGCGCCACGCTGCGCACCGCGGGATTGCGCTCGAGCGCCGCGCGCGCGGCGCGCGGCTCGGCACCCTCGATCTCGAGCACCGCCGCGTCGATCTCGCGCATGAGCTTCTCGGGCGCGCCAGCGGCCACCACGCGCCCGCGGTCCAGGATCGCGAGCTCGTGACAGCGCTCGGCCTCGTCCATGAAGTGAGTCGAGACCAGGATCGTGGTGCCGCGCTCGACCAGCGAGTACAGCGTCTCCCAGAAGTCGCGCCGGCTCTGCGGGTCGACGGCGCTGGTCGGCTCGTCGAGGAAGAGCAGCTCGGGCTCGTGCAGCGTCGCGCCGGCGAGCGCGAGCCGCTGGCGCTGGCCGCCCGACATGGTGCCCGCGCGCTGGTCCGCGATCTCGCGCAGGTGGAACTCATCGAGCAGGCGGCCGATGCGCGCGCGCGCCGTGGCACGCGGCAGCGAGTAGATCGAGGCGAGAAACTGCAGGTTCTCGAGCGTCGTGAGGTCCTCGTACAGCGAGAAGCGCTGGGTCATGTAGCCGAGCTTGCGCCGCAGCTTCTCGGCGTCGCGCGGCATCTCGAGCCCGAGCACGGTGGCTTCGCCCGCGCTGGGCGTGAGCAATCCGCACAGCATGCGGATGGTGGTCGACTTGCCCGAGCCGTTGGGGCCGAGGAAGCCGAAGATCGCGCGGCGGGGCACCTCGAGGTCGACGTGGTCGACCGCGACGTTCCTGCCGAAGCGCCGCGTGAGTCCGCGCGCGACGATCGCCGGCTCGTTCGTCACCGCGACACCGACCGGGTCTCGAGCTGGAAGTGCACCTCGACGGGCACGCCGGTGGGCAGGTCGCCGGTGCCCGGGCCCGAGACCTCGACCTCGGCCAGATACGACAGCCGCCCGCGGTCGTGCTGGGTCAGCGCGAAGTAGGGCGTGAAGGCGGCCTCGTGCGCGAGCTTGCGCACCTGGCCTTCGAGCGCGCCCTCGCGCCCGCTCACGGTGACGGTCGCGCGCGTGCCCTCGGCAATGCGCGCGCGCACCGCTTCCGGCACGTAGACGCGCGCGTAGGGCGGGTCGGCCGCCAGCATCACCGCCACGACCGCGCCCGCGGGCGGGCGCTCGCCCTGCTTGAAGGGGAGTGAGTCGACGCGGCCCGGGCGCGGCGCGCGCAGCGTGAGTCGCTCGAAGCGGACCTCGGTGTCCGCGACCGCGGCCTCCGCCGCCGCCAGCGCGCCGCGCGCCTGGTCGAGCTCTTCGGTCGTGGTGCCGCGCTCGAGCTCCTCGAGCGTGGCGCGCGCCTGGTCGCGGCGCGACGCGGCCTCGTCGCGCTGCGAGCGCATCTGGTCACGGCGCGAGGCGGACTCGAACGAGCGCCGCTCGAGTGACTGCACGCGGTCGTACTCGATCTGGGCGTTCTTCGCGGCGCTCTCCGCGCCGGCCAGCCGCGCGCGCGCCTCGCGAATGCGCTCGGCGCGCGGCCCGCGCTCGAGCTCCGCCAGCCGCGCCGCCAGCTGGTCGCGCGTCGCGCGCGCCCGCGCGAGCTGCGCCGACACCCGGCGGTCGTCGAGCGCGAGCAGCACGTCGCCGGCCGCGACCGTCTGGCCTTCGCGCACCTGCACCTCCACGATCGGCTCGTTCTCCTCCGCGGTGAGCTCGATGCGGTCGCGCTCGAGCGTGCCCACCACCGGGATGGCGCCGGGGTCGCGCCGGCACGCGCCAGCCAGCGCGAGCACCGTACACAGAAGTGCGACGCGCGCGTTCACGCCGGCAGCTCGCGCGGGCGCGCGCCTTCGAGAAACAGACGTGTCTGGTGCGCGGCCAGGCGGCGCGCGAAGTCGTGGTCGAGCTCGTAGCCGAGCACCTTGCCCAGCACCGGGTGCACCAGGAACGGGAACGCGGTGGAGCCGATCAGCGCGAACAGCGTCAGCACGGGATCCAGGTCCTTGCGCAGGGCTCCCGATGCAATCTCGGCGCCCACGAGCTGCGGCAGGAGCGCCGCGGCGCGGTGTGCGAAACGCTCGACGAAGCGCGCGCGCGTGCCGGGATCGCCCGTGATCACCTCGCGCAGCAGGAGCGCCGGCAGCCAGGGCTGCGCCGAGAGCGTCGCGGCGTACAAACGCACCAGCCCGGCCAGCGGCTCGGTCGCCTCCCCGGGCTGCGCCGCCAGCTCGCGCACGTGCGCCAAAAGGTCTTCGAACACCGCGGCCAGCATGGCCTCGTACAGCCCCTGCTTCCCGCCGAAGTAGTACGAGATCATGCCGGGAGTCACTCCCGCCGCACGCGACAGCTCGCGGATCCCGACTTCGCCGAAGCTGCGCCGCGCGAACAGCTGGCGCGCGGCCTCGACCAGGTCGCGCTTCACGTCCTCGGCCGCCCGGCCCCTGGGCGGGCGCCCGGGCCTGCGGCTCTTGCGTCTCGCTCCCGCCATGGCCCGTAAATTAATCGATCGATTGATTAAATACAAGCGGGGGCCAGACGCGCCTCAGCGGTTGGCGCGGGCGTCCACGTATACCCAGGCCTGCCGGCCGGAGGCGAGCACGGTCGAGATGCGTTTGTAGGCGGCCACCTCGTAGCGGTCGGCGCTGGCGAGCTCGGCGTCGCTGAGCTCGAACACCGTTCCGGCCACCCGGCTCTCGAGCCGGCCCGTGAAGCGCACGATCGGGTGCGCCGCCTGGCCGCTGGTCGCGACCACCGACGGGTCGTCGATCTCGACCAGCGACTGCTCGAAGCCCACCAGCGCGTCCTCCGAGCCGGCCAGCAGCCGGCCGAACGTGGAGCGCTGGACGGACTCGAGCTGGAGCGTCCCGTACGAGAACAGGAGCGGCACGGGAGTCAGTCCCGCGCGCGCTTCACGAGGCCGGTGGTAGAGCGGCCCTCGACCAACGGCACGAGCTCCACGCGCCCGCCCCACTTGCGCACCAGGTCCCAGCCGACGACGGCGCGCTTGGTCTTGTAGTCGGCGCCCTTGGTCAGCACGTCGGGCTTGAGCGCGCGGATCAGCTCGCGCGGAGTGTCTTCGTCGAACAGCACGACGCCGTCGACACACGACAGTGAGGCCAGGATCTGGGCGCGGTCGAGCTCGGTCTGCAGCGGGCGCCCTGCCCCTTTCAGCTTGCGCACCGAGGCGTCGGTGTTCACGCCCACGACCAGCGCGTCGCCCAGCCGGCGCGAGGCCTCGAGATAGCGCACGTGACCCAGGTGCAGGATGTCGAAGCAGCCGTTCGTGAACACCACCGAGCGGCCTTGCGCGCGCTGCTCGGCCATGAACTTCGCCGCGCGCTCGCGCGTCATGACGCGGCCCGCGCCCGGCTCGGCCTCGCCGCCGATCGCAGTCAGGATCTCCGAGCCCGTGACCGTGGCGGCGCCGAACTTGCCGACCTTCACGCCCGCGGCCACGTTGGCGAGCCAGGCCGCTTCGCGCAGCTCCGCGCCGGCGGCCAGCGCGAGACTCACGGCCGCTGCGACCACGTCGCCCGCGCCCGTCTCGTCGACGATCTCCTGGGTACGCGCGGCCAGCGAGAACGAGCCCGCCGCGCCGCGGCTCGCCAGCACCATGCCGTCGGGTCCGCGCGTCAGCAGCACGTGCGCGACGCCCAGCTCGTCGGCGATGCCGGCCGCCACGCGCGCCGCCGCCGCCTCGTCTTCGAGGGGCGAGCCGGCGAACGTCTCCGCAGCGCGCAGGTTCGGCTTCAGCACGGTCGCGCCGGAGAACGACTTCCAGGGCAGGTTCTTCGGGTCGACCAGCACCGGCCGCCCGCCAGCGGCGGCGAACACCGCGCGGCAGACCGCGGCCGACAGCACGCCCTTCGAGTAGTCGGAGAGCACCACCGCGTCGGCGCGCTTCACCGCGCGAGTCACTGCCGCGCACAGCCGCTTCTCGAGCGCCGGCGGGAGCGGCGCGACCGTCTCGCGGTCGAGCCGGATCACCTGCTGCTGGCGCGCCACGATGCGCGTCTTGCGCGTGGTGCGCCGGGCCCGGTCCACCGCGATGCCCGCCCTGGGAATGCCCAGGCTCTCGGCCTCGTTGCGGAACAGCTCGCCGTCGGCGTCGGCGCCGACCACGGTGCACAGCCCGGGCTTTGCGCCCAGCGCCACGAGACACTTGGCGACGTTGGCGGCGCCGCCCAAGAGATACTCCTCGCGCTCGACCGCCAGCACCGGCACGGGCGCCTCGGGGGAGATGCGCTCGACCTCGCCCGCCACGTAGGCGTCGAGCGCCGAGTCGCCCACGACCAGCACGCGCCGGCCGACCATGGCGCCGAGCAGCTCGCGCACGCGCGCCGGCGTCGGCTCGCGGAACTCGTCCTGCGCCTTCACTCACTCCCCCTTCCGTAGCGCCGCCACAGCCGCGCGACCTCGCCGAACGCCACGAAGAAGTCGCCCGCCTTGACCTTCGAGCCCGCCACGTCCTCCCAGCGCTCGAGCGGCAGCTCGTACAGCGAGTCTTTCGCCGCCGAGAGCCCGCGCGCGCGCCGCAGCCGCGCCAGCAGCTCCACGTCGAAGGTCCAGTTCACGCAGAACGGCTCGTCGAACAGCGCCGCCAGCCCCGCCTCGTTGCGCAGGAGCTTCGCGCCGCACTGTGTGTCGTAGACCGGCAGGTCGAGAAACAGAGACACTCCCGTGGCGAAGATCCGGCCGAGATAGTGCCGGATCGGGCTGCGCCGTACCATGCGGCCCAGCAGCTGGACGCGCGCGCCCATGACCCAGCCGACACCGGGATGCGTCGCCAGAACGGCCCGGAAGCGCGCGATCTCGTCGAGCGGGGTCGCGAGGTCGGCATCCCAGTAGCCCACCAGCTCCGCACCGGACTTGAAGGCCGCGCGCATGCCCTGGCGCACGGCCTCGGCCTTGCCGCGGTTGCGCTCGAGCGCGAGCACGCCCACGCGGCCCGGCAGCTCGCGCTCGAGCTCGCGCAGCCGCGCCTGCGTGGCGTCGGTGCTGCCGTCGTCGACGAACAGGAAGTCGACGTCGGGCACGCGCGCGCAGTAGGCGCGGAAGGCGTCGCCGCGCAGGCGGGCGGCCTCGTTGAAGCACGGCACGACGATCTGCGCTGCGGCCATCCCTCCCCCGATCGGGCGCGCCGGGACAGCGTAGCGGGCTATCCTAGGCGGGCCATGGCGAACTACGACATGCGAATCACGAGCCTCGACGAGCTGCGCGCGCTGATCGACGAGCCGCACCCGGTGACTCGGCAGAAGGTCTTCGACGCGCTCGACGACCAGATGCAGGCGTTCATCGCGCGCGCCCCGTTTCTGGTGCTCGCCACCGCCGGCGCCGACGGCCGGCTCGAAGTCTCGCCCAAAGGCGACGCGCCGGGCTTCGTGAAGGTCGAGGACGAGCGCACCCTGCTCGTGCCGGACCGCAAGGGCAACAAGCTCCTGTTCGGGCTACAGAACGTGCTCGCGAACCCGCAGGTCTCCCTGATCTTCCTGGTTCCGGCCACCGACGAGACGCTTCGGGTCAGTGGCCGCGCCGAGCTGTACCGCGACCCGGCGCTCCTGGAGCTCTTGGCAACGCGCGGGCAGCCGGCGCTCGTGGCGCTGCGCGTGCGCATCGAACGCTGCTTCTTCCACTGCGCGCGCGCCTTCCTGCGCGCGAGTCTGTGGGATCCGGCGAGCTGGCCGGAGCCGGGCCGGGTGTCGTTCGGCCGGCAGATGGCGCCCAAGCTGGGCGGCGGCGACGCCCTGGCCGCGCAGATCGACCGGGCCGTCGACGAGGGCCGGGGCGACCTGTAAGCGCCCGACGCTGCTCGGTGTCGGGGCAGCGGCTGCACGCAATTCGAGCGCGGATGCGTGGCCAGGGTGCCCGCGCGACCAGCGAAACCGTGCGCCACGCCGCGCGCCGCGCCAACGGACCCGGGCACGCCGCTTGCGAGAAACACCGGCAAAAGGGGAGTCAGCGTTTGGTCCGAGTCGCAGCGATCATCAAGCCCTTCAAGCTCGACGAGCTGAAGGCGTCGCTCAACGAGATCGGCGTCGAGGGCATGACCGTATCCGAGGTGAAGGGCTTCGGTCAGCAGAAGGGACACACCGAGCTCTACCGCGGATCGGAGTACGTGGTCGACTTTCTCCCCAAGCTCAAGGTCGAGCTCGTGATTCGCGACGACGCCCTGGTGAAGGTCACCAGCGCCATCGTCGACGCCTGCCGGACGGGCAAGTTCGGCGACGGCAAGATCTTCGTGACTCCGGTCGTCGAGGCCGTGCGCATCCGCACCGGCGAACACGGCGACGAGGCGCTCTCGTGACTCCGCCGGGTTAGGCGGGGGCCGGAACGGCCCGGCCGCGGAACGAGAGGCATCCGCGCCTGGGACGCTCCGGAAGCTCCCGCTCACCGCGACATCGAGCTGGCCCTCCTTGTCGTGGCGAGCGGGAGCCATCGCCGCCCGCCCCCGAAACCGTCCGCCGAGGTTACTCTTGCTCGCAGGAGGCCCGGCCATGAAGTGGGAAGGCGAACGCGAGTCGGACCAGGTCGAGGATCGCCGCGGCATGAGCATCGGACGCGGCGGCGCGGTGATCGGCGGCGGCGGCCTGCTCTTGATCCTGTTGTTCTCGGCGCTCACGGGCACCGACCCGCGCCAGGTGCTCGAGATCGCACAGGGCGTGTCCGACGTGGCCTCGGGCCCGGGCCAGGGCGAGGCGGGCAAGATGGGCGCGCCCAGCGACGAGGGCGGGAAGTTCGCGTCGGTCGTGCTCGCGTCGACCGAGGACGTGTGGGGCGAGATCTTCTCGGAGCACGGCAAGCGCTACCAGCCGCCGCGGCTCGTGCTGTTCAGCGACATGGTCCAGTCGGCGTGCGGCACGGCGCAGTCGGCCGTGGGACCGTTCTACTGCCCCAACGACTCACAGGTGTATCTCGATCTCTCGTTCTTCCACGAGCTCGAGCGCCGCTTCGGCGCGCCCGGCGACTTCGCGCGCGCCTACGTGATCGCGCACGAAGTGGGTCACCACGTGCAGAACCTGCTCGGCATCGCCGAGAAGGTCTCGGCCGCGCAGTCGCGTGGCTCGCGCACCGACGCCAACGAGCTCTCCGTGCGCATGGAGCTGCAGGCCGACTGTCTCGCGGGCGTGTGGGGCAAGCGCGCGAACCAGGAGCGCAAGTGGCTCGAGCCGGGTGACGTCGAGGCGGGGCTCGCCGCTGCGGCGGCGATCGGCGACGACACGCTGCAGCGCCAGGCGGGCGGCGCCGTTGCGCCCGAGAGCTGGACGCACGGCTCCTCGGCCATGCGCGTGAAGTGGCTCAAGGCGGGCCTCGAGAGCGGCGACCTGAACGCCTGCGACACCTTCGGCAGCGACAGCCTGCTCTAGCCCGGTCCCGGGCGAACGCAGCTCAGTCGTATCTCGGCGACGACGCCTTCATGAAGCGCAGCAGCATGCGCATGGAGGCCACGTCGCGTCCCTGCTCGTCCTTCGCGAGCGAGTCGAACCACAGATACTCGGTCTTCGGGCTCTGGCCCAGGGCCAGCACGCGTCCGCTCACGGTGTAGGTCGCATCGAGCAGGATCGGGCCCGCCAGGTGCGCGACCTCGATGGCCCCGAACAGACCCACTGCCTTGCCGGTGTGCTCGCGCAGCGCGCGCGTCGGCGGCGCCCAGAGCAGCTCGACCGCAGCGGAGGGCGCGGCGATCGGGCCACCCCACGGCGACGGCCCCGTGTACCAGTCGAGCGGCCCGCTGCACAGCCCGCGCGCGATGCGCTGCGCCTGGCGTTCGCTCCCGAGCCGCACCTTCTCGACGCCGAGCTCCCCGCCCGGCGCGAGCGCGGCGAGGATGCGCAGCTCGCCCGGGGCGCTGCCGCGCAGGTCGCGCGTGCGCAGCGCCGAGCGCGAGTGATCGCCCAGCGACGCCGTGCCCTCGCATACCTCGAGCCCGTCTTCCCGTCGCATCGCGACACCGATCTGTGTTGCTCCGTCCGCGGGCTCGTCGGCGTAGGCGCGCACGCGCTCGCGGTCGACGGTGGCGTTCTGGAAGTACAGCGAGAGCGCCCCGCTCTCGAAGAAGCGCGGGCCGAAGATGCGCAGCAGGAGCGGCGGGAACTGGTCCATGTGCACGCTGCCCGCGACCGTTCCGCCGCGGAAGCCGAGCTTCGAGGCGGTGGCGTCGTCGTGGATGCTGCCCTTCTGGTCCAGCGCGCCGTTGCGTGCCGCGCGAAGCTCACTCTCGAGGGTGGCCATGAGCGGATCCTACACCCGGCGCGGTATCCTGGGTCCATGGAGAAACTCGACCACCCGGTCTTCGACTGCGACAACCACTACTACGAGGCGCTCGACGCGTTCACCCGCCACCTCGACCCGCGGCTCGGACCCCGCTGCGTGCAGTGGGCCGAGATCGGCGGGCGCAAGTACCACGTGGTGGGCGGCGTGGTCTCGCACGCCGTCACCAACCCGACCTTCAACCCGATCGCCAAGCCCGGAGCGATGCACGAGTACTTCCGCGGCAACCCGAACGGCAAGTCACCGATCGAGTTCCTGCGCGAACGCGAGCCCATTCCGGCGGCGTACCGCGAGCGCGACGCGCGTATCTCCGTGATGGACCGCCAGGGCCTGGAGTCCGTCTGGCTGTTTCCGACGCTCGGGGTGCTGTACGAAGAGCTGTTGAAGCGCGACACGGAGGCGGTCGCACTCACCTTCCGCGCCTTCAACCAGTGGCTCGACGAGGACTGGGGTGTGAGCTACCGCGACCGCATCTTCGCCGCACCGTACATCCCGATGTGCAGCCCGGAGATGGCGCTGCGCGAGCTCGAGTGGTCGCTCGCGCGCGGCGCGCGCGTGGTGTGCATGCGGCCCGCGCCGGCCTGGACCGCGAACGGTCCGCGCTCGCCGGCCGACTCACTCTTCGACGGCTTCTGGGCGCGCGTGAACGAGGCAGGAATCACGGTCGTGGTCCACGCGGGAGACAGCGGCTACAGCTCGAACGGCTATGCGCGCGACGGCTTCGGCGCCAGCTTCGACGGCGGCGGCTGGAAGCCCTCGATCAAGTCGTTCAACATCGAGCGCGCCGCGCACGACTTCCTGATCACGCTGGTGTTCGAGAAGCTCTTCGACCGCTTCCCGAACCTGCGCATCGCGTCGGTCGAGAACGGCTCCGACTATCTCGCCGACCTGTTCAAGAAGCTGCGCCAGACCGCGAAGAAGACGCCCGGCTACTTCAAGGAGGACCCGGTCGAGACCTTCCGGCGCCACGTCTGGATCAACCCGTTCTGGGAGGACGACGTGAACGAGATCAGCGCGCTGATGGGCCCCGAGCGCGTGATCTTCGGCAGTGACTGGCCGCACATCGAGGGCATGCCGCAGCCGCTCGACTACCTCGCCGAGCTCGAGAAGTTCGACCCGGCCGCGAAGCGGCGCATCCTGCGCGAGAACACGCGTGAGCTGAACACGCTGCGCCCGGTGTGAGCGTGCGCGGGGCGTGCGTCCTGTGCGCGCTGCTCCTGGCCATGGGCTGCACGCGCGGACCCGGGAAGGACACGGGCTACTACAGCACGAACGCCCTGCCCCAGGACGTGCCGGGCTGGGTTCCGAAACGCAACCTCGAGCAGCTCGTACACGACACCGGAGTCATGACCGACCGCATCGCGGCCCACAACGCGCAGCTCGCGAGCGGCGAGGAGCGCGAGGCGATCTACCGAGACTGGCGCGAGCTGCTGCTCGACGCGCGCGTCGTCGCCCGGCCCGCGGACGGCTTCATGGTCCGCATGTGGGTCCTCGGGGAGCTCTATCGGCTCGGTCACAAGCTCGGGCTGTACGGGGCAGCGGAGCTCGCGGACGACAATCTGTCCGCCTGCGTCGCGCAGTTCCCGACCTCGGTGCCGTGCAACGGGTCTCTGGCCCTGCTCTACCTGAGCGTGAAAGCGACGCCGGCCCGGCTCGCCCGCACCGAGGCCAGCCTCGACGTCCTGCGCCATGCGCCGCAGCCCGCGGTCGTCGAGATTGCGTTCGTGGAGACCGTGTATCTGCGCGTGGCCCAGCGCGACGCAGCGGGAGCGCGCGTGGCGATCGACGAGTATCTCGCGAGCTACCCGCAGGGCGAGTACGCCTCGCAGCTCGCGAGCTTCCGCCCCGAGGTCGACGAGGCGGTCCAGCACGTGGCCGAGCGGGAGCAGGAGCCTTGAGCGTGCCCCAGGCGCGCCGTGCGCAGCTCTACGGCCTGGGCACGTCCGTCTACGCGGAGCGCGGCGGGAAGATCCTCTTGCTCAAGCGCGCGACCGGCGAGGCGACCGGCACCTGGTACACGCCTGGCGGCGGGCTCGATCCCGGGGAGGAGCCCGCCGAGTGCGCGCGGCGCGAGCTCTTCGAGGAGACCGGACTCACTCCGTCGGGACCGCTCGAGCTGGTGGGGCTGATCCCGATGGCCTTCTACGGCGTGCAGGGCTTCGTGATCGCCTACGCCTGCCCGTGTCTCGAGGGCGAGCCGAAGCTCTCGCACGAGCACAGCGCCGCGCGCTGGCTCGACCCGGCCGAGTATCGGGAGCGCTACCTCTCGGACGCGGTCATCGCGCGCTTCGAGAGCACGGACCCTCGCACCGCCCGTCTGATCGCCGCCGTGCGGCGCTCGATCGACGAGTATCTCGCCTGGCGGACGGCGCGGAAATGACTCAGGCGGCGCCGTGGCGCAAGAGCCGCCCCGGCGTCGCACCCGTGCACTTCCCGTCCTCGAAGGTGACTTCGCCGTTCACCAGCGTGTAGTGATAGCCCGCGGCGCGCTGGATGCGGCGCCATTCGCCGCCGGGGAAGTCGTGCGCGATCTCCGAGTCCCACCAGCTCGGCAGCCGCTCGAGCCGGGCCAGGTCGTACACCACCACGTCGGCGGGCCAGCCCACGGCGAGCGCGCCCCGGTCGCGGAAGCCGGCCGCGCGCGCCGGGAGATAGGAGAGCTTGTAGTGCGCTTCTTCCAGCGTGAGCCGCTTCTCGTCGCGCACCAGCCACGCCAGGGTATCGGTCGTGTACGAGCCCGAGGTCAGGAACTTGGTGTGCGCACCGCCGTCGGACACGCCGGGAATCACGTAGGGTGACGCGAGCAGCTCGCCCACGTATTGCGCGTTGTCGCTGGTGGCGCTCTTGGTGAGGAAGCCCGCCGTCAGGTCACTCGCCAGCGAGAGCTGCACCGCGGCCTCGACCGGGTGCACTCCCAGCTTCGCCGCGATCTGGCCGACCGTGAGCCCGATGTACGCGTCGAGCTCCGGCGCGTTCTTCGCGCCCTCGAACACGTGCTCCGACACGGGCCCGCCCAGGATCGGCGTCTGGAGCTGGCCGCCGTCGTGCTCGGCCGCCATCTGCCGCACGAGCTCCGGGTCGGCGAGCTTCCGCTTCTTCTCGTCGTGACTGCCGGTGAGTGCGCGGTTCCAGGCGGGCCCGGAGTCGAACAGGTTCCAGTCCTCGAAGGTGAAGCGGAACGGGGCGCGGATCGAGTTGGCCTGGCCGAACATCGGGATGCCGCGCGCGTGACAGCTCTCGAGCCACGCCACGAACATCTTGTGCACCCATTCCATGCCGTTGACCGCGAGCACCACGTTGAACAGCACGGGGCGGCCCGACGCGAGCGCGACGTCCTCGCACAGCTTCAGGTCCTTCTGCAGCTCGCCGGTGGCGTTGGTGAGCTGGATGAAGCCCTCTCCGCGCTTGCCCAGGGCGCTCGCGAACGCCAGCAAGTCGGCCTCGCTCATGGTGTCGGTCACCATGGGCGTGCCGTCGTAGTCGGCCTGGATCGAGTGCGCGCCCGTGCGCTGCGCCGACCAGCCGCACGCCCCGGCGTCGAGTGACTCGTCGAGCAGCGCGAGCATGCGCGCCATCTCGTCCGGCGTGGCCGGGCGGCGCTTGGCCTCGTCGAGACCCATGGCGTAGACCATGAGCGGCGCGAGCGGCAGGTAGCTGAGACAGTTCACGCCCTTCGGGATGCGTTCGAGCGTGTTCAGCCACTGCGGGAACGTCTCCCAGTCCCACAGCATGCCCTCGCGCATGGAGACCATGGGGATGGCCTCGAGCCGCGACATGGTGAGCATGGCGCGCTCGCGCTCGGCCGCGCGCACCGGCGCGAAGCCGAAGCCGCAGTTCCCGAGCGCAACCGAAGTGACTCCGTGCCAGCCCGAGATCGTGCACCACGGGTCCCACTGGATCTGCGCGTCGTAGTGGGTGTGCAGGTCGACGAAGCCCGGCGCGACGATCAGCCCATCCGCGTCGAGCACGCGCTTGGCGCGCGACTTCGCGATGCGCCCGATCTCGGCGATCCGTCCCGCGCGCATGCCGACGTCGGCGCGGAACGCGGGGAAGCGCGTGCCGTCGACGACCGTGCCACCGGAGATCACCAGATCGAGGTCCGCCAAGCCGTGCCCTCCCGTGAACGCGATTCTAGCGCGGCGCGGGCTCGAGAATGGCGAGCAGCGCGTCGGCGCTCGCGGGCTCTTCCACGCGCGATACACGCAGGTCGTCGAGCACGAGCACCGTGGGCCGGCCCTCGACCACCGGGAAGTCCGCGGTGCGGGTTCCGTCCTCGTCGACCAGGATCCGGTACGGCTTGCGGCGCAGGCCGGGCAGCGCGAACCAGCGGCGCACGAACGACGACATGCCCGCGAGGTCGACCACGTACACCGATCGGTTTCGCTCGAAGAGCGTGGGGCCGGCCTTCGCGATCGCGTCCTTGACCACCTGGCCAGCAGCCATGTCGCGCGAGAAGACGATCGCGCGCAGCGAGCCATCGAGCGGGTGGACCACCCCGTTCTGGTCGGGCAGCTCGAGCGGCGGGA
>Ga0335084_10003717_pt1 | contig 14955 bp, 16 predicted proteins | sample Lox_Sample_44_FD_206721 | JGI IMG/M metagenome (GOLD analysis project Ga0335084, IMG submission 206721) | Soil microbial communities from Loxahatchee National Wildlife Refuge, Florida, United States - Lox_Sample_4.4 | ecosystem: Environmental > Terrestrial > Soil > Wetlands | place: USA...
GAACGTCCCGCCGATGCACGCCACGATGTACTTCAAACAGCCCGACAAAATCCACCTTGACGCCCAGGGTTTCGCGCTTCTCCCGCGCGAGGGTCTTCAGCCGAACGCCGGGAGACTGCTTTCCAGGTACACGGTAGCGCAGGTCGGGAAGGATTCGATCGAAGGCACTGCAGTCCGGAAGGTGACGCTCCAGGCGAAGACCGACAGGGTTTTTCCCAGAAGCCTCGCACTGTATGTCAATACGGAGCGGTGGACGACGGAGCGCATCGTCACCGCCGGCACGGCCGATCGACTTGTGACGATCTCATTCACCTACGTGCAGGTTGAGGGGATCTGGCTTCCCGGCACGATGACGGCGGCATTCTCGCTTGCCCCCGTCGACTCGACCGAGAGTGAACTCCCGGCGGGTCCCCTGCGTCCGCAGCAGAAACCGCGCAACGGCACGGTCACCGTCCGCTACAGCAACTACCGCCTCAACACCGGCCTCAGCGACGACATATTCGCAAAAGATCCCGCGCCCCGGTAATCCTCCGGAGCCTTTTTACAGCAGGAGGTTACTTCGCGTCCCCGAAATCCTTCCCCTCCTGCAACAGCTTCTCGTACTCCTCCTTGTATTTCTTCACCGCGCGGAAGAGGGCCTCGGCGATCTTCTGCTGGCCGCTGTCGCTTTTCAGGAGCCGCTCGTCCTCGCGGTTTGAAAGGTAGGCGGATTCGACGAGGACGTTGGGCATTGCCGCCCCGACGAGCACGTAGAACCCCGCCTGTTTTACCCCGCGGTTGGGGATGCCGGTGTGCGATTCGATCTCCTTTTGTGCGAGATCGGCGAACACTTCGCTCGCCTTGACATGCGCGCTCTGCGCCATCGCCACCAGGATGAAATTCTCTTCCGTCAGCTGCTGATACTTCTCTTCGTACCCCTGCTCCATTTCGATAACCGAGTTCTCCCGCTCCGCGATGGCGATTGCATCCTCCGTGCGTCCGGGGCGGAGGAGGTAGACTTCGAACCCGCGGGTCTTGCTCGGTTTTCGCGGCAGCGAATTGCAGTGCACGCTGATGAAGAGCTTTCCCCCGGCTTCATTGGCGATCTTCCCTCTTCTGTCGAGCTCGACGAACCGGTCGTCCTTGCGCGTGTAGACGACGTCGACCCCTTCCAGGTTTTTCGTGATCAGTGCCCCGAGTTTCAGAACGATGCCGAGGGCAACCGTCTTCTCCCTCACCCCCGTGACCCCGATCGTGCCGGGGTCGTATCCGCCGTGCCCTGCGTCCAGAACGATCACGTCAAGTTTCCACTTTTCCCGTTCGTTATCGAGTCCCGGCGGCGTCTCATGTTCCTTTTTGGGCGCAGTGGCCGCTGCGGCGGCAGGCGCGTGCACCTTCGGCTGTGCGGCGGCTGCGCCCCCCGGTGGACCGGCGTCGGCATCCTTTGTGGGCGGCGGGAGAATAGTAGGCCACGGGGGGGTCTCGGTCTTACCGGTCACTGAGGCTGCAGGTGCGGGACTCTCCGTGTGCACCGTGTCCTGTCCGTGCACGGCAGGCGGCGGGGGAGAAGCCGGGTGCTCGATTCTTGTCAGAGGTCCGGTTTCCACTCCGGGTGTGGTCACCTTGTCCCTGCCGGGCGCGGGTGCCGACTCCTCTGCGCCCGGTGTCCGTACCACAAGGAGAAGATCGTTGGACTGGTCGTCGTTCATGATCTCGGAGGCCGCGATTTTCCCCGAGAGCCTGAACGTGAGCTGGACGGAAGTAGGGGACTGTATGGCCACGATCTCTTTGACAATGCCGGCCGGCCGCACGGCGTTGATCGTCCCGATATCGGCGCGGGCGTCTCCCACGGTGACATAGAGCCACCCGTCCGCGCGCATCCAGTTTTCGTACTCGCTCAGTTTCTTTGTCGCCGAGATCCGGATCAGCATGCCGTTGCTTTTCGGTTCGAGTCGGACGGTGGGGATATCAAATGCGGGGATCTCGGCCCGCGTCCCTATCCCGAGCACTCCCGTCCACTTGTTATACGCGGCATTGATGCCGAACACGGGGGGGAGCAGGGGAAGGAACGATGAGAGAGGAACAAAATAGGAATTGGCGGCGTGCACGACGCTCACCGGGAGCTGGAACACGCTCTGGCGCCCCGTGCTGTCGGTCACGACGATGAAGGGATTCCCGCCCGCTACCTTCAGTCGCAGGGGGAGCCGCTTGATCTCGAATTTCTGACTCTCCTGGCCTTCGTACGTCGCGAGGGAGAATATCTGTGCCAGGTCGTTGAGCGAAACATACACGGTCCCGGAGCGCCTGAAAGCGCCAATGACGGTGCTCCGCGCGGAGTCGCCCGCGAATTCTATCCTGACCGAGTTCTCCTGTGCCTGCAGGCGCTCCCGGGAGATGACCGGGAGAGCCAGGACTGCCGCGGCGTATGTAAGCATCCGCGGGGCGCGCATCACCGGTAATTCGTAAATTGCACGGCGAACTTCAGTTCCGCGTCGCGTATCATCTTCATCACCGCCTGGAGGTCGTCCTTCACCTTGCCGCTGACGCGGACCTGGTCGTCCATGATCTGGGCCTGCACCTTCATCTTGGTGTCCTTGATCATCTTCACGATGAGCCTGGCGTTCTCCTTGTCGATTCCCACGCGGAGGCCGATCACCTGGCGGACCGTTCCGCCCGAGGCCGGCTCCGCGGGGCCGTAGTCAAGGGCCTTCAGCGGGACCCCCCGCTTGATCAGCTTGTTCTGGAGTATATCCACAACCGCCTTCAGTTTGAAATCGTCGTCGGAGACAAGCGCGATCTTTTTTTCCTTCAGGTCGAGATCGATCGTGCTCTTCGAGCCCTTGAAGTCGTACCGCTGGGCGATCTCCTTGCGCGCCTGGTTGATCGCGTTGTCGGTTTCCTGGAGATTTACCTCCGAAACGATGTCGAACGAGAATGCTTCTGCCATGCTGCTTCCTCAGGAGAATTTGACGTGCAGGAGCGCATGCACGAATATCTTGAACAGCTCCCAGCGCGGGTGGCGTCCCTCCAGTATGTACTGGTGCTGGACTTCCCTCTGGGATGCGCTGTCGCGCGTGATGATCTGGACCGACAGTGGGTGCATGGTCAGCTCCAGGTTTCGGTGATGCTTTTTGTGATCCGCAGATTTCTCTTCGCGAGCTCGTCGATCATAGCGTCTCCGGGGACGCAGAGCTCCGGCGGCCTGACGCCCCGCTCCGATATCGTTCCGTGGGCGAGCATCTGGGCCGTGATCGACGTGGGGAACGCTGTCGCGCGCATCATTGCCGTGATCGAGGCGCTCTCGTCGTAGTGATCGACAAATTCATAGGCCTGGACCTTCCGTGCGCCGTCATGCGTTCCGGTGATCGTTGCCCGGGCCAGGACGACGTCCTTGTCGCCGAAATCGAGCTTCTTCCTGAGCAGGTCGGCGAAGAACTCCCGGTTTGTCTTGACGCTTCCCCCCACCATCATCGGCTCCCTTGTGGCAAACCCGAGATCGAGGAGCGTCTTGAACTTCTCGCAGTGTCCGCGGTAGCGAATGGTCTTGTAGTCGAGCGTCTTCACCCTTCCGGCGAACAGCTCCGGGAGCGTGGAGAGTCCCCCGGAGGTGGTGAATGCCTCCAGCGTCCCGAACGGTTCCGGGAAATTGATCTCCTCGAGCCCCGACATCGGGTCGACATGTTTCAACTCTCCGTCCTGTATCACGAGCGCCTGTTCCACGTATTCGTTGATCAGCCCCTCCACCGAAAAGACGATCTGGTAGTTCAGCGGGGGACGGGGGTGCCTGGGGAGCCCGCCCACGCGGAGCAGTATGGAATCCAGCGTGTCGAAGCCCTTGCTTGCGGTGACGGCCAGTATGTTGATGAGCCCGGGCGCGAGCCCGCTGTTGGGGATCACGGTCACCCCTCTTGCGCGCGCCTCCTCGTCGAGCGAGAGCTGCTTTGCGACCACGTCGTTGTTTCCCCCCAGGTCGCACACGTGCACCCCCGCCTCGAGGGCGGCCCGGGTGACCTGGAGGTTCACGGAATATGTCACGGCGCTGATCACGGCGTTGCAACCTCCCATCGCCTCGACAAGCTCCCTGTTGCTGTTCACATCGAGCCTGACCGGAGTGACGTTCGGACCGATCGAGCCGGCGGAGCGTTTGGCCGTCTGCAGATTGATGTCGGCGAGGACCACCTGGCTGTCGGGGCTGCTCCTGGCAAGATCGTATGCCGCCGCCGATCCCATCATTCCCGCCCCCAGAACGAGATACTTCATCTCACTCCCTTGGTGTCCATCGGGTATTCTATTTCAGTATTTCCCCGGTCTCCCTGCTCCAGAAGAGCAGGTCAAGATCGTCCATCGGTATCCTGACCTCATCGGCAAAGTGCCGGAACTTCTCCTCGATCGACCGGTACCGTGCCGGGGTCAACGACCGGGGCAGCGCTCGTATGATCCGGTGCCTCCGGAGGTTTCTCAGTATGTGCCTGTCGAGAATGGCGAGATCCCGGTACCCGATATTCCGGAGGAAGTGGGACGCCTCTTTCCATCCCAGTCCCCTGACATTGCTCACGAACCAGGCCCGTTTCTCCGCAGGAGAACCGCCTGCTGAGAGTGCGGCAAGTATCTCCGGGAGACTCCGCTTTGCTTCGAGCAGCCGCTTCGCCTTCGTGTTGTGAAAGCGGATGTAATGTTCTTTTCTGAAGAGGATCTGCGACGGATCGATGTCCGAAGCAAGGAAGTCGGCCTTCTTCAGAAGCTCCACCGCCTTCGCGGCGTTGACGGCGCTTGACTGCGGCGTCAGCAGGCAGTACGCGAGCTCGTAAAAATATTCCGCCTGCGCCACGCGCGCGAACTCCTCCAGCCGCGCACGGATCTTCGGCCGGCTCCGTGAGTAATCCCGGCGGAGGTTTTCCAGATCGCGGTACGGCACCGCGCGCCTCATGAGAGCGCCACGCGGGAGCCCGAAGTGGTGCGTCCCCGCCTCACACGAACCAGTCCGTCCCGCTCGAGCCCTTCGAGCAGCTTCTCCAGCCAGGGGAGGTCGTGCCGGGAGAACTCCGGATCGATCTGTTTCCCGAGTGCCTCGGCCCTGAAACCATCCCTTGTTCTCCGGAGGGCCTCGACGATCCGTCCCCTGAAGATCCTGTTGGGCGTTCCGTGCATGCCGGCCTCCGCTCTGCTGCTTCTCCCCGGGGCCTGCGTCATAGTTTTCCGGGATGCGCAGATTCCGCCGAGCGGGCACCCGGGGCACGAAGGACGCCGTGCCGTGCATATCGTGGCGCCGATATCCATCAGCGCCTGGTTCCAGTCGTACACCCCGCGCCGGGGGAGTATCCGTTCGGCCGTGCGCCAGATCTCCTCATCGCTTCTCATGTCCGACGTCGAACGCATGCGCCAGAACACGCGCGAGAGAAGGCGCCGTACGTTCACATCGACAACCGGGACAGGCAGCCCGTGGACGGACGAGAGTATCGCGTGTGCCGTGTACCTTCCGATCCCCGGAAGCTCCAGGAGCGACGGCGCGCTTGCCGGAATGCTCATTCCCCTCTCAACGAGGACCGAGGCGAGCGCGTGCAGGCGTACCGCCCTGTTGTTATACCCCATACCGCTCCACGCCAGTATCACATCACGCCGGGACGCCCGGGCCAGCGACCGCATCGACGGGAACCGGCGGAGGAACCGGCCGTAGTGCACGAGAACCCTGCCGACCTGTGTCTGCTGCAGCATGATCTCGGACAGTATGATCCGGTAGGGATCCGACTCGCCGCGCCACGGCAGTGAGCGCCCGTTGCGGCGGTACCACCTGCGCACCGGGGCGGTGATGCTAGGGGTGCGCCTTCTCATCCCGCATCAAGATTTGGACAGCCTCCCGGTTTCCCTCCAGAATGTCCAGAGCTCCCAGCTCGGCCAGTGTCACCCACCGGATCTCCTCAAAGGCATGGTTCGCGGGTTCCCCCGTATAATCTTTGACCAGAAAATAGAACACCCGGAACGAGCCGTCCTTCTTCGGATCCGCGACTCCGTCCGGGTATACCCATTCCTGCCTGTGAAATTCTGCGCCGGGCGTGGCCTCGATCCCCAGTTCTTCGCGGAGCTCCCGCCGCAGAGCGTCCGCCGGGCTTTCTCCCGCTTCCACTTTCCCCCCGGGGAATTCCCACTTCAGAGGATAGACGCCTTTTCGCCTGCGCTGGCAAGCAAGCACCTTTCCGTCATCCCTGAGTATGCCGACCGCCACTTCCTTCATTGCTGAAATATACGAAAAAGGGAGGATAATCGAAATATGACCGGCCCGGCATTCCACTTCACGGCGGGTACGATTTTACCTCTTCCCGGAAATTCGGCATGGCCTCTCGATTGCCGGTATATATACCTATAGGGGAATACCTTCCGGAGCGCCAGATCAGCCAGATGGATTTGAAGAAAGAACTTATCGGGGAGTACACGGGGTCTTTTGCCCCGTCGGTCGGGGGAACCAGGCTTCTGGTGCGGAACAGGACGAGGATATTTCAGAGCGAAAAAGGGCACCTCTCCTATGTCATCACCGAACACACGACCGACAGGCAGCGATCACTGACCCGCAGGGAGACATACGTCGGACTTGTCACAGCAGATGGTGCGCCGCATGAGAGCGGTGAGTGCCGGCTTCACCTCAGTCCTCTGGACAAGCCCTACAGGGGGGGGAGCACACTCAGGTGTGATTTTCTCTTCAGTGAGGCATTCAGTTCATATTTTCTCGTGTTCGACTACAGGGAAGGTCCGGAGCGAATTCAGTTTCGCCTGAAGAAGGCGTCGCAGGACGGCTCCGGGCGGCGGAGAAAACGGACGTAGCTCCCTTTGCCTACCAGCTCATCCACCCCGGGCACTCCACGCGCACCACGTTCCAGCCTATGCCGGCTCGCTTCATGCGGACCAGAGCGGTCCCGGCCGCCGAGAGTGAGCGGAATGTCTCCGCCTGAAGTCCGGTCCAGGATAGAGAAAACCGGACCGTGGCATATTCTCCCTCGACGGTACATCCCTGCTCGGTAACATCAGAGCCGGTAAATACGGCAACCCCGAGCGTGAACGCCTCGATTGCCTGCCTCATCTCCGCGGGCGTGACAGGTCTCCCCGAAGGGCTGTACAGCTCGCGCCTGTCTGTCCTCTGCATGCAGCCGTCCGGGTCCCTTCCGAAGAGCGAATACAGAAAATGACCTGCGAACATCGTCGCGCACGCGCCGTCATCCGGATGGAAATCCTCGTACACGAAGCTGTGCGTCATTCCTGCTATACGCACGTCGTCGATTTCCATGTCGAACAGCTCTTCGACAATGAACCTGTAGGCTTCTGCGGGCGGGACTGTCCGGTCGAACTGGACGGCGATGGCATTGGCGTCCAGGTGAGCGATCAGCCTGCGAAGCTCACCCGGTATCTGAGGCGGGCTCAGGAGTGAAAGCGGGGTGCAATGCGGGTTTCCGGCATAGGCGCGAACCGTGGTTTTTTCTGCCCCCTGGAACTGCCGTTCGAATTCTTCTACCGTGTCAAGCCACTCGCCTATGATCTCGGGCGGAGCATCCGATTCGCTGAAGGAGAACCTGGCCCCGTATTTCTCCTCGAGATCCTTCCGTTTTCGTTCGTTCAGTGCGCGCTGTATCCGGTCCTGCGTCGGGTTCGGCATGTCCATCTCTCCGCTCATGTGTCATTGTTGCGTGGGAGCCGATGGAGCGGCCGGAGGGGCGTCAATTCCGGACGTAGTCTACGAATTCAAATTCCGGGTGGTGTTCGCGTGCTGTCTCTTTGAACACGGTGCCGAGCAGGTGCTCGAAGGGGGGGAAGAATGTATCCGCTTCCACGTCCCGGTCGACGAGCGTCAGATAGAGTTCGTCGGCGCGGTCAATGAGCTGCGCGTACAGCGTCCCTCCGCCGATAACGAAGACCCTCTCCGCAGAGGCAAGCGCCCGGAGTGATTCATCCAGCGAAGCGTATGATTCGATCCCCGGAACCGGAGAAGAGCTGAGCACCACATTTCTCCTTCCGGGGAGAGGTCGCCCGAGAGATTCCCATGTCCCCCTCCCCATCAGGACGGCATGGCCTGTCGTCAGGCGCTTAAAACGCTTCAGATCCTCCGGAATATGCCACGGGAGCTTCCCGTCCCTGCCGATGGCGCGGCGGTGGCCCACAGCTGCGATGAGCGCCAGTTTCACACCGCCACCTGGAATTTGATCGGCTCATACGATTGATACCCGATGAGCGTGAAATTTTCGAACTTGAGTTCGTCGATCGGCATTTTGTCGATTTTCAGCGAGGGGAGGGGCTTCGGAGTCCTCCTGATCTGCTCCCGGAGCCCGTCGATATGGTTCACATAGATGTGCGCGTCCACGATCGTATGGCTGAAGACCCCGAGTTTCAGTCCGGCTTCCTGGGCCAGTATCTGCGTCAGGAGCGCGTAGGCGGCGAGGTTGAACGGTATCCCCAGTGCGATGTCCCCGGAACGCTGCGTCAGGTGGCAGCAGAGCTTCCCCTGCTGAACGTTGAACGCAAACGTGTAGTGGCACGGGGGAAGGCGGCTCTCCATCGCGTTCCCGGGTTCCCATGCCGTCACCACCATCCGGCGGGAATCCGGGTCGGTCTTCAGGAGCTCGATCACGCGCCCGATCTGGTCCACCTCCACGACCATGTACCTGCCTGTCGCGGGGTCGATCTGCGCGCTCGGGAACCTGCGCCAGTAGCGCCCGTAGGCCGTCTCCAGGTTGCCGTTCTCGTCAGCCCAGGCATTCCAGATCTTCGTGTGCTTCTTCAGGTTCCGTATATGGTCTTCCCCGGAGAGGTACCAGAGGACCTCATAGAGCATGGCGTCGAAATTCACCTTCTTCGTCGTCAGAAGGGGATAGCCCTTCGCCAGATCGACACGGTAATGTTCGGCGAAGCACGATATCGTGTCCACGCCCGTCCGGTTCTTCTTCAGCGTGCCGTTTGTCAGCACCCGTTCGACAAGATCAAGGTACTCCCGCATTGCATTCCCCGTGTGATTGATCCCCCGCGCGCCGGAGTGTCCTCCCAAAGTAGCAAGGCACCCGCCGAAAAGCAATGTCGCGCTCCCGCCGGTTACTTCACGACTCCCCGCTGGAGCGTACGCACGGCAGCCAGGAACGAAAGAAACGTAAACAGAATGAACGCAGCCGACTCAGCCAGTATAGTATCCGTCCGGCCGAGACCTATCGTCAGATACCGGAGCACATCGGCGTGCCATGTGAGCGGATTCGCCCTCGAGATACTCCTGAGCCAGAGGGGGAGTCCCTCCAGCGGATAAAAGAGGCTCGAGCCGAACATCAGAAGGAAATACGCGACGTTGATGAACGTGTTGAACATGTCGTTTCGGCGGATACGGAGCGCAAACGTGGTGAGGAAGAAGAACCAGCCTGCGGCACCGAGCACCACGCCGGGAAGAAGAAACCCCGCCCGCTCCCAGCGGAGCGGTATCCCCAGCAGGAGAGCGCCGAGCCCCACGGTGATGGCGGCCTGCACGAGAGCGAGCGAGGAATTGAAGAGTATCTTCCCCACGAGGAACTCTCCGCGCGTCATCGGATAGGTCAGGAATTCATACAGCATCCCGTTCTCCCTGTCGACGAAGAATCCGTAGGCAGTGTTGATGGCGATGCCGAACCCCGCCATCGCGAGCACGCCGCCGAGAAAGAACGAGTTGTAGCCCAGAATCTGACCGCCGCTCTGCACGCCGGAGGCGAACGCCCTGTCGAGCCCGATCCCGAACAGGAGCAGGTACGTGAGGGGCATGAACAGATCGTAGAACGCCCACACCATGCTTGTGGTTCGAATCAGGTATTCCCTGTACATCACCGCGGCAATCATCCTCACGGGGCGCCCCCGGTGCGTGCTTTCCTCTTCCCCAGAAGCTCGATGAAAGCATCCTCGAGCGATCCGCTCGACACCTCGAAGGAGATCACCGGGCCGACCTGTCCCACCTTCTGGAGGACGTCAAACGGCGAAATCTGTTTCGCGTTGACGCGCAGGTCCAGCGTAAGGTTGCGCCGCTCGAGCTTCACGAGCGGCAGCTGTGTGAGCTCCCCGAGAGCTCCCTCATGGATCGATTCGTATATCACGTGTATCTCGACGATCGCGCTCCCCAGCGATTTGATCCTGTCCGGGTCCCCTTGCGCCACGACGCTCCCCCTGTCGATGATCGCAATCGTGTCGCACAGCTCCTCGGCCTCCTCCAGTATGTGCGTGGTCAGAAGAATCGTCCGCCCCTGCCGGGCCTGTTCGCGGATCGCCTCGAGCGTCCCCCTTTTGTTTATCGGGTCCATTCCCGTGGTGGCCTCATCGAGGAAGACCACGGGCTTGTCCACCATGAACACCTTTGCCACCTGGACGCGCCGCTTGAGCCCTCCGCTCAGGTCCATCACTTTCTGTTTCCGGAATTCGCCAAGCCCGAACTGCTCGATGGCCCGGTCGGCCCTTTGCGCTATTTCATGCCTCGGGATCGAATGGAACCGGCCGTACGTCATGAGGTTGTCCTCGACGGAGAGGAACACCTCGACGGCGTTCTCCTGGAGGACCGCGCAGATCTTCTTCCGGACGTCGTACGCCCTCCGCTCGACATCGAGTCCCATGAGTATGGCCCTCCCTGACGTCGGGTGGAGGAGCGTCGTCAGTATTCTCAGGAGCGTCGTCTTCCCCGCGCCGTTTTCCCCCAGGAGCCCGAAAATCTCCCCCTGTTTCACTGCAAGGGAAAGGCCGTCAAGCGCCCTGACCGGGTGTGGCGATTTTACCTTGTAGATCTTGACCAGGTCCTGTATTTCTATGGCAAAACCAGCCGGGGTCATGGGACTGCGTTCATCCGGGAAGGGGAAAATGGGGAGAAACCGTTCGAAATGTACGACGAAATGGGTGGAATTTCAATGAAAGACGCCGTTCCCGTGCTCCCTTGCCCCTCTTTTGGCCCCTGCATCGTAACAAAGAGCCATTCCGGACGTAATACTATTAAAGAGCGAGTCACACTGAAACGTAAAAGTGACGTTGACATGAACCCGAAAAATCATTTCAGGCCGGGATGGGTGGGGTGTCTCTTCTTGGCATCCATCGCCCTTTCCCATGCCGGCGAGAAGCAGATCGTGTCTTTGAAAGATCTGAGCGGCACGCAGGTGAAGTGTGCCGGTTTTCAGCTCCAGCAGGAGGCGATCGTCCATATCAAAGCCATCGGTGCGGGAGGGGAAAACAAGTGGTCGCACTGGAACAACGACCACGGCGGCGACATGACCGCCTATCCCTGGATCATCGATGCGGACTCGCGCAACGTGGTCTGGGAGATGACCGTGGACAACTCCTCGAAGTGGAAGGATGAACGGAGTTTCGACGGAACGGTGACTCTCCCCGCCGGCTCCTACGAGGTGTACATCGCCGCCGCGGTCTTCTCGCTCAACACGGCGTTCACACACATCTCCGTCAGCGTTGACCACCGGAAGAGCCCGCTTTTCGGAGACGTCCGCACAGAGAAGAAGAACTTCTTCCACTGGCTCTCCGGCTGGTGGTCGGACGACATACTCAAGTCCTGGAACAAGCGCTCACCCCTCTGGGGGGTGGACCTCCTTGTCGATGAATCTGTCGGCGTTTCCTCCTTCACCCCCCCGAAGGGGCGTGACAATGTGGTGATCAGCGCAACGGGACTCGGCGAGAACGAGGTGATTCGAAAATCGTTCTCGCTCGGCGACCCCGCAACGCTGTTCATCTACGCGCTGGGGGAGGGGGATCGTGAAAATCAGCTCGCTGACCACGGCTGGATTGTGAACACAACGGACAGGAGGCGCGTGTGGGAGATGCAGCTTCGCAACTGCACCTATGCCGGGGGGGCGGAGAAGAACATCCGCCACGTCAACACGGTCACGCTTCCGAAGGGGGAGTACACGCTGTACTATGTCACGGACGGGACCCACTCCAGTGCCTGCTGGAACGCGAATCCCCCGTACGATCCTCTCAATTACGGGATCACCGTCTCCATCGACCGCGAAAAGGAACGGAAGACGTTTAAAACGATCCCCGACGAGGAAGACCGGAATGTCATCGTGAGCCTTATCCATCCCAAAAACAGCGACTACCTGTCCTCCGGTTTCACGCTGAAGAAGGACGCCCGGGTCCGCATCTACGCGATCGGCGAGAGGGACAATTCGCGCCGCTCCATGGCCGACTACGGGACGATCCTGGATGCGAGAACGCGCGAGAAGGTCTGGTCGATGGACGTGGACAGGACCTCGCATGCCGGCGGTGCGTCCAAGAACCAGTACATCGACGAGATCATCACGCTCCCCCGGGGAAGCTATCTTGTGACGTACACGACGGATGACTCGCACGCGTACGACGACTGGAACTCTGATCCTCCGTATGACAAGGAACACTACGGGATCACCGTGATGGGCGTCGGAGAAAAATGGGATCCTTCGGTCGTCGGCAAATACACCGAGGAGAGGGACAAGAACATTATCGCCCAGATCGTGCGCCCGGGGAACAACGTCGATGCGGCAAAGCCCTTCACCATCGACAAAACGACGCGTATCCGCGTCTATGCGATCGGCGAAGGGATGGGCCGGGAGATGGACGACTACGGCTGGGTCGAGGATGCAAGGACCGGGACGGTGGTGTGGGAGATGACCTACCGGATGACATTCCACGCCGGGGGAGACCGGAAGAACCGGATGGTGAACACGACGATCATCCTTGATCGGGGCAGTTACCGTCTCCGGTTCAGGAGCGACGACTCACACTCGTTCGGGGACTGGAACTCGGATCCTCCCGAAGATCAGCAGTACTGGGGAATCACGCTGTACCGGGATGATGCTCTCCCCGGCCGGGGAGGCCCGCAGACCCCGCTGCCGCCTGAAGCGCCCGAGGTTCCGGAACCTCCGGACGATCCGGAAAATTGAATTTGCATCACGGGCCCCGCTTCAGGGGCCCGGCCTTTTCCCCCCCCCGGGCGGTGATCCGGCGGGGGATCACCCCGGAGAGAAGGCGTACCTCCTCTTCCCGGAGCCTCCTCCACTCACCCGGGGAGAGTCCTTCCAGCGAGAGATTCCCGATCCTGGTCCGCACCAGCCTCAGTGCCGGATGCCCCACGGCCGCGGTCATCTTTCTCACCTGTCTGTTCCGCCCTTCGGTGATCGTCAGCTGGAGCCAGGCTGTCGGCACTGTTTTCCTGAATCGAACAGGGACCGGCCGCGGGGGGAAGTCCGGCTCTGCATCGAGAAGCATCACGTCTGCCTCTCGCGTCTTCCTCCCCTCGATCACCACACCCTGTTTGAGCCTCCTGAGTTCGGCACGTCCCGGCACCCGCTCGACCTGCACGAGGTATGTGCGCGGGTGGTTGTACCGGGGTTCGGTGATGAGCCGCTTGATCCGGCTGTCATCCGTAAGCAGGAGGAGGCCCTCGCTGTCGGCGTCGAGCCGTCCGGCAGGGTAGACCGTTTCCGGGAACGGGCCGAAATCGGCGAGCGTCTTCCACGCACCGCTCTCGGTAAACTGTGAAATGACCCCGTAGGGCTTATAGAAGAGAATGACGATCGGTCCCCGGTCAGAAGAGATGTCGGCAGTCATGCAGGGAAGATAGAGAGATCCCGCAAGAGAAGCGACACCGTCCGGGTTGATTCTCGGGCCGGTTCTCTCTACAATAAAAGAGACAATCACTTCGAGCGAGGTTCCCATGTCAACAACCCGGAGATCATTTCTTCAGCGTGCCGGGGCCCTTGGTGCGGCGGCTCTTGCCGGGAGTTCATTCTCCCCCGCGTTTCTCAAAGCCCCGGCTCCCTCCCCCGGCGGTCCGCTCGTCGTTTCGAGCGGGAATGGCCGGGCGGCCGTTAAAAAAGCAATGGAGGTGATTCAGCAGGGAAACGATGCCCTCGACGGCGTCATTGCAGGGGTGAACATCAATGAAAACGACCCGAATGATACGAGCGTCGGGTACGGGGGGCTGCCGAACGAAGAAGGCGTCGTGGAGCTTGATTCCGCCGTGATGCACGGGCCGAACCATATGGCGGGGGCCGTCGCTTCACTGCGCAATATCAAGAACCCGTCGAAGGTCGCGCGCCTGGTGATGGAGCGGACCGACCACGTCCTGCTCGTGGGGGAGGGGGCGCTCAGGTTTGCCCGGGCGCACGGCTTCAGGGAGGAAGATCTTCTCACCGACCAGTCGCGCGAGACCTGGCTCAAATGGAAAGAGAACATGTCGAAGGAAGACGCCTGGCTGCCGGACCACAGTGATACGACCAGTGCGAAGTTTATCGGGAAAGTGTACGAGCCGTACATGAAGTATACGGGGACCATTCACTGCAGCGCAATCGACACCCGCGGGAACATCTCCTGCGTCACGACAACGAGCGGCCTGGCGTGGAAAATCCCCGGCAGGGTCGGTGATTCCCCGATCATCGGCGCCGGGCTCTACTGTGACAACGAGGTGGGCGCCGCGGGTTCGACGGGACGCGGGGAGGCCAACCTCATAAGCTGCAACAGCGTGATGATCGTCGAGTGGATGCGCGCGGGGAAGTCGCCGGAGGAGGCGTGTATGATGGCGTGCAAACGCGTGGCGGAGAACAACAGGCAGCACCGGTTGCAGGATGACCAGGGGCGGCCGACATTCAATGTTTCCTTTTATGCCCTGAACAAGAAGGGGAATCACGCCAGCGCTTCCATCTGGGACCAGAAGCAGTATGCAGTTCACGACGGTGCCGGCGCGCGGCTTCTCCCGAGCGCGTATCTGTACAGGAAGTAAGTCCCCGGTTCTCTTGACTTTTCTCCGGGACGGACCGATATTTCTTCACAATCCGGAACTGAATGGACCTATTGCTACGACGTTGTGTAACACTGCTTGTCTTCATTCTCCCCCTGGCCGCCCGCGCGCAGGAGTTCAGGGTGGACACGCTTGCCCGGGGGCCGCTGATTCAGCTCCCGTCCGCGATCGCGTTCATCCCGGGGTCGGAGGACAAGTTCTTTTTCGCCGAGCGGATCAGCGGACGG
>Ga0335084_10003720_pt1 | contig 14949 bp, 8 predicted proteins | sample Lox_Sample_44_FD_206721 | JGI IMG/M metagenome (GOLD analysis project Ga0335084, IMG submission 206721) | Soil microbial communities from Loxahatchee National Wildlife Refuge, Florida, United States - Lox_Sample_4.4 | ecosystem: Environmental > Terrestrial > Soil > Wetlands | place: USA: Florida...
TGGCGCACATCCGCTTGAAGCGTGCTCCCTGAGGCTAGCGCGCAGCGACGCGCCAAGCTGGCGCGGATCAGGCAGACGCCTGCTGCAGCAAGCACACCGCGCGTGCCTCGATCGCGCGGCCCTCGCCCACCGGACCCAAATTCTCGGCCGTCTTGGCCTTCACGTTGACGCGCGCGACGTCGATGGCCAGCGCCGCCGCGATGCGCTGACGCATCGCGTCGATGTGCGGCGCCAGCTTCGGCGCCTGCGCGACCACAGTGGAGTCGACATTGACGATCTGAAAACCCGCTGCGCGCACGCGCCGCGCGGCCTCGTGCAGCAGCGCGATCGAATCGGCCCCCTTGAACGCGGCGTCGGTGTCCGGAAAGTGCCGGCCGATGTCGCCCAGCGCGGCGGCGCCGAACAGCGCATCGATGATCGCGTGCAGCAGCGCGTCGCCGTCGGAGTGCGCGAGCAGCCCGTGGCTGTGCGGAACGTTGACGCCGCCCAGCAGCAGCGGCCGGCCGCTGACCAGCGCGTGCACGTCCCAGCCTTCGCCGAGCCGCAGCGTCGTCGCCTGCGCGGCCGCGCCTGCGGCGGGCGCCGCCTGCGCGCTCAGCAGGGCCTGCGCGCGCGCGAAATCCTCCGGCCACGTGATCTTCAGGTTGGTCGCGTCACCCATCACCAGCCTGGGCCGCAGGCCCACCGCCTCGACGGCAGCGGCCTCGTCGGTGACCGCAGCGCCGGCGCGGCGCAGCGCATCGCGCAGCACGCCGAGGCGAAACATCTGCGGCGTCTGCGCGGCCCACTTGCCGCGCCGGTCGACGGTCGACGCCGCGCGGCCGTCGTCCTCGGCCTTCAACGTGTCGGCCACCGGCAGCGCCAGCAGGCCGCCGACCTCGTCGTCGATGCAGGCGTCGATCAGGCGGTCGACCGCCTCGGGCTGCACCAGCGCGCGCGCCGCATCGTGCACCAGCACCCAGTCGGCGTCGGCCGCGCCGTGCCCTCGCAGCGCGTCGAGCCCGTTGGCCACCGTGTCGGCGCGCGTGGTGCCGCCGCTGCGCGCGATCCAGCCGCGCGGGCCGCCGAACTCGGGCACCGCGCGCTCGAAGGCCTCGTCGTCCGGCGCGAGCACGACGAGCACGGCGTGCAGCCTGGACACGCGCTGCAGTGCGGCCAGCGTGTGGGCGACGAGCGCGCGGCCGGCGAGCTGCGCGTATTGCTTGGGAACCTGCGTGCCGGCGCGCACCCCGGCACCGGCGCACGGGACGAGCGCATAGAGGCGAGCCGTGCTGGGTCGGAGGTCCGTGGTCATCGCGGCGATTCTAGAATCCGCATGCAGCGATGCTTCGGTGCCGAGGTTTGAACTCCCGGTGATCAGCACGGGGGTCGCCTGTGCAACGTCGATGTCCATTCCTCTGCCCCGCATCGCTCCCGGCAAACGATTCACGCTGCCGCTGCCACCGGGCTCGGCCGACGCGCTACTGCTCGCGCGACTGGCCGACGGCCACAAGGCCGATGGCCGCTGCTGCGCGGTGCTGACCGCCGACCCGGCCGACGCGCAGCGCCTGTCGGAGGAACTGCTGTTCTTCTCGCCGGCGCTGCGCGTGGCGGTGTTCCCCGACTGGGAGACGCTGCCATACGACACCTTCTCGCCGCACCAGGACCTGGTGTCCGAGCGGCTGGCGACGCTGTGGCGACTGCTGCAGCATGACCTCGACGTGGTGCTGATGCCCGCCACGACCGCGCTGACGCGGCTGGCGCCGACGAGCTTCCTGGCGGCGACGACGTTCAACTTCAAGCAAGGTACCCGCCTCGACGAAGGTGCGCTGAAGGCGCAGCTCACGCTGGCCGGCTACAGCCATGTCAGCCAGGTGGTGTCGCCCGGCGAGTACGCAGTGCGCGGCGGCCTGATCGACCTCTTCCCGATGGGCTCGCCGGTGCCGTACCGCGTCGACCTGTTCGACGACCAGGTCGACTCGATCCGCACCTTCGACCCCGATACGCAGCGCAGCCTCTATCCGGTGCCCGAGGTGCGGCTGCTGCCGGGCCGCGAGTTCGCACTCGACGAGGCGGCGCGCGCCGGGTTTCGCGCGCGCTGGCGCGAGCGCATCGAGGGCGACCCGACGCGCTCGCGTCTGTACCGCGACATCGCGCAGGGCCTGGCCGGCGCCGGCATCGAGTACTACCTGCCGCTGTTCTTCGACAGCACGGCCACCGTGTTCGACTACATCGGCGGCGGAACCGCCGGGCCGCCCCAAGGTTCCCCGCTCCCCTCGGGGGACAGCGACCGCGCAGCGGGCGCCAAGGGGCACAGTAGCCCTACTCCGGCGGCGCTGGTGCTGCACGGTGATCTTGATGCCGCCATCTCGCGCTTCTGGGCCGACACGCGCGAGCGCCATCGCTTTCTGCAGCACGACCCGGAGCGGCCGATCCTGCCGCCCGAAGCGATCTTCCTGCGTGCCGACGAGTTCTTCGCACGCACCGCTGCGCATGCGACGCTGGCGCTGCGCGGCGCGCAGGTCGGCGACGACTTGGCCGGGCAGCGCTGGGCCACGGCGGCGCCGGACGTCGGCGTCGAGCGCGGCTCGCCCGAGCCGCTGGCCGCGCTGCAACGGCTGATCGGCGACGGCGCCACCCGCGTGCTGCTGATCGGCGAGAGCGAGGGCCGCCGCGAGAGCTTGCTCGAGCTGCTGCGCGACCACCACATCGATGTGCCGAGCGTGGCCACCCTGGCCGAGTTCGAGGCCGGCGACGAGCGCGTGGCGATCGCCGCCGCGGCGCTGGCGCGCGGCTTCGTGTGGCTGCGCGAGGCCGACGCCGGCGCTGCCGCCACGCGCGCGGCGCCGATCGCCTTCATCACCGAGGCCGAGCTGTTCGCCGCCACGCCGGCGCTGCGGCGACGGCGCCGCCAGGAGGCGGTGAGCGACGTCGAGGCGCTGATCAAGGATCTGTCGGAGCTGGCGGTCGGCGACCCGGTGGTGCACGCCAACCACGGCATCGGCCGCTATCTCGGTCTGGTCAACCTCGACCTCGGCGACGGGGCGAGCGAGTTCCTGCACCTGGGCTATGCCGACGACGCCACGCTGTACGTGCCGGTCGCGCAGCTGCACCTGATCAGCCGCTACACCGGCGTCGATGCGACCGAGGCGCCGCTGCACAAGCTCGGCTCGGGGCAGTGGGACAAGGCCAAGCGCCGCGCCGCCGAACAGGTGCGCGATACGGCCGCCGAGCTGCTGAATCTCTATGCGCGCCGCGCCGCCCGCGAAGGCCATGCGCACCGCTTCTCGGCACACGACTACGAGGCGTTCGCCGCCGGCTTCGGCTTCGACGAGACGCCCGACCAGCGCGCCGCGATCCACGCGGTGATCCAGGACATGGTCTCGCCCAAGCCGATGGACCGCCTGATCTGCGGCGACGTCGGCTTCGGCAAGACCGAGGTCGCGCTGCGTGCCGCCTTCATCGCGGTGCTCGGCGGCAAGCAGGTCGCCCTGCTGGCGCCGACCACGCTGCTGGCCGAGCAGCACTTCCAGACGATCAGCGACCGCTTCGGCAAGTGGCCGGTCAAAGTGGCCGAGCTGTCGCGCTTCCGCACGGCCAAGGAGACGGCCGCCGCGTTGGCGGGGCTGGCCGACGGCAGCATCGACATCGTCGTCGGCACGCACAAGCTGCTGAGCAGGGACGTCCACTTCAAGCGGCTGGGCCTGCTGATCGTCGACGAGGAACACCGCTTCGGCGTGCGCCACAAGGAGGCGATCAAGGCGCTGCGCTCGGAGGTCGACGTGCTGACGCTGACCGCCACGCCGATCCCGCGCACGCTGGGCATGGCGCTCGAAGGGCTGCGCGACTTGAGCGTGATCGCCACCGCGCCGCAGCGGCGGCTGTCCATCAAGACCTTCGTGCGCGACGAGGGCAACAGCCTGATCCGCGAGGCGGTGCTGCGCGAGCTCAAGCGCGGCGGCCAGGTCTACTTCCTGCACAACGAGGTCGAGACGATCCAGCAGCGGCGCAAGCACCTCGAGGAACTCGTCCCCGAGGCACGCATCGCGGTCGCCCACGGCCAGATGCCCGAGCGCGAGCTCGAGCAGGTGATGCGCGACTTCGTCGCGCAGCGCGTCAACCTGCTGCTGTGCTCGACGATCATCGAGACCGGCATCGACGTGGCCAGCGCCAACACGATCGTGATCAGCCGCGCCGACAAGTTCGGGCTGGCGCAGCTGCATCAGCTGCGCGGTCGCGTCGGCCGCTCGCACCACCAGGCGTATGCCTACCTGATGGTGCCCGACACGCGGTCGCTGACCAAGTTGGCCCAGGCGAGGCTCGATGCGATCCAGAGCATGGAGGAGCTCGGCTCGGGCTTCTATCTGGCGATGCACGATCTCGAGATCCGCGGCGCCGGCGAGTTGCTCGGCGAGCACCAGAGCGGCAACATGCAGGAGGTCGGCTTCCAGCTCTACAACGACATGCTCGCCGAGGCGGTGCGCGCGCTGAAGGCCGGCCGCGAGCCCGACCTGCTGTCGCCGCTGGCGGCCACCACCGAGATCAACCTGCACGCGCCGGCGCTGCTGCCCGATGTGTACTGTGGCGACGTGCACGCGCGGCTCAACCTGTACAAGCGCCTCGCGATGGCCGACAAGCCCGAGCAGCTCGACACGTTGCTCGAGGAGATCACCGACCGCTTCGGCAAGCTGCCGGCGCAAGGGCAGACGCTGTTCGACACGCATCGGCTGCGCGTGCTGGCGCGCAGCTACGGCGTGCTGAAGGTCGACGCCGGCCCGAAGTCGATCGCCATCACGTTCCGCCCCAATCCGCCGATCGACGCGCAGCGCATCATCGAGCTGGTGCAGCGCAATCGCCACATCAAGCTCGCCGGCAACGACCGCCTGCGCATCGAGCGCGAGCTGGCCGAGCCGCGCGAGCGCGCGCAGTTCGTGCGCGACGTGCTGCGCTCGTTGGGCGCCCCACAGCCAGTCGCAGCATGACCTGACCGCGCCACGGGGGCCGATCCGGTCGGCGCTGGTCCGCTGCACTCGGGTCAAACCCCGGTGCGTCGGGGCGCGCGGTTGCGCCTACCATCGACGGTTCCAGTCTCAGCCATGCAGGAGAAGCCGCGATGAGCTCACCCACCAAGTTCGTGCTCGACGAAAGCAGGATGCCGCGCCACTGGTACAACATCGCGGCCGATTTGCCCAAGCCACCACCGCCCGTGCTGCACCCGGGCACCAAGCAGCCGGTGGGCCCCGACGACCTGGCGCCGCTGTTCCCGATGGAGTTGATCCTGCAGGAGGTCTCCAGCGAGCGCGAGATCGAGATCCCCGAGCCGATCCGCGAGGTGTTCCGCCTGTGGCGGCCGTCGCCGCTGATCCGCGCGCATCGCCTCGAGAAGGCGCTCGGCACGCCGGCCAAGATCTACTACAAGTACGAAGGCGTGTCGCCGGCGGGCTCGCACAAGCCGAACACCGCGGTGCCGCAGGCCTGGTACAACGCGCAGGCCGGCATCAGGAAGCTCACCACCGAGACCGGCGCCGGCCAGTGGGGCTCGGCGCTGGCATTCGCCGGCTCGCTGTTCGGCATCGACGTCACCGTCTTCCAGGTGCGCGTGTCGTACGACCAGAAGCCGTACCGCCGCGCGCTGATGGAGACCTACGGTGCGCGCTGCATCGCGTCACCGTCTCCCGAGACCAACGCCGGCCGCGCGATCCTCGCGCAGCGCGCCGACCATCCGGGCTCGCTCGGCATCGCGATCTCCGAGGCGGTGGAAGTGGCCGCCACGCACGACGACACCAAGTACTCGCTCGGCTCGGTGCTCAACCACGTGCTGATGCACCAGACGATCATCGGCCAGGAGGCGATGCTGCAGCTCGAGATGGCCGGCGACGACCCCGACGTCATCGTCGGCTGCACCGGCGGCGGCTCGAACTTCGCGGGCATCGCGTTCCCGTTCATCGGCGCGCAGCTGCGCGGCGGCAAGAAGCGCCGCATCGTCGCGGTCGAGCCGGCGGCGTGCCCTTCGCTGACGCGCGGCAGGTACGCCTACGACTTCGGCGACACCGCGCACATGACGCCGCTGGTCAAGATGCACACGCTGGGCTCGACCTTCACGCCGCCGGGTTTCCACGCCGGCGGCCTGCGCTACCACGGTATGGCGCCGCTGGTGTCGCACCTGCTCGAGCTCGACCTGATCGAAGCGCGCGCGTACCACCAGAAGACGGTGTTCGACGCCGGCGTGCAGTTCGCGCGCGCCGAGGGCATCGTGCCGGCGCCTGAAGCCAACCACGCGGTCAAGGGCGCGATCGACGAGGCGCTGCGCTGCAAGGCCGAAGGCAAGGCGCGCACGATCCTGTTCAACCTGTGCGGCCACGGGCACTTCGACATGAGCGCCTACCAGGCCTACTTCGCCGACAAGCTGGTCGACCAGGAGTACGACGAGGCCGAGCTGGCGATGGCGCTGGCCGGCCTGCCCTCGGTCACGGCGTAGCGCGGTATCGGGGGCGTCAGCCGCCCCCGGTGCCCGACTTCGCGATCACCTTGATGTAGACGAACAGCACGATCACGGCGCCGACGATCGATGCGATGAAGCCCGCAGGCTCGCCGGGCTGATACCAGCCGACGGCCTGGCCCAGAAAGCCCGCGACCAGCGAACCCACGATGCCGAGCACCGCCGTCATGATGATGCCGAGCTTCTGCTCGCCGGGCATGACGGCGCGTGCGATCAGGCCGACCACGAAACCGACGATTGCCATCCACACGTAGTGCATGAGGTTCCCCGTCCTCGCGGCACCGTGCCGCAGTCGGGCACTGTAGGCAAATGCCGCACGCTGCTCAAGGCCTCCATTGCGCTCGACAACTGGGCACCCTGTGGTTCCGGCACGACATGCCCTGCGGGCAGATGTCAGCGTTCACCGAAAAGCGCGGCATCAGCTTGACAGCTGCTGCCACGCTCTTTCGAGGCGCTTGACGCTCACCGGCTGCGGCGTGCGCAGCTCCTGCGCGAACAGGCTGACGCGCAGTTCCTCGAGCAGCCAGCGATACTCGTCGAGCCGCGCATCGGGCGCGCCGCGCAGCTCGGCAACTCGGCGCGTATAGCGCTGTTCGAGCGGGCGCAACTCGGCCAGCCGGGCCGCGTCACGCGCCGGATCGCTGCGCAGCTTGTCCAGGCGCAGCGTGATCGCCTTCAGGTAGCGCGGCAGGTGCTGCAGCGCCGCCCACGGCGTACTCGACACGAAGCGGCGACCGCACAGCCGCGCGAGTTGCGCGGCCACGTCGTCGGCCACCTCCTTCGGTGGCTTGGCGTCGCGCAGCTTGCGCGTTGCCGACGCGAACTCGGTCAGGACCACCCCGACCTGGCGCGCGACTTCCTGCGCCACCAGCACCAGCCGTGCGCGGCCCTCGTCGAGCCGGGCCTGGAACGACGACGCATCGTGCGGCAGCGGCTCGACGAGGAAGGCGCGGTCCATCGCCACCTCGACGATCTGGCCGCGCAACTCTTCCAGCGTGCCCAGCGGCATGAACGCGGCGGCCATCGCCTGCAGCCCCGGCATGTTCTTCTCCAGGTACTTCAGCGGCTCGCGCAGCTGCAGCGCCACCAGGCGGCGCAAGCCGATGCGATGCCGGGCGGCGGCCGCGTCGGGCTCGTCGAACACCTCGACCTCGACATGATCGACGTGGTCGACCAGCGCCGGAAACCCGACCAGCGCCTGGCCGCCCTTGCGCACCTCCATCAGCTCGGGCAGCTCGCCGAAGGTCCAGTCGGTGTAGCGCGACGGCAGCGGCGACTCGGGACTGGGGGCGGCGCTGCGCGCACGCGGTGCCGCCTCGTCGCGCGTGCGCGCGCTCGCCGGCGCCGGCGCGGCTTTCAGCACGGCCAGCGCCTGAAACGCGCCGCGCGCCTGCGCACCCCACTGCGCCTTCAGCGACGCCAGGTGGCGCCCCATCGCGAGCTGGCGACCGTGCTCGTCGACCACGCGCAGGTTCATGAACAGGTGCGCCGGCACGGCGTCGAGCTTGAAGTCGCCGCGCTGCAACGGCAGCTGCGTGCGCTCGCGCACGAACTTCAGCAGCACGTCGAGCAGCTCGCCGCGCGCGAACGGCACGGCCTCGCAGAACTGCGCGCTGGTGTCGGGCAGCGGCACCAGGCGCGAGCGCGGCCGCTGCGGCAGGCTCTTCAGCAGCGCGTGCACCTTGTCGCGCAGCATGCCGGGCACCAGCCAGTCGCAGCGCTCGTCGCCGACCTGGTTCAGCGCGTAGATCGGCACCGTCACCGTGATGCCGTCCCTCGCACTGCCGGGCTCGTGCAGGTACTCGGCCGCGCAGTCGATGCCGCCGAGCGGCACGACCTTGGGGAACGCCGCGGTCGTGATGCCGGCGGCCTCGTGGCGCATCAGCTCGTCGCGCGTGAGCTGCAGCAGGCTCGGCTGGCGCCTGACTTCGTTGCGATACCAGCGCTCGAGCGTGGCGCCCGAATGGACGCTCTGCGGCAACTGCTGGTCGTAGAACGCGAAGATCAGCTCGTCGTCGACCAGCACGTCCTGCCGGCGCGACTTGTGCTCGAGCTCCTCGACCTGCCGGATCAGCTTGCGGTTGTGCGCCAGGAACGGCAGCCGGCTGTCCCAGTCGCCCTCGACCAGCGCCTCGCGGATGAAGATCTCGCGCGCGGCGGCCGGTTCGACCTGCGCGTAGCTGACGCGCCGGTCGTTGTAGACCACGATGCCGTAAAGGGTCGCGCGCTCGAGCGCCACCACGTCGGCCGCCCTCTTCTCCCAGTGCGGCTCGAGCAGCTGCTTCTTCAGCAGATGCCCCGCGATGCCGGGAATCCACTGCGGCTCGATCGCCGCCAGGCCGCGCCCGTACAGGCGCGTGGTCTCGACCAGCTCGGCGGCGATCAGCCAGCGCGCCGGCTTCTTGCTCAGGTGTGCACCGGGGTGGCGCCAGAACTTGATGCCGCGCGCGCCGAGGTACCAGTCTTCCTCGTCGCTCTTGCATCCGACGTTTCCCAGCAGCCCCGCCAGCATCGAGAGGTGGATCTGCTCGTAGGTGGCCGGCGTGCCGTTGAGCCGCCAGCCGTGCTCGGCGACGACCGTGTGCAGCTGCGAGTGGATGTCGCGCCACTCGCGCACGCGGCGCGGGCTGACGAACTGATCGCGCAGCCGCTGCTCCTGCTGACGATTGCTCAGGCGGTGCGTGTCGGTGGCCGCACCGGCGTGGCCGTGCACGCCGCGGCCCTGCTCGATCCAAGCCCACAGCTTGAGGTACCCCGCGAACTCGGACTTCTCGTCGTCGAACAGCCGGTGCTTCTCGTCGGCCGTCTGCGCGTGTTCGAGCGGCCGGTCGCGCACGTCCTGCACGCTCAAGGCCGACGCGATGATCAGCACCTCGTGCAGCGCCTGGCGCTCGCGCGCCTCGAGGATCATGCGGCCCACCCGCGGATCGAGCGGCAGCATCGCCAGCTCGCGGCCGATCGCGGTCAGCTCGTTGCCGTCGTCGACCGCGTTCAGCTCGGCCAGCAGCGCGTAGCCGTCGGCGATCGCCTTGCGCGGCGGCGGCTCGATGAACGGAAAGTCCTCCACCGCGCCGAGACGCAGCGCCTTCATGCGCAGGATCACGCCGGCCAGCGACGAGCGCAGGATCTCCGGATCGGTGAAGCGCGCCCGCGCCGCGAAGGCCGACTCGTCGTACAGGCGGATGCAGACGCCGTCGGCGACGCGGCCGCAGCGGCCGGCGCGCTGATCCGCGGCCGCCTGCGAGATCGGCTCGATCTGCAGCTGCTCGACCTTGCTGCGATAGCTGTAGCGCTTGACGCGTGCCAGCCCGCTGTCGATCACGTAGCGGATGCCCGGCACGGTGAGCGATGTCTCGGCGACGTTGGTGGCCAGCACGATGCGCCGCGCCCCGTGCGGCTCGAACACGCGGTCCTGCTCGGCCTGCGAGAGCCGCGCGAACAGCGGCAGGATGTCGGCCGGCGCGCCGCGCTGCGTGTTGGCAAGGTGCTTGCGCAGGTGGTCGGCCGCCTCGCGGATCTCGCGCTCGCCAGGCAGAAATACCAATATGTCGCCGCCCGCCGCGCCGCGCCACAGCTCGTCGACGGCGTCGGCGATCGCGTCGTTCAAGTCGAAATCACGGCTGTCCTCGAACGGCCGCCAGCGCTGCTCGACGGGGAACAGGCGCCCCGACACCTGAATCACCGGCGCCGGCCCGCTCGACGACGCGAAGTGCTGTGCGAAGCGGTCGGCGTCGATGGTCGCGGAGGTCACCACCACCTTGAGGTCGGGCCGCCGCGGCAGCAGCTGCTTCAGATAGCCGAGCAGGAAATCGATGTTCAGGCTGCGCTCGTGCGCCTCGTCGATGATCAGCGTGTCGTACGCGCGCAGGTCGGGATCGCCCTGCGTCTCGGCGAGCAGGATGCCGTCGGTCATCAGCTTGACCGACGCGCCGCCGTGCAGGCGGTCCTGAAAGCGCACCTTGAAGCCGACCACGTCGCCGAGCGGGGAGTTCAACTCCTCGGCGATGCGCCGGGCCACGCTGGAGGCCGCGATGCGCCGCGGCTGCGTGTGCCCGATCAGGCCCGCGCCACCGGCACCGAGGCCGCGGCCGAGCTGCAGCGCGATCTTCGGCAGCTGCGTCGTCTTGCCCGAGCCCGTCTCGCCGCAGACGATCACCACCGGATGCTGGCGAATGGCGCGCGCGATCTCGTCGCGCCGCGCGCTGACCGGCAACGACTCGGGATACGTGATCGGCGGGATCGCGTGGGCCGCGCGCGCAACGGCTGCGGTCCGGGATCGCTGAGCGGGCGTTGTCACGGGGCGCGCATGATACGCGCGCCTCCTCGCTGGCGATGCGCCCCGCGGGGCGCGTCGGCGCGATCGTGCGCCGGGCCGCGAGCGCGCCGTGCGGCACAATCGCCGCCACCATGAGCCTGGTGTTCCCGCATACCTTCGTTCCCTGGTTTCGCTCGGTCGCGCCGTACATCCACGCCTATCACGGCAAGACGTTCGTCGTCGGCCTGGTCGGCGAGGCGATCGCCGCCGGCAAGCTGAACGCCTTCGTGCAGGACCTCGCGATCCTGCACGCGATGGGCATCAAGCTGGTGCTGGTGCACGGCTTCCGGCCGCAGGTCAACGAGCAGCTGAAGGCCAAGGGTCATGCGTCGAGGTTCTCGCACGGCCAGCGCATCACCGACGAGGTGGCGCTCGACTGCGCGCAGGAGGCGGCCGGCCAGCTGCGCTTCGAGATCGAGGCGGCGTTCTCGCAAGGGCTGCCCAACACGCCGATGGCCAACGCCACGGTGCGCGTGATGTCGGGCAACTTCCTGACCGCAAGGCCGGTGGGCATCGTCGACGGCATCGACTTCATGCACAGCGGCGTGGTGCGCCGCGTCGACGCCGCCACGGTCAGCCGCACGATCGACGGCGGCTCGGTCGTGCTGCTGTCGCCGTTCGGCTTCTCGCCGACCGGCGAGGCCTTCAACCTGACGATGGAGGACGTGGCCACGTCGACGGCGATCGCGCTGCAGGCCGACAAGCTGCTGTTCGTCACCGAAGTGCCCGGCATTCGCGAGCGCGCCGACGACCCCGAGTCGGAGATCGACACCGAGCTGGCGCTGGTCGACGCCAAGCGGCTGCTGACCACCCTGAAGGACGGCGACCAGCCGGGCAGCGCCGCGGCCTACCTGCGCCACTGCGTCAGGGCCTGCGAGGGCGGCGTCGAGCGCTCGCACATCCTGCCGTACGCGGTGGACGGCGCGATCCTGCAGGAGGTGTTCACGCACGACGGCATCGGCACCATGGTGGTCGACGAGAAGCTCGAGACGCTGCGCGAGGCCGGGCCCGACGACGTCGGCAGCATCCTGGCGCTGATCGAGCCGTTCGAGCGCGACGGCACGCTCGTCAAGCGCGGCCGCACCGAGATCGAACGCGACGTCGCCAACTACATGGTGATCGAGCACGACGGCGTGATCTTCGGCTGCGCGGCGCTGTACCCGTATCCCGAGGCGCGCACCGGCGAGATGGCGGCGCTGACGGTGTCGCCCGACGTGCAGGGCCAGGGCGACGGCGAACGCCTGCTCAAGCGCATCGAGCAGCGCGCCAAGGGCATGGGGCTGGAGAGCATCTTCGTGCTGACCACGCGCACGATGCACTGGTTCATCAAGCGCGGCTTCCAGCAGGTCGATGCCGACTGGCTGCCCGAAGCCCGCAAGCGCAAGTACAACTGGGATCGCCGCTCGCAGGTGCTGGTGAAGAGACTGGCCTGACGCGGGCGGCGCATCGACCCCGAGACACGGAGCACGACATGGCACGCACGGTTCACTGCGCCTACCTCAAGAAGGACGCCGACGGACTCGACTTCCCCACCTACCCGGGCGACCTCGGCAAGCGCATCTACAACGAGATCAGCAAGGAGGCCTGGGCGCTGTGGCTGAAGCACCAGACGATGCTGGTCAACGAAAACCGGCTCAACCTGGCCGACCAGCGCGCGCGGCAATACCTGGCGCGTCAGATGGAGCAGTTTCTGTTCGGTGGCCAGGCGGACAAGCCGGCAGGGTATGTCGCGCCGACCGAGTGAGCCGGTACCGGGTAAGCGCCGGACCCCGACTTAATCGGGCGCCGTCCGGCCGCCGCGCGGTAGAGGCCTGACCTGCAAGGGTTTTCCGCACGCATCGGTTGAGTTTCTCGCCGCGGAACCTGCGAGGGCGGCTGTATATTCGCCGCCATCGTTCGGGTCCCCGGGAGCCTTATGTCGAATCTCGCCGAGTTGATCGCCCAAAGGGCGGATCTCGAGAAGCGCATTGCCGAGGCACAAAACCAGGAGCGCGCCAGCGCGATCGCGCAGATCAAGCAATTGATGGCGCAGTACGGCCTGACCGCGGCCGATCTCGGCGGCAAGGCAACACCGCACAGGGCCGGCCCGCGCAAGGGCAGCAAGGTGCCCGTCAAGTATCGCGACCCGGTCAGCGGCAACGGCTGGAGTGGCCGCGGGTTGCAGCCCAAGTGGCTGCAGGCGGCGCTGGCGCAAGGCCGCAAGCTGAGCGACTTCGCCGTCTGACGATGGCGCGCGCCGGCACTCGCGACTTCGCGCGGGCGCGGCCGGCCACACCCGCGCACGCGCCCGCATGATCGCCCCCATGGCCGAAGTCTTCGAGCCCGGCACGCGCGCACGGTGGCTGCTGCGCAATGCACTGCTGATGCTCGGCTGCGTGCTGCTGGTGCGCCTGGGCGTAACGACGGCCGACGACCATCGGCTGGTCGCCACCTTCGCTCCGGCGGTCGGCCTGGCCTGGGCCGCGCTGATGCACCTCGGACCGGCGGCGACGCCGGGGCTGTGGCTGGGACTGGCGGTCGGCTTCATCTGGGGCGGTGCGTCGTGGTCGCTGGCGATCGCGCTGGCCACCGGCCAGGCGCTGGGCGCCTGCAGCGCCGCTTTCTGGCTCGGCCGCGCCGGCTTCAATCCCCGGCTCGAGCAGCCGCGCGACCTGTGGCTGCTGCTCGGCGCCGGCGTCTGCGGCGGCGCGGTGCTGAGCGCAGCCAACGCCGCGACCTGGCTGATGCTGGCCGGCCACATCAGTGCGCTCGACCTCGCCGGCACCTGGCTCGCATGGTGGCTCGGCGAGGGCGTCGGGTTGCTGGTGGTCGGCGTCGCGCTGCTGACGCTGCCTCGGCTGGCGCTGGCTGCGCCGAGCACGTCGCGCTGGGTCGGCGACGCCGCGCTGCTGCTGGCGATCGCCCTGTCGCTCGGCCTGGTGATCGACGCGCTGGCCAACGGCCGCCTGAGCCTGCTGCCGTTCGCGTTGCTGCCGCTGGTGGCGCTGGCCTGGCTGGCGCTGCGCGGCGGCCTCGCGCTGCCGACCGCCGGGCTCGCGCTGCTCGGCCTGCTGACGGCCGCGCTGCTGGAAAGCGGGACGCGGCCGCTGCAGCAAGTGGTCGCCGCGGTCGGCATGCGTTCGATGTGGGCCTGCCTGGCGCTGGCGCAGGCGCTGGTGCTGCTGGTGCACGTCTTCGCCGGCCGCGCGCGCAATGCGGCGCAGCGGTTCGAGCTGGCGCTGCAGAGCGCCGACATCGGCGTCGCCGAATGGCCGCTCGGCGCCGGTGTCGCGTACACGTCGCCGCGCTGGCGCACGCTGCTGGGCGACCCCGACGGCAGCCGCACGTCGACGCTCGACGGCTGGCTGGCGCGCGTGCACGGCGACGACCGCAACGAGCTGCGGCTGGCGATCGAATCGCTCGACGAGCCCGGCCGCGATTCGGTGTGGCGCCACGCCCGCATGCGCGTCGGCGACGCTTGGCCGTGGTTCGAGTTGCGCATCCTGGTGGCCGCGCGCGACCCCGACGAGCGAGCGACGCGGCTGGTGGCCACCTTGTCCGACGTGCAGGAGCAGCGCAGCGCCGAAGACCGCGAGCGACTGTCGAGCAGCCTGTTCCAGAACCTGCACGAGGGCCTGGTGATCGTCGACGCCGACCTGCGCATCCTCGACGTCAACCCGACCTACAGCCGCATCACCGGCATCGCGCGCGAGGAGCTGATCGGCACCGTGCCGACGCTGCTGAGTTCGTCGTCGACCGACGCGATGACGCGGCAGCAGCAAAGCGCGATCTGGGCCGGGCTGCGCAGCCTCGGCCACTGGAGCGGCGAGGTGGTCGAGCGCCGGCGCAACGGCGACCCGTGCGCGCTGCACCTGAGCGTCTTCACGGTGCCCGACCCAGAGGGCGCAGTGCGCTACCGCGTGCTGATGGTGTCGGACATCACCGAGCAGCGGCTGCAGCGCGAGCGGCTCGAGCGCCAGGCCCACTTCGACGAGCTGACCCGGCTGCCCAACCGCGCGCGGCTGACGCAGCTGCTCAGCGAGGCGCTGGTGGCCAGCGAGCGCGAGGGGCACCTGCTGGCCGTCTGCTACATCGACCTCGACCACTTCAAGGAGATCAACGAGCGCCACGGCCGCAGCGCCGGGGACCGTCTGCTGGTCGAGCTGGCGGCGCGCCT